>Ga0078972_1004100_pt1 | contig 41222 bp, 41 predicted proteins | sample YelNatPaOPGAMG01_FD_67568 | JGI IMG/M metagenome (GOLD analysis project Ga0078972, IMG submission 67568) | Hot spring thermophilic microbial communities from Obsidian Pool, Yellowstone National Park, USA - OP-RAMG-01 (SPADES assembly) (version 2) | ecosystem: Environmental > Aquatic > Thermal...
GCCATCCCACGCATCTCATTAACGCATGGGCTATTGTTGCCTGTCTCACCTCACCCAACACAGGCTTTAGGGCTCATAGGTCATTGGAACATCCTCTGAGATTTCTAACCAAGTATAGGGTTAAAAATCTTTTCCCACACTCCTCGCCATCCTCGCCGTTCACGGCGAGGTTTTCAGTTATAAAAACGCCATTAAGGTTTAGTCCTGTCTCTAAATCTGGGAAAAGGTATAGCATCTCTAATATGTTCAAGCCCGGCTACCCACATAGTTACCCTCTCAATTCCTAAACCATAACCGCTATGCGGGACGGAACCAAACCTGCGTAGATCGAGGTACCAGTAATAATCCTTCGGGTCGTATCCCTGTTCTTGAATTCTACTTAGTAGAATATCGTAATTATCCTCTCTTTGGCTACCCCCTATTATTTCACCATAACCTTCTGGAGCAAGAAGATCGAACCCCTTTACAACCCTTTCATCACTCTCACTTAGCTTCATATAGAACGGCTTAATGCTTCTTGGGAAAAAGGTAACGAAGAAAGGTAGCTCGAAGGATCTCGTGAGTATTGCTTCCTCGTCTGCTCCATAGTCCTCTCCCCAGGATATGGAGACACCGTTTCTTTGTAAAATTTCGATCGCCTCAGTATAGGTTATCCTGGGGAACGGTGCCTTCACCTTTCTGAGGGATTCGACATTCCTCTTTAATATCTCAAGCTCTCTTTGCCTTTCCTCCAGAACTCCCTGGACAACGTATTCTATAGATCTTTCAGTGACCTTCATCAACTCCTCCATATCCATCCAAGCCGCCTCTACTTCGAAGTGATAGTACTCCGATAGGTGCCTCCTTGTTCTAGACCTCTCAGCCCTGAAGCTAGGTGTGATTGAGAAAACCTTCTCCAGACTGAATATAAGCACTTCTAAATAGAACTGTGCGCTTTGGCTCAAAAATACAGGTTCACCGAAGTAATCAACCTTGAAGAGAGTTGCACCACCTTCTACGGCAGACGACGTTAGAATGGGAGGCGTCGTTTCATACCAGCCATCGTTAATGTAGTAATCTCTAAGCAACTTTATTATAGTGTGCTTAATCTTCATTACTGCATTCAATTGGGTGCTTCTTAGCCATAGATGCCTATTGTCTAGGAGGAACTCTACTCCTTCCCCGCCTTTTATAGGAAAATCTTCACTGTAACCGACAACTCTACCAGAAACAACTTCTAACTCCTTACCACCGGGCGCTCTACTATCTTCTTTCAAAACGCCCTCCACTTCTACGCTGCTCTCTCTTCTGGCCCTTTCGAAACTATCAAAGGCTTCTTTGCCAACTTTTTCCTCTTCTAAGACGCATTGTATATAACCTGTAGAGTCCCTCAGCCAAATGAAGATCTTTTTGCCAACGTGGAATTTCCTATGTATCCATCCCCTAAGTTTAATCGAACTCCCGGGAGAACCAGTAAGCGCATTTTCGACTTTAGCGTAATTTGACAAATATACTCACCCTATCTATTACGGTTTAATCAGAGAAGCCATTATTACTTTTTTTCGTCGCCGTTCAGATTATAAAAAAATGCTAATGAAAGCCATTTCCGCATCCTCGTTGTTCAGAAGATCGAATATTCTTATCCGTAGCGCTTATGACTCGACTCAAAACATAGAATTTTTTGTTCGAGGAAAATTTCATCCTTAAGGCAATATGAACTCCTTCTCTCCTTTAAAAGCGAGGCCTTCATTCGTAAAGCAAGGCGGAATAGTAAGCTTTATAAATTTTGTTAATAACTGATAAACGATTTCCGTATAGCAATCTTAAAGGTGAAAAATAACGTCTTTATCTTCTGGCCTTGAGGAGTTTCTAACCTTGAGCTTTGAGGTGAAAGCTAACCCTGAACTCGCTAATGCTGTAGAAGACATTCACATAAAATTAAATATGTCCGTGGGTAATCTGACTGCTATGAACTGTGCAGCTGTAATTTCAAATAGGAGCACAAGCTCTCGCCTTTTAACTCGAAGAAAAGTTATCTTTAATGCCTCGAATAAATTATTTGATAATTGATGATACAGTTTAAATTTCCTATTATTGATATGCACTAATTGGATGAGGCTGGTTGTCTCTTGACAGGACAGAAAGGAGTATACAGGAAGAAGATATCAGTTGCTATCGAGATTTTAAGCGACGTATTTGATAGGGGGATATCAGATAGGGAAAAGGTCATTGAGATCTTAAAGGAAAAATATGATGAATACCGCATATCTCCCTTCAGAGGATTGGCCCAACCTGAAGATCTATTCGATAAAGAAATGGCTACTTTATATGTTTTGGGCAAATACGGAATGGGGATAAACGAGGATTACCCTGAATTATTTGGCAGAATCTTCGAAAAGGAAAATAAATACGAGAGCTTCATCGATGCAGTATTGCTTGGAGAGAACGATGAGCAAAAAAGAAGGGAATTAGCTTTAGAGAAGCTCGGCTCACCTTCTCTGGCTAGCAACGATGTTGCCAGAATCCTGAGAATTATGTTCACTAAAGTCGTCTTTTCCTTTTCGACCGAAGACGATCTCGTTAATTTGATGAATCAAATGGAGAGGATCTTTCCAGAAAACGAAAAGGACATAAAGAGCTTCAAGAGGTTTTATATTGGGTTTAAACTAGCCGAGATGCTTACGACCGGAGAGATAAGAAGCAGGGTAGAGAAGGAGGCTATGAAGCAAGCGCTTGTTTTGAAAATGGGTAGCGATAAACTTGCCCCCGATGATAGATATGTGGCGACCATCGCCAGAAAAGTCTTCAAAGTCCCGCCAGAGAAGTTGGAAAGGATATTAAACGTTCGGAAAGAAAGAGGGGAAACAAAGAAGAGGGAGGAAGAGCCAGGTGAGGCTGAAAAAAAGAATAATAGCGAGCAATAGCGGGATCTCAGTCCGAGAGTTTCCCATTCCTCCCGTCGATCTTCAAAATAGAGAAGTCCCTCTGAAGATGGAGAGAGTTCTTATCACCCCGCTGGATTATATTATATTGTCTGGAAAAGTAAATAGGACCTTTCTCGGTACCCTAGGATATGGGAAAGTTTTGGAAAAAGCCTCCGTCGATATCCCGGAAAAAGCTTCCACTTATCCTATTGGATGCTCGAACTTGCCACCTATCGGCAGAGATGGGGTTGGGAGCGAAATATACCCCTACCCAATTGAGTTGCTAAAAAATCCACCGAAGGAATTAGAATATCCTGAAATGCTTTTTATATATGACACAATGGCTGAGCTAGCATCGCTCGCTGAGGGTACTGTTTTGATTATAGGAGGTGAAGGACTTCAAACAGCAATGCTATCTAAATTACTTAACAACGCCGTGATAACGGGAGTAAAGAAGAGGATAGGCGAAGCTCAGGTAATCTCGTACGATAAACTGCAGGGGACTTCGTGGGACACAGTTATCGTAAATTCAATTAACGTGGCCTTAGTTGATTTATCGCTCAAAGTAATTAAATGGAATAAGTTGGTCATCAACCCATTTTCTGCCTGTTACATACGTCAATTACCTATCGGAGATTCGCTCAGCTTCACCGTATCGGTCGCATTCCCCTCGAAGAGCAGAATCAAAGGCACATGGAACTACGATGTCCTTGAGAACGTAGTTAAGGACAGCGGCATGCATGAAGAAGTCTCCTTGAATGAAATAGACAAAGACTTCTATACGCAACAATATGTGACTGTGCTTTTTGAGGGTTGAATCGAATTGAAAGAATGCAGCAGATCGATTAAGATAATTGCTGTTTTTCTTCCAATGCTCAACTCTGGTCTCTTAGCTTTAACGATTCTGACCTATTTGTTGACTTTATCAATTTTTGAAGCATTGATGTACTTTATATCGTATGTCATGACTAGCTTCGCACTTGCCTACTTCACTTTGGCCCTTCCGATTTTATATGGAATAGCAAATGATTTCAATAAGCAGGAAACGTTAAGGCTAAGCATTCTATCTTTACTGACCATTGGCGGGATATGTCCACTCAAGCTGAAAGAATTCGCTTCTGGTGTGGAAACCAAGTGGTTAGTATCAACGATAGCAATGTCGTTTGGTTTTATGACTTCATATTGGATGTACTATTTAATAGACAAAAAATGCGTTGCTTTACATATAGACGAATTCTTTTTCTCTGTTTGATTTAATTCTTTTGGATCCTTTTTTGTAGTTTGCTCATTACACCCAACTTCCAGAAGAGTTAGTTTTGCTTTATACTTTATTCCAGTTTAAGACCGCGGCTTCACTAAAAAGTAGGGATGAAGTTAATATGATTGTTAGTTTTCCTAAAAGTACTTTCGGTATGTGGAAAGTCCTATAAAACTTAAGGTTAGCTTCCTTATTTAAGACTAGGTGGAAAGATGCAGATATATGAGCCCATTTTTCTTTGCTGTGTTAATTACTTCGGTTTTTATTATAAGAAAAAATTAAAGGCACTACTTTTAACTTTTTGGTGGTTAAGGGGTAAAAATCTCCTTTCGTTAGGAAGGAAATGAATAGCCCCTTATAGAAATCCTTTTGTAGGTATCAAAAATTAATTGAAGGACTTGAAAGTTGAGGGAAAAATAGTTTATTTCAAAGCCCATGAGTGTGCATCTGTTTTCCCTAAGTGCGGATGGTCTACAGATAGAAAATATAATGCTTTTCTTAATATTCTTCATTCGGAATCGGTACTGCCCTTAGAGCCTGCGGAAAGGAAACCCAGGAAAACCTCACCGCGAGGTGAGGATGCACTTTTCATAAGGTCGGGGTAGCTCACAGATGTAATCCCGAACAGATGAGGGGAACCTATGAGCCCCCTAAAGGGAGCCCTCGCCCTTCAGGATGGAGAGGAGATCAGCAGTACGGTATATAGGTTATAATAATTACCTTGTTTTTTAAATTAAAAAAAGAGTGAATTATGTATGAGGCCTTCCGAAACTTTACTTCGCAAGCTGTTCATGCTAAGAATCGAGCTGAATAATTATATGGTTGGCAGAGAAAAGGAGATCGATGCCACTTTAGCCTCATTGATATCTGGCGAACCAGCTATCTTCATATCTCCGCCTGGCACAGGAAAGACAAAAATGATTGAGCTCCTTTCTAATATGATAGAGGCTAGATACTTTTATTACTTACTCACCAAATTTACAGAACCAGATGAACTAATAGGTCCTATAGACATAGCTATGCTTAGGGAGGGGAAATATTCTAGGATAACAAGCGGTAAATTACCTGAAGCTGAAATCGCCTTTCTCGATGAGATATTTAGGGCGTCCAGTGCTATAAGAAATTCGCTGCTGGACATAATTCTTTTCAGAAGAGTTTACAGCGGAAATGGATACCTTAGGATCCCCCTTCTCACGCTTTACGCCGCTTCAAACGAAGTTAGCTTAGAAAGTGAGGATGCAGCGCTTTATGATAGGTTCACGATTAGAGATTTTCACGGTCCCGTTGGGATGGATCAGTGGACTGAGCTGATTAGAAAAGGTATAGCATTAGAGGCTTTCGATGCTGGAAACAGACCAAAACATTTGAATTCTGAGGAAGTGAGGCAACTCCAGGCTATGGTTAAACTTAGAGCCGCCGAAGCCCCTGAGAATCCATCGTTAATGAATAAATATATAGAAGCCATGGCAGAAATGAAGGCTTCTGGTATAGAGCTCAGCGATAGGAGGAAAATAAAGACCATATTCGTGGCTTCAGCTATCTCTTTCATATATCAAGAAGGATCTATATCACTGGACTCGTTAGGTGATGCTATTAGGTTGACTGCTCCTTATACTGAAGAAGATCTGGAAAAGGTAGAGAACGCTTTATTGAAGGTTGGTCTTGCTTCTTATGAGCATAGGGTGAGGCAGCTGAGAACCCTTGAGGCAGAGCTGACTAATCTTATAGAAAGGGCTAAGGCTGTGCCTGCAGAATCAAATATAAGGGCCTTGAATGAAGTGGTGTCAAAATCAGTGCTTATTTTAGAAAGGGTCGGAGAAAATCAGAGATTGAAAAGCTATGCTTCCCAGCTACAGGAAAAGGTAGAAGTCGGAAAAGAAGTGCTCGATAAGTTGAAGGGAGAAAGCGATGGAAAGGGCTGAACATCGAAATTTGCTGCTTAACTTGACAAACAAGGATCCTATCTATAAGGTTATCGAAAGGATTATTCTAAGTCTATTGCCAGACGAGATATCGAAAAAAGTATCAAAAAGCGAAGATCTAAAGATGCTGGCGACCGATATATTCTTTATTCATTATTCAACCAAGCCGATTTTGATTGACACTCACCAGAACTCTTTTTTGGAAAATGCGAGAAAGGCTGTAAGCAAGTACATGAATACCGTAGAATTCGCTAAAGCTAGGAGCATTACAGAGCTAGATGAGGAAACATCATTGATATTCGCGGCCACTTTTCTAAAATCTCTTCTCGAAGAACTTTCTTCTCAAGGAAAAGGTAAAGAAAAGCAGAGCGAGGAGCTCGTCGAAGATGAAACAAAAAACGGAGAATCCAAGGATGATACAAACGAATCAAAGACAAACAATCAGAACGAACCTTTTGATCAAAGCGCAGATTACAACGAAAATGATAAAAAGTTTACGAATAGCAAAGAAAAGGATAATTTTAATGTAAAAGATTTTGAAGAGAAGGTTAGCGAAGCTATCTCTCAAGCGACTGCATATGCAACTGCAGCTAAACAGCTCAAGTCGTCTGGCCTGAGCAGCGGATCCAGCAGAGAAAAGGGAGATATAAAGAAGCTGCTTCGATTGGCAGAAGTCGTTATATCCGTTAAGGAGAGCAGAGAAGTTTTGGAATTATTCAGAAAGCTTGAAGATCTTTCTCCCAGAACTGTACATATCGATAAAAAACAAAGCGTGTATGGAGAAGAAGTCGGAGGGTACAGTAGGACAAAGAATTTTGAAAGGGCTGCGCCAAGGGAGTTCGCTTTGGCTGAGGAACTTTTACTTTCAAAATATACAAGCGAAGGTCTTTTAACTTTGGAAAAAGAAGTCGGAAGCAAAGGAATTGTATACATTCTGCTAGATAAGAGCGGGTCTATGATTGGAAACAAGCTCGTTTGGTCAAGGAGCGTAGCTTTATTCCTCCTAAGGCTTGGAAAGTTGAATGGGATGGAATTGTTGATGAGGATGTTCGATTCTGAACCTCACCCCTACGACAAGCCCCTGAGGTCCTTCAGCGATATGGCCGAACTAGTGTTAACAGTATCACCTAATGGGGGAACGGATATAAAAAATGCGCTTAATGTAGCGATAGAAGATTTGAGAAAAATTAGAGGCAAAAGAAACTCGTTCGTTTTCCTCATAACTGATGGCGAGGACAGGTTCACTTTTCAAAAAAATGCAGCTTGGAAAGGGATTAGTTTATTTTCAATAATGGTTGAAGGAGACAACGAGGTGCTCAAAGCTATAAGCGACTTATATCTCAAAACAGGTCTTACCTTGGAGGGAGCTTTAGCTATAGGAAGGGAAGGAAGCAAGCTATTGTATTCTGCAAAGAAGGCAAAGTACAGACATGCCTGATTATTCCACTATGGAAAGGTATCGCTTCCTTACAATTGAAAGCCTCGCCCTTTAAGGCGGGGATGGATAGGGGGTTTATAAGGTGTGTATCCTATAATGTATTCTGAAGACTGCCTTGGAGGGCGAATCTCTAGAGTTGATGAGACTTAGGAGTACTAGGCATGCTAGGTACTGGTGTGGCTACCACTTTGTCTAGATCCCCAAGTATTGTAGGGATGTTCTCGTGGGTGAGGTTGCTGAGTACACTAGAGTGGTCTTGAGCGAAATACTCAAGAGTTGGGATGTGAACCATTAGCTATAGAGGTTATGCCCGACCATGTCCACGTGTTCGCTTTATGCCCTCCAAGGCACCCCCCAGCTTATATCGTGAATTATCTTAAAGGTAAGAGTGCCAGGAGAATACTGCAGAGTTTTCCAGAGCTGAAAACTAGGGCTGTCCGTGGGAAGCTGTGGAGTAGGAGCTACTTCGTAGCAACTGTCGGAAACGTAACAGCTGATATCGTCAAGAGGTATGTTGAGGAGCAATAGGGGAAGGAGAAATGAGGAGGACTAGTGTAGTAGAGCTTGTAGTTGATAAGAGTTCTGAGGAGAGTCTGAAGCTACTCTGCAGTCTATCATCTAAGCTGTGGAACGAGGTCAGCTACGCTAGGAGGAGGATGTTCTTCGAGAAGAGAGGAGCAGACCTCAAAGCAACATATAAGGAGCACTACGAGAAGTACAAGACACTCATAGGTTCTGCCACAGCACAGCAAATCCTAAACAAGAACGAGGATGCGTGGAAGAGCTTCTTCAAAATGCTGAAGCTCAAGAAGGAAGGCAAGCTACCACCATTCATTACGAGAGCCAATCCACCAGGCTACAAGAAGAAAAACAGTAAGAGGCTCCTGTGGACTGTCCTCAGGAAAGACCAATACAGGGTAGAGGGGGGTAGAATAGTCCTCAAAGGACTAGGAGCTATTGGAAGGATAGAGCTGAAATACAAGGGTCTGATACACTTGAAGGGAGAGCAGGGCAGGTTGGAGATACACTATGACCAAGACAGGAGGAAGTGGTATGCTCACATATCATTCGAGGTAAGCGAGAAAGCTGTTAGAGTGGTTTTGGCTAGTGTTCCGAGGAAGCCGAGAGACAATCTAGTAGCAGGCATCGATATCGGCATTAATAACTTGATGTCTGTATACGTTGAGAATGGTTTGGCAAAGCTTGTTAATGGTAGACCGCTTAAAGCGATATCCCGCTACTGGAGGATGAGGATTGACGAGTATCAGTCCACGCTGAATAAGCATGGCTTGAAGACATCTAGGAGGCTTAGGTCTATGTACTCCAAGTGGAGGAGGCAGGTCAAAGCCTATATTGACTCAAGGGTTAGGCAAGCAATTGAATGGTTGCATAGCGTTGGGGCCTTAGTCATCAAGGTCGGTTATCCCAAGTACATTGCACAGGAGAACGGGAACTTCAGCAACTTCCACATTTGGACATACGGCTACCTGCTGAGGAGAATCTACGAGGTTGCAGAAGAGAATGGGATAACAGTAGTCTACGTAGATGAGGCGTATACATCGTCTAAGTGCCCAATCCGCGGCGAGGGATGCGGGAAGAGAATTAAGCGTGGGCTATTCAAATGCACCAAGTTAGACAAAGTGTTCAATGCAGACCTAGTGGGAGCATTCAATATACTCATAACCCCGAGTCCCAATTGGGATAGGGGTAACGGGTTGGAGACCCAGCCTGGGATTGAACCATCGGAAAGAGGGAATGCAATCCCAAACCTCTTCGCACTAGCAGGAACCCCCTGCACTTTAGGGCGGGGAGGAGGTCAGATATTTCTAGTGCCCTGCCCCCCATCTTTTAAACTTATCGGGCTTTAACTTAGTTTTGGGGTTATCTAATTTGACTCTCTCCTTTGAGCTAAGATATGAAATCCTCACCTTAGAGGCGAAGTTCGACTATTACCTGGACATTTTAAAAAGGGCGAGAGAGACGGCTGAAATAAAAAGCAGAGGGGGGAGTGCTGAGACAAACATTTGGGTACCTACAAAAGACGTATTGGATATAGCACTTGTTAGAATGTCTATTGCGAAGAAAAGCTTAGAGGACGGGAAAAGAGGCGCAATCATTTTTGCGCTAGCTGCAGCCCAGAGAGAGCTAGAAGCTCTCAGGTATCAGATAGAGGGGAAGAGTTGTCTGCCACATATAAAGAAAACGATAAACGTAGCAATAAGCGATATCATCATGAGCATAAATGATGTTAGAAAAAAAGGAGGGAGCTCATTTTCTTTATAACGTACCTTGTTCCATGATAAGCTTCCTTATTGGGCATCTATTGTGGTCTTGCTCGCATAGGCTTATTTCGAACCTAGTCAAGAATCTTCCAAAACCCTCACAGTACACTGCATATCCTCTTTCAATCCTAATAGTTTTCATGAGAGGGCAACCTTCCTTTGGAGGTTTCTCCATTATGTTCAAAAGAGGATCTGGCTTTTTTTCGACGAAGGCCTCAGTTCCCAGCGAAGCAGTTGCCCCCTTGTAATATCTGCAGTTTTTGTATCCTTCTCCATCGCATTTTCCTCTCTCGTACATATCTGTTGTTAAAGAGCCTAGCAGAGGGCTCGTGCATTTTCCTCCCTTGAAGTATGGGCATGGCATTTTAAAAACCTCAGATGCGGGTTCGCCTAATCACCGATGAATGCTCTCATCCCTTGAAAGCATCATCATTGGATGTTTTAATATTTTGATCTCTAAATCGTTAATGTCTCGCATTTTTAACTTTATTGAAGGTTAAGGTGCGTAAATTCCCCTATCTAATGGAGTGATGGATAGCCCCCTTATAGAGATGCTTTTTTAGTTATAAAAATATTGAAAGCTTGAAAGTTTAAGAAAAAGGAATTAGTTTCTCTAGAGCTCTTCATATGGGAACAACCAGTTATGGTATGATATCCCCCTCCTACCCTTAGAGCCTGTAAACAGAAAAACCAGAAAATCCTCATTACGAAGTGAAGATACTCCTTTCATAAGAGCAGAACAGTTCATATTGATTTTTTATTCGTCGTTATGCATCTTTTTGTAAGCCATATGCGTTAATGTGAGCTCCCCCCCCCCCACGAAGGACGAGGCTTCCAGCGTTTAGAGGTGGCTTTACGCCATTCCCCTCATTTGCTGGTTCGCGGGGCTCACATCTCCGCCATCCCATGCATCTCATTAACGCATGGGCTATTGTTGCCTGTCTCACCTCACCCAACACAGGCTTTAGGGATCATAGGTCATTGGAACATCCTCTGAGATTTCTAACCAAGTATAGGGTCAAAAATCTTTCTCACCTTCCTCGCCATCCCATCAGTGAACGGCGAGGTTTTCAGTTATAAAAAGTAGTAAACAACCAGCGACTAGGATAAGAATGAAAAAAGCAATCAGATTATTGGAAAAAGAACAAAGTAATATAATATCGTGAAGATCAACACGAATGCTGCGGCAGGGAGCATATACTTATAGCTTCCTCCTACACCCCTGTTAAAATACCTCGCAGTGTATATCAGACAAAGATGCGTGGGGGATATAGTGTATGAGATGAAGCTGCTGGTGTAAATTATAGAGGCGTCAAATATTGTAAGTTGTCGAAGCGATGAAAGGATAGGCGCTACCGTCACTATTCCAGTAACAGTCGAGGAAGTTAATGCAGAGAGGATCCCTGGAATAATGGTTTCCAGAAATATGATAGGTATGGAGCTGCTTTTTATGGCTTCAGAGATCACCTCCGAGGCCCGTGTGTCAGTTATGGAGTGCTGTAGAAGCATTATAGAAAATGCCGAGAGAGTGAGCGAAAGCACCATCTTGCTCCTTAAGGCCTCGCCTAAAGCCCCCCATCCGGGCTTCACGGAAACGAGGAGCGTAAAAATTCCCAAAAGAATACCTAATGGTATTCCATAGTTGCCCACAAAATAGTTTAGAACGAGAGAGGCCGCGATCGCTATTAACATTGGTCCCCCGCTCTTCCAAATGCCCATTTTGTAAGTTATCTCGGCATTGAAGCTCCCCTTGTACTTCCTGGTGAATAATAGGCCGTAGGTAACCATGAAGGCGGCTATTGGGATCTGAATCGCGCCTAGCTCGACTGGGCTTATCCCCATCGTTGCGGAAGCTACGATGATGCTCTGCCCCATAGGGTAGAATAGAAATAGATAATGTCTGAACCAAACGTTGAGGAAGATCATCAGGTCTTGGCTCATTCCGATCCCTGATCCAATAGTTTCCACAATAGGGGCAGACATGAGCGCGCCTCCAGCTATGGGAAGTAACCCGAGCACAGCTGGTACCAAGGCTAATATAGCCTTAGGGCTTCTAATCTTTGCAGCCATAGCTCTGCTGAACTCTGAAATAGCTCCTGTTTTCTTGTAGAGCTCTGCTAGCACCGATATTGTAAAGGAGGTCGTCAAAAGAAAAATCGTCCTCTCGTCTTTAACAGTCTTAACGATCACGTCAACAATGCTGGAACCAGCGAAGTAAAATAGCATTACTGCTGCTCCTGATATTAAGGCTATGTTTATGTCTTTCTTCATTCCTACTAAAGCAACTATTATGGCGAAGGAAACGAATATCAGCGCGATCTCTATCATTTCCTTTCACTGGCGAGCATATAGAAAAAGAAATAGTCCGGTGGACCTTTTATGGATTTCTGATCGAGACGGTATCCATGTATGATCCTTTTGAGCTTGGAAGCATAGTCGAGGAAGCCGTTTCAAAAAGAGAAAAAGGAGAAGTATGGAGGAAATATTATAGGTTCAGGGGAGGTCTCTGGTATGGAGGAATAGCCACTGCTGACGCTGTAGGTTGCAATTTGAAGTGCACCTTCTGCTGGGGTTGGAAGGAAAGGGATTCTTACAAGTCTATAGGAGAATTGCTTTCTCCCAGAGTGGTCGCTGAGAGACTAGTGGATATAGCTGCAAGGAAGGGGTATGATAAGGTCAGAATAAGCGGCGGAGAGCCAACGTTAGCCTTTGAGCATCTTCTCAAAGTCCTTGAGCACATTTCCTCATTAATGCGCCTTACTTTTATTTTAGAGACGAATGGACTCTTATTGGGGAAACACGAGAGCTATGCGGAGCAACTATCTAACTTCCCTTTTTTGCACGTGAGAGTATCTATAAAGGGTTGCACCGGCGAAGATTTCGAGAGAATCACTGGCGCCCCGGAGAAATATTTCTATCTCCAAATTAAAGCCCTGGAAAACCTATTCTTGGCGGGAGTTAGCGTGCACCCAGCCGTAATGGTGAGCTTTAGTAGCGAAGAAGACTGTATTCGTTTGAAGGAAAAGCTCTACAGCATAGATGAATCTATAGGAGATAGCTTCGAGGAGGAAATCGTTATAATGTATCCTCATGTGAAAGAAATTTTGGCTATGAGGAAATTATACCCTCGCATCTCGCTAAAGCCGTGAATTCTTTCGCTCAAAGCAAAGGGGTAAATGGTTCCGATTTCGATTACGAGTATCCCCCCCCCCGAGGCGAAACTTTTTGCTTATTCTAGGAAGACTGCGTTACGATCTTCACATTTTGATTTTTTCCTATTAAGTTAAATCAGCTTTCTGTTACTAAATATTTATTTACGGTTCTTCTCTTCAAAAATTCGTTGGGCGGGGGTGCCCGAGCATGGCCAAAGGGGTCGGATTCAGGCTCCGATGGAGCAGTCCTGCGTGGGTTCGAATCCCACCCCCCGCACCTTTTAAGATATTATCAAGCTTTTTCTCTTAAAACTCATTGATCTGTTCCTTTCTGGCCTTAACTATGTGAGGTATTTTAGCTCCGAATTCAAAGGTGATCTCTAATCCTTGTCCTTTAAATCTGAGAAGAAGTTTTCAATCTCTCCACGTAAGTCTCAATCTCCTCTCTGCTAGGTGAAGATGAGGAGCCAGACTTGAGAGACTTCAGAGTTCCGGCCGCCACCGCTGCTCTTAGACATTGTTCTATCTCTGCTCCCTCGATATAGCAGCTGTTGAATACCGCATCGAAGGCATCGCCTGCTCCGGTTGTGTCCACAGGATCTATTGTCTGGGCAGGGCATGAAAATTGCCCTTTACCGCTGAAAACAGTGCCTCCCCGAGATCCCTTTTTCAAAACTACAATTTTTTTCTGTTTGGAAACGTAATCTTCAACTGAACCTTCAGCGTCTTCTCCAAAGATTGTCATAGCCTCCTTTTCGTTCAGGAATAAAATATCCGCCAGCCTCATAGCCTTTTTGATCTGTTCCTCGTTCCCCTTGGTTTCCGTTCCGGGATCATAGGTGATCAATATTTTCTTTTGCATTTCAGCTATTATGGAGGATGCTGAGGCCTCGAAAAGGGAAGGATTCAAGCTAGCGAAATGGATTATCCGAGGTAGAGGCGATCTTTTTACTCTTTCGGTTATTATCTCTTTGCTGAGGAGTAAATTAGACCCCCTATAAGTTATCAGCCTCCTCTGTTCCCCCTTGACATTTATAATCGTAGAGAAGCCCGGGAGTCCTTCCTCATTCATAACGATAGAGGCGGTATCGATGCCTTCTTTTTCCAATTCCTTCATAAAACCGAGGCTTTCGAAAAGCCTGCCGGTAACACCTATCAGCCTGGCTCTATGGCCATATCTCGAGACTGCAACAGCATAGTTTAAAGCTCCGCCTCCTTTTCCCACCGAGAATTTTTCGGCTTTGATAGATTCATCGGGATTAGGGAGTTTTTCCAAATAAATGGTTAAATCGACATTGATGTTTCCTACTGATGCGTGTAGTAATGGCGGTTTCAATGTCATCGGGATCACTTCAAAAGAGATGGGAAGAAGAATTTTTTCCCAGCCTTTTCCTTTGCCTCATCCCACTCATGCAGAAGCCTAACGGCCTCATTAGCCACAGCGATGGCTTCATCTATCCCTTTTCCTGGCATGAAGTCGTTGCTAGACCTCTGTGCGATTGCCGCGCACACGGCGCCTGCCCTTGCACCGTATATGTTTGAAAGCGTGAATATAGTAGAGGATTCCATTTCGAAGTTGAGTACATTCGCTATTCTCATATCCTCGATTATATTTTTAGCGAAAGATGGAAAGTATCCTTTATAACCAGGTCTACTCTGTCCTACGTAGAAGCTGTCAGTTGAAGCTGTGATTCCGACCCAGTACCTCGCTCCCAATGATTCCGCTGCCTCTACCAAGGCCATCACGACCTCTGGGCTGGCTGAAGCTGGGTACTCTGGCACAACATATTGCTTGCTAGTCCCCTCTAGCCTGACGGACGCGACGGTTATTATGAGATCCCCCGTCTCTATATATGGCTGGATGGCCCCCGTAGTGCCCACTCTAATGAACGTGTTTCCTCCCGCCCTCAGAAGCTCCTCCACTGCGATGGCTGTGCTGGGTCCGCCTATTCCCGTTGAAGTCACAGAGATGTCTTTTCCCTTGTATTTCCCGGTGTAAGTAGTGTACTCTCTGTGCCTGGCTATGAGTCTGCTTTCCTCCCATGTCCCAGCTATTTTGTCAGCTCTTCCGGGATCGCCTGGTAAAAGAATATATTTGGAGATCTCCCCTGGAGCAACCATTATGTGGTACAAGCGGTTTTCTACTGTAGGAGAATCGGCTTTACCTCCTGGCAAGAGAACGCACCTCCATTAAGGCTGGAGCCTTAGATAACTTTTTTTAAATGAATTCACGTCTTCGTAGTAGACGATCACCTCTTTCATCACCTCTCTTGGGAGCTTGGTATAATAGCGAAAGCTTTCTCCAGGTTTCAGCTCTATCTTCCTATCCACCGACTCTGTTATAAGCCTCCTACCCCCCCTTTCCTCCTCCTCTTTTTTTAATGGAGTAACTGTTATGTAATAGGAGAACTCGATCTTCCAAACTATAACTGGCAGGCTTCCGTTATTAGTCAAGTTCAAAAATCCCTTATCATCGACCTCTATTGCCAACAATTGTACCAACCTCTTAGTGAAACTACAATATCATATATAGCCTATGTGCGGTAGGATTTATTTCTTTATGGAAAAACTTTAAGGAGCATGGTTCCAATCTCTATTTCCTTAACGCTGTTGGCAAAAGCTAAGGCCTCGCTGAGCCTGTAGGAAGAGGAGGAGTATATTTTGAAAAGTGGATCGCCTGACTTGACTCTGTTACCTATCTTCACATATAGCTTTATGCCAGCAGCCTTATCCAGTGGGGCACCAGCCAACCTAGAAATTATAGTGAGAGCTCTGTTATCTATGAACGTCACTGCACCGCTCTTATTCGAGTAAATTGTTTCGCTATACTCTCCCACAGGTATATCTTCTGGCTTAACCTCAGGATTCCCTCCCTGCATCTCAAGTATCTTCTTGAACTTTTCATAGGATTTACCGCTCTTGAAGGCATCTCTAGCATGCGCTTCCCCCTCCCCTATGTTTGCCTTCCCCGCCATCTCGTATAGCGCCCCAGCTATATACATCGCCTTATCCATAAGGCTCTGAGACGCTTCGCCCTTCATCAGGGCGGTGAGCGCTTCTATGGCCTCCAAGTTGGGACCTATGGTGTATCCGATGGGTTCGCCACCGAATGTTATAAGTGCCTTTATGCTCATGTTGAACTTCCCGCCCTGCTTCACAAACATCGCCGCGAGGTTCTCCGCTTCCCTCTCCGATTGTAGCTTTGTTCCATTGCCAACGGGCAAATCGATCACGAGACCGGATATCCCCAAGGATACTTTCTTTGAAAGAATGCTAGCAACGACCTGAGAAGGAGGATCCAAAAGGAGCCTCCTCTCTATCCTCACCATTATATCGTCAGCCGGAGCCAGGTTGAGACGACCTGTCCAGGCGATTGTACCCCCTGCTTTTTCGACTGCATTTCTTATCTCCTCCGTCGTGAGCGATACATTCGCAAGAGCTTCCATGGTGTCGGCGGTTCCACTGGGCGAGGTTATAGCTCTGCTACTGGTTTTCGGTACCTTGAGACCAAGTGCTACAGAAGTGGGGACAGCCAGCAACGCGACCTTACTGTTTCCTGGAACACCACCGATGCTGTGTTCATCGTAAACCGGATAAGGGAACTCTATCTTATTTCCAGTCTCAACCATTGCCCTGATGAGCTCATGTATCTCATCATCATCCATGCCAACGGTAGATTGCAGTGTAACGAATTCCGCTATTGCTGCATCGTCAAGTAGTCCTGAGACCATATCGGCTATCAGCTTTCTTATTTCCTCCCTTGACAGTCTCATCCCTTGAGTCTTCTTCGCCATAATATTCAGGCTTTCCGAAGCGGTAACCCCTTCAGCGGAAACTTCCTCTCCATCAGATAATTTAAGTGCGTTTGCCACCGATTTGGGAATTCCGATCTCTCCTTTCCCCACGAGATCTTGGCTGATCATTGGCGAAAAAGCAGCTATGGGCATACCATTCCTTCTGATGAGAAGTCTGCTCTCGATATCTATTCCCATCTGCCTAGCATCTTCAGGATGTACGAGTGCCACATCGCTGGCGAAGGAAAATTCTATGAGCCTAGTTTTCATATTTTTTCCCCGACTGAGACCCTAATTTTTATGATTTAGCATTATAAAAGCCTTTCCTCATCTCTTTGCCCAATTCATAAGAAGCGATGTTTAGAGCATTTCTCAAAGCCTCAATAGGCTCTAGTCCATCTTCAATTATTAGCTTGTGAAGGAGCTCGTAGTGCATCTTGAGCTCTTTCCTGTAGCTTTCGACTAACTCTTTTGGCACTTCTCTCTCAGGTCCTGAGCCTATTCCGGGGCACTCCTCGTCGATTTCTAGCTCTTCCCCGGATAGTTTGAAAATTTTTATCGGAAAGAGCCTACATTTCATCGGGCGAGCTTCATATATCTTGCAGTACGTCTTTCCATTTTCACTGAAACCTAGAAAGGCGCATCGTCCTTTCATATCCCCAGGAAGGAGCATAACTGGGATCATATCAGCAATGATCACTTTTACATAGAACCTCAGAAAATCATTGATGCTTACGTTGATTTTTTCGGCAATCCTCACAGCATCATAAATAGTAATCGATACGTTCGGGCCTGTTCCGCAACATAGGTCGCAACGGGTGCACTCAAACCTAAACTTATCGCTTATCCTAATCCGCTTCGGTAGACCCAAAAATATCAACTCCTTTATATATTGAAAAGGGTATGCCGTAGAATTATTTAAGTATAAGTCTTATGCAGAACATCATCGTAAGCATTCAGACTGGAACTAAATAAAAGATAGAAGAAGTAGTGGACTTTTCTACCGTAAAACATTCTATTTTGTCCCATTCTTGAATATTAGCTCAACTTTGAGAAGATCTTCGCGATATTAGAGGAAAGGATATTACTCTTATTATATCATTTTTCATAGAAAGGGTCAAACGGTCGATTTCTGAAAACGCTTCATCTATAAGGTGTGAAGATTGCCATTGAGTTCAAAGGAAGAGAGAAGAGCTACGTCTATGCTTAGGCCATATACCTCAGAGTGGGTTAAACAGACGTTTGGGCATCTCACGGAGCCCCAAGTTAAAGCTATACCCCTTATAAAAAAGGGGGAGAACGTCCTAATATCAAGTCCAACTGGTACGGGAAAAACTCTAGCGGCATTCCTAGGGCTTATTGACGAGCTTTACGCGATGGGCGAAAGTGAAAGGCTCGAAGAGAAGATCTATGTATTGTACATTTCTCCCCTTAGAGCTCTCAACAACGATATAAAGAGGAATTTGAGCGAGCCCTTAGAAGGAATAAGGAAAGTCGCAAGGGAAAAGTTCGGCATTGAGCTACCTGAGCTGAAGGTTTCGGTGAGGACGGGAGATACTCCTCAGAGCGAGAGGCAGGCCATGGTTAGAAAGCCGCCCCATTTCCTAATAACAACTCCTGAGTCCCTTTCCATAATCTTGGTTGCACCCAAGTTCAGGGAAAGGCTTAAAGGAGTGAAGTGGGTAGTGGTTGATGAGATACACGAGATGGCTACATCGAAAAGGGGTTCGAGTCTTTCTCTCATGCTGGAAAGGCTTGAGTGGCTGGTCGGTAGACCCGTGCAAAGAATAGGCTTGAGCGCGACCATTGCCCCATTAAACGCAGTAGCTAGGTTCTTGGGAGGATACGGAGATGATGGAAAGCCGAGGAAAGTGAGGATCGTAGACGCTAGATTCAACAAGCCCTTCGACATAAAGGTCATAGTACCCGTTGAGAACCTGATTGAATCTTCAAGCGAGGAGCTGAACGAAGGGATATACAGAACCATAGCCGACCTTGTCTTAAAGCATAGGTCTACGCTCATTTTCACGAATACTAGAAGCGCCACGGAGAGAGTAGTGTACAAGTTGAAGACGATTTTAAAGGACAGCCCGATGGTAAACATAGATGATATAGGGGCTCACCACAGCAGCCTCAGCAGGGACATTAGACTTGATGTAGAGGAAAAGCTTAAAAAAGGAGAGCTAAAGGTGGTCGTTTCCTCTACTTCGTTAGAGTTGGGGATCGATATAGGCTACATAGACCTCGTGTTACTATTGAGCAGCCCAAAAAGCGTTAGCAGGCTTCTCCAGAGGGTTGGAAGAGCAGGCCACAGATTGAGCGAAGTGAGCAAAGGCAGGATAATAGTTGTAGACAGGGACGATCTCGTGGAATGCTCTGTGCTGTCGAAGGCGGCAGTTGATAGGAAGATCGATAGAGCATCGATACCTATGAAGCCGCTGGATGTGCTTGCTCAGCATATCGTCGGAATGAGCCTTGAGAACAAATGGAAGGTAGAAGATGCATATAGAATCATTAAGAGAGCATACCCATACCATAATTTGACTGAGGAGGAGTTCGAGGATGTATTGAAGTATTTGGGAGGAGGCGATAAGTCGCTTGAAGGAGCTAATGTCTACAGAAAGATTTGGTACGACCCGCTGGAGGGAACTTTCGGCAGGAAGAAAGGAGCTAGGATGATATTTTACTTAAACCAGGGTACAATACCTGATGAGGCGAAATTGAGGGTCTATCTGAGGGGGAGACTATATATAGGCGACCTCGACGAGGGATTCGTGCAAATACTTTCCCCGGGCGATATATTCGTTTTAGGAGGGAAAACTTACAGATTCATCAGGCTAAGCGGAAGCAAAGTGTATGTGGAGAGCGCCGAGGGACAAAGGCCAACTGTGCCGTCATGGTATAGCGAGATGCTTCCCCTAGCCTTCGATTCCGCCTTGCTAGTTGGAAAATTCAGAAGAAGAGTCGCCGAGCTTCTCGAAGACAATGGCATGGATGCAGATAAGGTCTCTGAGGGAATTGCAAAAGAGATGGGTTTAGAGGTAAATGCAGCTAGAGAAGCGGTAGAATATATAAAGGAACAGTATTTGTTCACCGGAGGCGTAGTAGCGAGTGACAAGATTATCCATATAGAGATATATGACGATGCAAGGGGTAGGAACTTGATATTTCACTCGCTTTTTGGGAGAAGAGCAAACGACGCCCTTTCAAGGGCATATGCCTATGCTATATCGGAATCAATGGGAATCCCAGTTAGAGTGACAGTAAGTGACAATGCATTCATGCTAACGTTGACTGGAAGACCTGAAATAAAAGCAAATCAGCTTATTAAAAACGTTACTTCTAGGAGCATCGAGGAACAGCTGAGGAGGGCGGTGATAAACACAGAGATGTTCAGAAGAAGGTTCAGACACTGCGCGCAGAGGGCTTTCATGATACTGAGGAATTATAAGGGGTGGGAAAGGTCCCCTCATAAGATGCAGCTTAGTGCTCAAACGATACTCGAGGTACTGAAGGATGACCCATCTAATATAGTCTTAAGGGAAACGCTGAGAGAAGTAATGGAGGACTATATGGACCTCAAAGCTGCTAAAACTGTTCTTAAGTGGATAGAGAACAAAAAATTAAGGGTAGTAACTACGCCACCGAGCGACCTGCCTAGCCCATTCTCTCACCACATAATTGCCATAGGGTACCAGGACATAGTTCTGATGGAGGATAAGAAAAAGCTCTTGCATAGTTTGCACGAAATGGTTATGAGAAAATTGAAAGAAAAGGCCGATCTCCTAACCTCCTTAAAAACCAAAACTTCAGTTGCAAATGGTGATGTCGGCGAACCCATTCCTTAACAACTGGGCTTTAAGATTTTCAAGCGACCTTGCGGTTCAAATTTAACCTTTGAAGTATATTATAAATATCTTAAATTCAGCACCCAGGGTTTTTCTGAGTTCGTTGTTAGATCTTTCATCTATGCTTAAACTCCCTGCGCCCTTACTTCCCGCCTGCTTCTTCCGCTAATTCTTCTTTTTCACTTCGGCTTCTTCTCGAGCCAAAAACGCTTACTTCAATCACTGAAAGAACGTATCCAAGCACTGAGCCTAGCAGGAACGAATATAGTACGAAATATGATTGACTGTAGTACCTGTAAATTAGAGACGCCACAATTCCGGCGCCGGCGTAAGAAGCTATGAAGAGAACAGAGGCGTAAAAAACCCTAGAACCCCAGCTCAACAGAGTGATGGTTGCTATCCCAACTAAAATGAGCGAATCACCAGAGAGAGTGCCGCCAGCCATCTCTCTAATGAAAAAAACAAACGTAGTGTATACCAATCCAAGTAGAGCACCGCCGGCAAAATCACCACCGTTCTCGGTCAATATTTCTCTTCTTTTTTCAAACAAGTCTTCCCCCAAGCAACCCACCTCTTCATTTAATCGTTCAAGGCGATTTGTCGAATGATATGTTGACATTCTACTTTTGTTTAGTTGTGTTTAACTTTCCGCTTTGCTTAACTGCAGCTCTTTACTTAAATTTTCGAAACTGGAAACTTTTCCAGTTTAACCGTTTACTGTCAATATTTTTATCTTTAGGCGCTTGTTTATAGCTATAGAAGGGTTTATAAAAGGAAAGCTTAAAGCTTTTCTTTTTATCCATTGAACATTACCTCTTCGCCTTAAAGAACGAAGGTTTCCTGCTTCTGTTAAGGTTTACTTGCTACAAGGAAACCTCCCCTTAGGCAGGGAGGAGGTCGGCTGAGAGGTAGTTCACACGCTCTCCCTCGAGCAAAGGATATATTATTGCGGAATTAGCCATGACTTTTAGTCGAAGTTTCAAAATTCACGGCTAATCTGGAGGTGAAGCATAATTGGGATCTGAAGATGAATTGAAGGAGCTTTTGAATAAGCTGCTAACGGAAATTCTATCGAAGTCTTCCCAGGGATCGGAAACCTCTTATGAGGTTAATCCAGCTTCTCAGAACGGAATCTATGTTCTGAATGAGGGGCATTGGAAGCTATATAGAACCGACGGCCTTCCTCTTCACCCCGGAGAACAGGGAGACGGAATCTATGTATTATATTTCGATAATACGAAGTGTGGAGCATGTAGGAGGTTCGATAAAGAGTGGTTCCCCTTTGCCGCCGAGAATGCAGGAAAAGCTAAGTTCTTCATCGTACTATGTGAATGGTTTGCGAGGAATTGCGCTAGCAAGGCAGCCTCCTTAACATTCACGCTTCACGAAGTAAGAGCTTCGCCAACTACAATATTCTTCAAAGTGATAAACGGAGAAATCGCAAAACAAGAACGTTTCGAAGGAGTCGTTAGCAAGCAGAAGCTTGAAGAAGCACTGTCTAAAATGACCCTTAGCTGATATATATTTTTGAGGACAGGAGAACTTATCATCTTTATATCACGCTTTACCCCCCTCAGATGACAGATGAATAACCTCACAAATGCGGGGAACTAATGAACTGTCTTATAGAAAACCAAGCCATCTAGGGCGGAGAAGAGGTCATTTCGAAGCATCCAAACTTCGGTAAACAGGAAAAAGAAGGAAAGGAGCTGTACTCCCCTCTTGCGACGCTTTTGATAATGTTGCTACTATTCGCATGGAAATGATACAAATTAAGAGGAGGATAACACCCTTCATCTATACATTTCATCTTTTCATCCAAGATTCCCCAACCATCCCACAGCATTCTTAAGATCCACTCCTCAGAAATATTGCTTGTCCATGCCATTTGCCTATAAAGTAAGAGGGAAAATGCGGAAAGAAATAGGGGGGAATCTTTAAAGCTACTTCCAGTACCTAGGATGACTCGTTTATAACCCTTATTGAAGAATTTCAGGATGGGAAACCCCCCTCCAGAACCCGTTTCCGCAGTTATTACAGGCATGTTAACTATCCAGGAGCTCTGAGATCTTATAGCCTCGGCATCAGCCCCGGTAATCCAATCTCCTCCCACTATCACAGTGCGATCTGTTAATAGCCCGGCCCCCAATAAGAGATATATCTGTGTCTTTCCGGTTCTCTCCAAACTATTGAATAGCTCTTCCCCGCTCGTTGCTACCTTAACGATTAGTAACATTGATTCAATTTTGGATAACTCTTTTAACGCTTCAATATCTAGGTCTTTAGATACCTCTGAAAAGTTTATATACACGCCGTATTTGACCGAAGACAGAATAGGCGGCAACTGCTCAAAAGCTTTTTTGAGACGTTCAATGTCTTCGGTTTTTTTGACACGGAAAACCGGGACGAAAAAGAATGGGACTTCGATCTTTGGGATAGTCATCGAACGAATTACCGCGAGACCCCCTCCCCATCCTTTCTTAGCCATTTCCATCAGGTGATTTTCATAAGAATCCGAAACTTCGTTCTTTTCATAATCTTCGGGCAATTCCGCAAATCCGTTGAAAAAAGACTGTACCAGGAGTCCCCGATCGCAATCAAAAACGAGTCCGCTCCTATCTGTGTGAGAATATTGAATTCCTCTTTCGCTCAGGAGGACCTTATTAGTTGGAACGAATGACGGAACATCATCCTTTATCCCTAGAATGCCAGCGCAGTTCTCTAGCTGAATAGGCTCATTAAAATCCCAATGCATTCGAATCAACACCTCAAAAGCTCTTCTAGGCGCTATAAGGAGAAAAGCGCCTTATAGATCAAAAAATTAAAATTTTCCGTTCAACTTTATCTTCGCCGATCCATTGTACCTATATATTTCTATGGTCATATCTGGAATTCTGTAGCTACAAACAGAGCACTTATAGTAGGTTGTCACCTTTTTCATTCCATTGCCGAAGCTCTCGGTTTCCATCGAGAAGTCCATTGTTGTATGGCATCTAGGGCAAATTATGCTATCTTTCCTCAGCAAATTTAGCACCTCCTCGGAGACGTCTTCGATCACTATCTCCTTTCTTTCCTGAAAATTACTTAAGACCCCAAACTAATAACTTTTTTTGATGATTGCGCCTTAGGTAAAATATTTATTTTATAAATTGGGGGCAACGGTGACTTTAGTGAGGAGAGATTTGCTCAAGGAATTAGCGGAGTCATCAGGGCTATCGGGTAATGTTAAGGGAAGCGTAGATATAGTTGGAGATATTGCGATTTTGAGAACTCCGATCTGGATTGAGCCTGTACCTAAAGAATCGTTGGAAAAGATAGCGGTGAAGCTAATGGATAGGTTGCCTTATGTGAAGAGCGTCTGGTTAGCCGCATCGCCAGTCTCGAAAGAGGAAAGGGTCAGAGAATTAGTATACCTAGCAGGCGAGAAAAGGACAACTACCATTTACCGGGAGCACGGGGTAGCCTTCTTCATCGATGTCGCTAAGGTATATATTTCCCCTAGGCTGAGCTATGAGCATCTGAGGATTGCCAAGCTTGTTAAGCCTGGAGAAGTTGTTACTAACTTCTTCTCTGGAATAGGAGGTTTTTCGTTAGTGATCGCCAAGAACTCCGAGGTAAAGCTCGTTAACTCCATTGACATAAACAAATATGCTGTAGAAATGCAAAGAGAAAGCATTAAGATGAATAAGTTAGATAATAAGGTGAGAGTCTACCTGGGGGATGCCAGAACAATTTCGGATTTTTTCTTGAAGGAATCATCAAACAGGGTGCTATTACCGCTTCCTGGCATAGATGAGAGCTTTTACAAAGCAGCTCTATCAACTATTAAGGGAGATGCAGGATGGCTCCATGTATATGAATTCGTCCCCGAATCTCCTGAATTTAGTGAAGGGGTTGAGGAAAAATTCCAGGAAATTCATAACATAGCTCTCAAGTACGGATGGGCTGCTTCCTTGTACCATGTAAGAAAGGTTCGATCAGTGGGTCCCAGGAAAGCCCAAGTTGTCATGGATATAAGAGTTGAGAGGTATCATTGAATCCACTTTTAACTTTATTGAGGGTTAAGGGGGCGGAATTCCCCTCCCGTTAGGGAGAAATGAATAGCTCTTTATAGAAAATGCTTTTGTAGTTATGAAAAAATATTGAGAAAATACGTAGTGCAGTGTTGGGACCGCCTTAGAGCCTGTAAACAAGAAACCCAGAAAATCCTCTTCGCGAGGTGAGGATGCCTCGTTCATGAAGGCGGATTGTTTTAGGTAAAATTTAAGCTGTATTCGAGATAAAAGCTACAACCTTCGAAAGATTGCCGAAAAGAAACCTATAGTGTCATGTACTCCCGGAATAAATCTCGCTACAGGAAGATCTATAAGGCTAGATTGTGGAAAAGGGAATGAGGGTTCGGCCACTTCAATGGGAAGATTCTCCAGAGCCCAGAGAACTTGCCCCTCATTTTCCTCATAAGTGAGAGTACATGTGGAATAAGATATAAGACCTCCAGGTGAGGTGATCCTCACTGCCTCCTTCAGCAATTGCCTTTGTAAAGATATCAAGTTCTTTATGTTTCTCTCGTCTAAATCAATTGAAAGTCTTGGCCTGTTCCCTAGGCCTGAGCATGGCGGGTCTAGGATCGTGAAGTTAGATTTCATATCTCTATGTCGTAAGGAAATGAACCTAGAGTCTTCCTTTAGGGCAATTACAGCATCTGCACCTATCCTTCGTAGCTCACTTTTGAGCCTTTCCACCTTTTTTTCAGTGTGGTCGAAGGCAAAGTATTTCCCTAAGCCTCCTGTATACTCATACAAATGTCCTATCTTTCCTCCAGGTGAAGCTGTCATGTCCACATATACTCCATGCCGAGGGAAGGGATCTAGCATTCTGACCAAAAGCATTGAAGGTAAGGACTGATCGGTTATCAGGCCCAACTTGTACTCATCTAGTTCTCTTATCTTTGGTAACCTATACAGAGATCTTAATACCCTGACGCCTATGCCTTTTGATCTCCTGTTCACTTCCCCAGGGCTGACTTCCAGAATTCCTTCCGCCACTGGTATTCCATCTTCGCTAACAATGGTGACTTCGTCTCCTTTCTTCGCATTTAAAACTCTTTTTAGGCCTGGCATATACAGATCAGCGCCAAGCATCACTCTTTCTGCCGCCTCCCTCTCAGCTACAGCTATTTTTTCTCCTGCAGTTACTTTTTCTCCGCCCTGTATTTCAACGTAGATTGCCTCTTCAAGTGTTCCACAACTATATGCTAAAATCCCTTTTTCCCTCAAACGAAAGAGCAGATCAACCGTCCCGATTTTCGTCAAATTTACCCTAAGATAATACCTCTTCATTGGAACGAACAGAGAACACAATATTATGTTTGGATCTGTTCCATAGGCATCTGCGATCATTTTTATGGTTCTCAGGAGGATAGGCTTTTCTGCCGCCTTCTCCCCCATTTTTTGACAAAATTCATCCAACTTTCAATTCCCCTTCTATAATGGAGAATGGTATTGAACCCTCTCTAACGAGCTTAATTTCCTTCCCCGCAACATCGACTATGGTAGATGGTTTTCCAAGCCTAGATGGTCCTGCATCGATGACCGCATCCACTCCCATAATTTGTTTCAATGCATCTTCTGCCGTGACTGGAGGAGTCATTCCAGAAATGTTCGCGCTAGTGCCAACGATCATCCCATTGATATAATTAGAAAGCATCCGGGGGACAGGATGATCAGGGATCCTCACAGCGATTTTCCCCTCATCATCGAGGAAATAAATCGGTAGCTTAATTTTTGGGTAAACCTTCAATGTTAAAGCTCCTGGCCAAAATCTTCTTGCCAAGAGCTTCGCAGTTTCGCTCATTAATGCTATTTTGTCCGCTACTTCATGGCTAGAAAGTAATATGGGAAGCGGTTTGTTTTCTCTCTTCTTGAGCTCATATATTCTCTTAACGGACTTTTCGTTCAACACGTCGCAGCCCAGACCATAAACAGTATCGGTTGGGAAGATAGCAATTCCTCCCATAGCGAGAATCTTGCCTACCTCTTCGATCGAGCTTAGCTCTGGGTTATCTGGACTTACTTTCACGTATATCATGTATAAACCCCTTGTAACTTTAAGTCCAAGTCGGGGATAGGTGAGCTACCCCGTCCTGAAGGGCGAGGCTTCCAGCGTTCAGCTGGGGCTTTTCGCCTCCAGCCTCATTTGCCGGTTCGGGGGACTCACCGCTCCTCCATCCCGCAGAGCTCATTACCCTGCGGGCTATGTTTATGCTTGCATTTAGATCCCTATCGTTAGTCCATTCCGCATTTCGGGCACTTAAATATTCTTCCCTTGACTTGGGCAACATGCCCGCACCTGTGGCAGGTCTTCGAAGTGTTCCTGACGAGCTTCTTTTCAAGGTAAACGACTTCTATTTCCTCAAGGAGAGCTTTGTATTCAATGATGGTTTGGAGCTTTCTGAACGGCAAGCTATGGAATCTTTTGTTCAATTTTCTGGACTCATGGAAGTTGTTTCTTATGTTTGTTAAGTCCTCCATGACTATTGCTGGCTTAGGAAACTGCTTGGCGTAGGAGATTATCTGGTTTGCTATTATGTGCAGTTGCTGGTTTACCTTTCGTCTCTCCCTTTCCTTAAGCTCTTTGACCTTCTTGAGGATCTTCTTCCTCTGAAATCTCCTCCTGATATGCCCATAGAGTCCTCTTATTCTCTTGATTTCCTCTCCTCTCCAGAACTCCCCCTTCATGGGCTTGCTGGGATTGTTTACAGATATTGCTACCGCAACTGCTAGGTTGCGTTCGCCCCTGTCTATCCCTATCACGGTCTCAGGCTTGTCTGGGACTTCGACTTTCCTCTTCAAAACAAAGTGAGCATACCATTCCCCGTTTCGCTTAACCATTTCAACCGTAGAGAATTGCCATTTGCCATTGAAAGCTTCATCGATTCTCTGCTTCTGCTTCTCCCCGAAAACTATCGGCAAGCTCACTCTCTCTTTTCCGTTCAAGCTTAACGAAAGCCAATATGGTGTTAGGGCATTTGTCGTCTTAGAGAACTTGAAGCACCTCTCGTCGAAGCGAATGGATATTCTCTTTAGCCTTAGAACGCTGTCCTCTTTCCTGGTCCTTTTGAAGCCCTTCAATATTTCAACAGCCTTATCCCTCGCCGTTTGGATTAAAGCGGTGTTGAGTTCGAAGTTTTCTTTCGCTTTTCCATAATATTTTTCATGGAGGAAGGTTTTTGAAAGTAGAGCCAAAGCTCAAATACCACCTTACAAGCCTAAAGTATTCGCTGAGGGTCCTGTTTAGCTCAAACACTTTCCGCGCGTTCGGCTTAAAAACCTTTCCTATCACGCATATTTGAACTTCCTTCTGCAAAGAGGAACATCCTCTGAGATTTCTAACCAAGTAGATGCAAAAAAGCTTTTCCCACCCTCCTCGTCGTCTTCGCCGTGAAAGCGAGGCTTTCAGATATAAAAAAGCTCTTATATGCTTTTATTAATTTTCAAAAACTCTCTCAGCCAATGCGTTAAAAACTAGATTAGCAGCATCTCTAGGAAAAAGCTTCATTCCCTGTTAACTTAATAATAAATATCTATACAGAGCATATTGCATGAGCTCACACAAAATAATATAATAAGCCGGATCATCATTGTTAAAGTCAATTGGAGAGAGGTCTATATGTCGAGTTCACAGAAAAGTAGAGGAACGGAACGCACTGACCTCACGCTTCTTGAAAAAATTTACAAAAAAAGAAAAGCGCTTGCTGCTGCTATCGTTGCAGCTATAGCAATCGTCGCCTTTTATGTGAGGATACAGAGAATATTTCTTTACGGCTATTACTTAGACGAAGCTGATCCATATTTTATGTACTGGGGAACTAACTATATGGTTGAGCACGGCATATCCTCATGGTATTCCCTTACGCCTTCAAATAACGCCACGAACATATTCTGGTATCCTTGGGGGAGGGATATTGCGCATACCGATTATCCTTTGAACATGATGCTTACCGCTATAACTTATCCGATTGCTAAGCTAATGGGCTTTACAGTCCTACAGTGGTCGGTCCTACAGCCCCCGATAGCTGGAGCCCTCATAGTTATCTTCTCTTATCTCATTGCCAGGGAAATTGGAGGCGAGCTGGCTGGGATATTTTCGGCATTCATCGCTGCAGTCATACCAGGGACCTTAGATAGAACGAACGCCGGCTTTTACGTTAAGCTGGGGATGGTCCAGCCGATTCTGCTTCTTGGAATATACCTGTTTATAAAAATGTTAAAAGCGAGGAGCTTCAAATGGCAGATGTTTTTGGCCGTAATTTCAGGCATCGCTATTTCGCTTGTAGCTTGGAGCTGGGGGGGTTACCAGATCGCTGATTTAATAATCGGGGCCTTTATCGGTTTATATCCATTGGTGAGAGACCCGAGGAAGACAGAAGCGATCTTATTAGCCATATTCTTGGTTACTTCCCTGATGATTCAATCGCTTTCTCCCACCGTTTCCCCGCTTTCATTGATAAAAGGGGCAGGCCTTTTTCTGATTGGCGGCTATCTGCTTTATCTATTAGCTTATGGGGAGATGGGACTTTTCTCAAAGCTGCACATAGCAAAAAGAGGAATGGCAACGTGGAAGGCTGCATTTATAGCTACGATTGTAGCAGGGGGAGTTTTAGGATTAATTGCTTTGTACTTCAATTTCCTAAACATTTCAGGGAGGGCATATTACTTCATAGGAATCCAGACTAACAATCCGCTTGTCGCCTCCGTGTCCGAACATCAGGAGCTGAGCTTCTCTATGCTTATAAGGCTCGCCGGGCTAGGCTTCATACTATCCTGGGCCTACTTCGTCTACGGCTCTTTCAAGCTCAGGGAGGATCCGGTGAACCTCCTATTCGTGATCTTAGTTCCCTTGCTTACTTATATGGCCTTGAGAGCTTCATACCTGCAGATGTTCACCTCCACGATGTTTTCCGTTATCGGGGGTATGGGGGTTGCACCGATTTCAAGATCCTTTACAAAGAGTCTTGGGATAAGCGTAGATACTTTGAATAAAGGAGTGAAGGAGAGGAAAGGGAAAAAGCAGGCACCTCGCAGAGATGAGATAGGGATCATATTGTGGAGTAGCGCTATTGCGGTGCTTGTTATAATCGGGGCATTTCACCTATCAACTACAATCGCTCAAGCCAGAACACCACCGCTCATCTTATCAGGAGGACTTGGCTTAGCAGTAGAGAACAAAGCGTGGATTTACGCACTCGATGTGATCAAGAATGAGACTTCGCCAAACAGCGTATTCATGCCTTGGTGGGATTACGGTTATTGGATTCCCGTCATGACCGGAAGAGCCACCGTGGCAGATGGGGCAACGCTCAATTCTACACAGATAAGCCTGCTCGCAAAAATGCTAACTGCTACGAACGAGAGCGAGGCGGTAAATATAGCTCTCAAGGACTTCAGAGCGCCTCCGAACAGTTCCTATATAGTAGTATTCGATGTATTTAGAGCTGTTCAGATAGCAAATGGTACATGGGACATAGGTGTATACCCATCTTTATATACCGGCACAGAGGGACTAGCAGATATACCGAAATCCATATGGATGCTTAGGATAGGAGGCAGACTGAACCTAACCGGTTACTCCCCGTATTTCACGGTCCAGACGATTCCATACCAAGGACAAAACTATCCTCTAGCTGGACCGAACTGGACCGACCCCCTCGTACAGAGGACATTGATCTACAGGATGATAGTCGATGCTATGTACCATATGAATGACACTCAGATCCTTAGAGGCTCTCCAATAGGCATAGATGGCAATATAACATTTGTGGATCTCATCAGCGGTGCAACGGTAGATGATATGCCGTTCAGCGAGCTCCAACCCTTCAGAATAGTTGTAGACCCGATTTACAATACAGCAACGGATAAGGTCTTCGTAGCGGTAATAATGTACGAAGTTCTAGGCGTAGAATAAATCCTATTTTTCTTTGATTCCTCTGTGCCTAACTGGTTTGAAATTTATACCGAGCATCCTGAGAGATTGCTGTAGCGCGTAGTCATCCGTGAAAACTAGCACATCTTTTCCTTCACTTCTTAATAAAAGAGCCAGCGAGATCACCTTTAAGTCCGTTTCGCTTAGCTTCTCTTTCAATCTATCAGGAAGAGTTATGGGGAAAGCATTTTTCTCCACATCTATTATCTCGACTCTATCTGCCTCTAAACCATAAATTAGCCTCGTGGAGCTGTATGAATCCTTCACTTCTCGTATAACTTCTTCAACTGTGAATATCTTCTCCTTAATTAAAAGGTGAAGGCCAGCGAGAAAAGCAGCTGTGTCAAATACTATGGCCACATCTTCCTCCGACGACTCTCTCATAAAACCTCATCCACCTGACCCTTGCTAACCTTAGAGGGGATTCGTAAAGCGTGAACCTCATCTTCTTCGGAGCGGAGAGCTCTAATTGACCATCAATAACGAGTCTCTCGTTTCCTGTACCTTTTAATATCTCTACTTCTATCGCAGAGAACGGCTCCGTTACCACGGGCCTGGCGTGTAAGGTCATAGAATTCAGAGGAGTTATGATAGCTGAAGGTAGAAAGGGATCAACTATTGGCCCACCCGCGCTTAGGCTGTATGCTGAAGACCCTGAAGCTGTCGCGACAATTATTCCATCCCCAGCTATCCTGGAAAGCTCATCTCCATTGATACGCACCAATAATTCCATAACTTTTAGTCCACCGCCGCTTATCACCGATTCGTTGAGAAAAGGCTCAGCTTTATTATCGAATTCTGCCTTCATCATCCACAAATTTTGTTCTACATATCTTCCTTCCTTCAGCATATTTACTAGACCTTTCATCTCCTTGGTCGTAATGTCGAAGTAAAAGCACCTCCTTCCTGCCCCAACTGTGGATATAACCGATTTCCTTATTTCATTGTATCTAATCGCCTTCAGTAAAGTGCCATCCCCTCCAACCACTATGGTCCAGCAAGGTTTCCTCTTAGATATGGAAGATACTTCTCCTTCTATCAAAGGCCTTTTTCCGAAAAGGCACTCCTCAACTATGAAGGCCTTTTCCCCTACTCTTTTAGCCTCTTCTAGTATGGACTTCAGAGCATACTGCGCTTCCCCGCTCTCTGGATTTATGAAGATAGCTATTCCGTCGCATTTTTCGGGCATCTCTGATCTACCTACCTATTCATCAAGTCATGCGCAATTAATATTCTATTCTGGATTTTCATAAAAGATCTGTTCACCTGTCGGCCACTTATTATTGAAGAACATTTTTATCCTTAAGCATGTCTATAAGATCGGTGGGGATAGAAATGGGAGAAGAGATGGAGAAAGAATCGAGATATGACACGGAAGAGGTGAAAGAGCTCTTAGCTGCTGTATCGGACTTCCTCAAGGGATTGAAGGAACCAATCATGGACTTCATGAAGATAATAACCGAGAGCTTCAGTGGAGAGAAAATTGGAAAGGAGGTTGCCGCCTTTTACAAATCTTTAATAGAAGCTGGGATCGATGCGGAAACCGCGAAGAAATGGACGGAAAAATTCATGGATGAGAGGCTCAATGCATTCCCTACAGTATCTAGCCTGGGGGAAGTTTTTGGAAAGATCATGGAGAAAAGGCCGAAAGTTAAAATTAGCGAAGAAAAGGAAGACGAGCCTGAGACATAATTTCATGAAGGGCTCCACATGAGGAGCGCGAAAAGAGGCGGCAGAGCGGAGGAATTATTAGAGGAAGTAATCGCTAGATTGGAAAGACTAGAGGGCTTGCTGAAAAGCATCTCAACAGATCCCACAACTCAACTCGCTTTGGATCTAGTCATAGCCTTTCAGATCCCAGCATTGAAAGCTGTAGAGATGGCTAGGCGAATAAGCGACTTGGTCGCTAGCATAGGGGATAGGGACCCCATAAGCATGGCTATAGTAGAGGCCCTGGCTGTCTCGGACAAAAGTATGAGCATTTCAGAGCTAACTAGGAAAGTTAGGGAAGTCAGAGGAACTGCCTCGAGGAGGATAGTAACGCAAAGGGTAAGAGCGCTGGAGAAAAAGGGTTTGATTTCTATCATAAAGGCAGGAAAGTCGATGAGGGTGCGCCTTAGGAGGTAACGACTGATATGGTACAAAAGCTCAAAGTCATTTCTTTGTTTTTTAACTTATTCTTCATCTCGATTCGAGCGTTTTTTCTTCTCGCTTCAATTGGGGCCTCGATTCAGTTGAGAAAGCTCTTTTTTAAGCTGAGGTTTAGGCTCGTTCTATGGAGAGAGAGGATTCCGAAAGAAGCTCGAAAAGATCTCTACTTCAGATATAGCGCTTATTTGAATGAGGCCTTTTCCTTAAAAAGTTTCTTCAATTTAGTTGATATGCCAAGGGTTCTAAGCTATGTAGTCTTCGATAGACATGCGTAGCTCTTGGGGTTCATGAGCCTCGGATCCTTCCCGAGTTCATCGGGATCCTCAGCGGCCTCGCCCCCTGTCAGGGCGAACCCGCTCCAACCCTTCACCAGCTCGCCGAAGAGCTTTGGGGCTGGAGAAAGCCCCTCCATCTGAAGGTAGAGGTTAATGGCTGCGTTCAGCTGCCTGTTTATCCTCAGCCCGCATCTTTCACACACGTACAGTGCTCCTTTCGGGGCATTGATCATCCCACATCTGGAGCACCTCCTCGTGGAGTTCTTCGGGTTGAGGAGCTTAACTTTAGACTTGTAGCTCATAAAAGAAACTATCATCTTCCAGTTCGTCTTTGCTGTCCTCCTATTATGTTCCTTTGAGCGGTTGAACATATTCTTCTTTCTTAAGTCCTCAAACCCATGGACGTATTCCCCGTACTTCCTTGAGATTTCTGTCGTCAGTTTGTGGACAAAGTCCTTCGCTCTGTTCCTCTCCCTCCTAGAATACATTTCAAGGACTTTCTTTAGGCTACTCTTCTTTGAAGCCAAGCTCTGCAACCTCCTTCTCTTTATCTCGTAGACCCTGTGGATGTGAAAGAGCTTTGATAAGTCTACTCTGATCCACCCCGTCTCAGGGCTGAAGCCGTCCAGGCTCTTCTCGTTGCTGTCCCATGCTATGCTCCCTTTAGTCTTTGTCCTCGCCCTGCTCCTAAAGGCAATTGTCAAGTAATGCTCGTTCAGTATCAGCTCGCCTATCTCTCCCTTTGCCCTCCCCCAAAACCACGCCTTCGATATGTCGAACACCAGGTATTCCTGGTGTGGCTTTATTGAGACCTTTATCTTCCCATCCTTATAGCTGTACAGCGTTTCCTTTATTCTGACAAACCTCTTCTTTACGGTCGGCTTCCCTCTTCTCCTCTCTCCCTTTATATAGCTTCTCCTCCAAGACTTTATGATTGAATAGGCCTGCTTTATTGCAGAGTCAGCATAGTGCTTCGAGTAGCCCCAGCCCTCCATCAACAAATTTCTTAGGTAATGATTTTTGAACTCATTACTTTTAGGAATTATTGGTATTATTCTATTTCTTCCACTCTTATTTGCTTTATTAATCCAAACTATGTTATTCCATATTTCATCTACTGCTCTTTGAAGTAAGCGTCTATAATCTTCGAGAAAGTTGTTGACGTTGTAGCTGTGCCTTATATTATATGCTCTAACCTGATAGCAGCTTCCTGGCACCTTCAACGACCTCCCTATATTTATGCGACCTCATCCCATAGAGTTTACCAGCAAAATGAGATACGATAGTTATCAAGTCTTCGACGAGCTCCTCCTGAGGCGCCTTTTCTCTGCTGTTTATTACCTCTATCGCTGTTCCAAAAGCCTGAAACATCCTCCTCAATGTTTCAAAACCGAACCTAGTCAATCTATCCTCGTATGCGACAATCACCTTGGAGACTTTTCTCTCAGTAACCATCTCTAAGAGCCTGAGAAAACCCTTCCTGTTTTCGTCGAGACCAGAACCAACATCGTCTAGTATTTGGATCTCGCCATAACCCCTGTCTTTAGCATAGCTATGTATAAGTTGCTTCTGCCTCTCCAAGTCGTCTTTTTGGGTTGTAGAGGAGACCCTGGCATAACCTACTACGACTCTCTCTTCCCTCAGTCCGAGAATTCGCTTAATTTCGCTTTCGGGTATCCTCCTCCTGCCACCAACCGTCCTGACAACCCTTATTTTTCCTTCTTTATCCCAACGCTGAATAGTCTTAGTAGTAACACCCAGTAGCTTTTTAGCTTCTTTAAGCGTGTAGAGTTTCTCCATAACAGAAAATATCACTTAAGTCTATTTAAGTCTATCTATTTTGGAACTGCCAACTATGGCGTAAAAAAAGAGCGTTTTTCGTCAATAGTTAGGACATAGTTTGGAAAATCCAGAGCTTTTCAAGAAAGTTGAACCTTTAACTTTTCTTCCACTTAACTGCATATTTCTCGAATTTTAAAAGTTAGTTCTTGAAAGGTGCGGGGGGTGGGATTCGAACCCACGCAGGACTGCTCCATCGGAGCCTAAGTCCGACCCCTTTGGCCATGCTCGGGCACCCCCGCCCAACGAATTTTTGAAGAGAAGAACCGTAAATAAATATTTAGATATTATCCCTTATACGCTTTAACGACTTTTCTGCCAAACGTATTATTTTCAACTCGTCTGCGTTTACCAGTTTGCGATCCATTACAACCGGCTTTCCAGAGACGAAGACGTGTGTCACATCCTCTGGAGATGCCGAATATACTATGGCCTGATAAGGGTCTAAGAGGGGCCAAAACTTAAGAGGATCAGGCCTGAGGATTACGAGGTCTGCTTCCATCCCTGGGAAAAGCGATCCTATACCTCGTATGCCCAGAGCTTCAGCTCCACCCAAAGTCGCTTTTTTCAAAACATCGAATGGGGAAAATTTGCCTGGAGAAGAATACCTGTGATTTTGAGCAGCAAGCATCATCCTCATCTCTCTAAAAATATCCAAACTATAGACGCTCGCAGGACCATCTGTGGCCAAACCAATTCGCACTCCTTCGTCTATCATCTCCCCTATAGGCGATATAGCCTGCCCCCCTCTCATCTTAGTGAATGGCGCGTAGGCTACCGATGACCCCGATTTCGCTATTGTGATTATTTCATCTCTTTCTGCATACGTCATATGAGCTAAAAGGGGCTTTGTTTTCAGAATCCCCAGCTCTTCGGCTAAAGCTATTGGCCTTTTGCCGAACATGTTTGCCAACTTTTTTAACTCATCCCTAGATTCTGATATATGTATGTGAAGTCTGAGTTCCGAGGAAAGGGCAGCTTCTACGGACTGTTTGAGCGCTTCTGTAGAGCATGCATAGAGGGAGTGGGGTCCTATCATCGTTTGTACCAGGCTATTCCATCTACTATAATTCTCAGCAAACTTAATGCTCGCATCTATTTTATCGTGCCCAGGAGGAGGTTCTTCCAAATCCATGAACGTCTTTGAAAGGACTCCCCGTACCCCGATTTCCACCGTGGCCTTTGCAACTTCTTCTTCGAAAAAGTAATGGTCTGCGAAGGTTGTTACTCCGCTTTTTACCATATGAGCTATCCCTAGCATAGCTCCGGCGTACACATCCTCCGGCCTAAGGCTCTTTTCTATTTCCCAGATCTTCTTGAGCCAGGAAAGCCCCGAGACCGTACCTGACATCCCTCTCATTAGTACCATAGGAACGTGAGTATGCGCATTCACTAATCCTGGCATGACAATATGATCTTCCCCGCCCAGCTCAATATCTGGCCTGTAATCCTTCAACAATTTTTTTCTATCCCCGACATCCAAGATCCTTCCCCCATGTTCGAAAACTACGCTCCCGGGCCTGGGAGATTCTCCCCTCATCGATACTATAGTACCTGAGACAGCATAGAGCATCCTTCTCAATCCCCTCCAATTATCACAGCATCTTCCTTATCGTATATCACGTATACATCCTCTCCTATTCTCACATCCGCGTTCTTGCTGAGAACCGCGATTCTTCCTGCGGGTGTAGAGACGGTTAACCTGTAGCCGATCCCTCTAAAAATCACGTCATCTATTTTACCTCTGAGCCATGGAGGATTTGGTGGTGGATAAGAAGCGATCCTCAGCCTGTCAGCAGGAAGTGCGAGCACCCCTTTCCCATTTTTCACCGAAGAAGACGGGATAATTATCTCGCCGGAGTCGAGCTTAAGCAGCGAATATTTATCCCCGAAAGAAAGAGGGTTTTTCGCTTCAAACTCAAGCACATTATCTATTCCTAAAAACTCTGCTACGAATATGTTCTTTGGAAATTTCATTAACATTTCTGGCCTGCCTACTTGCTCAAGAACTCCACTCCTCAGAACAGCTATTCTGTCAGAGACCTCAAACGCGTCCTCTCTATCATGCGTTACATACACAGCTGCTATCTCCCTTTTTTTCAGAAGATACCTTATCTCCTCTCTCAGCTTGCTTCTAAATATTGGGTCCACGTTGCTCATCGGTTCATCGAAGAGGATCACGCGAGGATCTATTGCAAGGGCTCTAGCAAGAGCCACCCTTTGCTGCTGCCCACCGGAGAGCTGTGATGGGTATCTATCCTCCATTCCTGAGAGACCTACGAGCTCCAATAGCTCTTTAACTTTCCCAAGGATTTTTTCTTTGCTAGCCCTCCTCACCTTAAGGCCATAAGCTACGTTCTCCCATACCTTCATATGGGGAAATAAGGCGAAGCTCTGAAATACGACGCCGAGCTTCCTTTTGTTCGGTGGAAGATCCGTAACGTCTCTACCTTCTATGAAGATCTTTCCCTTTTCTATGGGGATTATCCCGGCTATAGCTTTTAGCAAGGTGGATTTTCCTGAACCGCTTGGGCCCAGCAAACCCAAGACTTCCCCTCTTTCTACGGAGAGGCTTATGCCCTTCAGAACATGTCCGCTCCTTCCTGGATACTTCACCCAAATGTCATCGATTTGTATAGCATGTCCGCTCATTTCTTACCACCTAACAAGTAGTCCGAGATTGTTACGAGGGCGATAGTGAACATGACGAGCACTGTTGATAATGCGGAGATAGCCGGATCCCATCTCATAACCAAAAAGTTAAGCATCGCTACTGGCAAGGTTGATACCCCACCAACGGACAAAAACAAGGAGATCTCAACAGCATTGAAAGATATTAGGAAACAGGATATGAATGCAGAAAAAATCGCGTTTTTCGCGTTCGGTAGCACTACTTCAAGGAAGGCCCTAACTCTGCTGGCTCCCAATGTGACTGCCGCATCTTCTATACCAGGGTCTATCAGAGAAAGCCCAGCATACAAGTTCCTCATTGCGTATGGGGAAACTATGAAAATATGCCCAAGGAGCAATCCCGCTAAAGAGCTAAGCCCAAAATGTTTGAATATCAATAGGAATAGACCGAAGCCTAGGACCATCTGGGGTATGACTATAGGTAGGTCATAGATTCTTTCCCAAATTTCCGAAAAAGGTAAAGTCTTCTTCCATAAACTATAGGAGACGGGCAACGAAAGGGCTAGTGCTATGGCTGATGCCGATAGAGCTATAGTAAGGCTCAGCCTGAATCCCAATATGAAATCCCTCATGCTGAGCGCGTCATAAAACCACTTCAAGGTGAACCCCTTTGGAGGAAATGATATAGTAGGCTGGGAGGAGAAAGAGATCGTGAGAGGCAGAAATACTGGCAGGAGAAGCCATAGGCAAGTGATTGCGAATAAAACGAAAAGGATGTTTTGCTTCATTTCCTTCCCCTCACAGCGATCCTCGCGACTATCATGATCGAAATGACTATTGCGAGCATCACTAAAGACAGGGCGACAGCCATTCTCCAGTCGAGAAAGATCGAAACGTATTCATAAAGGAGCATGCTGAGCGTGGCGTTCATTGCCCCGCCCAAAAGGACGGGGGTTGTATAAGCAGTGAAGCAACCTGCTATTATTACGGTCAACCCAAAAAGGTATCCCTTTGAAGTCAATGGTATGACGACATCGAGGAAAGTCCTGAAAGCGCCTGCACCGAGCGTCCTCGCAGCCAGTAGCAGTTCTTCATTAAGAGAAGATAATGAGCTGTAGATAGACGAAATCAAAAACGGCGTGAAGAGCTCTACGAGCCCGAAAACAATCGCTGTATCTGTATATAATATTTTCGCAGTCCCAAGACGTAAGGCAGAGAGAATCGAATTGATTATGCCATATCTCCCCAGTATTATCATCCACCCATATGCTCTTACTATCGGATTCACCATGACGGGGAGCCAGACTAGGGATAGAGCAACTCTCCTGGCCTTTGAAGATCTGATGGAGTTTATATAGATCGCCGTAGGGTATGAAAGAATCGTTGAGACCGCGGCAACGATCAATGATATCTTTAAAGTCCTGGAGAGGGCAGACCTGAAGCTCTCATCGGAGAGCAGCTTCCCCGTAGCAGTGAAAAGGTCTGGGGATATTGCGAAGAGGGAGTACAGACTCCCGATAACGATTCCAAGCATGAAGGCTAGAGACAAAAGGGTAAAGGAAAAAATTCTACTTTTCCCCTCAATTCGGGGGAAAAATCTTCGTTTTTCAGCCAACGCAGCTTCCCTCAGCTGCCTAGGTACTGCTTCCAAAGGGCGGTCCAGTTAGCTAGGTTACTAGCGAGGGTTTCAGGGAGGAGGTATATCGGCTTAACTATTTGTCCACTGTAGTTAAAGAAGTGCCCTGTGGGAAGAGAGACTTCGCTGTTCACTGGAGCATCTACTCCGCTCTCTGCTAGCTTTTGTTGAACCTCAGCGCTGAGCCAGAAATCCATCAAGGCGTAAGCTAAGTCCTTGTGTGTGGAATTCTTCGGTATTGCCATAACGTTTAGAACGAATATGGAACCTTCCTTTGGAATCGCATATGCCAGCTTTCCACCCAAGGTCTGGTTCAAGCCCTGTAAGGCGCCTAGCTGGTATCTCAGGCCAACCCCTATTTCCGCTTCTCCCCTCTCGAACATGCTGCTGAACTGAGCTGAGCTCGTGTAGAATGTCGCAACGCTAGACTTGTGGTCTTTGATGGCTTGTAGCGCTGGCGTAGGATCGTTGATACTCCCGTTCAGCGCGAGGTTCATGAGGGTTAGCATCATGGGCCCCGAGGTAGCCGTTATATATGGAAGCAAAACGAAACCGCTGAAATCGCTGCGCCAGACATCGATTATACTGGAAACAGGCGCATGCTTATCGGAGCGATACACTAATATCATGTCCTGTATTGTATGCGGGACAGCGTATTTGGAGAGCTTGCTCTGAGAATAGCTTTCCAATATAAATGGAGCTATTTTTCCGTAGTTGCTAAGCCTTGAGGTGTTAAGCTCTTCCAAAAGACCCTTGCTCGCCGCCATGTAGGCATAGTAGTCTGGCAAGAATATTATGTCGGGGGTTGGCTGGGCGCCCTCCACCAGCTTTGCATATCTATCTGCGCTGGTACCAGATAGAAGAACTACGTCGACGTTGTACTTCTTTTCGAACGGCTCTATAACTATGCTGTTGATCTGATCCCATGAGAACCCCCAATGAGAAATATACAAAGTGACTTTTGTTGCATTTGTAGATGTTCTATTGGTGTTAGTAGTTGTAGCACTGGTTGCTGTTGGAGAGGAAGTCGAGGTATTGAAGGAAGTCGTAGTCCTCGTTTCCGTTGCTGTGGGCTGGGCGATCGGAGATTGCCCTCCTCTTAGGAGAAAAACTCCAGCTATAGCGACGACTGCTATTACTATTACCACAATGACCAAAGATCCGATTTTAGATACCATAAGAAGCACCTGAAGGAATTTTTTCTTAAAAATCGACTTATTTATCGATAATCCCCTTCAAACAAATCCATTCAATGAACTCTGTAATTTTGTTTTAATTCAAAATGTCAAAATGTTCATGCGTAAAATGAAAATCTATCATTTTAAACTTTTCCTTATTTAGATAGCTAATAAAAAAGATGCTTTCGCTCAAGAGGGTGCTTAATTAAGATGTTTCACATGTAACGTCATTTTTTTAAACTCTACGAGTTATCTTATCCAATTACCCATTCAAAAGACAATCCCATTAAAGGTGATTTTATGAATATAAAATACTACACATATATATTGGCTTTGTCGTTAGCATTGTTCGTGTTGGCATTCGCTCTAATCACAGCTGCATCTCAGCATTCAGTAGGTGGTACCCTCACGGTCGCACTCGTGAGCGAACCATCGCAGATCGTCCTATCTAATGCATGGAACGCAGCATTCGTTGAATCTCAGATATTCGATACATTGCTCAGGTTCGATAGCAACCTGAACTTAGTCCCGGGGCTTGCTGAGAGCTACTACGTCAACTCTACATGCGGCTGCTACGTATTCAATCTGAGGACAAACGCCACATGGCACGATGGAAAGCCGGTGACAGTGGATGACGTCAAGTTCACCTTCGAGAACATAGTCCCCCATTATACTAACTATGGCTCTCTATATTTCGGAAATACAACCGTCACCATACTAAATTCAACGGCGATCATGATAAAGCCATCGAAGTTCCTGCCTGGTGTTCAGCTTCAGCTTTTCGCCGCTAAGGATACGACTGCTATACTTCCCAAGCATATATTGGAAGGACAGGACTTCCTGAAGAGCTCTTTCCTTACAAACCCGGTTGGCTCAGGCCCTTACAAGCTGAGCTCATGGGTGAAGGGGAGCTACATCGAGCTCGTTAGAAACG
>Ga0078972_1004102_pt1 | contig 41214 bp, 31 predicted proteins | sample YelNatPaOPGAMG01_FD_67568 | JGI IMG/M metagenome (GOLD analysis project Ga0078972, IMG submission 67568) | Hot spring thermophilic microbial communities from Obsidian Pool, Yellowstone National Park, USA - OP-RAMG-01 (SPADES assembly) (version 2) | ecosystem: Environmental > Aquatic > Thermal...
GGGATTCGTCGCAAGAAGAAGATCACAGACGAGCTCGAGACTATCTCGGTAAAGAAGAGTATTGCCACAATAGAGCGGGCATCGGTCGTAATTGTGATGTTAGATGCAAGCGAGGATATATCGGAGCAGACCAAGAGGATAGTATCCCTCGTTGAGGAGAAGAAAAGAGGTCTGATATTCTTTGCCAATAAGTGGGATCTGGTGGAGAAGAGTAAGAAGTTCAAGAATGAAAAGGCTTTTGTAGACGAATTCTACTATGAATTTAAGGCAAACACCTATGCACCTCTGATAATTGATTCGGCAATAAACCTGAGAAATCGAAGAGAGATACTGGAGACCATCCAGAGGGTGGATGAGAACTTCAGACGCAGGGTCAAGACATCCGAACTCAACGACCTGATCCAGAGGATTCAGAACGAACACCCACCTCACGGCACAAAAGGCAGGATGATTAAATTTCTCTACGCAGCCCAGACAGAAGTAGCCCCACCAAACTTTACGATATTCGTAAATCATCCAGAGGAGATTCACTTTGCATATAAAAGATTTATAATAAACAAAATCAGGGAAAACTTTGACTTCACAGGGATACCCATCACCGTAAATTACAAGCCAAGAGCCTGATTAAACCCCCGGGTATCCATTTTATGAAAATGAGGATCTATCCAGTCGGTATATCTGTATCTTCAAATCTATACTGGTCAGCCCTTTTATACAATTGGCACAGTAGTTTGTAAGGATTACACAGGGCCTGACTATTTCCTCACCTGTTTGTTGCCTCAATATCGCCTCCACCTCCGCTGTCACCACGCCCGTACTCCCACAATTCGAGCATTTGAATAGCGGATGTTTCAAGGCAAGTAACAGGCACTTCTCACACAGAAACTCTCCCTTCACACTCCTCCCCTCTCTCTTACATATAAAACACCTGCTCTTCTTCTCGTTATTCACTCTCTATCTCTCTTTCGATCTCTCTCTTTGCCCTCTTCCTGTCATACCCCTTCTTCCCCTTCTTTCCCCCTATGGGCCTCGATGGTTTTTTGGGCAATTCTATCCTGAATGGTATCTTCTTTCTCTTTTTCCTCTTGACCTTCATCAAAAAACTCTCAAGTAAACACTATTATAACTTTTGAGAAAAATCAAACCTATATTACAAAAGTCGCTATCGACACAATCAGACCATAAACTAACGCAAATACAATCTCATACCCCAGAATCCTCTTGAATTCTATACCTGCCGCGGAGAGAAGCGGGATTGCCCAGAAGGGCTGGACAAGGTTGGTCCACATATCACCATATGCATAACACATCGCTACCCTGGAGATGGGGACATTCAGTTTCATTGCAACATCAATTATATAGGGTGCCTCGATAGCCCACTTGGAGCCACCGGATGGTACAAAGTAATTCAGTATGCCGGAATAGATGAATATTACGAAAGAAAGGGTCTTAGTACTCGACAAGGACACAAACAGATTTGTAATTATACTCAATATTGATGTGCCTTTGATAATTCCATAAATACCCGCATATAATGGGAATTGCACAATAACCCCTATCAGAAGGGATGCCCCTCTGGTTGCAGCATCTACAAACTTAACAGGTGATCTATGGAGCAAGAAACCCAATCCCAAAAATATCATATTGATCCTGTTTAGCGAGAGGGAGAATCTCCCATTGAAGATATCGTAGATATTGTAAAAAAGTACCAGCGAGAACAGGACCAGATTCAATATATACGAATTTTCAAGCCCTCTATGGTCGGAGTCTTTCTGAGCCGATATATCCTCTCCACCTGTATCGCTTTTTATATGCACCTCCTCCTGAGGTGGCGTATACATAAGATAAACGAGGAGGAGCATAACAATGAAGATGACCAGCATCAATACAATATTATAAGTCGCAAATATCGTCTCACCCACCGGTATTACACCTATCTTACCTGACAGGAAATGATTCTCAGTCGCAAGGAGCAGAGGTACAGAACCCGACAATCCTCCGTGCCAGGTGGTGCCCATCCCCAGATATGCAACAGCCACCAGAAATATATAATTGATCTCCCTCCTTACGGAATATGCCGTTTTTACGAGGACTGCACCAATAATCAACCCAAAACCCCAGTTGATATAACAACCTATCATAGATATGGATGCCACAAGCATCGTGAGTCCTGCAGATGTCTTCGGAAATCTAATCAGTGACTCAAGAAATCTCTTTACCGGGCGCGATACGGCGATGATATACCCGGAGAGGATGATAAGACACATCTGCATAGCGAATTCCAGGAGGACAAAGAACCCGTTACCCCACGCTGAGATACAATTCATTATCGCGGCAAAAAACCCCTCATTCGAATAGAATATCTCACCCAATAGTGCAGAAATAAAGACAATGATTGTGAGTAAGATTGCAATGGTAAATGAATCAGGGATAATCCTGCTTAAAAAGTGATTAATATCTATTATAGCCTTCTTTATGGAAAGCATAGATAATCACCTATCAAAAAATTGGAGAATATTAAACAATATTTTTATTTCATTCAGATTATAACTTTGCCGAGTTATCTCAAAAAACTCTTTATCAATCTCTCCACCTTGCAGGCACGCATATGTTCCCTGTGATACGGAGCCTTTCTGGACCTCCCCGGATCACCATCGGGATTCTTCTTAAGGTATTCTATGTCAAACTCAGTTATATCCTCCTCCCTTATCCCCTTCCTCGTACAGAGATACCACTCCACGAGTTCGTGTATGAGTGTCAAAAACTCCTCATCGGGGTCCTCCTCCTTAGAAATCTTGAATACCCACTTATCCCCTTCCTGATAGTAATCTCCCGCGGTATCATATCTCTGCTTTGAATGCGGGATAGTCTCGATATGGATCTCTGGAAGGTGCCTCATAAAACTCCTCCTTCTATTCAATTTTCATATCCTTCTTCCTGAATTCAAACCACTTGATATACATAAAGATGACAGGGATAATCTCGAGTGTCAAGAACAATGAGGTTATCAATCCACCTATCATTAGATAAGTCTATAGGAGAATCTCTTATTATGATCTAATCTGAGCGATTTTTTTGCTTTTAAGGGTCAAACTTTGTGCTAATTATGAGAGTAAAAAGAAGGAGAGATAGGCTCTCCTTCACTTTTTCACCCATTAGGTGAAAGGAAAAAACCTATGAATAAGAATACAAACACAGCGTTAAAAATCAACAAAATCCAATAAATATATGAAAAATGATTTATTCTTTCTTCTCTGTATATGTCTTCTCTTTGTTTGCATTCTCTGTTTGAACGACTTTGATCGATGCCTGTCTCTTGGCTGGGGTCTTCTCTCCACGCTTCAATATTCCGAGTTTTTCCAGTAGTTGAGACTGCTCCTTCAATGCTTCTCAGAATATTTTATGAGAATCTCTTTACTAAAAATGGAATAACCCATATTTGATCCCAATCAACCTGTTATTGCTACGACCTCCTCTGCCTCTCCTACCTCATTTTCTGCCTCTCCTACCTTGCGATTTATCGCTGCTACCTTATGATTTATCATTGCTACCTTGCGATTTATTACTCCTACGAAATAAAACTTCTCATAATTATGATAAAACGCCTTTGCTACCATAAACTTATGAGTTGCTACCAGATAACTCACCCTAAAATTATATAGATTTATATCTGCTACAGTTGTAGCAACCACAAATATCCCTGCAGCATACCAGGAATGACTGGTAGCAATGATTGGTAATATAGTAGCAATCTTTGAAATATTTGTAGCAGTCTTTAAGATAATGGTAGCAGAGGTAAAAATATTAGTAGCAATGCTTTTCAGTCTGGTAGCAATGATTGATAATGAAGTAGCAAAGTTAGAGATTTTAGTAGCAAATAAAAAGAGGCTGGTAGCAAAGGCAGAATTTATGGTAGCAATCGATGAATACTGAGTAGCAATCCAGGGAGTGTGGGTAGCAAAGGCGGAGAAGAGGTGAAAATTGGTAGGTAAGCCTTTAGAATTGGTTGATAAGCCTTCGGAATTGCTCGATAACCTGCTTTCAAACATAGATGTGGCACTAAAATTACTTGAGAATCCCTTATCAAACAATGAGAATATGCTTTTATGAATCAAACTATGTGAAAATCTCATAAAAATCACTAATAAATGGGTAATTGGGAAGTGGGAAATGGGTAAGTTAAATTTTTATCTGAAAGAGAGGGAACTAATAAAGTGAACGGATAGATGAGTAAGTTGTGAAAATTGCTTATAAATAGCAGGACTTACATCCTAACTTGCCGAAGTTCCAAAATCTACAAACTTTATGAACAGCAATTGTTACAATACATAACTGAATCTTTACCTCATTTGCTCCCTATTATTGAAATGGAGTTTGACTATCTGAGCGATATATCTCACAAAAGCAGATATCCAACAAGAGGTGAGTGATGAATAAATCATATTGATATCTTAAAAAGATTGGTTATTTAGTTGATGTCTTTATCATTATCGCATTCTGGGGTTGTGGAGGTGGTGGCTCATCGAATGGGAGTGGGGATATATTAGGAAGTGATGCTATAGGAAATTCTCAGGTTGCAACTGATTCCTTGGTTCAAGATATAGAGAGAGATACTGAATATCAGGACATTGAGGATATTAAAGACATAATAGACTCAGGAGATATTGGAGAAGATATTGAAGCAGATGTAGAGGTTGGCTATGATATAGCAGATATTTCAGGAGGTGTATCCGATACAGAATCCTCTGATGTAATTGAGGATATCAGATTTAGGGATAAGCGATGCAATAGAGGATGTAACTGATGATATTAAGGATGTGGTAGAGGATATTCAGGATGTATCAGATTCTGGATTGGATGTGAGTGATATATCAGATTGTGGAAAAACCGATTCAAGACATCTCTGGAGTAAGAGATTTGGGGGGAGTTATTGGGATGAAGGTTATTCCGTCTCCGTAGATAGTTCAGGTAATATATATGGAACTGGATATTTCTCTAGTTATGTTGATTTCGGAGGATGTCCACTGTCGAGTGCGGGAGGTTTTGATATTTACCTTATAAAATATGCACCTTAAAGAAGACAGACAGAAGACAGACGGACAGAGGACAGATAAACAGACGACAGACTGACAGAATACAGAATACAGACAAACAGACAACAGACGAACAGAGGACTGACAATCAGAATACAGACAACAGATAATAGACAAACAGACGAGGGACAACAGACGAACAGACAATCAGATAACAGACGAAAAGACAACAGACTTCAGGATTTGAGATTTTTGGATTTTTTGAATATTGTAGGGGCGGAAGATTTTTCACCCCTGCAATTTATTAATTCACCAAATAGGTGTGAAAGATTCTTGCAAATTCTTTTAGGAAATTCCCCTTTTATTCATCATTACTTCTCGATAATTCTGATGAGGAGGAGTTCCTGACCCATAAGAAGGATGTCACCATCGGAGATTGGCTCTGAACCCCTCACCTTTATGTATACCCCATTGGCAGAGTTGAGGTCTGTCAAAGTGAAGCCATTCTCTGTGGCAGTTATTGAGCAGTGAGTGGCTGAGATGAATTTGTCATAGGGGAAGAGGATGTCTGCCTTCTCCCGTCCTATGGTGAGGGGTGCGGGTTTTAAATATAGATTCCCCATCTTTCTGGTGCTCAGGATCTGCTGAACCATCAGATACTCACCATCGGGTATGGAAGAGCCATAAAATACGGTTGAGTCGGGGAGGATGTATGGAGTTAGTCCGCCTAATATCCCGAGGAACTTCAGTATCTGGGCACCGCAGATAAATACATCTGATGGTCTCAGATTAGTACTGCCTCTCACCTTTCTGAATATCCCATTATAAGAGCCTGCATCTATGACCTTCAATCCCTCTATGGAATTCTCTATCCTGGCGTGCACAAGGGAGAGATACATATCCTGGTCAAAGGATATGTCGCACCCCCGTCTCCCGATACTTATAGAAAAGGCGTTCGAACTGGAGTATATGAGACCCCGTCCGCCCTTATTTATGTGAAATATCTGTACCTCTTTTATGGGGATAGATCCTCCTGTATCCAGGGGTGACATACACCTCTGACAGATCGTCTCCCCCCACTTGTTGAGGAACTTACATTGTGGACAGACAAGACCTATCAAAAATCCCATAGGATGCCCCGTCTATCAATAGTTGGTGCATTGTCTCAGACTGGATTTGCCTATACTCTTACGCATATTCAGTTCTGATGCCTTTGGTGCCGAGATTATCACTACCTGAACCTCATTCCCACTTACCTTCTCTACCCTCCCCTGGTATCTGCACTCCACCTCGCAGTCCCACTCCACGCAATCCCCTTTCTTGAGAAAGAGACTCCCTGTACTATCTCTGGATGTATAAGAAAGGCTTTTCTCCTCCTTTGGTTTTAAAGACTTATCATATATCGAGAGACTACCAGAAGTCCCTATCTTCTCCAGGTTCAGAATGACTCCCTTCTTGAACTCGTAGTCAAATGACCCATCCCGTCCCACAAATGTGGAACTATCACCTTTGAAGAGGGGCTTAAAGCTGTCTTTCAGAAATGCAAAGACTGCGGCCTCTTTACCACTCATATTCATATTGCAGATTGAGATCTTATAGACCTTTGAGTTGTGTGTGGAAAGTACCACCTCAAACTGTTCTCCAGCGTAAGTGTATACCCTGCATTCATCTGTTGAATCCTGGGAACAGGAGCAACTGGAGGTGAGACTCCCCTCGTTTTCGAAATCAGTGTATTTGCTGCTATGAATACTCTCTATATTCCCCCCAAAGGGGATATGGTCTGCATACCTCAAGAATCTAATTATAAATGCGAGGCTGCCGAGGGAGTTTTTGTATATCCTTGTTTTGTCGGACTTGATGAATCTATCCCTGAATGCCATTAGTTTCTTCTTTTTGTCGGGGGGGGATATCTTGATACAACTATCGAACGATCTGCTTATCTCGGCAGATACCTCATCAGAGGGGCTCTCCACGTTCTCCATTATGGTCTCGCACCTCTCAATAACAAGCCCTGTAATCTCCCTGTCCTTCAGGTTGAGTTTCTCCTTGATAGTGAGGATGTGTTTGAAGTGGTCGTAGTCCAGGCCTTCGGCTTTGAGTTCGTCCAGAATTCTTGAAGAGACCTTATTTGTTATATTCCTCAAAAACTTTGAATTGGGGAATCTGGTAGTAAACCCCTCTATCTCACTATAGATTCTGCTGAGCTCCACATCGCTGCTCTGGGATATGTTCTGAATATTCTCTGCCCATTTGAACTCTATGATAAATAGAAGGTTTTTAAGTGTCTCCTCCTTTTTATGAGGGAGCATCTTTGAGATGCCCTCGGCACAGTCGATTGCATTCTGATAACTGGTGATATCTATAACAGACCTCTTATAGTACGACTCAATGTTTGAGATGAGGTTATTTATTACCTCGCTTAAATTTGATTCCACATCGAGATATACACTGTTTGCTTCTATATAATTTATGACATCCACGGCTCTGTCTTTGAGGGTCGTGAAAGATGTACTGTCAGCACCAAATATTCCCTGCATCTGTTTTATAATCTCTGCCTTTAAGATCTCTGCCAGTTTGATTCTGAATACACTCAGATCCATATCTCTTATTTGAGAGGAGAGGTCCAAAAACCCCTTCAGGGCATTTTTGTAGAATGTCTTCTCTTCCTCACTCACCGGGGAGTACCTCCTGAGGTCCTCTCCAAGTGCCCTTATATCCTGTTCGTCGAGGGCTATATACATCTCCCCATAGAGGTCAAATGCCCTTGTCTTCACCTTTTTCCCATCTTTCAGGATTTCCACGCGCTTCTCCACCACCGTAAGATTTTTGAAATCTCCTCTCTTGAGAAGGGTGATTGTGTAATCCCCCGAAAATCCCATCCCCTTCAATCTCTGTTCCATCTTCTCCGAGAGCATACTCTTCAGGCCCGAGAGTGCCTCCTCCCTATCTTCATAGACATAGAGTTTACCGGAAAACTCCTCCTTGAGGGTTGTTATCGTATTGCCCGCCGCAAGGGCAACTGAGAGGAAAGATAGGAGAACAAAGAGAGAGAGAGTTATTCTCATATCAGTACCCCGCTATTGAATTTTTTATGATACTGCTTATAAATCGCCTGATCATCAGTACTACCTCATCTGTTGTTGAGAGATCGTATCTTGTAGGTGGTTCTTTCTTCTCACCTATCTCAATGGAGACCTCTACAAAAGAGAGTTCCTTTATACCGGTGACCTCTTCGTTTGGGACCACCACCTTCATCAGGGGGATGTAATTTCCGTATGGGTCTGTCCGAACCTGTTCTATCGGGGTGTTTATGGCGATACTCTGTGCGGCTGAAGATGTTATCTGTATGCTCCCGATGGACCTGAGTTCGACAAACTTTCTGAATGGACCGAACTGCCTGTGTGCAGGGGGGAGATATATATCCACGGCCAGGTCTTTCCCTTTCAGAATGCCAAGCCTTCCAAAACCAGCCTGCACCACCTGATTGTAATCCAGAAGGTCTATCTCATTCACCTTCTTGAGGACCCTTATAAACTTCTTTAGCAGAATCTTATTTGGGCAGACGATACAGATCAGGGCCGTTGTAAAGGAGTATCTCTTGCAGAGGTTTTCGTTTATATAAAAGGAGAGTGCCTTCCACTCCTCGTCGCTCAATATGCTTGTATATTCTTCTGTGGTTGCCTCTCTGTTCTTTTCTATCTCCTCGGGTTTTAATATCTCCACCACCCCTGAGCCTATGAGAGACTTCAGGGTCGTCATAATCTCAAGGTCATAATAGGGGAGGGCATCAAGGAGGCTGTTGAGTTGTCTGGGGTTTTTGAGCTCGGATATTACATCTTCGGCAATGGGGTGCAGTCCCGAGAGTTCCTGTCTCTTACTCTCTACAACTACATAATAGGCGTCCTCTTTCAATCCCTCTGAGATGAGCCGCCTCGTTTCATCGAGCTGTCGCATACCCTCCATAATTAGATTGTCGAGACTGGATCTGATAGAGATCTGCTCGCTCAGTACATCGGGCTGGAATACAAAGTCTCCCTCATTTACTCCAAGGAGTCTGAAGAATGCCTTCTCCCCGTAGACCTTTCCGGTGCTAGCGTGGATGATCTCTCCATTCCTCAGGTAGATATTCCCCGAGAGTCTCTCCCCCTTTATGTTCAAAACACCGCTCTTTCTGTTGATGGCGAATACCTGAATGAGGTCTGGAAGGGATATCTCTGAGAGTTTCCCTTCGAATGCCTTGTTAGAGGTCTTGAGCATATCCGCCGTGTCTATCTTGTGGAATATATTCTCTACCATTGTTACCACGGCGTTGATATCATAGGGTTTGTTTACCCTCGATTCTGTCAATGTGGAGAAACCAATCTTCTCAGTAGCCCTTCCAACGACTATAACGGGTATATGCATAGTTCTGGGGTTGGATCTGATTATCTGGATGAACTTCTTGTAGTGTATGAGAGGTAGGGCGGAGTCGTAGAATACGAGATCGGGGAGGTGGGTAATTACTACCTCTATAGAATTTGATCCGTCGTAGGTGTATATTACGGCGTATCCCTTTTTCTTCAGTGCCTCTCCAAGTTGACTGGCGGCCTCTTTCTCTCTGTCCGCAATCAATATGAGTCTCGGAGGTCTATCGCTCAAGTTACAGCCTCCTTGAGTTGCAAACCATTAGCATTTACAAATCGGGTAATCATCTCAAATATAAGGTATTCATCTGCCGATGAGAATCCATAATACTTCTCGCCCTCGTTCTTCATCATAATCCCGAGAGAGCCTGCAGCGGAGAGGACGAACAGGGCAGTATATCTCTGCCAGAACTCGTCCCTTGGTTGCACAGGTGTGATATTCTGGAACTTGAACCCCTCTTTATCAATATTGCTCAGTATGAATATTCTGGCATTTGGATTCTTATAGCCTACAAGCCCCGACAGGAGGCTGGACAGGGCTGAGGAGGACTTACCTATAAATAGCATCCATAGTCCCTCGTGGGAGATACCCTTGACAAGGGAGGATACCTCACCAATTAGGTAATCCATCTCCCTGTGGTTCAGAAGTATGTGTGAGTTCTGCCCTGGGTTCTGCTCAAGGGATGTAAACAACATAGATGCCTCATTAGGATTTCCATTGAAATACGAGACATAGTCGTCATAACCACCTATAAGATAGTCCATTATCTGGTAAAAATCCATATCCTCCAGATGGTACTTGCGATAGACAGAGTCGCGTATGGAGTTTATCTTCCTTGAACAGGTATATATGAGGCTATCATAATCATTACCATCTGCGGGGAATGAGGCAGCACCCATAGAAACTGAGAGGGGTACATACTTATCTAAAAAGTTTACAAACTGCTCGGACCTGAAACTTCCGAATGACCTGCTTATATATGATAACGCCCCCATATAGTCGGTGTCGGGCATAACGAGGAGGAATTCACTCTCTGAGATCCTCGTGATTACATCGGAGGACCTCAATCCGCCTGAGATGTTGTTGACGAACCAGCGGGACAGGTTGTCATACATCTCCCGCGTCATATTCATCTTGAAAAAATCGGCGTTGTCTATAACTATCTCCACTACGGAAAATGGTCTCTTGTATCTCCTCGCCCTGTATATCTCTTTGCCGGCATAGTCGATGAAGTAGGCCATAGAATAGAGGTGGGAATCCTTCTCTCTCAGAAGGGAGTAGGAGGCAAATTCGAAATACTTGCAGTTCCTTATGGCGATGGCGGCAAATTCACCTATCAGGGTGGCTATCTGGATATCCGTCTCTGTGAACTCCCCCCCTATCTTCTCGATGAGTTTGATAATGCCGTAGATCTCTTTGTAATAGGTCAGGGGGAGGATCAGATTCCTCTTCTTGTCCACTATCTCTCCGATTACGGCGCCATCTCCATTGGAGAGTTCGGAGTCTTCGATGTATTTGTTATTTATGAATTTGTTCTGCAGTGGATGTTCGGTGATTGTAAATGTGAATGGGTATGACTCAGTATTAACGAGCCCTCTATAGGATTCGATCCGCATTATGTTTTTGTCTTTTTTATCTGGTATCCAGAGGATAGCCCCCTGTACCTTAAGGACGGTAACAAGTGTCTCGACAATCGCATCGTATAATTTATCAAGTTCAATATATGTCAGGAGTTTGAGTATCTTTTCATAAATATGAGAGAGGTTGTATTTACCGTGAACCTCCAGCAGGAATCGACTCTTCTCCTCTGCCTCCTTCCTCTTCTCATAGACCCCGTTTATGACATTTATCAATTCCTCATCTGATACGGGCTTTACTATGAACTCGTCTATTCCCCTTTTGAGAAGGTCGAGGGCGAGTCTCGCCTCGTTTCTCTGGGTGAGTACTATAATAGCCACATCCGGGTACATATTGTGGATGTCCACAGCCAGCAAGGAGCCGTCGTAATCAGGGAGGATTACATCTATGATGGCCACATCTATCTTGTTGCGAATGAGTTCCTCCTTTGCCGCCGCTCCCGTTGCTGCCTCGAATACATAAAACCCGCGACTCTTTAAAAGGTCGGAGAGTCTCTTTCTGAACAGGGCGTCATCATCGCAAATCAGTATATTTTCGAATCTCTGCAGCATTAAAATTCTATCCCGAAGACCCTTCGGGCAGGACCCTTCATATAGACTTGATCAGTTTCTGTGTCGTATTTTACATATAAGTCCCCGCCAGGGAGCCTCACCTTTATGAACTCATTCGGGGAGATCAATCCCTCCTTTACACCGGCTACTACGGTGGCGCAGGAGCCTGATCCACAGGCAAGGGTGACCCCGACTCCCCGCTCCCATACATAGAGCAATATCTCTTTTCTGCTGATCATTCTTGCAAATTCCACATTGGTATGATTGGGGAAGAATGAGTGCTTCTCAATATAAGGTCCCCATCTGTACACATCCTTTTCACTGTATTTCCCAAAAGTTACAAAGTGGGGGTTCCCCATAGAGACAGCAAATCCCGAAATACTCTCTTTGCCCATTCGTATTTTTAATCGATTCCCTTTCGAATTGACGGGGATTTTATCCGGCTGGAGTACAGGAGAACCCATATTTACGAGGACATAATTGACCTCTCTGTTCTTTAAAAAGTACTCGCAGGTCTGAACGCCCTTTTTTGTCTCTACCCTTATGGTCTTTGAATTTATTTTGTAGTTATCCACAAAGTGTTTCACGGCGCATCTTATCCCGTTGCCACACATCTCAGCCACAGAGCCGTCCGAATTATATATGTGCATATAAAAATCTGCAACCTTTGAGGGTAAGAGGGTCAATACCCCGTCAGCTCCCACACCATAATGCCTGTCACATATAGACACGGCATCTTTGGGTCTTATCAATTTCTTGCTTTTTATGGAGTCAAAGAGTACAAAATCATTCCCAAGTCCGTGGTATTTATATGCCTTGCCGAATTTCATCATTCCCCCCATTTCCCCTTTGCCTTGTGAGACTCGATCTCAGTCTGTATCTCCTGTAAATATGAGGATGTGTCTTTTATTATGTCGTTGTAGAGAGCCCTGCAGGAGTCGTCGCTTGCGTCCTCCAGTGCCCATCGGGCGAGTATATTGAGAGACTCACAAAGATCTTTTATAAGTATGAGATTGTCATTGAACCTTTTATTCATAAAAGCCTCCTGCTCCTGTAAGAAAGTTTGAGTCAATTCAGAAAAATGCGCAATCAGCCCCTGACCTATTTCTTGAAATTCTCTTTTATTGGAACCTCTTCGTTCGGCTTAACTGTCACTTTATATGTTTTCTCTTTACCATCACTCGTTCTCAATAAGACTGTGTGTGGACCCGCCTTGACTTCGTGTCTCTTTGCGGCGGGTGTGCCTACCCCCATCTCCTTACCATCTATGAACACATATGCCCACGGGAATACGGAGATATTTATATATCCTATTCCTCCTCCCGCTACCTTTTCTTCCTTCTTTGCAGTCTTTACCTCCTCCTTCTTCTCGGTCCCTTTCTCCTTCTTTTCAGCCCCTGCAGATGCCTTTTTCAACTCCCTGTCAATTGTGACATCCTCTTCCTTTTCTATTGTCACAACCTCTTTTATGGATTCATAAGTGGGTTTTGTTATCTCAATCTCAAATCTTTCGCCGACCTTTACCTCCTGGGAGTAAGGTGTCCTTCCTGCCTTCTTCTTGTTGATTATTACATCTGCACCCTTTGGAGTGCTGTTTACAATGAGTTTTACGATTGGCATCTTCAGTTCATAACTCAGGGTCTTTGTCTCGTTCTCTCCCACTGAGAACTTTTCTTCGAGGGTTTTATAGCCTGACCTCTCCACAACTATGTTGTGTGTTACGGATGCCAGTACCTTTGTGGTTATCGGGGTTACACCTGATTTTATCTGACCATCTATTGTAACAGTAGCCCCTGGGGGGATTGTCTCGATTGTTACAGTCCCGTATACCTCCTTTTCTGGCTTGAGTATGTAGTTGTTTGAGAACTTCTCCTTATCCTTCAATACCACGACCTCTTTCAGCGGGAGGAATCCTGCCCTCTTAATCTCTATAGTATGCTGTCCCGCACTTATCCTGGGATTTTTATAAGGTGACTTATCCCCTACTTTGACGCCATCAATATAGATCTCGGAGTCAGGTGGTGTATAGAGGATCTCCATACTCGCCTCGCCAACTTCTTCTTGGCTGCCGCCTGTGAAGACCTTTATCAGGACAATAACAAGCACCAGGGCCAGGACAGCACCGCCCCCCAGTAAGAGCAACTTTTTTGAACTGCTTCTCTTTACCTCCGCTGTTTGGGGCTTTTTGATCTCTGCAGTGATCTTAGGCTGGGGCACAGCGGGTTGAATCTTTGAAGGGGGTTTTGCAACAGGCTTTGTTGCCTCCTCCGTTGCAAGTTCTATAGGCTCGTCTACAGAGTCCTTTAATGCTAGCTCATTACCCAGGGGGATAGATGGCTTCTGAGGTTCTGATCCGAATACCACCGTCTTGACATTGTCCAGATCGCCCGGTACTGGAGGTGGCACCGGTCGAGATGGACTGGAGGTGGGCTTCTTCTGAGGTGGTGGCTGTGGTGGGGCAGAGGCGGCCGGGAGAGATGAAGAGAGCTTCTTTGCCTCGTCCTTTTCATTGTCCCTGGCTATATCGTCTGCAAACAGGGTTTTCATAAAGTTGCTGAGGTCTTTTCTGGTAAACAGGATTCCCTGGGAGATCATAAACCTCTGTATGTCCTCAGCCATCTCGCTTGCGTATTGATATCTGTCATCCGCATCCTTTGCTAAGGCCTTCAGGATGATCTTTTCGAGGGATTCGGGGATGTTTCGATTGTAGGCAGTGGGGGGCATTATCTCCACATTTCTTACCTTCTCAAGAGTTGAGAAGTCGCTCTCACCGACGAATAGCCTCTCTCCCGTGAGTATCTCATAGAATATGATGCCGAGTGAGAATATATCAGAGCGCCTGTCCAGTGGTAATCCCCTCACCTGTTCGGGTGACATATACCCGAATTTACCCTTTAGTATACCTGCCTGAGTCTTGGAGGCCTTGTTGGCCGCCTTGGCTATTCCAAAGTCTATGACCTTCACATCCCCCTCATAGGATACGAGGATATTCTGAGGGCTCACATCCCTGTGAACAATATTCAGGTCTCTACCCATCGAGTCCTTTTTACGATGGGCATAGTCCAGCCCCTCGCAGACCTGCGTAATGATATAGCAGGCGACGGGGATGGGCATAATCTCCCCTCTCTTTCTCAGCCTCTCAAAGATCGCCCTTAAATCCTTTCCGTAGACATACTCAAGGGCAATAAAGTATGTGTCCTCTATCTTTCCGAGGTCGAATATCTGGGCGATATTGGCGTGGTTGAGCTGAACGGCTATCTTCGCCTCGTCGATGAACATCGTAATAAACTCTTCATCCTCAGCGATATTGGGCAGAATCCTCTTTATAGCCACGAGCTTTTCAAACCCCTCGACTCCATATACCTTGGCCTTGAAGACCTCGGCCATACCACCAACGTTGATTCTATCGAGGAGATAATATTTGCCGTAAGGTATCGGTTTTCTCACATAAACCTCTTAATCCGTAAAAAAAATAAGTGCCTATATAAATATTTCATATGTATGGCAAAGTCAATAATTTTTAATGCTTGTTTAATGGGTAAAAAACTACAACTGCTCCAAAATGTGTACATAAATAATAGTTCATAGGCTCATCCTCCACTATGAAGGAGGTGAACCCATGGGATTCAACCTAACTATCTACCCAAACAGTAGATATAAAGGATTATGAGACAACTAATAACATACCCATTGCACTTAGCGAAAATACCAATGTCTTTGCAGTCCCAAAAAGATTTCTCTTGCATTACTGTTTTTTTAGTGTATGCTTGTGTCTGTAACTTATTTTGACCCCATAATGGGGTGGAAAGGAACGTGTACGATGAGTAAGAAACTGTATGTAGGCAACCTTCCGTATTCCTCGACCGAGGAAGAGATTAGAGAGGTGTTCGGGAAGGTTGGCGCCGTTGAATCCGTGTCCATTATCACCGATAGATTCAGCGGGAAGAGCAAGGGATTTGGTTTCGTGGAGATGGCATCAGATGATGATGCCGGAAGGGCCATCTCGGAGCTGAATGGCAAAGAGGTGGGTGGAAGAAAGATCGTTGTATCTGAAGCCAGAACCCAGGGCGAGAGAAAGGGTGGAGGTTTCCACTCGAGAGGTAGAGGTGGTCTCAAGGGTAGAAGAAGTAGCGGGGGTGACGATAGGGGATAGGTAAGTATCTCTTGTTCGTATTAAAGGGAGGCAGAGATGCCTCCTTTTTTTGTTTTAAAGCTCAGTTGGGTCAATCCAGTTCGAATCGCTTTAAAAAGTCTATATCGTCCCTGAGTGGAGGCTGGTCAGCCTTGTTGAGCAAAAGATTTCCTATAGCAAGGTAGTCAATATTTGTCCTCATAAAGCAGATATAAGCATCTTCTGGGGAGCAGACTATGGGTTCACCTCTAACATTGAAGGAGGTATTCACAAGAACGCCACATCCTGTAAGTTCGTAGAATCTCTTGATAAGTCTGTAAAACTTTTCGTTCCTCTTTCTGTCCACCGTCTGTATTCGGGCTGAGTAGTCTATGTGGGTTACAGCGGGTATGTCGGATCGGACTACCTTCAATTTTTCGAGCCCTACCAGATCCCTCTCTGATTCGCCAGATGGTATCCTGTGTCTTTGGGAGACCTCTGCCACAAGGAGCATATAAGGGGATTCAACATAAAGGTCGAAATATTCGGACTTCAATTCCGATAGAACGGCTGGGGCAAATGGCCTGAAGGACTCTCTGAATTTTATCTTCAGGTTCATATTCTTCTGCATATCCCTGTCTCTGGGGTCACCAAGTATGGACCTTGCCCCCAGTGCCCGCGGGCCAAACTCCATCCTCCCCTGAAACCAGCCTATCACCTTCTTCTCACTCAAAAGTCTTGCACACCTGTCTATGAGTTCATCAAAGTCACTGAATCTCTCATATTTTGCCCCAAATGCTTTCAGGCGATTCTCAATCTCTTCATCGGAGTATTCAGGTCCCAAAAACGTTCCTTTCATTGAGTCTTCGGGGTCTACCACCCTTTTATTGTCCAGCCCGAGATAGTAATATGAGAGGGCTGCACCTATCGCCCCGCCGGCGTCGGAGGAGGCGGGCTGAATCCAGATATTCTTGAATCTGGACTCCCTCAATATCCTCCCGTTTGCCACACAGTTCAATGCCACTCCGCCGGACAAAACGAGGTTCTCTTTCAGGGTCAATCTGTATGCAGTCTCTGCAAGCCTCAGCATTATCCCTTCAGTCACCTTCTGAATTGAGGCCGCCACATCCATATAGACCTGTGAAATCGCTGATTCGGGCTTTCTGGCGGGGGCGCCAAAAAGTCTCTCAAATCTTGAATTGATCATCCTCAGGGAGGTGGCAAATCCGAAATACTTCATATTGAGTCTTAAAGAGCCATCCTCCTTTACATCCACCAGTTCATTCATAATCAGGTCGTAGAATCTTGGCTCGCCGTATGGGGCAAGCCCCATAAGTTTGTATTCACCCGAATTGACCCTGAAACCCGTATAGTAGGTGAAGGCAGAGTAAAGAAGTCCAATGGAGTGGGGGAAGTGCAACTCCTTTAACAGCCTTATCCTGTTACCCTCACCAACGCCGATGGTAGTGGTGGCATATTCTCCCACCCCGTCTATAGTCAGGATCGCCGCCTCATTAAAGGGAGATGGGTAGAAGGCACTTGCAGCGTGAGAGAGGTGATGCTCTGAAAACAGGACATCTATATCCCCTTTGAGTCCCATATCTGAGAGCTCCTGATATATCCTCTCCCTCAAGAAGAGCTTTTCCTTAATCAAGACTGGCATCGCCCTCACAAAGGAGATCACCCCAGATGGCGCAAATGCGGCATAGGTCTCAAAAAGCCTTTCGAGTTTTAAGAAGGGTTTATCATAAAACACTACGGCATCCACATCGTCTATGGTAATCCCCGAGTCCTTGACTACAAATCTCAGGGAATTTTTTGGAAAACCACTATCGTGTTTTATCCTTGTGAACCTCTCCTCTGAGGCAGCAGAGACTATCTCCCCATCGCGGATAAGAGCCGCTGAGCTGTCGTGATAGAACGCAGAGATACCAACTATATTCATCAGTACATCTTCTCGAAGAAGTCCCTGTTATAGTCCCTCTTTCCCCTGTCGATAAAATATGTCTTTTTATTTTTATCAAATCCTATCTCTATCCCCCTGTGTCCGAGGGCTCTTCTTATCAGTGCAACGGGTGTAAATACAAAAAAGTAGAGGAGTGTTAGAATGGTATTGACAATGATATTAATCAGGAACCTTCCTATCGGGTGGACAACAAAGTTTACAGGTTTATAGAATTTGGGAAAGATTATTGCAATCAACAAAAGTATAGCCGAGATGTAGGGTAACGGTCTTACATCCCTGAACTTGAATAAGTATAGAACAAGCAGCAAAATAGAATATGAGACTCCAGAGATTATAAGATCTTCTCGCCTATTTTTCATAAAAGTACCCGAATATCTCTGGATATCTATACAATAGGGCATCTCTCACTCTGAGCCCGATATAAAAGTTCAGGAACCTGTAGACATTACTCATCCTGTCGAGTAAAAGCAGGGAAATCAACTGTCTCTTCCTGAACCCAATCCTATGTTCTTCTCTGTGCAGGATATTAAATACCCTCTCTGATAGTCTGAAGATCCTTTTATTGGCTACATATTTATCTACATCAAAATTCTCGTATTCTCCCATCAATTCGAATACCTTTTTCAGGAAGTGGAGGGAGTATTGAGAGAGACCATAATCCCGTGCCCCTGTGTATATAGAATATGGATCCAGTCTGTACTTTTTGATTATCAGATAGGTGTCAACAATCTCGTGAGTGCTGATATCAGCGTGTTTGATGGAGTGTATCAGTATGTGCATCAATCTGTCAATTGGTCTCATAATCCTTATGCGATTGTCCTTGTAGTAAGGGTGCAGTTCGCTCTCATCGAACAATCTATTATAATCCACATTTCCGATAAATGGATAGGATATCCTTCTGTGAATCTCAACCGAGGTAGAATAGTCCTCAACAGCATATGCGAACTCATAGGCAATCCTGTTACTGAAGATACGGGATTCGTCGAGGATCACCTTCTTTGCAATACTGTTCATAATTCTGGTTATGGTCTCGAAATCGGAGTCTCTTACCAGCAAATCGATATCACAACCCGTCCTCGGTGCCTCTGGTGGATAGATGGTACCCCAGCTGGCGGAGCCCTTCAAAAGTATAATGGGTATGTCCTCAGGTAGCCTATTCTTGATGAAATTCTCAAGCCATCCCCGCTGTCTCATATCGATGGAAATCGAATTCAAATAGAGCCCTTTCAGTCTTTTCCTCAATTCGGATGGAAGGTGTTTAAGGGAGTCTGAATTCTTCAGGGAGTAATATATGACGGCAACCAGATTCTTGAATGGATGCCTTTCGATATTATCTGCGAGACTTCTCAGTTCCTCGATGCAGTGATCGTCTATTTCATAGGGAAGTTGTGCGGCAATTCTATAAAGGGGTGATCTCTTAAGCCTCATCTAATCCTGTCTCTATTCTCCTTAAACCAGTTTATAGTATTCCTCAGCCCCTCTTCGAGGCTTATTGTGTGTCTCCACCCGAGCCTGTGAAGCCTTGATAGATCCAGAAGTTTCTGGGGTGTCCCATCCGGTTTGGTGGTATCAAATACTATCTCTCCTCTGAAATCCACTATCTTCGCTATCAGCTGTGCAAGCTCGCGAATGGTTATATCCACCCCGCTACCTATATTGACAAAGGGCTCTACATCGGAGGCGCTGTATCTCTGCATCAGAAAGACACAGGCATCAGCGAAGTCATCGCAGTGTAAAAACTCCCTCCTGACATTGCCAGTCCCCCAAACTACCACCTTATCACTTTTTCTCTCCTTTGCCTCCACAAACTTCCGTATGAGGGCAGGTATTACATGAGAGGTCTCGAGGTTGAAATTGTCATTTGGACCATAGAGGTTGGTGGGCATAACAGAGATGAAGTTGGTGTGATATTGGGCATTGTAGGAATTGCACATTATGATCCCTGCGATCTTGGCAATGGCATAACTCTGGTTTGTGGGCTCCAGATAGCCACTCAAAAAATACTCCTCCTTTAAGGGCTGAGGTGCCAGTTTTGGATAGATGCAGGATGAACCGAGGAAGAGGAGCTTTTTGACACCATATTTATAAGCGGAATGTATGACATTTATCTCTATGGCGAGATTCTGATAGATAAAGTCCGCTGGATAGGTCGAGTTGGCGAGTATACCCCCTACCTTTGCCGCCGCGAGAAATACATATTCAGGTCTGTTCTCCTTAAAAAAATCGTCAACGGCCCTCTGGTCGGTCAGGTCGAGCTCCCTGTGTGTTTTTAAGATGAGGTTTTTGTAACCATCCTTTTCAAGCCTTCTGACTATTGCAGAACCCGCCAGACCTCTATGACCCGCCACATATATTCTGGCATCCTTTTCCATCAGTCAATCCTCCACCATCTATTCGGGAATTTCTCTTTTAGTATCCTCTCCCCCTCTCCGATAGGTTTGAGCCCCACCTTCTTCAGATCTGCATCCACCATAATCTTTATGAGTTCCTTGAATCTGATTCGAGGCTCCCAGCCAAGACGCTCTTTTGCCTTTCTTGAATCTGCAATAAGACACTCCACCTCTGTCGGTCTCATATACTTTGGGTCAATCTTCACATAGTCCCTGAAATCCAGATTCACATACCCAAATGCCTCTTCGAGGAGCTCCTTTACAGAGTGAGCCTCACCTGTTCCAACTACAAAGTCCTCTGGGGTTCCATTCTGTAACATCAGGTGCATACACTCCACATACTCAGGGGCAAACCCCCAGTCCCTCTTTGCCTCAAGATTACCCATATACAGGGCATCATCCAGTCCCGCCTTGATCCTCGCCACAGCCCGTGTAACCTTTCTGGTTACAAAGGTCTCACCTCTCCGAGGGGATTCGTGGTTGAAGAGAATCCCGTTTACAGCGAAGAGGTTGTATGCCTCTCTATAATTTATCGTGATCCAGTAGGCATAGAGCTTGGCAGCGGCATAAGGACTTCTCGGATAAAATGGCGTATTCTCATTCTGAGGTGGCTTTGCGGCTCCAAATAGCTCGGAGGAGGATGCCTGATAGAACCTCGTCTTTATTCCCGAGCGCTTTATGGCATCGAGGAGTCTTATAGTGCCGAGTCCGGTTATGTTTCCTGTATATTCAGCCATATCGAAGGAGACACGCACATGACTTTGGGCCCCTAAGTGATAGACCTCATCAGGTTTGATATTGTAGATTATCTCTGTCAACTCACCGGGATCTGACAGGTCCCCGTAGTGCAGAAACAACCTCGCCTCAGCCTTATGCGGGTCGATGTAGAGGTGTTCGATCCGCTCAGTATTGAAGGTGGAGGACCTCCTGATGATCCCGTGGACCTCATACCCTCTGCTTAAGAGATACTCTGCAAGATATGAGCCATCCTGACCGGTTATTCCAGTAATCAATGCCTTCTTCACACGACACTCCTTGTTATAAGACGACAATAACCTCCTCTTTGCTTATATATTCAACGGATATCTTTTTCAAGATAAATATTGATTGCGGGCATAATCATTCATTTACAAGTTGCAATTATCAATATGAGATATGAGGCTAAATGTTTTTAGATCAGATGATTCGATGTTAGAGGATCAACATTAAAAATCATAGTCTACCCTTATCCTTCTGTGCTCGGGTAATGATGACCTGCTTTGATCCTTGACATCATTTCTGTTTTTTGCAATAAAAAGTCTGAGCGGGTAGATGAAATACCTGTTATGGGCTTCTTGATATTATGAATAGACTGGAGGGAGTATATGTCATTGAAGATACTTCATACATCCGACTGGCATCTCGGGAGATGTTTCAGGGAGACGAGGTTTGATCTGTTTCCTGTTCAGAGGCTTATTTTGAACGAGATTGTCAATATTGTGGAGCACAGGGGTCCACAGATAGTTATTATCGCAGGGGATATCTTTGACACCTATAATCCTCCTTTTGATGCGGAGTATCAATTTTATGAGACAATAATTCGGATTGTAGAGAAGGGTTCTCTTGTCATTGCAATCGCGGGGAATCACGATTCGCCTGACAAACTCAGTATAGGCCAGCCCCTGATACGGGGTAAACACCCGATTATGATAGTGAACAGTCTCTCAGAGGGGTTTGTTCGAGATTATGAGGACGATCGTTTCATTATCAGTGTAGAGGAAGGCTTTTTTAAGATCAGGATCAAAGATGAGAGTGTGACGGTGGCATTGAAGGCAGTCCCGTATCCATCTGAGGCGAGGCTGTCTCTGAGCGGTGAGGAGTTTGCAGAGGCCCTAAAGAAAAATTTTCAGACTGAACCACAATTTACCTGTGATTATTTTGTAATTGCATCCCATTTATTCCTTTCAGGGGCCATAAAATCGGGTTCGGAGCGCATATTTCAAATAGGTGGGGCAGATAGTATCCCTCTCGAGTATTTTTCTCAGAGGGCGGACTATATAGCCCTCGGACATCTCCACAAGTATCAGTGTATCGGAAATGCGACATATTCAGGTTCTATATATACATTTGATATGGGAGAGATCGGACAGAATAAAGGGGTGTGCCTCTGGGAGGCGAATAACTCAGAGAGAAAGATACAACTCATAGATTTTACGGGCATACCTCAGGTAAGAAAACTGGAATTTCCTACCCTTGAGGAGGCAATAAATAATGTCCCTGATGATCAGAGTTATTATTATGTTGTGATTAGATCGTCTGTAAACTATAGACCCGATCTGTTAGAGAGAATGATAAAAGCCTATGGGGATAGGCTCGTAAACTGGAGGTTCGAGAGTATGGAGAGCAGCGAGGAGCAAGGGTTTATAGACATAACAAAGATGGATGAGGATGAGAGATTCAGGGAATACTACAGGTCTAAAAATCATAGTGAACCCGATGAAGATCTTGTAAGGCTATTCCTTGAATGTCTCGAGGAGGCAAGAAATGTTACCAATTAAATTATCTATAGAAGGACTGAATAGTTACTCTGAGAAGGTGGAGATAGATTTTCAAAGATTTTATGAGAGAAGGTTGTTCGGAATATTCGGAGATACGGGTTCGGGAAAGTCTACTATACTGGATGCCATCTTTTTAGCCCTGTATGGTAGGATCCCGAGATTGGGATCACAAAACCTGGATAGGGCTATCAATCCGTCAAATAGCAAGATAGATATTACTTTCTCCTTTCAGATGTCTGATAGGGTTTATAGAGTTGAGAGGACGATTTATAAATCAGACAGATCGTCAGGTTCGAAGCCAAAGGAAAAATTATATATGATAGGTGAGCGGGAGCAGGTACTGGCAGACAAGAAAAAGGAAGTGGATGATAAGGTGGAAAAGATTATTGGGATGAAATTTGATGAATTCAGTAAGGTCGTAATACTGCCACAGAATGAGTTTGCTGAGCTACTGAAGCTTGATGGTGCTAAGAGAAGTGAGATAATTGGACACCTTTTTGACCTAAATATTTATGGTGAACCCCTTTACAATGTAGTATCTGGAAGATTGGATCGTATTAATAAAGATAGAGAGATAATGGAGTCTAAGTTAAAGAATCTGGAGGATATCTCAGAAAAATCCATTGCAGAGATGGAAGAGAAGTTGATAAAGGCAAAGACTGAGAGAGAGATGCTCACACAAGAAAATGCTGAACTCAACAATAAAAGAAATCTTTATGAGAGGATTCGAGATCTGAATAAGAAATGGGAGGAGAAGAAACAGGAACTGAAAAAGATTGAAGAGGGACTGGAAGAGATAGAGGCGATGAGGGAGAGACTAAAACTCGATGAGGAGATGACACCTGTAAAAGAGAGTTTTAATGAGTGGATGAAGTTGAAGGAGTCTATCAGTGAAAATATGAAGAGGAGGGGGCAAAAAGAAAGAAGGCTCGTTGAGATTGCCGAGGAACTGAGGAGAATAGAGATAGAAAAGGGGGAGTTTGACTCTTCATATAATGAGAAGAAGGATGTCCTGAACGAGAGGCTTTTGGATGCCCGGAAGGCAATGGAATTGATGGGTGAGATTGAGAGATTAAAGAGGGTTAGAAAAGAAGAAGAAGAGAATATAAAAAGATTCGAACGGGAGGGCGATAGTCTCAAGAGAGATATCGAAAAGATTGATGTAGAAATAAGGCAGATTGAGGGTGAGATTGAGAGGGTCGAGACCGGTATTAAAGAGATGAGCCTGAGTGAAGAGGAGAAGAAGCTCTATTCCGTTCTCCCGGATGTTTTAAAGAAGAAGAGGGATATCGAAGATAGAGAAAAAAGTTTGAAAAAGGAAAACGAATCGTTGATTAATAAAAAGAAGGAGTATGACTCTCTATTAAAAAGGCTATCAGGGAGGATTGTCGGTATAGTGGGTAAGAGCATAAATTCTCACGACGAGGCAGTGGAACTGATAGTATCTAAGATAGATGAGCTTGAGTTAGAACGGAAGGAAAAGAATAAAAGGCTCGAAGAGCTCAGGATAGCAGATACTGCCGCTGGATTGAGCAGGCTCTTAAAAGAGGGTGAGCCCTGTCCGGTCTGTGGAAGCAGGGAGCATCCCTCCCCCGCTAAGGGTGAGAGGCGTGAGGAGATAGAGAGGCTCTCCGATGAGATAACAGATATAGATGAGCAGATTAGAAGACTCAAGGATTTGAGGGAGAAAGAGATCAATCAATTAAACACACAGTGTATTACCCTGAGCGAAAATATCAAGCAGATACAGGAGAAGATTGATGAGTTAAAGAATGATGTGGAGAGATTCAGGCAGGAGCTTCTGAGTATTTTCCCTGAGGAGTTTGTAAATAATGCAGAGCAGATGGATAGGAATTTCAAGACAAGGCAGGAGAAGAGAGAAGAACTGGAGAAAGATTTGAAAAGACTTACTCAAAGCCGTGGTGAGAAGAAGGAGATTCTGAATGAAAAGAGGTCGAAGATGACGGAGTTGTCTACAAGACTGGAAGAGAGGAGGGCAGGTCTTGAGAGACTCAGGGTTGATCTGGATGCTAAGTCGGATGAACTGAACAGGAAGACGGGCGGGAAGAGACCCGAGGATATGAAGAGGGAGGCGGAGAGGGGGCTGGATGAGCTGGAAAGTATGAGGGAGAGTTTCGAGAGGTCCCTGAGTGATAAGCGGCTTGAAAAGAATACTGAGGAGATACATCTTGAGAATATAAAAAAGGAAATCGAAAAAGACCAGCTGAGGTATTCAGAACTGGAAACTTTTCTCTTGAAAAAGGCAACTGAAAATGGAGTATCCATCGAGGATTTAAGAGGTTTCTTCCTTGATAAAGAAGAAAGGGATAGGGTAGCAAGAGAGATTGAAGATTATGAGAGGAAGAAGAACATTCTTTTCGGGGAGCTCAAGCAGATAGAGAGGCAAATTGATGAACTACCTTTGAAAGACCTCCCTGAGGGAGAACCTGAGAGGACATATCGGATGCTTGCAGAACTGGGAGAGAGGATAGGAAACCTCAATAGAGAGATCGGCGCTATGGAGGAGAGAATAGAAAAGGGAAGAAAGTCACTTGAAGAGAAGTCGTCTCTTCTCAAAAGTCTTGAGGAGATCAAGATTGAATCGGGCAGGATGGATTCACTCAAAAAACTTATAGAGGGGAAAGGTATGGTTAGATATCTATCCACCTGCCTGATGGATAAGATTCTTGGATACTCTAATGAGATACTTGAAAAAATAATGGGGAAGAGGATGGCAATTAGGGTCTCAAGCGACCTGAGTTTTCAGGTAAAGGATTTTCAATACAATTCAATTCGAGATGTAAAGACCCTCTCGGGTGGTGAGATGTTTATAATCTCATTTGCCCTTGCACTGTCTCTTTCTTATTATATTCAGAGCAGAAGGGGGAAGGAGATAAAATTCTTCTTCATTGATGAGGGGTTTAGTTCCCTCGATAAGAATCTTCTCGAGGCAGTCAACCTGGTATTAGAAAGTGTAAGATCGCAGAAGGATAAGCTTGTAGGTCTGATCTCTCATATTGATGATGTGAAGAGTTTTGTCCCCCAGTATCTGTATGTAAAAAGGGATCGCACGGGCTCAAGCAGGATATATTAAACTCTGGCACGGACAATATGTAAAAATTTGAACTGATGTGTTGACTTCACGAAAATAATTACTATTATTACCAAGGATTGTTTATAGGGGTTGGTGTATTGTGAGCGACGAGAAGAAGAGAGACTACTACGAGATCTTAGGTGTCTCAAGGAACGCCGATATAAAGGAGATAAAGAGTGCCTACAGGAGGCTTGCCTTTCAGTATCACCCCGATAGAAACCCGGGGGATAAGGAGGCTGAGGAGAAGTTCAAGGAGGCCTCCGAGGCTTACGAGGTTCTATCGAACCCTCAGAAGAGGGAGTTGTATGATAGATATGGACACGAGGGCTTGAAGGGAACAGGGTTCCACCAGTATACAGACATTGATGATATCTTCTCCAGTTTCTCTGATATATTTGAGGACTTTTTTGGCTTTTCTACTGAGAGAGGGAGGAGGAGATATTCAAGGGGAGCAGATATAACCCAAAAACTTGATATAACCCTGAGAGAGGCTGCGACAGGTGTGGAGAAGGAGGTAGAGATAGAGAGGCAGGCAGTCTGCACTAATTGTAATGGGACAGGCTCTAAGCCCGGGACAAATCCTCAGACCTGCCCTGTCTGTCACGGTAGGGGACAGGTCTCTACGAGGGCGGGGTTTATGGTTATATCTACGACCTGTAGCAGGTGCAGGGGCGAGGGGAGAATAATCGTTGAGAAGTGTGATGTCTGCTCCGGGGTTGGTAGTGTGGCTCAGAAGAGGGTGTTGAAGGTGAAGATACCCCCGGGTGTAGATACGGGTATGCAACTGCGGCTCGCCGGGGAAGGGGAGGTGTCGCTTAAGGGCGGCAGGGCAGGGGATCTGTACCTCGTCATCAATGTGGTTGAGGATGAAGGGCTGGTAAGGGATGGAGAGGATATACACTCTAATGTGAGCATATCATACATTCAGGCGATACTGGGCACAACATTAAAGGTCAGGACCGTTTGGGATGAGAGGGAGATAGAGATAAAACCTGGGACTCAGCCAGATGACACAATAAGGATACCAGAGGCGGGTATGCCCAGATTGAATGGGTATGGCAGGGGTGACCATATAGTTCATATCAAGGTCACAATACCTAAGAAGATCTCATCTGAGGAGGAGAGACTTTTAAGGGAGCTGGCTGAGTTGAGTAATGTCAAAACTACAAAGAAGTCCCGGGGGCTCTTCAGAAGATGAGAATCAGAGACATCTTCTTTACAGAAGATAGGTCGGAGTTTGCAAAAAAGTCCCTCCTTTATAATGTGAACTGGTTCATATCATTGAGGTGGGTGGCTGCCCTTACGATATTTTTAATGACATTTGCGGCTACAAATATATTCGGGGTAAGACTCAATTACATCCCTATCTACATTGTTGGTTTTGTCGTCATCCTGTACAATATGCTTCTCTTCATCTGGTTCAAACTCTCTCAGTTGAACTGTAAAGGGGATAGTTGTGTTCGATATGCTATGATATCAGCACATTTGCAGATAATACTCGATATTACGGCACTCACCTTCTTGATTCACCTCTCGGGCGGGATTGAGAGTCCCTTCCTGTTTGTCTTTATATTCCATCCTATATTTGCCTCAATTATCATCTCGGATGTGTCAGCCTATCTGTATTCAGTATTTTCGATTGCGGCGGTAATTATTATGACCCTTCTCGAAAGAGGCGGGGTGCTGAGTCACTATCACATATCGGAGATCTTTGTCTCCGAGAATATCTCCTCGTCTCTTTATATAGTTTCCTCGATTACCTCCTTTGTACTCATTCAGGTGGTGTCAGTTATAATAACTTCTCTGATAATGAGGGATTTCAGAAAGAAGCAGGCAGATCTGGAGCGCATCAGAGCGGAGCTCGAGGAGAAGAATAAAAAGCTCAAGCAGAAGGATGAGATGAGATTGTTGTTTCTTGCGTCAGCCACTCACGATCTGAAGTCCCCTCTCAATACGATAACCTCGTATATCCAGAGTATGGTCGATGGTTATATGGGGAATATAACCGATGAACAGAGGAGGGTGCTCCAGAGGATATTGAACAGGATAAATGGTTTGAGGCAGCTCATATCCGATATACTGATATTAGGGGAGTTCGAGAGCGGTGAGGAGAAGGAGGTGAAGTCTGAGAGGTTTGATATAATTCAACTATTGAGGGAGTCAGTGGAGGAGTTCAGACCCCTCGCCAGTGAAAGGGGGATAAGCCTCAGATTTGAGAGTTATGTCGAGAGGGCTTATGTGAAGGCTGACCCCTTGAAGATAGACGAGGTGATACACAACTATATCTCCAATGCCATAAAGTACAATCGGGATAATGGTTCGGTTATGGTGAGGGCGGAGTTGAAGGGGGGTTTTGTTGAGGTGTCTGTGGCTGACACGGGGATAGGGTTAAAAGAGGAGGATCTTAAGAGGTTGTTTACCGACTTCTTTAGGGCATCGGAGGTGAAGAAAAATAAGATAGAGGGCACAGGCTTGGGACTTGCTATAGTCAAGAGGATTATAGAGAGATACGGTGGTTATGTGTGGGCAGAGAGTCGATACAACGAGGGCTCGACCTTCTACTTCAAACTCCCTGTAGACTCATCAGAAGAGGGTGGAGCAGGAGCACCCGCTGGATGAACCACTGTCGAATGCCTCAGGATTGAACCCTCCCTCAAGGGATATCTGACCCGTATCCTCTTCGTAATAGTTCTGGTAGTCCTTTTCAGTAGTGGAGTTATCTGGGGTGATAGATGAGTCGCCACCTGAGGTGTCAACCCCGGCATCGCTACCTATGTTTGGGTCGTATATCACTATCGGGATATCCTCTGGTCTTACGCACTGCCCCTTATAGCACTTGAGTGAGTCGGGACAATCGATATAGACACAGGGATCGTCCACACACTCCCCTGTAGTCTGATCACAGGTCCTGTTGTAGGGGCAACCACCCATATAACACTTGTCTACATAACAGACCCCGTCCTTGCAGTACTGATTGGGTTTGCATTTTATACCATAGCACTTATCAAGGACGCAGTTTCCATAACTGTCGCAGTAGTAACCTGTATCGCATTTTACAAATCCACAGGCCTTTACACAGATACCATCTCTGCAAAATTCGTCGCTCTTGCAGGTAACGGAGGCACAGGGGTCAGGCTTATTGCAGGCGCCTTCATTGCATATATAGCCAGGTGGGCAACCCTTTGTATAGCAGGATATCTCGACACAAACTCCGTTTTTGCACTCAAAGCCATTCTTGCAGGGGGCGTCTGTCCATACGCCGTTCTTGCAAACCTTTCTGACGCCATTTTCGCACTTAGAATTCCCCTCTTCACAGGGGATGGGCTGACAGGTGCCGTTCTTGCATAAGAATCCCTCCGGGCAATTTACATCAAAACAATCGAGAAAGGTGTCAGGTACACAGAGCATACCCTCTTCTGCCTGCTTGCAGGTATATCCCTTTGGACACTCATTTGCCTGACAGAAGGACATACACATCCCCTTTTTGCAGATCTTTCCCTCCTCACAGGGGGCGAGGTCGTCTATGAGCCCATTGCAGTCGTTATCCTTTCCATCGCATATCTCAGTGGGTGTGGGACCACACTCCCCGCAGGCATTGTTGGGCTTGGGCCCATCACAGGTCTTCGGGTCGTAGACTCCGTTGACACAATATTCATAACCGAATCCGCACATATACTCACATACTTTCTTTAGGGCCTGGCCCTTCTCGTCTTCATCTGTCAGTCCATCGCAGTCATTGTCCAGTCCATCGCAGACCTCCTCAGAAGGCTGGTGCAACTGATCACACAAAAGATTCCCATATACATCGCACTTCCATACACCGTCCTTACAAACGCCGGGCTTCTTTGTGTCGCAGGGCTTCCCCTCATCACCAGCAGGCGGGATCTCATTCCCCTGTGCGTCCCTGCAGGGCCCCCAGCTTCCATTCCCGCAGTATTTGAATCCCTGTTTGTTGCACATACCCGAGCAGGGCTGAGGGGGTATTTTGTCGTCTATCTCCCCATTGCAGTCATTGTCTTTGCCATCGCATATCTCCTGAGAGATTATCTTGAGTATGTCATTGAGTGCCTGATTGAGCTCCTGGGCGTTGTCACACTGATAATACTCTGGATTCCCCTGCCTTGGATAGCCTCCAGCTCTGGCCATATTGCTGAGAGTATTTGCATCCACGCCTGAACCAAAACCTACAACGAATACGCCCACGCCTGAGTTATAGAGTTCTCTGACTGCCTGTACTGGCTCACCTGAGGGATCCCCCGAGCAGGTATCCATACCATCAGTGGTGAGGAGTATGAAGTTCCTCCTGTTGGGGTCGTGTATCCCGGAATATGAATTCATTGCCCTGAGGGATGCAGCAAGGGGGGTTGCGCCATTTGGGCCATTCTGGGAAAGGGTATTCATTATTTGAGATGCTGTGTTGTCTCCCACATTTACAAGTACCTGACCTATCTGGCATTCTGCTGTCCAGGGGAAGAGGGCCAATCCAAATCGGATGTTGTTAGAGAAGTTATTCAGAATACTCTGTATGGCATTTCTCTCAATGTCCCATTTTCTACCCCCGGAGATACTATCATCCATAGAACCCGACTTGTCCACAAGGAGCAATACATTGGGGTATTCGCAATTGGGGTCAGTCCCGGCATAGAGATTAACAGAAATCAGGAGCATCAATAGGCAAAAAACTGTTGTGTAATATCTGGACATCTCGACCTCCTTTACAGTACATTATTATATCAACCCCCTCATCAAATTGCAAATTATTAAAGCAATGATTCAGTTACGGGTGGCAATCATAGTTGTCGAAAAACTTATATATTTTGAAAGTTTATAAGAGTTAAGATGTAAGGTTTGTCTTTATGGATAATTTCCGGCAATTAGCTGTCCATTGATTTATTTAATTTCCAGCAACTCTAATAGAAGGGATTAACATACCCCGTCTGCCTTTGGCATCCGCCACTTTTTGAGAGGGGAATTTTCGAGTTAGCTCTCTCTGCCTCTGCATATTTCCTCAACAACAGGCTTAATCTGTCTGTATAACTCCTCTGCCACAAGTCTGTGGCCATATGAATTGAGATGACTGTAGTCGGAAAATATCTCCTCTGGTGGGAATCTCTTTGTAAACTCGTTCATATCGAAGAGGGGAGCACCCTCGGAGGTGGCAACCACTTTTGCTATCTCGTTGTATATGTCCACATCCCGATATTTTATCTAAACTCGAATCTGCCCAATCTGATATTCTTCTTACCCTCTCTGTTTGTGACCTCGAAGTCTATCACCTTATCACCTTCTGTCCTGTAGCAATTGAGGGTGAGGGTATCACCAGGGTAAATCGGGTATGCGAACCTCCCCCTCATCGAGACTATCCTTTTGATATCGTTGTTACAAAACTCTTTTATGAGTTCATTGCAGGTGATGGCAAAGCCGCATACCCCGTGAAGTATGGGTCTTTTGAGTCCTGCTATCTTTGCAAATAAAGTACTCGTGTGAATCAGGTTATTATCTCTCGAGGCAACAGCATATCTGAGTGCCTGATCGGGGTCTGTCTTGATCTTCCTTGTGCATATGATCTCCCTCTTTTCTTCATCCTCAGCCCTGTTCTTCTCCCGCTCCTGCGGATTTCTGATCAGAAGCCCCGCTATCGCCTCTGCCACCTCTGAGTTGTCTTTGAGGATCACAAATGATAGCCTTATGAGTTCTCCTGCCTTTGTATCGATTATCTCCTTGACCTCCATTTTGAGCCTCAGTCTGTCGTTTACATATACCGGGGCAAACCACTTTATCTCGAGCTCCCCGTGTACCATCTTCAGGATATTCATCTTGAGGCGGGGGTCTAATATTATGTCCATCAGGAATGGGTGTATGAGACGGCTTACGAAGAGGGGAGGGATTATACTGCCCTCTGAATATCTCGATGGGTCGTCGTTGGTGGCAGAGGCGTAGAGTCTCACATCCCCGAGGGAGATGGGGTCAAGGTCTGCCTCTTTAATAAATCCTGTGAGGTCCCTGTTTAGCCTCTTATAGCGCAGGTGGGAGATACCTTTTAAGATGAGAGTCAGATTTGATGGCATTATTGTACCTAAATCTCCTTTATGACCTTGAGGGCACCTTCTACGGCGTTCAGGACCTGGTTCAGATCCTTTTCTGTGTGTCTGTAGCATATATAACTGTGGTGATATGGTTGCATAAATACGCCCGCCCTTATACACTCTGTATAAAATGCCTTTCGGCGCTCCTTGTACTTCCCCTCGCTATCTCTCGGGAATGTGAAGAAGGGCATAGGTGGTATTCCGGAGAGGTTTATTATATCCTGATATGGCTCAATGAGTCTTCTGAACCCATTGAGCAGGTATTCACCCTTCTTCCATATATTCTCTATGACTCGATTCTTCTTCAGGAATTTGATTGTCTCGATGGAGGCTACCATCTCGAGGGAGTTGTGGAAGAATGTGGAGGAGATGAAGACCTTCCCCTCTGTCACTACATTCATAACCTCTCTCTTCCCGGATATGGCTGAGATACAATATCCGTTTGCCATAGCCTTTCCGAAGGTAGCGAGGTCCGGGGTCACACCGTATCTCTTCTGTGCCCCGCCGAGGGACACCCTGAATCCCGTCCTGATCTCATCTAAAATCATAATGGAGCCGTGTTTTGTGGTAAGTTCTCTGATGGTGTTGAAGAATTCCTTTGTGGGTTCGACCACAGGTTCATTGAGGGGGTGCCCGATACCGGTTACGATTACCGCGGCGATGTCATCTGGATACTGTTTGAAGAGAGAGACGAGGGCCTCTACATCGTTGTAATGAATGTCGATGGTATCTTCGTAGGCCTTGGGTAGAATCCCACCCTTCACCTCCACACACCAGTCGTGCCAGCCGTGATAACCGCTTCGGATAATCTTGGTCTTATTAGTGTAGCCGCGGGCTATCCTGATTGCCCCAGTCGTGGCATCCGAGCCCGTCCTGACCAGTATGGTCTGCTCTGCACAGGGGATGAGTTCACTCATCATCTTGCACAACTCATTCTGATAGACCTGGGGGAGATTAAAGCAGAAACCATTCTTCATCTGTCTTACCACGGCATCGTCGATTACTTTCTCTCTGTGTCCAATTATTATAGGTCCATAGGAGAGGAGGAGGTCTACAAATTCATTACCATCTACATCTGTGATCCTCCCGCCCTTGCCAGATTTCAGGAATATGGGATACTCCCCTGGTATGAAGTTTATGGGTCTTCGAATACCGGTTATACCACCGGGGATATAGCGCTTCGCCTCTTCATAGAGTTTTTCGGACTTCTTCAGTCTAAGTCTCTTTGAAGCCATAAAAACACCTCCAGAAATTGTATTTATACCTCTTCTATTATTGCTTCCCTTTTCATAACCCTGAGAAAGGAGTTCAGATCCCTCTCTGCCCGCTCCGGGTCTACATCAAACTCCTGTACAATCTTCTTTATAATCCTCTCAGGAGATAGTCCTCTTACTAAGTTCTTGAAAATAAATGTACCCGACTCGTTTAATATGATGAGAGTCCCATCCGAGGGTCTGACTATGGCTGCCTCGTTGTCTATTATCCTGTGGGTAATATCACCCTTAACCCTGAACTTTTTTGAGATTTTTGGCTGTTTCTCTTTTGGTTCATTCTTCTTCATAAAAAACTCCTTTGATCTTCAGGTCAACTTCTCGATCTGATTGTCAGTATGACCGAATTGTCTCTCTTTAAAAAGCACAAAATTACCCTTGCAATGCAAAAACCGGTATGATAATATCATAACTTGTCTATTGTGCAACTCTTTTCAGGAGGGTCTATGAACCTGAGATATTTAACAGTCCTTGTAGTATTGGGATCAATATTTGTCTCCGTGGGTTGTGATTGTGGTGGGGGTGGTGAGAATCCCCAGGATGTGGTTGACACCATATCTGATACAGGGGTGACTCCTTCGCCTGTTATTGATTTCCTCGACCCCAAAGACGGGAGGACACTCACAGCCTCAGACGATAAGGATTCTAATCTACAGCTCATTCAATATGATGTGGTGATCAAGGTACAGAATGTAGAGGTAGGGCAGAAGGCAACCCTGTTGAATGCATCGGATACAACCACCAGTTCCAGTGGTAAGTCCTACAACGCTACGGTTACAAAGGATGATTCAGGGAGGTATATCGCCACATTCAAGTCTGTGACCTTTGTAAATGGTCCAAACTCTCTCACCGCCAGTGTAAAGAACCTCGCGGGTAGGGAAGGGAGTAAGACCATCGTAGTCTCTGCCATAAGTGAGGTGAGCTGCAAATTCGAGAAGCCTCAGAACGGGGCGTATCTGACAACTACAGATGATATGGATCAGGATATATCCAATGGCCTCCAGTACAATGTCCAGCTCTCCTGTATCGGTGTTGAGGTGAATCAGAACGCAAAACTGATTATCAACGGGATTGAGGTGGCAACCGCAAAGGTCGGTGTAAATACCCTGCTTTTTCAGAATGTGACATTTGCAGAGGGTACGAATGAACTCTCAGTCTCTGTCTATAACCTTTCAGGGGTGAAGGCGACTGTTAACCCGATTAAAGTAACTGTCAATACAGGGAGGTGTCTGGTCAGGATACTGAGCCCGCTGGATGGAAGTAAGTATCTCGTAAAGGGTCAGGGTGAGAAGGTGATACTCGATAAGGACCCGAATACTCCAGGTATGCAGGCAACCATAGTGGTAGAGACGGCATATGAGAAGTCCAACACCGCCTGTGGGCTTGGCTCAAAGGTGGATTTCAAGATTACGACACCCACAAAGGTCATAAATAAGAGTGTAGATGTCTCTGAGGAGAGTGGAACGAAAAGGCTCATTGCAAGCGCCGATGTCACTTTTGACGAGGAGGCACTCTTAAACGGGGAGATGGTCAGGATCGAGGCAACTGCTTATGAGACTGGAGAAGATGCCCATACTGGTACAGCAATTCCTGTAAGTGCCCTCGTGGACTCGGTCCCCCCATCAGGGGTGATAAGCTCCCCTCCAAACGGAATGTTGTTTAATGCAAATATGGATATTGACTCGAGCAAACCCGGATTCCAGATAAAGGTCTCGGGTACAACTACCGGCGTGAGTAAGTATCAGAATATTATGCTGAGGCTTGATGCTGCGATAAATCCAGATCTACCACCTGTTATGATGGATATGGGTAGTGATACATTTACCCCGGAGGGTGTATTCAGCTTCAATTCTGTTACTATACCCGAGGGGATACATACCTTAAGGCTCTTTCTCGTAGATGACAGCGGGAATGAGTTTGAGAGTGAGGATATCACAATTACTATTGATACAGGTATCCCATTTGCCCAGTTCATCTGGCCTGCAAATAACTCCTATCTCAACAAGGATAATGATGAGGACAGCGCAAAACCGAACTTGCAGACGACGAAGTTCGATATCAGGACACAGAATATCCAGAATGGTATAACGGGGAAACTCGTTGTGAAGGGTTATAAGGATTATACTTTTACGGTGAATGGCAACAAGGCTGTATTCTCCGAGCCGGTGGAGCTGCCGGAGGGGAGAAACGAGATAACCATAGATGTAAAGAACGCAGGAGGGCTTCAGGCGTTCGTTCAGCCCGATCCTCTAATTGTAACAGTGGATATTACTCCGCCGGTCCTTGCTATAACAGACCCAACTGATAATGTATATGTAGACACAAACCTTATAGATGTTACGGTCAAGACGAACGGTCTGGAGAATGGAGAGAAGGTGTATCTCAAGGTAAACGATGTAGATGTACCATCCGTCGAGGTGGATGATGGCTGGGCTATATTCAAAGAGGTCCCGCTCGTTGCAGATAAGGACAAACAGCCGAATATTATCAAGGCCTACGCTACGGACAAAGCGGGTAATAAGTCCAATGAGCCTGAGATCAGAGTCTATGTAGATACAACCGTTCCGGCCCTCACATTCACCGCACCGGTGGATGGGGCTACCCTTACAGAACAGGACGATAAGGATTCAGACATCACGAATGGTTTGCAGTACGATATAAAGGTGAGGGGTGAGAACCTGCAGGTAGGAAGTACCGCAAATCTCTATGTCAAGGAGGGAGGTGTATTTTCTGAACCCATTGAGAGTCTCCCGGCCACAGATATAGGTAATGGGCTTGTGGAGTTCGTATTTGAGAATGTGGGACTTCCAGAGGGAGATATAACGCTAAGGGCTGAGGCAAAGAATCAGGTGGGCAAGACAGGTTTTGCAGAAGTTAATATAATTGTAAATACCGGGAGATACATTATTACCATTACAGACCCCGCAAATGGATCATATCTGGTAGCAGCAAACGATAAGAACTCAGATCCCGCAGATGGTGTTCAGTACGATGTAAAGGCAGATACTAACGCCCCTGACAATACCCCCTGTGTATTGAGTGTAAAACAGACGAATATTGCGGTCTATAACGCCGTTGTCTCACAGGGTAAAATCATATTTTCTGATGTAACATTTAACGAGGGAAAGAACCAGATATGGGTATCCTGCGATGATGGCACAAAGAGCGGACTCTCCACGACATACAATGTTTATGTAGATACGGGTATCCCATCTGTCTCGTTTGTGGCACCCACTGATGGGCAGATATTCAATCTGAATGACGAGGATAAGTTCCCCGGTGTGGGATTCGGGATTGATGTGATTGTTCAGGGTGGGTCCGGGAGTGAATCCCTCGAGGATGACTCTGTTGTTACACTCACAGTTGTAAGGGCACTCTCAACTGATACTCTTACGGGGAAGGTCAAGAATAATACCTGTACCTTCAAGGGTGTCAAGGTGACTGATGTAGCGGGCTCCGACTGGACAGATACTACCCTCAAGATAAAGGCGAGAGATAAGGCGGGTAATGAATCCCCCGAGGTCTCTATTACGATTCACATAGATAGAAAGGCCCCGGATGTGAGTATAACATTCCCCACCTCCGATAAGCTCGGTATCTCCAATGACTACGATTACTTTACAGCAGGTTTGCAGACATGGATAAAGGTCGATGTAAAGAATGGGAAGAGCGGGAAGGATGTAAATCTTGTAGTAAGTGGTGCATCTTCCATAAACTCCTCTCTTACACTCACCTCAGATAGTCAGCTATTGACATTCCCGTCTCCTTCTACATACTTCACTCTGAATAATGGGAGCAATGTAGTAAGTGCCTCTACTCAGGATCAGGCGGGGAATACGGGTTCTGCAACAAGGACCTATGATGTGAACATAGATAGACCGATCCTTGAGATATTTGATAAGAGTTACAATAAGCTCGATGCTGTAACCAATTATGTCTGGAACAAATCCTATGACCAGAGCTCTTCCAATCCGGGCTTTCAGGGTTACTTCTATATCCAGACCAAGGGGCTCAAGAACAACAGTGAAATCAGGCTCTGCTCGGATAATTATGGGAGTGCAACAGAGGTCTGTCAGGATGGCTCCGGGCTTTTCAGGGTGATAGCAAAGGGGAATGTGGTGGTATCGGGTACTGTGGGGAATGTAACTTTAGGACAGGTGAATATGGCTGAGGGTCAGCACAGGATATTTGCAGAGGCGGTAGATGACTACGGGAATAAGGGGTACTCCAATGTACAGAGCGACGGTACACCGGGACTTACAAAAATAAAGATAGATTCAATCCCGCCAACCGTTAATTCATTCGTGATATCCAATAATAAACTCGACGATGATGTACCGCCGAATATTATGCTTGGTCTCTCTGAGGATGGAGATACAACAATTCCTGGTATTCTCTCCACTTTTGTCGTTGCCACTTCGGGTGTGGAGGATGGACAGAAGGTATATCTACTGGACAACGGTGTGAGGGTGAGCGGGGTAGAGGGTACGGTGAATAGTAATTCCGCCTCGTTCCAGTATAATGTACCCGACGGCACTCATACATACTCAATTGAGGTATCCGATGCAGCGGGTAATAAGAATGAGGGTTCACCGGCTATGGCAGTGCTTTCTGATTCCATACCGCCCGTTGTATCATTTGCCTCACCTCCGGAGTTTGCAGGCAGCTGGCTTACACAGCTAAACTGTAACTACAATTGTGTCTATGAAGGAACTACCCTAAAGCTCGATGTGATTGTCAATATTTCAGATAATAATCCACTTGTTAATCAGAAGGTCTCTCTCACAAGGGGTGCAATCAAGACCGATATAACAATCGACAACACAATGGGCAATCAGGTAACATTTGGCGCCTATTCGCTCCTGCAGGGTGTGAATATCATAAAGGCGGATTTATACGACATAGTGAAGAATCCCGCTGTTCAGGCAACACGGGAGTTCGATGTGGACACGGTTGCTCCAACCGTGGCATTTGTATTCCCCAATACCCCGGATCAGAATAATCCTTATATCTTCCTGCCCAATGATGACAAGGATGGGGACCTGAACAATGGTCTTCAGACTGATAAGTTTGCTGTGAGTATCACAAATGTGGATTCAGCCTCCACTATTACCATTGAGAATAGACTGGTGGGCACAGGGAGTTTTAACGCAGTTCCGAATGCCACAGCAGTAGTGGGAAGTGATAATTCCAACTTCCAGTTCAATTTCGAGCCATACCCCACTCTCAATAAGGGTAACAGGGAGTTCAGGATAAAGGTTGTGGATGATAAGGGGAATGTGAGTTATAGCTCGAAAATTTATGCCAATGTCAATATAAATGTCCCGGCGGTAGGTATAGAGAAATGGACAGCGGATGGGAAGGTAAATACTGGTGATGAACTCGTAAATAATTCTAAGTTTACTTATGCAGACGATTTTGACCCGGCGCCTGGGGTTTTCAGGACTACGATAAATGTTGTTTCCGATGTATTAAGTGGTACTGAGGCTCGTCTGTGGGTAAACGATGTAGAGAAGACTCCAGCGGTTCAGTTGCAGGGTGGCAAGGCGGCATTTACAGACATCATTTTGAATCAGTATCCAGCCACTAATAAACTGAAGGCATCGGTAACAGACCCTGATTCCGGGATAACCACAACCATCGAACTCTTCAATATACTCGCCGATGGAGATAAACCGACAGTGTCATTCATAAATCCTGTTCCCGATGGGAATAACCTCTCCATCGACAGAGTCTATACATCGGCAGATGACAATGACCCCATTGCCCCGGGATTGCAGTTCAAGCCTGGTGATGAGATAAAGATCCAGGCAACAGGTGTGGAAGAGGGTCAGGTGGCACTCTTGATCTGTACAGGTGAATCCCAGCCCTCGGGTGACAATAGTGCCATTGTTCAGGCTGATGGGACTGCTACCTTCTCCAATATTGTATTCAATACCGCACACTCTCCTTACGACTGTACAGTCGAGGTATATGACTATGTGGGGAATAAGGCTGATGACCCGCAGCACATCCAGATCTATGTAGATGTGTTGCCTCCCGCCTCGGTTACCCCATCTGTCTGTATAGGAGAGACCACGGATAGTTCGAAGGATGAGGAGAAGGATGTTGCTCAGTGTACAGCCCTCTGTCAGCCAAATCAGGAGTACTGCGGTCTCGAGGGTGCGACATTGGAGCCCGATAAGACGAAGTGTGAATGTTCGAGGAGGATGGGTATAGCCAAGCTCTTCTGGACTGCACCTGCAAATGATGGGAATATCGCCTCCACGGGTAAGGTTGCAAGTTATGAGGTCAGGTGGGCTGAGGATACATCTGTTTCTCACAACTGTCAGGGCTTCTCCTGGTCGACTGCCTCATCGGATGGTGTGGAGATAGGTTCAATCGTTGATCCGGGACAGACCCAGACGGCGATAGTTAGAGGTCTCGTGATTCACAAGTACTACTGCTTTGCTGTGAAGGCTATAGACTCTGTCCCATCCGGCACACCCAACTCCAGCACTACATCGGGATATGAGAAGGATAGACGGATACCGTTTATTATAGAACAGATAGCAACGGGTGAAACATCTACTTATGGGTCGATGATCAGTATTCTTGGAGACTTCGATGGAGATGGGAAGGCAGATCCAGTGGCAGCAGATTATGGATATAATTCAAATACGGGAAGAGTATATATTTACTACTCTGATAAAAACAAATCACCTACTGTTATAACGGGTGGTGGTACGAGCTATTATTTTGGCTGGTCTTTTACGGTTGGAGATTTCAATGGTGATGGATATGACGATATTGCTATAGGTTCGAGAGGGGCATATAGTAACGATGGTAGAGTATATATTTACTTAGGATCTGCAAATGGAATTGTTGCCCCATCTCAAAGTGTGGCAAATGAGCCAGATAAAACACCTGCATCTGTTATTATTCCATCTGGCACAGGTCAGGCTCTTGGTATTTCATTCTGTCTTAAAAAGTTAAATATAGATGGTGATAAGAATGGAAGCAGGTCAGTAGATGATATCGCTGTCTCTTATGGAAGTGCTTATTTGATATATAAGGGTAGGTCAGGTGGATTGCCTGCAACCTTCAATACAAATATCAGAGATACAAATAATAATAATGGATATGATGTAAAATTTACAACAGATGCATTGGATTCTGGCTATTTGAAAAATGCATCATCTGGAGATATAGATGGCGATGGATATGACGACTTAATTATTTCTAACACGGGTCAGAATGCATCTACTTATGGTAAGTTCTATGTCTTATTTGGAGATTCAAATATATCAGGTGATAAAGATAAGACAAGCCCGAACACTTTAGTTATTACTGGTAATTCACAGGGGTATGGTGCTTTATCCTTGTCAGAGGATATTAACAATGATGGTGCATATGATATACTTATAGGGGGTGGATCATATGATGTATATAAATATCTTGGAGTTCTAAACGATAGAAGCAGTGTCCTTGATAATGGATCAATGAACAACTCTTCATACAGTAATTTTGGGATTAATATTTCAATGGCTGGGGATATCAATTTCGATAATTTTAAGGATATAGTATTTGCAACAGGAAGTAAGGCTTTACTTCTCTATCAAGGAACTAATACTGGACTGTCCTCCCAACCACTTACTATTGTTAGCAAGGATTCTGGCTCATTTGGTATAAGAGTTTCAGGAACAGGGTATTATAATACTGACAAGTTTTCGGATATAATTACGGTAGATAGAACTAATTCTATTCTATATGTTATTAAGTAATTTAGAAAAAAGAATAGGAGGATTTGTTTATGAAAAGATTAAAGAGGAAGAGATCAGGTTGGAAGAAGCCAGCTGTCAAAAAGAAAATGAATATATCAATAGTTAGAGGTGCAGGGTGTGACTTTATGGATGATGCTAAATGTACTACTTTACAGACGTCCCAATAAATTTTAAAGTAGATAAATATAATACAAATGTGCCAGCAATAATGTTTGATATTATCCTTGGTCTTATTTTTTTAGTCGTTTTACTTCTGAGAATCTAATGGAGAGTGTGAGGTATCTTGTTCTTTACAACAATAAGGGTCTATGTTAGGTTTATATCGAGGTGTGAGGGGAGCAAAAAAGACGAAAAGTCTCGTATAAAAGAT
>Ga0078972_1004104_pt1 | contig 41194 bp, 38 predicted proteins | sample YelNatPaOPGAMG01_FD_67568 | JGI IMG/M metagenome (GOLD analysis project Ga0078972, IMG submission 67568) | Hot spring thermophilic microbial communities from Obsidian Pool, Yellowstone National Park, USA - OP-RAMG-01 (SPADES assembly) (version 2) | ecosystem: Environmental > Aquatic > Thermal...
GTGGGGGCGGAAATATGACCGGAACCTATCGCTCTCTCTCAACCCTCTCCCAGACCGCAGTAGGTAAAATGAGTATCTCTAACCTTATCGCTCATATCGGATTCTGGATACCAGAACCCCAGGGGGGAATAAGAGAAGAAGGAGAATTAAGATTTGAAAGGATAAGAGAGACAAGACTCTTTCCACCCGCACCAAACCCATTCTCCCGGAAGACAACCATCTGCTACACACTGGCAAAGGAAGGAAGGGTAACGATTGAGGTCTTAGATATCTCGGGCAAACTGATAAGAAGACTGGTTAACGGAAAAGAGAGACCGGGACGGTATTTAATCATCTGGGATGGAAAGGATAGTTTGGGAAGAAAGGTGGCAAGCGGTATCTATATCCTCCGCTTTATCTCCGATGACTACCGGATAAATAGAAAACTCATCCTCCGACAATAAAATCTAATTAACGGGTTAATTTCTAACTAAAAAAGGGGAGAATCTTTTTTACTATTAGTCAGGAATTTTTATGACCACCCACTCCTTTGGTTAGCGGAAAATGTTAGTGACACTAACATTTTTTCTCACCTTTCTTTTCTTCTAAGTCCTTATTTTTCAATAACTTAGAGCCTTTTTCTTAATTTTATCCCCCTTTGCTCCCTGAGCCATATACTAAGCCTCTTATTAAGCCTCTTTTGAAGCCCCCTTTAACCCCCCATTTTCCTTCTTTTCCCTTATCTCTTTTCCCTTCCTTTTCCCTTTCCTTTTCCTTTCTTCCATCTCCCACTCTTTTCTTCTTTCCGCCTTTGTCTCTTTCTCGGTTTCTCTCTCAATCTCTCCTTTCATCTTTTTCCCAATCTCTTTGTCCATCCCCTCTTCTATTCGGAAAACAAAAGGGAAAATTTCTCACCGAAAAGACTCCCTATGGTAGATACCATGTTTAGAAACATTACGTAATTCCGTTGACAAAATGGGTTTTTTCTTTATATAATTATTTTTTATGTTTGAAAGAAAGACTTTTCCCGGCGGGATAAAGCCCAAGAGTTATAAGGAGTTGACGAAGAACTGTCCAATTGAAATCCTTCCTGACCCGGAATATTTCATCGTCCACTTCCACCAATTGATACCAACGGGTAATCCAAGTGTTCCACTGGTGAAGCCAGGAGACAGGGTAAAGAAGGGACAGAAGATTGGTGCCGGAGAGGGGAGGATTCAAGCGCCAGTTCATTCCCCAATCTCCGGAGTCATTAAGGAGATTAAGGAATTTTTGAATCCGGTATTGGGGAAAAAGAGTCTTGCCTCTCTGATTGAAAAGACCGAAGAGGATGAAGGCTTTCTCCCTCTGCCCGAAAATCTCTCCCCATTAGAAAAGATTAAAGAGGCAGGAATTGTTGGTATGGGTGGAGCGGGTTTCCCAACTCATATCAAACTGACCCCACCCAAACCGGTTGATACCGTAATTATTAATGGTTGCGAATGCGAACCATTCTTAACCGGAGACTTTCGAGTTATGGTTGAATACCCAGAAGAGGTCCTTACCGGTGCCCGCCTCATCGGCGAAATCTTAAAAGCAGAGCGGGTAATTATTGCCATTGAAGAAGACCGAAAGGAGGCGATTGAACAAATTGGGAAGGCAATAAAGGATAAAACGATTGAGTTGGCAGTTTTACCGGCTAAATATCCATTGGGTGGGGAGAAGCAACTGATTAAGGCGGTATTGAAAAGAGAAGTCCCTTCGGGAAAGATTCCCTATGAGGTTGGAGTCTGTGTTCAGAATGTTCAGACAACCTACGCAGTCTATGAGGCAATATATAAGAATAAACCCTTTTACGAAAGGGTCTTAACCGTTTCGGGCGATGGCGTAAAAAGACCAAAGAACTTAAGGGTGAAGATTGGAACACCGGTGAAAGAGATTATCAACTTTTGTGGTGGCTACTCCGAAGGAATAAAGAAGGTGATATTTGGTGGTCCTCTGATGGGTATCGCTATCCCTTCCCTTGACATTCCGATATTGAAGACAACAACCGGAGTTCTTATCTTTAAGGAGGCGAAAGAGGAGGAGGCGCGGGCTTGTATTAGATGTGGAAGGTGCGTTGCCGTCTGTCCAATGCGTCTTCTCCCTTCTCTCCTTTACCAGAGAATAAAGAAAAATGAGTTCGTAAAGGCAAAGGAAGAAGGGCTTTTTGATTGTATTGAGTGCGGTTCTTGTGCCTATACCTGCCCGGCAAAGATTCGGTTGGTAGAAAGTTTTAAGATGGCGAAGGCTTATGCCGGAAATTAGATTGACCGTCTCTTTCTCTCCGCATCTACGTCATAAGGTAAGCGTGGAATATCTGATGTATTCGGTGGTGATTGCTTTAATTCCGGCTTTAATCGGTTCGGTTTATTTCTTTGGCATTCGTGCGCTCATTATAATCATTTTATCGGTTATCTCTTCTCTTTTCTTTGAGGCTGTGGGGCAAAAACTTTTTGGTCGGCGGGTAAGTATTACCGATGGCAGTGCTTTAATTACCGGGCTTCTTTTAGCTTTTAACCTTCCTCCGGGTGTTCCCTATTTTATTCCGGTTATCGGTTCGGCATTTGCGGTAATCATTGCCAAGCAATTTTTCGGGGGGTTGGGATATAATTTCATCAATCCAGCCTTAGCCGCTCGTGCCTTTCTGGTTGTCAGTTGGCCCCATTTGATGACAAAATCTTTTCTCCCACCCCGTTTTGGCACCCTTTCGGGAATACAGGCTTTGACTCAGGCAACCCCCCTAACAATTTTGAAGGATACCCGCGTCTTAGAGCCGGAGAAATATCCCAAAATTGTCTCTCTTCTCTCTTCTTCGGGAGTGATAAAGAATCTCTTCTTCGGTCAGGTTGGCGGTTGTTTGGGCGAAACCAGTGCTTTCCTTTTACTGGTTGGCGGAATCTTTTTGCTTCTCACCAGAGTGATTGACTGGCGGATTCCTTTATCCTATCTCGGCACCGTTCTTCTCATTTCCCTTTTCACCCCCTTATCTCCTTTATTTCATCTGTTTTCCGGTGGTCTTATGCTTGGCGCCTTCTTTATGGCAACTGATTATGTGACGATACCAATTACGTCGAAGGGAAGAGTAATCTTTGGAATTGGTTGTGGCATCTTAACGATGCTCATTCGTCTCTTCGGTGGTTATCCGGAAGGCGTTTGCTATTCCATTCTCTTTATGAATATCTTAACGCCCTTGATTGAAAGGTGGACTCATCCGCGGATTTATGGCCATTAAGATTAAGCCAATCCTTGTTTTGGGAATAACCTGCGGAATATCCAGCTTCCTTTTGACTCGGGTTTATCAATGGACGGGCGAAAAGATTGAAAGGCAGAAGGAGAAGGCATTACAGGAGGCGCTCTCTTATGTCCTGCCTTCGGCGGTTCGCTTTGAAAAGGTAGATACTTCTCTCTTCTTTGGTTATAATGAGAGAGGGGAGAAGGTGGGCTTGGTCTTTTCTTCTGCCCCACGGGGTTATGCCGGACCAATTTTAATCATCTGTGGCCTCGGGATTGATGGCCGGATCACCGGGATTAGAATCGCATCTCCAGCCGAGGGGTTTAAGGAGACCCCGGGTTTAGGTTCAAAGGTGCGGGAAAAAGATTTCCTCTCTCAGTTCTTAGGAAAGGAGAAGGAGAAGATAAGGTTGAAAAGGGAAGGGGGTGAGATTTCCGCAATAACGGCGGCTACTATCTCCTCCAAAGCAGTTTGCGAGGGAATTAGAAAAGGGGTTGAAAGATATGAGCGCCTTTTACGTTAAAATTCTTAAGATTTTAACTTTTAACCCTTGCCCGTTTTCCTTTACCCGAAGAAGGGATAACCGACCACAGGAAATGGAACGATGAAGAAACTTTCGCGTCTCTCTTATCTCTGGAACGGGATTATTCTGGAAAATCCGATTCTCATTTTAATGATTGGTCTCTGTCCAACCCTTGCCACCTCCCTCTCGGCCCGAGATGGTTTAGGGATGGGAATTGCTGCCTCATTTGTGATTATCGGGTCAAATATCATTGTCTCTCTGGTGCGAAGGGTTGTGCCGGAAAATGTCCGGATTCCGGTCTTCATTATTATCATCTCAACCTTCGTTACGATTGTTGATTATACCCTTCAGGCTTATTTCCCGGAACTATATCGGGTCTTAGGAGTATTCGTTCCTTTAATTGTTGTCAATTGTATCGTCCTGGGAAGAGCGGAGGCATTTGCTTATCGGCACGGAGTCATAGATTCCTTCCTGGATGGTTTGGGGAAGAGTTTAGGATTTACCCTGGTTATTTTCCTTATGGGGCTAATTCGGGAATTTCTTGCTCAGGGAACCTTCTTCGGCAAATCCCTTGGGCTCTCTTTCTTGGAGAAGCAAGGTATCCTCTTTATGCTCTTTCCGCCGGGTGGTTTTCTCTTGATTGGTCTCTTAAAGGCTTTGGTGAATAAATATATTAAGAGAGAATGAGTCCATTAAAGATCTTTTTAGCCAGTTTCTTAGTCAATAATATCGTCCTGATGCGTTATATCGGTCTCTGTCCTTTCTTTGGTGTTTCAACCCGTTTTTCGACCTCTTTCGGAATGGGGATGGCGGTAATCTTTGTGATGACATTAGCCACCTTAGTTACTTATCTTCTCTACCATTTATTTCTCCTTCCCTTAAACCTTCTTTTCTTACGCACCGCGGTTTTCATCTTAGTCATTGCCTCTCTGGTCCAGTTGATTGAGATGTTTATGAAAAAGAGTTTCCGAGCACTTTATTCGGCGATGGGGATCTATTTACCTTTGATTACAACCAATTGCGCAATTCTTGCTTGCACCTTCTTAGTGATTGATTACAAGTATTCTTTACTTAATGCCCTAATCTTTGCCTTAGGCACATCCCTTGGTTTTACCTTCGTTATTCTCTTATTTTCGGCGATTCGGGAGCGCTTGGAGTATGCGGAGATCTCACCAGCATTCAAAGGTTATACGATTGCCTTCATCTCCGCCGCCCTGGTTTCGCTGGGCTTTCTTGGTTTTGCTGGTCTCTTTGGGATTTCCCTATGAGTCCTGATTTACTCTTCAAAGCGGTGGCACTTCTCGGTGGGCTGGGATTTTTGCTTGGGCTCGTCTTGACCTTCGCAGCAACCCGTTTCCGATTAAAAAGGGACGAGAAAGAAGAGGCGATTTTATCCGTTCTACCCAATGCCAATTGTGGTGCTTGTGGTTTCCCCGGTTGCGCGGGCTTTGCCGAGAGTGTGGCAAGAGGCGAAGCCGACCCTTTCGGTTGTCCGGTCTCGGATGCGGAAACGAGGGAGAAGATTGCCCAGATTTTGGGAATTGAGAGTAAACCGAAAGAAAGGGAGATTGCCGTTTTAATCTGTCAGGGGGGAGAGAAGGAATGCGGGCGGAGATTTAACCTCTGGGGAGAGAAGGATTGCCGAAGTGTTGCCCTCCTCCATTCCGGAGATAAGGAATGTCCTTATGCCTGCCTTGGTTATGGTCACTGCGTTAAAGTCTGTCCTTTTTCGGCAATCAGGATGGGGGAGAACTCTTTGCCGGTAATTGACGAGGAGAAATGCACCGGTTGTGGAATTTGCGTGCGGGAATGTCCGAAGAAGGTTTTGCGGCTTCTTCCGAAGTCCAAGTTGGTTTATCTGGCTTGCGTCTCACCGGAGAAAGGAAAAGAGGTTCGGGATAAATGCTCGGTTGGTTGTTTCGCCTGCGGAATTTGCGTTAAGGTCTGCCCTTATTCGGCATTAAAGATGGAGAATAATCTACCGGTGATGGATTTTTCCCTCTGCACGGATTGTGGGATTTGCGTCCATAAGTGTCCGACAAAGTCTTATCGCGACCGAGCAAAGGCACGGCCTTACGCAATGATTTCTACTGCCTGTAATGGTTGTGGCGAATGTGTTAAGGTCTGTCAATTTAAGGCAATTGAAGGAAAACCCCAAGAAAGGCACCGGGTAATAATTGAGAAGTGTATCGGTTGTGGCGAATGCTTTAAGGTTTGTCCGATTAAGGCGATAACGATGGTCGGTGCCTTAGGGTATGCCTATAAGTAGAAGAAGATAACCTTTCGCAATCTAAGTAGTCAATAATAAATTTGATAAAGTCCCGCAGATTTTCCCTTTGCAAGGCGCTAAGGAAAATCTCCTGCTTTTTTAATGGGGGAAGGGAGAAATCCGGGTAGGCGGAATGATAAATAAAAAATAGGTTTTCAAAGCATTCCTCTTTTGCCCGGTCACTTAAAGGCGAAAGGGTTATTCCATTCTTAATTAAATGCCTTATTCTTAAATAGGTGTATTCATTAGGTAATGGGGTGCTGGCGATTATCAGGAGGAGGTGGGAGTTTTTATAGATATAGGGCGTGGGTCGCATTCCATTGTGGAGATGGTGGGGATTAATTCTTTTTAACTCGCTCATATTTTGGCTAGTCCCGACCAAGCCTTCCAGGAAAGTGATACCGATGCGGAAATCTTGTCTTTCCCAGGAGTGGGCGATGGTTTCCGCTTCGTCTAAGAGGAGAAGGAGACCAAAATGCCCCAGGGCGCGAGCAATATAAGAGATGCCGGATAGGAGATAACAATAGAAATCAACCGCGGTGGAAAAATCATAGAGAGCAGGTATTTTATACCCACCCCGGATGCGATGGAGGGGATTTTTCGCCGCATATTCTTTTGTTGATTCCCCTTCGACCCATTGCCAGAATACCTCAGCAGCGAAAGGGAGTTTTTCCCCGGTTTGCCGCTCGTCCTCAATCCTTCTTAGGCAGGCGAGGAGGGGAGAGAAATAGATATGGTCTTTAAGGTCTAAACGGGTTGCATTCCGAAGCAAGTCCCGGAATCCTCCTTCTTTTTCACCAGTTAAGAAGCGGAGGTTATGGATAATCTCCCGATAGACCTTTTTTGGACGTGCCAGAGAGACCTCCCGCGGGTCAAGTTCAACGCGACTTGTGACGATTCCTTCTTTTAGCCCAAGATGATAGAGGTATTCCAAGAGGTGAGTTTTGCCCGAACCATATTCGCCTTCTAAGAGAAAGGAAGTGCCTTCTCCCATTTTTAATTTCTCAATTTCCCTTTTGAGAAGAGAAATCTCCTTTTCCCGGCCGAAGGTGAAATTTTCAATATCCCTTCTTGGGACAATACCTAAGCGGAAGGCTTCGACCATCCGGCGGGCAGCGATTAAGTCAATCTTTTCTTCCCCGACCTCCTGGAGAAAGAAAAGGCGCTCTCTTCTTAACCAGAGACGGAGTCCGGTTTTGAATTTGACTAAGAATTCCTGACCCCGAAATCGTTCTTCTAATACCTCGCCTTCCCCGAAAACCGGGTGGGAACAGACTAGACCCCTTCTCATCCTAAAACTCTTCTTTCTCTACTTCTTCTCTCTCTTTCTCTTCCATTTTCATTGCTCGCACCTTTAAGATTTCTTTGATTTCCTCTTCCCGGAGTGGGTTTTTGGGATTTTCTTTGAGGCGGAAGAAGATTTCAATCAGTGCCAAAATGAAAAGCCGGCGATAACTGACATCAAATAAGTAGGCAGAAAGGCAGTTTTTAATCAAAAGGTCCCGGGTCTTTTCCAATTCGCGTGTGGGAAATGAGATATTGTAGGCGAAAGAAAAAATCTCGCTTAATTTAACCGAGAGTTCTTTCAGGAATAATTCGGGTGGCATATCTAACTCTTCCAGATTGATTTTTGCGCCCGACGGATTGGTTTTTGTGAAGGAACTGCGCAGACGTTGTTTCAGCGCTTCGTAAACCCCACCCGAACCATCCAGAAGGGTTTCTTCGTTTGGGATGGCGTAAAAAAACATCGTTCCGGGTAAGCGGGCATTGCCACACTCGTCAATGATCTGCCGGAGATTATCTAAGGCGCGCCTTTTATCACGGGAAGAAGAAATGGACATCCCTCTTTCCGCTTCATCAAAGAGTAAGACCAACCCGGAATAGCCGATGGCGCAAATCCATTGCGCCAGGCTCCGAATCATCCGAAAGGCATTGGTCTTTTCAATCCGCTCCGAAATCCGATAGCGGACCCGCACGTCCTTTGGAATCTCCTCACCTTTTAACCACTGGATAAGAGCGGAAAATGCTTCGTCATCTCCGGTGGCACAGGCGAAGAAAGCGGATTTTACCGCATTGGCAAAACTACTACTTTCGGTTGTTGGTAAACTCTTCAGGTATTCACTAACCGCGAGGGGAGAAGTCATCTCCGATTCGGAACTGGTGGTTTGTGATTGGAACTCGGAGTGCCAATTTTTAATGAAAAACTCAATCCCTTTCGGTAAGGGTTTTAATAACTCTTCTTCTCTTAATGGCGGAGAGAGGTTTAAGGCAATCTGTTTATAAACCAGTTCCAATTTATCAAATGGACATTCCACCGGCGAGAGGGGGACATAGGCACAAGCATAATTGTGGCGGAAGGCAAGGTTTCGCACCAGGTAAAGAAAATGGGTCTTACCCCCACCATAATTCCCAACCACTACCTTAAAAGAGGAGAGGCGATATTTCAAAAGGGAGAGGAGATATTCCTCTTCAATCACTCGGAGATATTTATCAAGCCCAATAGTGAAGAGTTCAACTCCAAACTCCGGGGGCGTGCCCGAAGAACCGAGTTTATTAATTATCGCCTTCGCATATTCTCTTGTTATGGAAGCCATCTCCTCTGATTATAAAATGGATTTCTTCTTAGTCAATATCTTGATTTTTTTCTCTCGTTTCCCTATGATTAGAGGATGAAAGGAATGAACTCTCTTTTTGTCCTTTTGGGCGAAGACGACATCCGAGCGGAGGAATTTATTCAAGAGATAAAGGAGAAATTGCGCGCGGCTGGGTTATCTTTTACCTCAGAGACGCTCGACTGCGGCGAATCCGACATTTCGGATATTGTGGAAAGGTTGGTGTCCCTCCCCCTTCTGGCGGATAAGAGAATTCTCATTCTGAAAAATTTTGCTTCTCTTCTTTCGGATAAAGAGGGGACGAAAGAGGTTCTCTCCCATCTAAAAAGAATCTCTTCGGATAAGGAGAGTCCAGTAATTGCGGTTGTTGGCTTATCCTGGTCAAAGGAAAACGAGGTTTTTATTACGAAGGAAGGTCTTTCTCCTTATGTCTGTAATTTCTATCGGGGTAAGGATTGGGCGATTAAACGGGAGGTAAAAGAGAAGGCGCGGCGCGACGGCTTCATTTTTGAGGAAGATGCCCTCTCTTTACTCTTGGATTACACTGGGGAGGATTACACCCAAGTGTATCAGGAGTATGAGAAGATAAAACTTTATGCCGAGACCCACCGGATTACCCGTCCTCTCTTAGAAGAAATCCTTTCTCCCGTAAAACGGGTCACCATTCAAGAGTTGGGGGGTGCCTTTCGGCGGAAAGAGAAGAAAACGGTTCTTTCTTGTCTCTTTAATCTCTTTCTTTACTCCGAAAAATTAGAGAATATTATCGGCTATTTCACCGGGATTTTGTTTCGTCTCCTTGCCGAAGAGAAGCCCGCTCTCTGGGAAAGGAGAGAGATTATCCAAAGGTTGCGCGAATTAGCCGCAATTGATAAGCGAATAAAAACGACACCCTGTGATGGGGAGAGTTTGCTCTTTAAATGGTTACTGAATGCCCTTCGCTAAAAGATAGTTCTCCTTGGCACGCCAAGAGTAAAGAAAAGGTTTTAGCGGAATTAGAAACCTCACCTTCTGGTCTTAAAGAGAGCGAAGCAAAGAGAAGACTGCTTCTCTTCGGTCCGAATACCTTAAAGAAGATAAAGGGTAAATCATTTTTTTCTCTTTTTCTTTCCGAATTCAAAAACTTTCTAATTTTAATCCTCCTGGGCGCTATCGTTTTTTCTTTTCTGGTTGGGGATTATCCGGAAGGGATAGTGATTCTCGCCATTGTTTTCATTGCTGCCTTACTCTCCGCCCTCCAAAATTATCGGGCGGAAAGAGTAATTGAAGAGTTGAAACGGATAACCCCAAACTACGTTCGGGTTTTAAGGGAAGGGAAGGAAAAAACGGTTCGTTCCGAGGAGGTTGTCCCGGGTGATGTTGTCATCTTAAACACCGGCGATAAAGTTCCCGCTGATTGTTATCTCCTTTCCGAAGTAACCTTAAAGGTTGATGAGAGCATCCTAACCGGGGAATCGGTTCCCGTAGAAAAGGATGTGTGTGTTTTACCACCGGAAACTCCGCTCTTTGCTCGAAGGAATCTCCTCTTCTCAGCAACCTCGGTTGTTTACGGGAAAGGGAAAGCGGTTGTCTATGCTACGGGGATGAATACCGAATTTGGCAAAATCGCCCAAACCTTAACCGCAATTGAAGAAGAGAAGACCCCTCTACAAATCTCCTTAAATAAATTAGGGAAGTGGTTCGGAATTTTATCCTTACTCGTCGGAATCTTCTTTGGGATTCTGGCGTCGTGGCGCGGAGAAAAGCCGACAGAGATTCTGGTTTGGGCGATTGCGGTCGCGGTCGCTATCGTTCCCGAAGCCCTACCAGTGGTTTTGACCGTTGCCCTTTCTCTGGGCGTAAAAAGGATGGCAAAACGAAAAGGTCTCGTGAAAAGAATCGCCAGTGTTGAGACCTTCGGCGCAGTAAATATCATCTGCTCGGATAAAACCGGAACAATAACCAAAGGCGAAATGAGCGTTAAAGAGATCTACTTGGCCACCGGGGAGAGAATTGAAGTAACCGGTGTTGGCTACGAACCAAAAGGCGAATTTCTCTTTGTAAAAGAAAAAAGGGTGGAAGAAGAATTGGATACCCTCCTTCTAACTGCTCTTTTATGTAACGACGCCCGATTGAGAAGAGAAGGAGAAAAATGGATAATTGATGGTGACCCAACCGAAGGTGCCCTTTTGGTCTGCGCCCAAAAGAAAGGATTAAAAAGAGAGGAGATAGAAGAAAAATATCCCCGGGTTGATGAGATTCCCTTTACTCCGGAGCGAAAGTTAATGACCACGGTCCACAAAAAAGGGGAGAGGTTTTTGGTCGCAACGAAAGGAGCCGGAGAGATTGTCTTAAGCAAATGTCAGATCGAGGAGAAAGAGAGGGGGAAATACTTGTCGGTTTTACATCAGATGGCAGAAAGGGGTCTTAGGGTATTAGCCATCGCGGGGAAAGAAAGGGAAGAACTTATCTCGGATGAAGGGGTTGAAGAGAATCTTCAATTTTTCGGGTTCGTGGGAATGATGGACTTGCCGAGGCCAGAGGTGAAGCCGGCAATTGAGAAATGCCGTTCCGCGGGAATAAGACCAATTATGATTACCGGTGATCACATCCTCACCGCCCAAGCGGTCGCGTCCGAAATCGGACTAAAGCAAAAAGAGGATGGATACTTAACCGGTGAAGAATTGGACCGAATGGGTGAAGAAGAGCTGATGGAAAAGATTGAAAAAGTAAGTGTTATCTCCCGGGTCCTTCCTGCCCATAAATTGAAAGTCGTCTCCGCCTTACAAAGAAAGGGCTACGTAGTGGCAATGACCGGTGATGGAGTTAACGATGCCCCGGCACTCAAAAAAGCCGATGTCGGAGTGGCAATGGGGATCACCGGGAGTGAGGTGTGTAAAGAGGTTGCGGACCTCATTATCTTAGATGATAACTTTGCCACAATTGTCCATTCAATTGAAGAAGGGAGGAATATATTTAAAAATACGAAAAATTTCATCACTTACAGTCTCTCCTTACACCTCGGGGAGTTTTTCACAATATTAATCAGTTTTCTTTTTGGTTTTCCATTGCCTTTAACTGCGGCGCAGATCCTCTTTTTGAATTTGGTCACCGATGGTCTCCCACCAATTGCCTTAGGGCTTGAACCAATAGAACCGGACTTAATGACTCAACCGCCCCGCGGGAAAAAGGAATCGTTTTTCACCAGAAGAAACGTTGGCATGAGTTTAATCTTGGCGCTCCTTTTGACAACGCAAACCATTTTTCTCTTTCACAGTAACTTATTGGATGTCGGAAAGGCAAGAACGATTGCCCTCGCCACCTTCACCCTCTCCGCAATGTTTGCCTGTCTCGTCTGTCGTTCGGAGCGTCTCTCCATATTTAAACTTGGATTCTTCCGAAACCGAGAGTTGCTCTTTGCCTTACTTTCCACTATTTTTCTTCTCCTTTTAATTCTTTATCTTCCTGCTCTTTCTCGTTCATTTACCACTTCGTCCCTCTCCCTTAGCGAATGGCTTCTCGTTATACTTTTCACTTTCCCGACCCTTCTTTTGGGCGAACTCGTCAAGCGGATTATTTAGGATGCAATTTTACCACTTGGCGCCGTAGGAGATAAATTCCCAAACACCTTCTCTATTCTTCTGGAACTGAAATTGGAGCCCCCGCAAACGAGAACGTTTCGGATTATCCCCATTTGGGATGGGTATCAGGTCAAGATAAATCGTGGCAAGATTCTCAATTATTCTTATTGCGGCAAAATCAAGATAGAAAGGGAAGGAGAGATATTGGGATTTCTTCTCAATCTCGGCTTTTGTCAACCAGAGAATTGGAATGGAACTTTTCCTTGGAAGGAGGCCTTCTTCTGGTCTCCCCTTCTTTAAGATAATTAGCGCTCGGGGGACCTGGTTTTGCCGAAAGTTTCGGACTAAGTTATCTTCGGATAATACCTTTTCAATCGCCAGACTTAAAATCTCTTTTCTTTCCTCTACCTCACCCCGAGCATAATCAAAATCTTGATTTAAGACCGGTGAGAGCCATAAGAGTTTCCAACCGCTATCCGTTTTAATCCAGTTGCTGTACAGATACTGGTAATTATCCTTATCTTGCCAGAGCCAAGTAGAGACGGAAGCGATAATCCCTGTGGGGTAGATAAATTTTGTCTCAATCCGCTTCGTTTTTTTCCCATTTAACCAATTCGTAAAGGCAAGGATGAATCTCTCTTCGGGGATTTCCTTTTGAAATGCGACGTTAAAAAGGGTATAAATCCCTTTACCCGAGCCCTTTTTAAGAAAACCGTTTAAGCGGTTTACCTGCTTTAATAAAGGTGGGTCAACCCCGGGGAAATGGCTCTTTTCTTTATCAAAAGAAAGGAAGAGAACTGGAAGAAAGGCGAAAGCAAAAAGAATAAAAAGGAAAAGCAAAACGATTTTGGTCATATATTAAATGCTATCCGCCATCTACCAATGGAAAACCATTTGCCCTAATTTTAACTTTATTTTCTTGTCCCGTGACACGGGAGGGCATAAGGTAAGATGGCGGATAGCAAAGTCTCTTCATAAGTTTTAACCAATATAAGCATAAATCGTGCCAAATTTCTTATTGATATTAAGTTATTGTAATTCAAGGATTTATCATTAAGTTGGGAGTTTTCGGGGGAAAACTTTGCCAAATTTTCCGCCAGATACTGCCACTTTTTTTGGCATTTGTGGTGCTCAGGGACATCGTACCGAGATACCTCTAAATCATCCAGAATTACTGAGGCAAAGGTAAAAACCCGGTTGTTTTTCATATGGGTCTTAGAAAAAAACCTCCTCCCGGGGAGTTAACTCAGTTTCTATATTGCTCCTCTCTAAGTTGAAATAAAGACTAAAAGTATATGCCTTGCCTAAAAGACTCTACCTCATAAAATTCCGCTTCTATTCTGCCATGAAAATTCTCCGCACAACCATTCCACTCCGGCTTTCTTATTGGAATTGGGCTGTGCCGACTGCCAAAACCTCTCCCCACCAGAGAAAAAACCAGGCTCTTTCTTCTTGTAAAAAGACCAATGAATTCTTGCCCATTGTCTTTTGTTATCTCTACTTCCCCTAATGGAATCCCGTGTATCTTCCACCAGGTTAAGAAGAGAAAGATAAATCTCTAATATATCCTTAAATGCTTTGTATCCCCCTGCCAATCCGGAAAGGGTTTTTTCCCACCGATAGCGAGCTAATTCCCTTCTCTTCTGCCATTTTTTCTTCCTGGCTTTATTAAACCAGCACCCTTTAAAATTGGAATTTAAGGGTCTTTTCGAGCGGTTAAATAATCCTTTCGTTCCCTCTTCTTTATATCTTTTCCACCATTTCCGTTCTGGTTTTTGCGGTGTTAAATTCATTCTCTTTGAGTATTTCCATAAGTTTCTTGCTTACCCGGACCGGAACTTTTCCCAATAAGTTTCGGCAAAAGCCATAGAATACACTCATTTGGCAGATTATAGGACTTTAAAAATTTATTCAAGTCAAGGGTCCAAAAGATCTCCCTGGGGTAGATACCATGTTTAGAAACAGCACGCATTGACATTTTAAAGAAATTTGGTAAATTATAAAATAAATAATGTTTGGGGCCGTGGCGCAGTTGGGAGCGCGTTTGACTGGCAGTCAAAAGGTCACGGGTTCGAATCCCGTCGGCTCCACTATGGGATGAAAAGAAAGATACTCCTTATTGCTGTCTCTTTTCTTTTGGCTTGTTCCCCGACGCAAAAGACAACAAAGCCTCAATCCGAAGAAGAAATGGGAGAAAGACGACGTCAGGCAGAACAGAACTATTCCCTGGGAGCCGAATATTTTAAGCAGCGAGAATACGATAAGGCACTGGAAAAATTCCAAATCGCCTTGGAACTCGATTCTACCTTCTATGAGGCCCTTATTGCGCTGGGCAATGTCTATAAAATAAAAAGGGATTTTAACACCGCGGAAGTCTATTTTCGGAAGGCACTAAACTTAGAACCGAGAAAGGCAAAGGGTTATGAGGCATTGGGTGACCTTTACCTCGCAGTAAAAAAATACCAATCCGCCGAAAGTCTTTATCTCAGTGGTATCAAATTGGACTCCACCTTCTCGGAATTATACTTAGGGTTAGCCCAGATTTATATTGAAATCGGTGAGAAGAAAAAGGCAGATTCCTTATATCAGAAGATGCTCCGTCTCTTCCCAGCGGATATCGGTATTTACCGAATCTACGGAGATTTCCTCTTGCGGGAAGGAAGATATAAGGAGGCAAGGGAGATGTTTCGTCCTTGCTGTCAGAAATTTCCGGATTATATTGACCTCCGGGAGAAGTATGTGGAAATTCTCTTCAACCTTAAGGAATACGACAGTGCTCTGGCGCAACTAAATTCCATTTTGGAAAAGGAGCCGGATAATTTGAATGCCATTTTAAGGCGGGCGGATATTTACGCCCGGAAGAAAAATTACACCGGGGCAAAAGAGGATTTAGCCAAGGCAAGGAAGTTGGCACCTGAGGATGCCCGGGTTTTTGTCCATACCGCTGATTTCTATCAGACGATTGGGGATTTAGCCAAAGCCGAAGAAGAGGTGAAGCAAGCCCTCCGTATTGACCCCAATTTAGATGGCGCCTTAGTCATTTACGGCGATATTCTGAAAATAAGGGCAGGAAATCTTTACAAAGCAAAAAGGAGGGAAGAAGCCTTTCGGCTTTACCGCCAAGCGTATTCTTATTACGAAATGGTTCCAAGCAAAAGCATCTATTACAACTATGCCCAAGTGGAGATGAAACGATGTAAAACCTTTATGGACAAAATAAAGGAGGAACTCTGGTTTGAAGGGAAAAAGATTGAGGAATGAAAGAGATAACCGACGGCAAATGGGAGAAGAGGGTTTTGCTCCTCAATCAGAATTTTGAACCCCTCACAATCACTAAGGCGAAAAGGGCAATCTGTCTCCTTTATTTGCAGAAGGCGGAATTGGTGGCAAGTTATGAAGGGGTGAAGGTGCGCAGTGTCTCCTCTTCTCTTCCCCTGCCTTCGGTCCTCCGCCTCTTTAAGTATGTGCGCGCCAAAAGAAGGGAGATTCCTTTAACCAAAAGGAATATCTATCGCCGTGACAATTATCGGTGTCAGTATTGCGGTCGGCAAAATCTTGCCTTAACTACCGACCACGTCATACCGAAATCACTCGGGGGCAAAGATACCTGGGAGAATCTCGTTACCGCCTGCGTGGAATGTAATACCAAAAAGGGAGCCCGGCGGGCTAAGGAATTCCCCCTGAAACTTATCCGCCAACCTAAAAAACCAAACCCCCTCACCTTTCTTTTGAACTCTCTCCCGGAAATCCCAGAAGATTGGAAACCCTATCTTTTCCAATAGGGAGCGATTAGGATAATTCCCCAGAAGGTAAGTTCCCCCCTTTTCCTTTTATCCCTCATCTTGGTTGGAATAGAAACTGAGGGATTAGTGATTGAAAGGATTCAATGGCAAGGTAACCGGATGATGAAGAAGGTTGATACCCTTTCCCTCCTCACGAAAAAAGGGGAAGAACTTTCCGACTCCCTCCTCGATTTAGATAAAAGACGAATATTAAGATTTTATGCCGAGAGTGGTTTTTTCGGAACTGAGGTTAATATCAAAAAGGAGATAAAAGGAGAAAAGGCGAAAATCACATTTCTTATAAGAGAAGGCAGGCGCATAAAGTATAAGTGGCGGGGTCTACCTTCCAATCTACCAGTTCGGATTTCGCCGGTCGTCACCTCTGAGGCGGATTTGGAAGCAAATCGCAACCGATTGTTAGAATATTACGCCAATGAGGGAAAGCCTTTCACCCGAATCTCTTTTACCAATCTCTTCCCCCAAGCGGATACAATCTTCTATGACATTTTGATCTCGGAAGGGGAATTAGTTTGGATTGAAACCCTCGCCTTTTCCGGAAATCTCACCAAAGAGCCGGTTCTAAAGAAAATCCTCTCTTTCTCTCCAACCTTTCTCTTTTCCGAGAAAAGGATTAAGGAGAGGTTGAAACGGTTGACCCGGGAGAGGGATAATCCGGTGGAATTTACCGGAATGGAAATAATTCCCCACCGGAAAGGATACCTTCTTTATCTCAAATTAAAAGAGAGGGTTCGGCAGGAGTTAGGAATCCTTTTGACCTATTTACCAAAGGAAAAGGAGGTTGCCGGTTATCTTTCCCTCACTCTGCCTAATTTATTTTACTTGCGACGGAAATTACAATTGCAATGGGAAAAGGAAGCAAACTTTTCATCTTATCTCTTCACTTACACCGAACCCTTTTTTCTCTTTACACGGAGGGCGACTGTTTCTTTTGCTCATAAGAGTTATGATACCCTTCACACGCGGACTGAGATAAAAACGGCATTTGAATTTTTAACCCTGCGCGAATTTCTCACCCTCACCTTTCATTTTGGCTGGGAGCGGACAAGAGAAAGAGGAGAGAAAGAAGTGCGTTTCTCTCATCTCGGGCAAGAATTGGCCTGGGAAACTCGGGAAGGGATTTTCCCCAGAAAGGGGCAATACCTCTCCATCTATTCCTATTTTGGCGACCGGAGAAGCAATACCCTTCGGGGAATAAAGGGAGGGTTGAAGGTGGAGGGAGATATCCGCTTTGATTTAAGAAATCTCGTTCCCAATCTCTCTTTTCTGGCTGAAGGGATTTTTGCCGACACCCTCTTAGAAAAGGAAAAGACCTACCTGGGTGGGCGGAAGCGGGTTAGAGGCTTTCGGGAAGAGGAACTTCCCTCTTCTTTTATCCTTCTCTTTCGAGAGGATTTAAAATTCCCTCTGGGCAATGGTTTCTTCTTTCCTTTTTTTGACTGGGGCGGGCGCCGGCGGGAAAGGGATTACGAATGGGTGTCAAGTTTTGGTTTTGGTTTGGAACTGCTCGTTCGGAATTCTTATTTTGAACTCGTCTACGCAGTTCCCAACTTTTCGAGTTTTCTCTCCGGGCGGATTCACCTTTTGACGAAATTCGGGTTTTGAGTGAGATGCTTTTCTTTTTAATTGCGGGTTTGATTCAAGGGCTGACCGAATTCCTTCCGGTCTCTTCTTCTGCCCACCTGGCTTTTTTCGAGAAGATTTTTTCCATCGAAGAAGAAGCAAGGCTCAGTTATGCGGTATTCCTCCATTTTGGCACCTTCCTGGCTCTCCTCCTTTTCTTTGCCCGAAGGATAGAGAGGAAGGTGAGAGAAAGAGACTATTCCCTTCTGGCTAAAATCCTCTTTTCCTCTCTTTTTCTCCTTTTCGCTTTGCCGTTAAAAAATCTTTCCGCTCTCTCCTTTACCAGAATGAAGTTAATTGGAATTTTCCTTATTTTGACCGGGATATTGATTCTTGCCACCCGGTTCCCGAAAGCAAGGAAGGAGGAGATAAATTATTCGGCGGCTCTTCTCTGCGGGATTTTTCAACTTCTGGCAATCTTCCCGGGGATTTCCCGTTCGGGCGTCACCATTGCCATCCTTCTCCTCTTAGGGATAAAGGAAGAGGTTGCCTTTGAATTCTCATTCCTTCTGGCGATACCAGCGGTGGGGATGGCGAATCTCTCCGAGGCATTTCATGCCTTCTCCCACCAAGGGATTTCCTTTTCTCTACCACTCCTTTTCGGTATTTTCTTGTCTTTTCTCAGCGGTCTACTTGCCCTCTTCTTCCTCCGAAAGGTGATGCGGATGAAGAAGTTTTATCTCTTCGCTTTTTATCTCTTTCTTTTTGGTCTTCTTCTGTTATGGCTAAGGTAAAAGTTTATCAGGCGACATACGATGATTTGGAAGAACTCATTCCCCGGGTCTTTCGAGACTTTCCTTTCTCTTTTAAGAATAAGAGGGTTTTCATAAAACCCAATATGCTTTCTGCCCGGCGCCCGGAGGAAGGAGTGACGACTAACCCCAAACTGGTGAAGGAGATTGTCAAGTATATTTTGGCGGAAGGCGGGGAGGTTTTGGTCGGCGACAATCCCAGTCTGATGGGAGAAGGAATCCAGATGCGGGTTGGAGAGAAGACCGGTATAAAGGAGGCGTCGTTAGGGAAATTTTGTGACATCACTCGAAATCCACGATTGGTGAAGGTTCCGGAATTAGGGGAATTAGCGGTTTCTTCGGAAATCCTTGACTGTGATATTCTGCTCTCTCTCCCGAAATTCAAGACCCATCCTTTGACGATATTAACCGGAGCGGTTAAGAATATGTTTGGCATTTTGGTTGGGGTTGAGAAGCCGAGACTCCACTATCGCTTTCCAACCCCGAAGGAATTTTCTTCGGTCCTCCCTTTAATCTATGAGATAAGGAGACCAGACCTGACGATTATTGACGGGATAATCGGGATGGAAGGATTCGGTCCTTCTAATGGAACCTTGCGGGTGATTAATCGGCTCATCGTCTCCCGGGATGGCTATGCCTGTGATTGGGTGATGGCGCAGATGGTGAAGGTTGAACCCGAAAGGTTGGAATTTTTAAATCAGGCAGAAAAGAGAGGGCTCTTTTTACCGAAGGAGATTACGGTGGAAGGAGATTTTATCACCGTGGAAAAATTTAAACTCCCGATAAAGGTTGGCGATAATCTCCTTTCTCGTTCTTTTTTGAAACTTCTCTACCATCCAGTTCGTTACAAAAGGATTCGGATTGAGAAGAAGCGATGTCGGCTCTGTTCTCTCTGTGTCCAGATCTGTCCAAAATCTGCCCTGATGATTAAGGGAAAAGGGTTGAAATACAAAAGGAAGGATTGCATTGCCTGCTTTTGTTGTCAGGAGGTATGTCCAGAAGGAGCGATTAAACCAGCCTGACCTTCATAGAGGAGAAGATGGGGGAAGAGAATTGGAAAAGGAGAGAAAAAAAGAGGCTTTTCATAAGGCTTAATAAGGGGCTAAAAACCCCTATTTAAATCCACCCCTAAAAGAAATTAGGAAAGGGCTCAGGGAGCAAAGGAGGATAAAATCAAAAAAAGGGCTAAGTTATTGTAAGATAAGGACTTAGATGGGAAAAACCGGTGAGAAAGTTAACCTGAATTACCGTCAGAGAGGTGATTGGTAAATTACCCGAAGTGTGGGGAAATTTATTGGATAAGAAAGATTAAATAACCAAGTCTCCTTCTCCCTCCTGGAAGAGAATCCCAAATTGATTAAGGGAGGAACTAAAAGAGAGACTGAGGATGAGATTTCTTACGAGAGTTTTTGGGAGAAAGAGGAGGAGGAGAGAAGAAAGAGAAGGAAAGGAAGAGAAAAAGGGATAGGAAAGGAGATGGAGAAAAAGATTAGGAAAGTGGCTTAAAAATGGGTTTAATAAGGGGCTTAGTATATGGCTCAGGGAGCAAAGGGGGATAAAATTAAGGAAAATGGTCTAAGTTATTGTAAGATAAGGACTTAGAGGAAAAAACCGGTGAGAAAAAATGTTAGTGTCACTAACATTTTCCGCCAACCAGAAGAATTTAGTTCAAAATGAAAAATTAGGAAAATTTCTCTTGAGAATGAATCACTAAAACCGCCATTGCTCAGAAGGCTCTTTCGCTCAACTTCCCTTTTGGGTTAGACAATCGCCGAAAGTCTCTAAAACCTCATCCACCGCTTGCCTTAAACAAGAGTCTTTTTCCTCCCACTCATATATCCATCCCGAAAAGCATCTTCACCCCAAACCAAGCCAAAGGGCAGAATGATTTTTTATCTTCCGGGTATTTGTGCCATTGAGGAGTGTATCATTTAGGTCTCATTCTTATCCAATATCTCCTCTTCTCATAAACTTATATAAATTTCCACACTTCGGGAGACTATTAGGGTTTATTAAGGCAATGATTTCCGGTGCCTTTTCGGATGGGTCTTATCAAATATACCCTTCAAGCATTGTGAGGCAAAAGTCTTTTGGCTTCTCCACCAACTCCATTCCTTCTAAGTAGGTAATTAGACCCGGAATGTCCATTGTTGTCGCTAAATCTTTTATTTGTAAATTTTCTGGCAGAAGCCGAAAGAAACTGGAAACTCCTAAGGCATCTTCTAACATAAAGAGGTTATTTTTAATCCATTGCTCAATCGTCTCTCTTTTGGGGATTGGTAATTTTTTTATTCCCCCGTCGGCAATCTTGAAGACCTTACCTTCAATGTCAATTATTGGGTAGTCTTCCATTTGATAGGTCTCCTGGAGGAATGAGCCGTAGAGGGAACCGAGGAAGTGAAAGAGATAGGTCGTATCTCCCTGGCGAAAATAAGGGAATTCCATCGGTTTCAGGTTCGGAAACAGTTTTCCTTTTATCACTTCAGCCAGGCGATAGAAATAGCCACCGGTTCCAGTCCCTTCAAAGATTTTCACCTCCCCTTTTTCTTCACTCAAAGCCTGGGCGAATATCTTCTTTTCCCTTTCTCGTATCTCAACCTTCTTCCAGGTTCTGCCCCCCAAGAGAAACTTCTCTTTTGGATAATAGATGGTTCCAATCTCCTTGCCGTTCGTGATGTTTAAGACCTGATATTCGCCAAAACTTTTTTCCTGGATGTTGGTGTGAATCTTTCCCCATTCCACCTTCTTTTCCAATTGGGGAGAGAGGAAATAGATTCCCGGGCGCAGGGAAACAAAAAAGCCCTTTTCCAGAAGATGGGCGAAGGTCTCCCTTATCTCTTCTTCGGAATAGATTGGGGTGAAGGCGCGATAAAGGGAATTAAGGGTTGTGCCAATCCGCTTCCTCTGGAAGGAGTAAGAGATTATCTGTTGGGGGAGGGTGGAAAGGGATTTCCGGTAGGGCTTCTCGTAAAACCTCCCTTCCTTTGCCCCGGTAAAGAAGATTTCAAAGAGAAGTCTCTCAAATGGATTTTCGTAGACCCCAACCGCAAAGATTTTATCCCTTCTTCTGTTCCCTCGACCAATCCTCTGTAAAAGGGAACTGATGGAGAAAGGTGGTCGATACTGGCAGACACAGTCAATATCGCCAATATCAATCCCTAACTCTAAGGTGGAAGTGGCACACAAAATTCCCATCCTTTCCTGATTCATTATCCTTTCCACCTCTTCCCTTTTCTCCTTGGTCAGGCTGGCATGATGGACCCAGACCCGATTTTCAAATATATCCCAGGAGAGATAAGAAGAGAATAATTCCGCCAGGCTTCGGGCATTGAAGAAGAAGAGGATTTTCCGAAAATTGTTTTCCTTAAAATAGGAGAAGAGTTCTTTTATTAATTCCCTTCTCGCCTTAGGAGTAATCTTACCCTTTTCATCCCTCAGAATGGGAAATAGTCTTTCCTCAATCTCTCTTTTCTCCTTTACCTCACAGACGACCGGATTGGTAAAGTAACGTTCTGCCATTCTTTTATCTTCAATGGTGGCGGAGAGGGCAGAGAAGTGGATGCGGTTGTTGATTAAAGAGAGTCTCTTTAATAGAGAGCGTAACTGGTCGCCCCGGGGTGAGGAATCCAAAAGGTGGAGTTCATCTAAGATTACCGACCGAAGATTTTTGAAGACCTTCGGATGCCGGGCGAGGAGGGAATCAAAAGACTCGGGGGTGGTTAAGAGTAAAAAGGGCGCCTTCTTTTCGTCAAAGGTCGGTCGGTCACCGGTCTTCCGCTTTATTGAGAGGTTAAGCTGGGAAACTGGAGACTCCAGTCTTTTGAAGAGGTCATTGACTAAGGCTCGGGTTGGTGAGATATAAAGAATTGCGGGATTTTCCTTTACCGGTTTTTCCAAAACCCTTTCAATTATTGGAGCTAAGACCGCTTCGGTCTTGCCGGTTGCCGCCGGCGAGATGACCAGACAATTCTTCCCGGCTAAAATTAAAGGGATTGCCTTCTTTTGAACTTCGGTTAGATTGCCAAAACGAGAAAAGAAGGGAAACCAGGTCTTTTTCAGCGCCCTCTTTATCTCAAACATAATTGGAAGGGAAAAATCTGCGCCAGCCTTTTAATCTTGTTTCAAAACGGTTATCTTCCTTAATTCGGAAAAACCATCCAATTTAAAAAAGTAGATACCCGCACCGAGCCCTTTTGCCGAGATTCTTCCTTCACCGTCAACCCTTTCCGCAGATACTAACCTCCCGAAGATATCGTAAATCTTTATTCTACCTCCGGGTGGTAAAAAGCGGATATGGAGAGAAGAATTTGCTGGATTGGGATAAAGGAGAATGTTTTGAGTTAGGCGCGAGGTGACAACCTCTTTAATTCCGACCAGATCTCTGATTACTGACACCGAAAAACCATCACGATTAGCGGTATAAATCCGATTCTGGGTCGGATTGAGGGCAAGGGCGACGGGAGAAGTGTCAACCTCAATCTCGTCAATCGTCCGATTGGTTTCGCCATCAATTACGGTCAGATCATTACTCAATTGATTGGCACAGAAGATTTTATTGGTCAGGGGATTATAGAGGAGACTAACCGGACGGTCGCCAACATCTACCTCATTAATTATGCTATCACTAGCACCATCAATTATCACCACATCGTTACTGTAGCGATGAGCACAATAGACTTTATTATTCTGCGGGTTATAGGCAAGTGCCCAGGGGTAATTAGAAACCCGAATCTTCTTGATCAGAGAGTCGGTTAAGCAGTCAATGATGGCAAGGGAGTCGCGATTGAAATTGGCGGAATAGACCTTTCCCTCCTGGGAATTATAAATTAGGGCATAGGGTCGCTTGCCAACGACAATCCGCTTTAAGATACTGTCGGAGGAGCCATCAAGGACAACAACTTCGTAATCGTCTCTTAAAGCGCAGTAGACCTTGTTGAGGTCGGGATTGTAAAGGAGAGCAATTGGATAGTCGCCAATCGGGATTCGCTTCAAGACCGAATCACCAACCGCATCAATTATCGTTAGGTCGTCACTCCTTCGGTTCGCACAATAAATCTTATTATCCCTTTCATTATAGGCGAGGGCAATCGGATAATTGCCAACGGGAATGACCTCCTTCACACTGTCTAATGCGCAATCAATCACATAGAGATTGTTACTGTCCCGGTCCGCACAATACAATTTATCGTTGTTCGGCACATAGAGGAGTTTCCAGGGATAAGGTCCAACCGGAATAAATCTCAAAACCCGATTGCCAATCCCATCAACGACAAAGACCTTATCCAGGGTTGGGTCGGTGCAATAGAGTTTATTTCTTAAATGGTTATAGGCGAGGGCATTGGGGGTGGAACCGGAAAGGAGGATGGTGGCGAACATCTGATTAGAAACCGCATCCATTACCCTTATTTCATTCCGATAAGGATTTGTCCAGTAGAGCCAATTCTCCTTAATAATCCCACAAGAAAAGAGATTTCCTTCCCCAACCGTCGCAATCAGGGTATCGCCCGAACAGCAGATGACGGTTATACCACCGGAGAGGTTTTGAGAATAGAGCCGATTATTCAGCGGATTATAAAGAAGAGGTCCCGGAGAGTGGTCAATTGGTATAGAAGAGAGAATCGTATCCGCCGCACCGTCAATCACCGAAATTGTTCGGGAAGTGAGGTTTGCGGTATATATCTTATTATCAATGGAATCAACCGCCAGATAGGTTGGCTCCCCTCTCACCCATAACCATCTGACAATGGAATCGGTTGCGCAGTCAATAATTGAAATCATATCCAGTGCTGGATGGGAGCAGTAGAGGTGATTATTTACTGGGTTATAAACGATCTGGGATAAACCGAAGCCAGTGGCAAACTCTTTCATAATTGTATCGCCCGAGCCGGAAATCACACTAATCCGATAGTCGGCGTCAAGGGAGGTAGCACAATATAATTTATTATCCCGGTCGTTATAGGCGAAAGCGATTGGTGAACCGGCAAAATAGATTTCTCCAATAATCTCATCACTCATCCCGTCAATTGCCAAAACCGCTTCTTCGCAGGCAACATAAACCTTATTGTTCTGGGAATTAAAGGTGAGGGCAAAAGGGAAAAAGTCAACCGATAAGTTCCGAAGCACATGGTTGGTCCGACCATCAATAATCGTTACATCATCGGTTTGATGGTTACAGGAATAAATCTTACAACTGATTGGATTGGAAAGGAGTTGGCAGACATCCTCACCGACTGGGATTCTCCCAACCTTCTGATTCGTTTCTCCGTCAATCACCAGAATCCATCCTTCCCTTTCTCCGCCGACATAAATCTGGTTAGTGTTCGGGTTATAGGTTAACGCCTTAGGATGATAGACACCAATTAGCGTATCGGGGAGGTAGATATTGGTTTCAAGATATTGAGCAAAAAGGAGACTAAAAAAGAAAGAAAAGAAAAATATCCTTCTCATATACCCTCCATTTGCTATTATTTTACCGATTAAAAATCTTTTGTCAATACTTTCAATTTATTTTTGGGGAAAGGTGAGGATTCTTTAGTCTTCTTCGGGATAGTTCTCCTCTTCCTTTTTTATTATATAGGGAAGTGCCCAGGCTTTGGCGTTGTAGGAGGCGGTGCTATCACCAAAAAGTGTCGGCCAGAGAATGAAGTCAATTGCGGCATGACGAACCACCGGGGTTTGGGCTGGTTCACTGCCAATAATCCAGGTCCGTTCAAAAATATAGGTTGACCTTTTATAAAATGGCTCTCTAACCCTTATCCCGCGGGGACCGCGATGCAAGAAGACCCAACCGGAATCGGTATCAGAGTGGACAGTAACCTCTACCCTCACCGTATCATTGGGCGAGAATGTCGGAAGTTCATTTTTGCTTAAAAAGGTGTCGGGATTTGTTATCTCAAAAACCTTGCCACTCGGACTTGCCTCCGCTCTAATCTTCACAATGGAAAGGAGGGAAGGCGAAGAGATAGTCGTTAAAATCTTGGGGGTAATCTTTCTGATCCGCCAGCCCCGATTTCCCCTGGTCAGATAGATTTGGGAATATCCGGAATCAAGAATCGGCCGAATATAGATTACCGGGGAGTCTCTCCGGTTATTCACAAAAAACCGTCCGGAGAGACGGGAGGTGACAGTTGCCAGAGCGGTCGTTTCCGGATAGCCGGGATAGGCGGGTATTCTCACCCGGATGGAGCGCTCAAGACTGTCAATCTTTCTTCGGAACCTTACCCAGGGGATGGTTTCATTGGTTAAAAGACCAACGGGGTTAAAAAGATGAGGAATTGTCTCCCCTTCATCGGTCGCCCGGTCAAAATCCTTTCCGGTATAGAGGGACTGCTCAATAACCTTCTTCACCTCCTCCTCTTCGGCACTTGATTCTCTCTTACAGGAAAAGAAGAGGCTTGCAAATAAAGCCAAAAGAAGGGCGATACCTCTTTTCATCTTCTCCCCCGCATTTTTCTTATCATTCCTCTTATTCTTCTTTCAAATCGCTCCTGGAAGATCAGGAAGCGGGCAAACTGTTCGGTGGAAAGGATTGCCTCAATCTCTTTTCTCAGAGCCTCTTCTCGGTCGCGGAATCTCTTCTCCACTTCTTTTACTTCCTCAATCTTCTTTTTTAAGACATCGTCCTTTGCCTTCTTGGCTAAAAGTTCCGCCAGTTCACTAATCTTTTCTATCCGACTTTTTTCTGCCTCTTTTCTCAATTCGCGCAAGGAGCGGAATTTCGGGAAGAGTTTTGCCGCTTGTTCTTCGGTCAGTTTCAATTCCTCGGTCAATTGCCAGAGCCTTATCGTCTCAATCTTCTCAATCGGCTCCTCTTCCTCTGGGGGCAATGATTCCTCACCACCCATCGGCGGTTTCGGTGGAGGGGCAGGTGGCTCCTGAGCAAAACCAAGGAGAAAGATTGATAAGAGAAGGGAGATAATTAGGGTGTTTCTATATCTTTTCATAACTCACCTCCGAGCAACCCTTTAATTAATACCTCCTTTTCTTTTTTATCCAGGTCCTCCAAAAGTGCCTCATAGGAGATTTCATTAAAAATCTCCTCACCCAGTTTTTCTAAAAGTTCTTTTTCCATCTCTTCCCCAACCTCCGAGGGGAGATTTTCAATAATCTCATAATAAGATAACTCTACCGGGAGAGAGATTTCTGGTTTCGGTCGGAAAAGGAAAAATAAAACGAGGGCAAGGACCCCAGCAGGGATAAGAACCAAACGCCAAATGCCTCTCCGCTCCGGATTGGGCTTTTTAACCCCTTTTTGAAAAAGAGAAAGGAGGCGCAAGAAGTGAGGTTCCGGAATTTCCTCTTCGGCTCTTTTCCACAATGCCTGGAATCGCTCCAACTCGTTTAATTCTTTTTGGCATTCCGAGCAGGAACTTAAATGGTTTTGAAAAGACTCCCTTTCCTTTTCTGAGAGGAACCCTTCCTGATAGAAGAGAACCTTTTCTTTCTGGCACCTTTTCATAGCCACTCCCTTAAAAGTTGGCGGAGTTTCATAATTGCATGGGAATAGGTTGCCTTCACGGTCCCTTCTTTCATCCGAAGAAGGTCAGCAATTTCTTGGGATGAGAAACCTTCATACTGGCGCATCACAAATACCGCTCTCTCCCGGGGCGGGAGATGGGAAAGGGCTCCTTCAATTGCTTCCTTTAATCTTCGGTTTTTATGCTCCTCTAATGGTCCGGAAGCATTTGGTGTTTCCTGCCGAACCGGGATTGATTCCATCTTTTTCCTTTTCTTTAATAAGTTTATCCCCTGATTTAGGCATATCCGATAGAGGTAGGTATAAAAGGAGGAATCCCCCCGGAAATTCTTTAAGTTATGGTAAGCCCGGATGAAGGTGTCGGATGTCAAATCATAAGCATCCTCTTCGTTGCGCAACAATCGGAAGGCAAGACGAAAAATCTTTTGGTAGTTCTCTTGCATTAAGACCTCAAAACTCTTTTCATCACCATTCTTCGCTTTAGTAATCAGTTCTTTTTCTCTTTCACTCATTATTAGACAAAGAAATTTAGGGAAAGGTTTATTTTATTGCAACAATCATTACCCTGGTAGTTTTTGGTTTTGGTTTCTCCAGAGTGAGGTGCTGGAAGAATTTGGTCCCGGAAAACCCAGCCTCCCGAAGTAAGTTCTCAATTGTTTCTAATTCGTATCCCCTTTCCTTATGGATTTCAAAAAAAGAATGGAGGAAACTACCTTTTGGTCCCTTTACCCAACATTTGAGGTAGAGGGTAGAAATCTTTTTCTCTTTATCGTATTCATTCTGCCAGAGGGTGAGGAGTTCCTTGCTTTCCCGCCAAAAGGAGTGATTATCCCAAACGGTCTCTAAACAGAAAATGGTATTCATATCAAAAGCAAAGATTCCTCCTTCCTTTAAGGAGGAGAAGACGGAGCGGAAACAACCTTTCAGGTCTTCTTCGGTTAAGAGATAGTTGAGTGAGTCGTAAAAGGAGAAGCAGGCATCAAAGGTCTCTTCGGTGCGGAAATCTTTCATATCCGCCAGAATAATTTTTAACCGGTGAGAAACTCCCTTCTCCTTTGCCTTTTTTTCTAAGACCGAAAGCATCTCGGGGGAGGCATCTAAGCCGGTGACCGAAAAGCCCTTTTCCAGAAGGATAAGAGTCGGGATACCAGTCCCGCAGGCGAGGTCTAAGATGGTTTTGATTTGGTAGGCGGAATGCAGCGGGCGGAATGCGGATTGCCCGATGTGAAGGGCGTAATCGACCCAACCCCGGTAATCAACCAGGTTTGCCATAAAACTGTCGTAGTAGAAAGCGAACCCTTCAAAGGGACGGAGAGTGTCGGCCATTCTCTCTTTTCAGAAAAAGCAAAAGAAGAGCGGAGAGGGAGACAATAATCCCAACGACCAAAAGTAGATCCCTTTTCCTAAAAAAGGTAGTCAACTGGCCTAAAACGAAGGCAAATATTCCAAAGAAAAGATGAAGAAGCCATTCGCGGGTGGAAAATATTCTTCCTCTCACCTCCTTGGGAACGTTCTCCTGGAGGATTGTGTCCTGAGCGATAAAGAGAGGCGAGAGGAAAAGTCCACCCAGAAAGGCAAGGATGAAAGGTAAGAGAGGGGAGTGGGTGAGAGAAGAGAGGATTGCAATCATCCCTAAGGAAAACAGGGAGAGGATAACGATTATCCGTTTTCCAATCTTATGGCCCAAAATTCCGTAAGAGAGGGAACTGAGAATCAAGCCGATTGAGCCAATCGCTCCCAGAAAACCGACCCCCCGGGTGCCTAAACCCAGTCCAGCTTCTCCTCCAATTCTCACGCTTGGTGGGGGAAGATTTTGGATAATCGGAATATAAAGGACAAAGATTCCGGCACCAAATAAAACTAAGGCAATAGTTGAGGCGAAGGTGAAGCTCACAGGTGGGAGGGAGAAGATTAAAGAATATCCTTCTCTTAAATTGATGAGGAGTTTTTTCAGATTAGTGCCAACGATTTCCACTAAATCTTTCCCTTGGGTTAGGATGTTCTCCTTCTTCGGGAGGCGAAGTCGCAAATGGTGTCGGAAGATATAAAGGAGGGAGAAGACGGAAACCCAATAAGTTAAAGAGTCAATATAAAAGCCCGCACTCCAGGAATAGCGGATCCCAATTCTTCGCCAGAAGGTGAGGTCAACAATCACGCCACCAAAGAGAACACCTAAGAAGGTAGCTACCCGACCGATAAATGAGATAAAAGAGTTAGCCGCCAAAAGCCGGCGGGGAGCGACCAGAGTTGGAATGACCGCTAATCGGGCGGTGTTGAAAAAAAGCCCGAAGAGAAAGATAAAGAATGCGACGAAATAGACGAGAAAGAGATTGCCAATTTCTAAGACAAAAAGGGGGATAGTGAGAACCAGGCAAGCGCGCATTAAATCGCAGAAGATCAATACCCGTCTCTTATCCCAGCGGTCAACCAGAACCCCAGCAAAATTGCCAAAAAGAATCGTGGGTAGGGTAATAACAACCGAAAGATAAGAAATTCCCTTGGAGGCTTCCCAATTATACCTCTGGGATAAGAAGGCAATCATTGCCAGAAGTGCCATATAGTCCAGTTTGTCACCGAAAAGGGAAAATGCCTGGGAAAAGGCGAAGATTAAGAAACTCTTTATCTTGAAGAGATTAAAAAATTCCCCTTTTTGCTCCAATTTGAATCTTAACGCTCTCGGAGGGAGGGACGAGTTCCTTCTCCCTCTATGAGCTGACGATAAAACATCTCCACCCTCTTACCAATCTTTTCCCAGGAGTATTGAAGGGCTTTTCTCCTTCCGGCTTCCCCCATACTCCTTTTCCTTTCTTCCGAAGAGCAGATTTTTATTATCCCCTCGGCAATTGCTTGGGGTGAACGCGGTTCCACTAAAAACCCATCCTCGCCATCACTGACCACTTCTTTATAGCCGGGGATATTGGAAGCCACCACGGGCTTACCGCAAGCCATCGCCTCCAAAAGGATGATTCCGAAACTCTCACAGTCGACCGATGGAGCACAAAGGAGGTCACAGGTAGCATAATAGGAAGGGATATCCTTAGGATTCACCGCCCCGCAAAAGAAGACATTTTCCCGCACGGATTCCTTGATATACTCTTTGTAGGAGTATCCCAAAAGTCCGGTGCCGACGACCAAAAGTAAAAAATTGGGGAAGACCTCTTTTACAAGAGGAAGCGCCTGAAGTAAATACTTCAGTCCCTTTTTCGGTTCAAATCGCCCAACAAATAAGAGGCGAGGGGAGCGGTTGAGAAATTGGGGAAGAGGGGGAATATCAGGTGAAAATTGAATCGGGTCAATGGCATTTGGGATAATGCAGTAATCACCCGGGAAATAACGTTGGGTTGCCTCCACTGCTGCCTTTGAAACCCCAATGATACCATCCAACTTCCGAAAGTAAGGGAGAAGAAACGGCCGGAAGAAGGTATAGCCCTTACTTTTTCGGTAGTAGGAATGAAGGGTGATTAAGTTTTTCGCTTGGGAATGCCTTAAAACTAAGATCGGGAGGGTGGGAGCCAAAGAACCGTGGATATGAACAATATCGAATCCCTGGGAAAGGACTTCCTTCACCTCTCGTCCAAGATGGAAGCCGAAGCAGAGTGTCGCCCAGGATTTATTGGAACGAATCACGATTGCTCTTCCCACCCGGTAGACATTCTTTTCATCCGGAAGATATCTCACCCCATTAAGAAGTCGAGTTGAAAAATTAGTTGTCAAGACCTTTACCTCATGACCCAATTTCCTTAATTCCTGGGAGAGGTGATAGATGTGAACCGCAATTCCTCCGATGTGGGGAAAGTAGACATCAGAAACCATCAAGACCCGCATATTCAAATGTTAAATGCGCTCATTAGAAAATCTCCCATTCCTTTCCGGCTCCTTTCTCCTTTGCTTTTCGATAGACATAGGAAGCGGTTACCAAATCCTGAATTCCGAGACCAGTGGAATCAAAGATGGTGATGTCGGTCTCTTCCTCTCTCCCTTTAACTTTACCACAGACTAAGTCTCCCAATTCCCCTTTAATCTGTGTCTTTTTAATTATCCCTTGCGCATAGGGGACATTTACTTCTCCGGAATGGAGCGCTTGTTCCCAATCGTCAATAAAGACCTTACCTTCTAAGAGAATTTTTGGGTCCAACTCTTGTTTTCCCGGGGCATCAGCGCCGATCGCATTGATATGACATCCAGGTTTTATCCATTCCCGCTTAATTATTGGCTCCCGGACTGGGGTTTGGGTGGAAAGGATATCACAATCGCGCACGCAATCTTTTAGAGAAGGGGATTTTTCAATCGGAAGGGCAATCTGTTTTCCCATCCGTTTCTGAAAATCTTCCATTCGTTCGGGCAAGAGGTCAAAGATCTTTACCTTTTCAATTTGGGCAACCGCGGCGATAGCTAAAAGTTGGGTCTCCGCTTGGACTCCACAGCCAACGAGGGAGAGAACCCTTGCCTCTTTTCGGGCAAGGTATTTTGTTGCTACTCCGGAGGCGGCTCCGGTGCGCATCGTGGTAATCCAGGTTCCATCCATTACTGCATAAGGGAAACCGGTTTTTGGGTCAATCAGGAGAATTGTCGCCATCACCGTTGGTAGGTTATGGAGACGGGGATTTTCGGTGTGAACATTCACCACTTTCACTCCGGCTATATCAAGAGATGTGATATAAGAAGGCATCACCCGCAAATCACCCGAGTATTTATTGAAGAAGAGATACATCTTCGGTGGCATCTGGACATTCCCTAATCCTTTTTCCCGAAAGGCACTCTCCGTCGCTTCAAGAGTATCTTTCATCGTTAGGAGTTCCTTTACCTCCTTCATACTGAGAAGTAGGACCTTCATGTCTCCTCCTTATGATAGAAAGTTTTTCAAATCCTCCTCTTTTAAATCCCCGACCCCGACGATGACCTGGGGTGGGGTTAAAATCTCTTCTGCCCGAAGATTAACCTCTTCTAACTTCACCTTCTGGTAATTGCTCAGTACCTCTTTTAAGGTGAGGATTTCTCCAAAGAGGAGTTGGGTCTTTGCCAGAGCGAACATGCGATGGAGGGGACTTTCCTGGGAGAGGATGATGGAACTTTTTGTCAGATTCAGGGCGACATCAATCTCCTTCTGGTTAAAACCTTCCGTTCGGCACTCTTCCCGCACTTCGGAAACGATTTTCAATGCCTTGAGTGCATTTTCCTTGCTTGTCACAAAATAGATGCCAAAAATTCCGCAGTCCGAATAGAGGTCGACAAAGGATGAGATTTGATAAACGAGTCCTTCCTCTTCCCGGAGTCTTTGGAAGAGACGGGATGAGAGGGAACCACCGAAGGCGGTGTTGAAAACGGAAAGGGAATAACGTTTCTCCTTTGCGACGGGAAATGTTTGACCGGCAATTAAATAGACACTTTCTAACTCTTTGCGTCGAACGACCCGAATCTCTTTTTGGTCCATCTCCCCGCTTCGGAGAGCGGCGGGGGGCGAACGTTTTCTTCCGGAGTCTCTTCCCCCGGCTTCGTTCAATAGTTTACGGTCAAGGGGCAATGCCTTTTCGCTTCCAATCAGAATGAGAATCGTCCGTTCCGTGGTGTAATTCTGGTGGAAATAGGTGCGGATGGTCTCCCGAGAGAGATTTTTCACCGTTTCGAAATAACCAGTGATGGGCAAACCCAAAGGGTGAGAAGGGAAGAGACTCTCAAAGAGGAGAGAGAATACTTTCTCTTCGGGGTCTTCCTCTATCTCCCTTATCTCCTGATAGATAACACCCTTCTCTTTTTCAATCTCTTCTTCCGGGAAAAGAGGAGAGAAGGCGATTTCAAAGAGGAGTTCCAGGACCTCTTCGGTGAATTCCTTTAAGAAACGGGCATAGAGTCCAGTCGATTCCCGAGCGGTGAAACCATCAATATGGGCACCCAAAGATTCCGCCCGGAGGGAAATCTCACGCGCCGTCTTTTTTGTCGTACCCTTAAATAAGGAGTGCTCAATAAAATGGGTGATTCCGGATTTCTCCTTTTCTTCATCCCGGGAACCAAGGTTAAAAATGATGCCACAAGCCGCCGAAGGAAGAAAAGGGAAGTCTTCTTGAATTACTCGGATACCATTAATCAACTCCTGCCGAATCATCGACGGAAATTTGGTCTCTCGGCTTTCTTTTTTGAGAGTTCAATCCTCCCCAATTCATCAATCCTTACCACTTTTACCTTAATTCGGTCTCCAACCTTCACCACCTCTCGGATGTCCCTTATCCTTCGGTCCGATAACTGGGAGATATGGCACAATCCCTCTTTCCCGGGGAGGATTTCAACGAAACAGCCAAAAGGCACGATTCGCTTCACTATCCCGGTATAAACCTTTCCCACCTCCACCTCGGCGGTAATTGATAAGATTCGGCTCTTTGCCTCCTCCACCTTCTCCTCTCTCTGTCCCGCAATATGGACGGTTCCATCGTCCGAGATGTTAATTTCTACTCCGGTCTCCTCAATAATCTTCCGGATAACCTTTCCTCCGGGTCCAATCACCTCACCAATCTTTTCTTTTGGGATTTTGAAACTAATAATTCGGGGAGCATATTCGGAAATCTTTTCTCGGGGTGCGGGGAGGGTCTTTTCCATAATCTCAATGATAAAATGAATCCCATTTTCTGCTTTGCGCAGCGCGGATTCCAATATCTCTAAACTAACCCCCTGAACCTTTAAGTCCAATTGTAAACCGGTAATCCCGTTTTTTGTTCCCGCAACCTTAAAATCCATATCACCGTAATGGTCTTCTTGACCTAAGATATCGGAAAGGAGAACGAACCTTTCACCCTCTTTCACCAAACCCACACTTATTCCCGCACAATGAGTTTTAATCGGAACTCCGGCATCCATTAGTGCCAATGAGCTGGCGCAAACCGTCGCCATAGAAGAACTACCGTTTGATTCCAGGATGTCGGAAACAACCCGAATCGTATAGGGGAAGGATTCATCACGGCTCAAAAGAACTTCCAGAGACCGCTCCGCTAAGGCACCGTGGCCAATCTCCCGCCGGGAGGGACCACGTAAAGGCTTCACCTCCCCGGTAGAAAAGGGCGGAAAATTATAGTGGAGCATAAAACTCTTCGGGATTTCGCCGGTTAAGGCATCAATAATCTGTTCGTCCTCTTTCGTTCCCAGGGTGACGACCGCTAAACACTGGGTTTCACCCCGGGTGAAAAGGCAACTGCCATGGGTTCGGGGTAAGATGGAAACCACACAGGAAATCGGTCGGATCTCATCCGGATTTCGGCGGTCAATCCTTACCCCTCCCTGGAGAATTCTCTCCCGCATATCCTTTCGGAGAATCTCTTCCATCACCTGCATAATCTGGGCAGAGAGGTCTTTTTGATTCGGAAAGGAAATTTGTAGTTCCCCTTCAAACTTATGAAAAAGGGACAAGAGATAATCTTCTCTCTCCTTCTTCTTCGGCAATTCGTTCGCCTGGCGAATCTCCTCTTCCCTTTCTCTCAGCCATTTTTCTATTTCCGGATTGAGGGAAGGGAGCGGAATCTCTTCCCGCTCTCTTCCGGAAAGTTCCAGAAGTTCCTCCTGGAGGAGACAGGTTTCAAAAATTACCTCCTGCGCCAAGGAGAGCGATTTCATAATATCCGGAATCGTCGCCTCCCGAGCCTCACCTTCAATCATCAGAATGGAATCCTTGGTTCCGGCAACAATCAGATTTAAATCGGAATTGGGCAAAGATTGAACCGGTGGATTGACAACGAAATTGGAACCAAACTTTCCAATCCGGCAGGCACCAACCGGGAGAGAAAAGGGAAGAGAGGAGAGGAGAAGGGCACAAGAGGCGGAAACGATTCCGAGCCAGTCGGCAGAATTCTCCTGGTCAAAAGAAAGGAGAAGAGAGATAATCTGGGTTTCGTAGCAGAAATTCTTCGGAAACAATGGCCGGAGAGGACGATCGATGAGCCGGGAGGTGAGAATCTCCAAATCGCGCGGTCTCCCTTCCCGTTTAAAAAAACCGCCCGGAATTTTACCTGCGGCATAAGAAAACTCTCGGTAGTCAACCGTTAAAGGTAAGAGGGAAACAATTTTTGGCTCTTCTTTCCGAAAGTTCGCGGTAGAAAGAACAACCGTATCTCCATACCGAATTAAACAACTCCCCTCCGACTGTTTGGCAAGACTACCGGTTTCTAAGGATAGTTTCCGTCCGCTAATCTCTCTTTCCACCCGAATCATAATAGTTCAGAAGACCTCACCCCCGAAGTCCCAGTTTCTCCACAATCTTCAAATACCGGTCCTTATGATGCTTCGCAAGGTAATTGAGGTGACGCCGTCGCTGATTAACCAATTTGATTAAACCAACTCGGGAGTGTTTATCCTTCTTATGGGTCTTCAAATGCTCGGTCAATTGATTAATCCTTTCGGTGAGGACAGCAATCTGAACTTCGGGTGAACCGGTATCATTTTCGTGGATCTGAAATTTCTCAATGATCTCTTTCTTCTTTAACTTTGAAATCGGCATCTATTCCTCCCTTTGCCATTCAAAAATATATTCGGTAAAACTCCCTTCCTCTCCCTCTCGGTCGTCCCACTTCACCACGCCGTATTCCTTAACGAGATAAAATGTCCCTTCAATCTCTTCCCCCCAATATCTAATCTTTTGGGCATCACTAAACTTCTCCTGACCCACCCGCACAGTATCTTTCCCTTCACTCCGGGCTATATAATAATGCGGGTCGTCTCGGATTAAGAAGGTCCAGAGAGAAGAGAATCGCCATTCTTTGTCTTTTTCCAGAGGCAGGAGGAGGAAGGTGTCCAATTGAGCACCCAATGTGCGATACTGACCAATAAAACCTTCGTTTTCTTCCCAGTAGAAAGTGGCGGAGAAGGTATCAGAAAGGACTCTCATTCTTTTGGCGGTTGGGAAAATCATCATCGCCGTTACGGGATATAATTCCTTCCCCTCAAAAGAGACCTTTTCTCCGAGAGAGAGGATTAATTGACCGGTTTCTACCGTATCAACCTCACCTTCTTCCCAATCCAAGACGGTTAATGTGTAAACCCATTCTTTTCCGGGAATGAGAGGAAAGTAGGAGGTCCCGGTTTTTGGATTCTTGGTGCAGAAAAAGAAGAGGAGGCAGAGGATTAAATACCGGCTTTCCTTATATTTCATAATCTAATATAATAGAAAAGAACCCCTTGTCAACCTTTTTATCTCGTTTTCTTATTGGGCGGAGACGATTACCCCTCCTCCCAGCACCTTTTCCCCCTCGTAGAAGACCGCCGATTGTCCGGGGGTAATTGCCCACTTCGGTTCTTCAAACTCCAGAATAATCTCCTCTTTTTCCCATCTCAACCTCGCCCAACTTTCTTTATCCTGGTGTCGGATTTTAGCCCGAACCCTCATTCCGTCTTTAATCTCGGTAAAGAGGTTCAAAGGTGATACCCGCGCCCTCATACCGTAAACATCTTCTTCCTCACCGACAATTAATCCGTTATTTAGGGGATTGTAAGAGATGACATAGAGCCTTTTTCCCCGGGCGATAGAGATTCTTTTTCTCTGGCCAATTGTGTAGTAGATAATCCCTTTATGTTTCCCAATCACTTCCCCTTCCTTAGAGAAGATTGGACCGGGTTTAGCGGCATCCGGATAGTATTGAAGGATAAAGTTGGCATACTCTTTATCCGGGATAAAACAGATCTCCTGGCTCTTTTTCTTCTCCGCCACCAGAAGGTTTACTTTCCGAGCAATTTCCCGCACCATTTCCTTTGAATACTCACCAAGCGGGAAGATAATCCTTTTAAGGTTTTCTTTGGGGATGGCGTAAAGGAAATAGGATTGGTCGTATTGGGGAAATTTTGCTTTCTTTAATCCGCCATCTTCAATCCGGGCATAATGTCCAGTAGCGATATAGCCCAATTCCCCGGGAAAGAGTTTATCTATCTTTTCAATCACTTTTGCAAACTTAATCTTCTGATTACAGAGGATACAGGGATTGGGTGTTTTCCCGGCAATATATGCGTCTAAAAATTCCTCAATAACCAGTCTTTGGAATTCTTCCCTCAAATCAATTGTGTAGTGCGGGATTTTAATCTGTTGGGCGCAAGTCCGGGCATCCTGGATTGCCCTCGCTCCACAGCAGGTTCCTTCTCTTTCTCTTTTCCCCCAGATTAATAAAGTAATTCCAATTACCTCATATCCCATCTTTTGCAGAAGATAGGCAGCGACTGCGGAGTCAACCCCACCCGACATAAGACAATAGACCCTTTCTTTTCTTTGCCTCATTCCTCTGAACCGTAATTTTCTAACCAGTTAAGTAATTCACTCAGTCGGGCCCAGGCAAGACAGATAACGGTATCCGCCGCACCGTAATAGATCCGGATTGTTTCGCCATCTCTCTCTAAGACACCCCCACAGGGAAAGACAACCGCTGGAACATCGCCTACCCTTTCGTAATCCATAGTTGGACCAAAAATCCATTCGCTTCCCCGACGGGCACACCGCCAAGGTTCTTTTAAGTCTAAGAGGGCAAGCCCAACCCGGTAGATTGAGCCACTGGGGGTTTCTTTTACTCCGTGATAGAAGATAAGCCAGCCCTTTGGTGTTTCAATTGGGGGCAAGGCAAGACCAACCCGACAGGCATCCCACCAGGCACCCTGCCTCGCTTCCAGAACCAGCTGGTGTCTGCCCCAGTGAATCAAATCGGGCGACTGGGAGATATAGATGTGAGCTCCTAACCAGGTCGTTGGTCGGTGAATCATCAGCCAGTAGCCATTAAATCTTCTCGGTAAGAGGGCAGCATCTTTATCGGCTGGAGGCATTACTACTCCAAGCCGTTCAAATTCCTTAAAGTCTCGGGTTAAGGCAAGGGCGACCGCTGGACCGGCGCGGGAATAGGCGGTGTAACAGATTGCGTATCTTCCCAATTCCTCAATCCAGGTAATTCGGGGGTCCTCAATTCCCCAAACCTCTTCTGGATGGTTTACTGGGTCAGGAGAAAAGGTTGGGATTGGGTCAATCTCCCAATTATCTACCCCATTTTTCGAACGGGCGACACAGAGATGGGAAATTCCCCGTCGGTCTTCCACCCGACAGAGAAGGAGGGTTGTGCCATCCGGTAAAAGCACCGCTCCCGGATTAAAGACCGAATTAACTGGATAGGGCCAATCCTTAGGGGTAAGGATGGGATTCTTTTCGTTCCGGCGAACGAGTGGATAAGAACTGTCCCCCATTATTTTGCTTTACTTTTGGTTTGGTGTGGCAAGCGCCTGGCGCATTGTGAGGAGAGCAGAAAGGAAGGAAAGTGTTGCCTCTGCTCCTTCATTACCATTGACACCATCGGGATGGAGTCCATCATGGCAACCACCGGTGACATAGTCATACAAAGGGAGACCGAGGTCATTTCGTCCGAGAAACCATTCAAAAACCCGGCGCATCTCTTCCCGCCATCGGGGCTCGCGGGTTGCGAGGTATGCTTGATAGCAGGCAGAAATAGTAGTGGAGGCTTCAATCGGTTGCTGGTCAAACCGGGGCCGAGGGGTATTCCGACGCCAGCCGGTATTGGCAATAGGCAGAAAATGCCCCTCCTCCGCAGTCTGCACCTTCAAAAGCCAGGCTAATGACTCCAATCCCGAGATCACTAACTCTTCTTTCTTTAAATCCCGGCCGACAACAATCAGGGCTTCACTTAATTTGGCATTAGCATAAGAGAGAATTGGTTCGAACCAGACCCAATCTTCACCCTTATTGGATTTGTATAATTGATAAAGTCTTTCCGCAAGCATCTCCTTTGCCCGCCGGGCATTACTATCACCAGGGAAACGTTGGGTATAGAAGGAGAGCCCAAGGATGGTATACGCCCAGGCACGAGGGCTGGTAAAAGACTCAACCGCATAAAGACCATGGGAGAAGAGGTTCATTGCCAGAGCCATAATCCCTTCTTCGTGACTTGCCTTTACCGCATAACCAAGTGCCCAGAGCGCCCGACCATGAGCATCTTCGGAGCCAGCCTCTTCTAACCACCGGCGGTCGTAGGAGAGAAAATTTCGGAACCGGCCGTTCTTCCGGTTAAAGGCAAAGTCAACAAAAGCCAGATACCGGCAAATCAGACGCATAATCAGAGACTTATCCACTTCCTCCTCCCTTGCCCTTAATGCCACATAAAGGGCTCGGGCGTTATCGTCCGTCGTATAACCTTCGTTCAGATTGGGCACAATCCGACGGGCATGTTGAAGGATACCGGTGTCATCGGTCAGGGTTAAGAGATGATTGAGATTTAATTCCGGGAGGTCAATATCTAATGGGTCAGAACCTCCGGCCATTTGATAAATGATGGCGGGAGCGGGTCTTCGTTCTTCGGTTGCTCTCTGGAATGTTTCAAGATAGGCTCGTGCCACTTCTTTCCAAATCATCTTCCGGCCAAAGGCATAAGCCCGCTTCCGCATCTGATGCCGTTCCGCCTCCTCGGTGAAGAGATGGATTATGGTCTCGGCAAGGGCTTGCGCATCCCGAAAAGGAACCAGCCGACCGCGACCCTCGGCGAGCATCTCCTCCGCATACCAGTAAGGGGTGGAGACAACCGCTTTTCCCACCCCCATTGAGTAAGCTAAGGTGCCGGAGACAATCTGTTGGGGATTGATATAGGGCGTGACATAAATATCTGCTGAACCCAAGAATCGGCACAACTCCTCCAGACTGACGAACCGATTATGAAAGATGATGTGCTGGGAAACATTAAGTTCCCTTGCCCGCCGCTGGAGGCTCAACCGGTATTCTTCGCCGTGTTCCCGTTTCACATTCGGATGGGTAACCCCCAGCACAATATAGACAACATCCGGAAAACTCTTAACGATTAAGGGAAGAGCCTCAATCATATACTCAATCCCCTTATTGGGGGAGATGAGACCAAAGGTCAAAATCACCCGACGTCCCTCCACCCCGAACAAATCCTTATAATAGTTTGGGTCAACAAAAGGCATATCCGGAATACCATGATGGATGAGGTCAATCTTCTCTTCGGGAACTTGATAAACCTCTTTTAATATTTTGATTGCCTTTTCGCTCATTACGACGATTCGTTCGGAAAGAAGACAGATTTCTTCCAGAACCTGACGTTGGCTTTCATCCGGAGAAAGGAGGACCGAATGTAAGGTAGTGACCAGGGGCATTCGGAGACGACGAAGGGCAATGAGGATATGGCTACCAGCCGGACCGCCAAAGATGCCGTATTCGTGCTGAAGGCAAACCAGATCCACTCGGGTCATATTTAGAAACCCCGCCATCTGACGATAATAATCCTGGTTATTCTGGATTACTTCAAACCGCACCCTTTCCGGATAGGGATAGCCTTCTGGTATATCATTTATCGCCACAACCAGGCAATCTAATTCGGGTGCTTCCTGAGATACAGACTCACACAAATCAGAGGTAAAAGTAGCAATACCACAGCGCCGAGGAAGATGGGTGCCAATGAAGGCAATCCGATTGAATGGATACTTTCTCCGCATCAATATTAGATTATCTAAGATTGAAAAGAAGTCAAGTTAAAACGGACCTTTTCCAAAAAACTGAGCACCTTATTACGCAGAAGAAGAGGTTCCAAAAGGGATTGATTAAGAGGTTAAGGGAGAGACCTTAAAAGAGATTGGGAAGGAGATTGTTGAAAAGAGAGAACAGGAGGGAAGGAAGGAGAGGGGAAGATAAGAAGAGAAAGGGATAAGGGAGGAGAGAAAGAAAGAGACTAATTAAGGGACTTAAAAATTGGCTTGATAAAGGGCTTAGTATATGACTCAGGGAGCAAAGGGGGATAAAATTGGGAAAAAGGGTCTAAGTTATTATAAGATAAGAACTTAGAGGAAAAAATAGGTGAGAAAAAATGTTAGTGACACTAACATTCTGGCAGAAGAACTCGTGATTTATATAAATAAAAACGCCCCCGGAATTTCCGGGGGCGTCTCCTATTAATCCTCGGGCTACTTCACAACGATTAACTTCTTCTCAACTCTGTAGCCCTTTGTCTCAAAACGCAAGAGATAAATTCCAGCCGGCAGTTTCTTAATCGTCCAGAGACCTTTGTCGCTCTTAGCGGAATAGACAAGTTCACCAAGTGTATTGTAGATTCTCAAAGTTGCTTGCTCTTTCTTCGGCAGGTTATAATAGACAGTTGTCAGACCCTTTGTCGGATTCGGCAGAATCCTCAAACCGATTGTCTTACTCTCAATCCGCTTTTCCGCCATCGCTCCACCCTTTGGTAAGCCAGCAAAGGAAACACCACTTCCGGTATATTTCCAGATTGAGGTCGTGTTATTACCTTTTAAGGCATAGATTGTGCCATCGGTCCAGAGTCCAAGTCCGCCACCACCCTTCACATACTTCTTATCCGGCATCTTCGGAATC
>Ga0078972_1004105_pt1 | contig 41189 bp, 41 predicted proteins | sample YelNatPaOPGAMG01_FD_67568 | JGI IMG/M metagenome (GOLD analysis project Ga0078972, IMG submission 67568) | Hot spring thermophilic microbial communities from Obsidian Pool, Yellowstone National Park, USA - OP-RAMG-01 (SPADES assembly) (version 2) | ecosystem: Environmental > Aquatic > Thermal...
ACAACAGACAACGATACAAGGATGCTTCATCTGTACAATCAGAAGCTGGAACCGCTCCTATAACTGAATCAAGTGGAAGTTGGAAAATTGTGCACTTCCGCACTTCATGCAGAAAAACTTTCAGAGACACTATCCAACAATTCGCATTCTGTAGCATCAAAGAATCTCAATGGGCTAAACAAAAATATCATCATTATATATCTTCAGGCAAAAAACATCATCACGCTATAAGATGCCTCGCTAATGCTTGGCTTGAAGTTATTTTCTCTATGTGGAAAAATCACACAACTTATAGTGAACAACGACACCTTCTAAAAAATTTCAAAGAACAAAAATATTATCAAACCTTAACTGCTTAACAGCAATGAAAAAACAATATAAAAAATTTTTTTAATCAACTATTGACATAGAGCGTCTCATCCACCCATCTACACATCCACACTTTCATCCTGGTGGCCAAGAAAATCTTCTTTTTGCAAGAATGTGAAAATGTATATGTAAAACCTCTTGTCCTGAATCTTTTCCTGTATTTATAACTACACGATATCCTGAATTAGCAAAATCTAAATCAGTAGCAACTTTTTTAATCACACTAAAAACACCATCTAAAAATTTTTCGTCTTCATCACTTATTTCATTGATAGAACTTATGTGTTTTTTAGGAACTAACAACAAATGTATTGGCGCTTGTGGATTAATATCTTTAAAAACAACAAATCTCTCATCTTCATAGACAACTTCACTTTTAATTTCTTTGTTTATAATTTTACAAAAAATACACCCTTCCATCTCTAATCTCTCCACTTTTAAAAGAAAGGTGAAAAGCTAAATCTAAATTTCAAGAAAATGTGGGTTTGGGTTTTTAAGGTATATTATATTTTATATATACATAATTTTTGTCTTTGTCAACTAAATTTTAAAAATTTTTTTACAAAATCTTTGATTTCAACCAAAAATTTTTGAAAAATCAATAATATTTAAATTTAAATATTTTTTAAAAATTTTTTATATTATACCCCCCTACAACAAATTTTTTATCAAGAATAACAACTGCTGTATCTCTTCTTTATAAAATTGCGTAACAAGAGCAATAAATAAAAGAACTAAAAGAAAAATTATAACATCTTTTCTTTTAATTATTATCATAGAAATATAGTATAGTCCATCTGTGGAAAAATACTATTTTTAAACTCAAGCCAACTTAAAAAATTCGTATCTATGCTGTTTTCTTTTAGTTGATGATAAAGCCTTAAGAAATTTGAAACATGTTCCTTTGTTCTTCTATGTGCATATTCCACATGTGTCTGCGTAGTCATTATAAATGCCCAATCTGAGGATTGTGCTAAAAAAAGTTCTCTTGCAAGTTGGTTTAACACACGCCTTTTCAACTCATCACCTGAAATTACACTTTGGTGATATGTATCAACAGCAGAGCACATCAACTCTTCACATTTGTGCAAGTGTCTGTATATCCAATCGTTGCATCCATTAAGCCAAACTTCAAAATATCCTTTATCTCCCCAAGATGAAGCAGATGGTTGTAAAACTTGATTTTTAGGATATTTTTCTAAATATTCAGTGGGTAAAATAGGTTTAAAAACATTTTGGTCATATTGGATTTTCCTAAATAAAAAGTTAAGAAAATCAGGTCCTTCAAACCACCAATGTCCAAAAAGTTCTGCATCATACATTGAAACAACTATTGGTTCCCTATCAAAAATGTTCCTTAAATATCTTATTTGATGCTCTCTGTTAAACATAAAATTACCAGCATGTTCTGCTGCTTTTTCTTGTGCCCATTGGGGTACATATGGTTCTTTTTTATCTAAACCAACTCTTCCTGTAACACGATAATATTTTATCCCAATATTTCTTCTTACACCGTCTGAATGTAAATATGGCTTTATATATTCATATTCTAAATCATACCCAACATCTCTATAAAACTCTCTATAATTGGGATCACCAGGATAACCAACATCTGCAGACCATACCTGATGTGCGGTCTCCATATCTCTGCCAAATACAGCAACACCATTTGGTGTGTAAACAGGCGCAAAAACTCCATATCTCGGTCTTGGTTCTCCGTATAGAATACCATGTGCTTCTACAAAGAAATACTGAATTTCACATTCTTTTAAAATCTTGTCCAAACCATAAGTATAAGCACATTCTGCAAGCCACATACCTTTTGGTTTTTTACCAAATTTTGATTCATAATCTTTAACAGCCATTCTTATCTGTGCCCTTCTTACTCTATCAGATGAGATGAGCGGTAAAAATCCATGTGTTGCATTACAAGTAATTATTTCAACCTTCCCTGTCTCTAACAAACTTTTATATGCATTCAACAAATTCCTGTTATACTTTTCATAAATCTGCATTACTAACTTAAATTTATCTCTATACATTTTAGCAGTAGTAAAAAATGGCTCCTGGCCATGAAGACGCCAAACCTCTTTCTCTGCAAGTTCTATCAACTTTGACAACTTCTTATAATATCTATCTTGTAACAATTTGTCTTCCATCATATTGCAAAGAGGTGGGGTAAGTGACAGAGTTATTCTAAAATCTATATTGTCTCTTAATAAACCTTCTAAAACAGCAATCAAAGGAATGTAAGTCTCTGTAATTGCTTCATAAAACCAATCTTCTTCAAGGAAATCATCATACTCTGGATGTTTAACAAATGGCAGATGATTATGTAAAACTAAACACCAATATCCTTCAGGCATAAAAAACACCCCTTTCTATCTTATTAACTTAAAAGGTGATTAAAAAAGATAAGTAATTAAAGATTATTTTCTTTCGCTTTTCCTTGTAACTACAAAAGTTATCTGTTTTTCCATTGTACCATCTGCTGAGACAGCTTTTATAGGTATAACCTTTTCACCGTCGGGCAACAGCATCCTTAAAGAAAATCTTCCATCAAATGAAAGTTTGTATTCCTCACCACCAATATACAACTTAGCATTTGGCATTGTCTCTCCGTAAACAATCAGTTCTGTATCAGCTTTGAGATAAAACTCTTGTTCCTTTGGTTGTTCTTTTTTAGCTAAGGAAGAAACAAATCCCGAACTTATAAACTGCGGTTGTTGTGAAATTGCTAAAAGTTCTTCCCACCTTTCTTTCATTAACTTTGCAATATCAAAAGAACCTTTACCTATCATAGAAACACCAGATAATTCAAGCAATCTTTCAAACTCTCTCTGTAAAACTGCCCATTGAGCATCAGTTAATGGAGAAACACCAAACCTCGGCATTAAAACTATATTTGACCTAACAATCGTAACAAACTTACCATCTGGCGCTTTTATTCCTAAATCTACACACCAACTGCGATTTACTTCTGGAAGATTTATATACCAATTTTTTGCTTCAAGATTTATATATATATCAAAATATCTGTTTGCATTATGTCCATTGAAGTCTTCAACATTTGTAACATCATAAACACGAATCAGATATTGAACATTATCTCCATATAAGTTTCTGATCTGTTGCAAAGTTTGTTCTCCTACCTCCCAATAAGCAAAACACCACCAAGGATCCCTTGGTAACAAAACTATCTTAGTATCACCATAGCTTTGTGGCAGATCAGTTATCTGCGGCATTACTTCTATCTTTCTTTCCATCTTTGAAGTTGCTGAAGTACTACTTGGTGTTAGAAATTCTTTTCCCTCCATATATTTTTCACCTCCTTTTAGAATGAAAATAAGCAGACGAGTGAATGTGTCCACACATCTACTATATTAAAACCATTTTATAAGGTTAGGTTTATAAACTATTGAGTTTTTAAATTTAGGTAAAATCCTTAAGACATATCCACAATGGCCAACTCTGTCAACTTCTATTTCTCCTTTATATACAAAATTTTGTCCTTCATTTGCAACAAATTCCATCTCTTTTATTTTTGGTTCAGAAATTCTATTTTTTGAATCTAAATATCCCCAATAGAGTTGTACTGAGATATCTTCTGGAAGGATTTTATCAAGGTAAATCTTTGTTATTACTTCAATCTTATCTCCCACATTATAATTAGATTCCTGTATATTATCTTTTACTTCAACAAATTTTATTTTCTCCCAATTAGAAGTAATCTTTTCCAACCAAGAAGTATAAGTTTTTGTAAGTTGGAAATTATCTTTCTCATACTCCCAGTAATTTTTATCTGCTAAGAGATAAAATTTTCTTGTATAATCTTCAATTAATCTATGGGAGTTAAACCTTGGACCTATACTCATCATTGAAGATTTCATCTTTTTTATCCATCCTCTTGGTAAACCATCATTTCCACGAGTATAAAACAAAGGTATTACCTCTTTTTCCAAAACATCATATAAAATTCTACTTTCTATCTCATCTTGCAAATTATAATCAGTGTATTCTTCTCCACCACCTACAGCCCAACCATTTTCTCCATCATATGCTTCATCCCACCAACCATCTAAAACAGATATATTCAAAACACCATTCACAGCAGCTTTCATCCCGCTTGTACCAGAGGCTTCAAGTGGTCTCCTTGGAAGATTTAACCAAACATCACAACCTTGAACAAGGTAGTGCGCTACCCTCATATCGTAATCTTCTATAAAAACTACTTTATTCTTAAGTTCCGGGTCTCGTGTAAGCTGAATAATATATTTTATCAACTCCTTACCAATATTATCAAATGGATGAGCTTTACCAGAAATTATGATCTGTACAGGTCTTTCTTTATCAAGCAAAATCTTTTTCAATCTGTTAAGATCTCTAAATATTAAAGTTCCTCTCTTATATTCTGCAAACCTTCTTGCAAAACCTATTGTTAAAGCTTCTGGGTCTAAAACCTCTTCTGCACGTTCTATCTCTGTCCTTGTAGCACCACTATGAATTAGTTGTTCTTTCAGTTTTTTTCTAACAAATGCTACAAGCCGTTCTCTTCTTCTTTCATGTGAACGCCAAAGTTCAGCATCAGGAATATCTTTGATTCTCTGCCAAATACTTTGATCCTCTGGTTCATCTTTCCATTGAGGACCGATGTATCTGTCAAACAACCCTGCAAACTCGTTTGAAATCCAAGTATTAGTATGTACACCATTAGTAATATGAGTAATCGGAATCTCAAACAATGGTAAGTTAGGAAATAAATTCTTCCACATATTACGAGATATAATACCATGAAGTTTACTTACACCATTAATAAACTCACTATTTCTTATAGCAAAAACAGCCATTGAAAAACCTTGATTTTTATCCAAAGGATTTTCTCTACCTAAGCTCAATAATTGTTCTATAGTTATACCTAATTCCTCACAGTATTTACTAAAGTATTTTTTTATCAAATCACTACTAAAAACATCTATTCCTGCAGATACTGGAGTATGTGTTGTGAATATTGATGTCTTTGTTACAAACTCTTTGGCTTCATTGAATGAAAGTTTCTTTTCTTTCATACACTGCCTTATTCTTTCTAACACAACAAAAGCACAATGTCCTTCGTTCATATGCCAAACTGTAGGATTGATATTCAACTCTTTCAACAACTTTACTCCACCAATACCTAAAACTATCTCTTGCCTAATTCTTGTCTCTTGATCACCACCATATAAATGATAAGTTATTGCTCTGTTTTCTGGAGTGTTTTCAGGAACATCTGTGCTTAGTAAATAAAGGGTATTCCTTCCAATTCTTACTTCCCATACTTCAAAGAAAACTTTTTCATCTTGTAAAGAAGTTTTAGAATAATCCTGTGTCAACCTTGGCAATGTAATAAAAAATCTTAAAGGTTTACCTGAAGAATCTGACATCCTTTTCATTGGAAGGCGGAAAAAATGTAATTCTTCATATTCCTCTTTTTGCCAACCATCATCTGTCAAATGTTGTTTAAAATACCCATATCTATATGCTAAACCAACACCTACCATTGGTAAACCCATATCTGATGCGGATTTAAAAAGATCTCCAGCAAGAACACCTAAACCACCACAATACATCGGGATACATTCTGTAAGTCCGTATTCCATAGAGAAATATGCTATTTTACAATTATGATGTTCTTTATCAAACTCTTTAAAAAACCATGTCTGTAATGAGAGATACTTTTGTAGTTGAGCATAAACTTCGTTAAGATGGGATATAAAACTTTCATCCTTTTCAAGTTCTAAAAGTTTTTCCTTTGGTATTTTACCTAAAAGTTGTATAGGATTGTGATTGACTTCTTCCCATAAGTCCCTATCAATCCTTCTAAATAACTCAAAAGCATCACTATTCCAAACCCACCATAAGTTGTAAGCTATATCTAAAAGATTCTGTAATTTTGGAGGTAGCTTAGGGACAACAATATAAGGTTTTGGATTATTCACCGGATAAATATCTTCTCTTCTATTATTAATCATCAACTTCCTCCTAAGATTAAAAAATTGCTTATAAGTATCTAATCCTGTTTAATGATCTTCTGAAACACTTTCTAAAAACTACCTACCATAAGGGAGCTTTCGTTTAACAACCAAAGCATTTGAATCATCTAATATATCTGGTTTTCTTAACCTTCTTGCACGTTTTGAAGACATACCTATTAACAAATGTCTCAATCCTGCCTTCTTATATTTTATTTTCCCTGATTTTGTAAATTTGAATCTCTTTTTTGCTCCACTATGTGATTTTATCTTCATTTTTTCACTCCTATGATAAAGTTTATTGGGTTTGTGAGTTTACGAGTTTATTGAGTTTTAACTATGAACTATCAACTATGAACTATGAACTAATTAACTCAATAACCCAATAACTATTCATTATGTCGCATAAATGCGACCGCTACCCCGCACTCACATTCCGTGAGTGCGGGGCCGTGCCCTACAAATCCCTAACACCTTCATACTTTCTACTAACTACTACAATTCAAAGCTTCGCTTTGATCCCGCAGATTGCGGGATTGACGCTACTATTAACTATTAACTATGAACTATAAACTATTATACTATTTCTTTTTCTTCGGTTCAATCATTAACAAAACTTTATTTTTATCTTTTTTAACATTTGAAACAATGCCAAAATCTTTCAATTCATTCGTAATCCTGTCAACTAACTTCTGTGATGTTTCATCAAAAAATTCTGCAATTCTACCTAAATAAGTTATCGTAACCTTTGTAGGATGTGAATGTTCAAGAAATTCTTTTATGTGATTTAATTTAATTTGCAAATCATGTTCTGAAATCGTTGGCTTTATATAAATCTCTTTTACCTCTGATAATCTCTTTGCTTTTCTTAACTCTTTTTCTTTCTTTTCTTGTTGATATTTGAATTTTGAAAAATCTATAATTTTGCAAACAGGAGGATTTGCTTGTGGTGCTATCTCTACTAAATCAAGTCCTAACTGTTGTGCTTTCTGTAGTGCTTCTTGCAAAGACATAATACCTAACTGCTGTCCATTTTCATCCACTACCCTTACTTCTTTTGCTCTTATATACTGATTTACTCTATATCTCCTAAAATCCATAATTTATCTTTAACCCTCCTATTTGAGTTAATAGAGTTTATGAGTTTACTGGTTTTCAACTATGAACTATTAACTATGAACTATTAACTAATTTCACTCACTTATTTGTTTCTTTAAGTTTTCAATAAATTCATCTATTTTATAAGTATTTGTTTTTTCAGAACCATATTGTCTAACAGAAACTTCTTTATTTTGTAGCTCTTTTTGTCCTAATATTACAAGATATGGAACTTTTTGCTTTATTGCTTCACGAATTTTATACTGCAAGGTTGAAGATGTATCATCTATTTCAACTCTAAAATTCTCTTTTTCAAGTTTAATTTTAACTTCATTTGCATAATCAATAAATTTCTCACTTATAGGCAAAATTCTTACTTGAACAGGAGAAAGCCACAAAGGAAATAAACCTGCATAATTCTCTATAAGTACTGCAAAAAATCTTTCAAGAGAACCTAACAATGCACGATGTATCATTATAACATATTTATCTTGTCCATCTCTATCTCTATATCTCACATTAAACCTCTGTGGCAAATTAAAATCAACTTGTATTGTAGAACACTGCCACAGTCTTCCTATTGCATCTTTAATTTTTAAATCTATCTTAGGACCATAAAAGACACCTTCACCTGGGTCTATTTCATACTTTAAATTTTTTTTCTCAAGAGCTGTTTTTAAAGCGTTCTCTGCAAGTTCCCAATGTTCTAAATCACCAATAAATTTTTCAGGTCGTGTTGACAACTTTATACTATATTCTTTAAATCCAAATTTACTTAAAACCATAACTACAGTATCCAACAATCTTAGAATTTCATCTTCAACAGTTTCTGGTGTGCAAAAAATATGAGCATCATCTTGAGTAAAACCTCTAACACGCATAAGTCCATGTAAAACTCCAGAGCGCTCATATCTATAAACGGTCCCGAGTTCAAAAAATCTAATTGGAAGTTCTTTGTAGGAACGTAACTTTGATTTATAAATCAAAACATGACCTGGACAATTCATTGGTTTAATAATATATTTCTGACCTTCTACATCCATAGGAGAAAACATATATTCAGAATAAAAACTTAAATGTCCTGAGATCTCCCACAAATTTGATTTCGCAACATGTGGTGTATAGACAATTTGATAACCATTTTTAAGATGAAATTCTCTTAAATAATCTTCTATAATCTTTCTTATAACCGCACCTTTGGGTAGCCAAAAAACAAGTCCACTTCCAAATTCTTCTTCAAAAATATCAAAAAGTTCTAATTCTTTCCCAAGTTTTCTATGGTCTCTTTTTTTAGCTTCTTCAAGTTTATTTAAATATTCTTCAAGTTCTTCTTTAGTAAAAAATGCTGTGCCATAAATTCTTGTAAGTTGAGGATTTTTTTCATTACCACGCCAATACGCTCCTGAAATTGATAACAACTTAAAATATTTAAGTTCTCCTGTAGAATTTATATGTGGTCCACGACAGAGATCAACAAAGTTATTATGTATATAAATTGAAACCTTTTCATCTGGAATCTCTTGTAATAACTCCAACTTATATGTCTCTTTTTTTTCTTTAAACAACTTTATTGCTTCTTCTTTAGAGATTTCTTGTCTTAAAAATTTATAATCTTTCTCTATAATCTCACGCATTTTTTGTTCAATTTTTGGTAAGTCGTCTTCAGAAATTTTTGTAGGAATATCAAAGTCATAATAAAATCCATCTTCAATTGCAGGTCCTATACCTAATTTTGTACCAGGAAAGAGTTCAACAACTGCGGAAGCCATTATATGAGAAGCAGAATGTCTTAATGTTTGTAAATCAAAATTTTTTGAGTTATTCATCAATAGTATCAGTATAAAAAATAGAAAATTCCAAAGTTATGCACAATTAAGTAAGCATGATCCTTTCCACAATGTTATGTAAAGTGCAACTTGGCACAAATTTCATTTCTTTTTACTCTTTTTAAGGACCATATCACCTAATTTGTAAGGTTCAACTTTATAAACATCAAATTCAGAAATATTTTTATGTGTTATTCCTATTTGGTATTCTATTCCTCCCCTATGTTGGGGACTTAAATATTTATTTTTCTTTATCTCTTTTTGTGACATAACCCAATATACTATTTTATCTATCCAGACACCAATAAATATAAAAACATCAGCCATATCCACTTTAATCTGTTGAAAATTCATCCAAAAAGGTTCGTCAGAACCATACTTTAATGCTTTCTCCATTAAATTCCCTCTTTTCTTTGTATTTATTGCTCGGCAAGCTTTTACTTCTACTTTTATACCTTCAAACCATAAATCATATTGACCATTATAAGTAGGATCTAGTTCCTTGTTAGGTCTCTGAAATCTGTTATCTATATCCATAATATGAGGATGTCCCCATATCTCTCCAAATACACGCGGAGCAATACTATAAAGTTCCAAATACGGATTTGAAGATACATATTTTTCTCTTAAATCTTCATATTGGTAAAATGTAATAATTCCTTTATCAAGTAAAAACATAAGAATATATTCATATTCATTAAAAGGGAAAACTGATTTTAAACTACTCAATCTTGCAGAAAGTAATTGGTGATTTTTGGGTTCTAATTTCTCAATGAGATTTTCTAAATATTGCTTTAATTGTTTTATATCCATTTTTGTCTCTCTTTTTTATTCTCTATTTCAGGAAAAGGATTTTGCCACTGCCAACCTGTTTTCCCTGTTTTTCTAAAATGTTCTAACCTCCTTATTGAAATTTCAGCAAATATTGGGTCAATGTCAAATGTATAAACTTTTCTTTTTAGTCTTTCTCCAGCAATCAAAGTTGTTCCTGAATGAGCAAAAAAATCTATAACTAAATCCTTTTCATCTGTTGCAGATAAAATTATTCTTTCTATTGCCTTCAAAGGTTTCTGAGCATAACATCCCGGTACATTTTCTTCCATTCTGTAGAATACCTGCTGAATATCTATCCATACATTCCCTGCTCTTATAAACATAGATTTACTTCGTTCTAGATTTTCTGTAACCCTACCTCTTACTTCTTTGTAATAACCCCTCAATATCTTAGGAATGTCTGTATATTCAGCAAACACGTTAAACTTAGGATTTCCTTTAACATAATAAAGAAGTTCTTGTCTAACCCACATCCAGTTTTTTTGAGTTCCGTAACCTCTTTGATTCCTCATTGTAATGATATTTTTAGGTTTTAATTCTTTAAATTCCCGCAATAAAATTATAAAATCAGGAAGAGGTTGAAAATTGTCTTTATAATCTGCACCCATCCATATATAGAAATGCGCATCTTTATCCGTTGCAAAAATTGCGTTTTGTATCCATTTTTTTGAGAATTCTAAATATTTTTCTATATTTATTTTAAAGAGTGCTTTTGTATTTGCATTTCCTACTACTACATTATAAGGCGGGTCATTTATAACTAACTTGGCTTTCTCTTTACCCATAATCTTTTTTACATCTTCTAATTTTGTAGCATCTAATACACCAACTTTATGTCCACTTATTGGGTCTTCCCAAATATCTCCATATTTTAGCCTACATAATGGAAATATCTTTTCTTGTAATTCTCCATGAAGATCTAACCGTTTAAGTTTTTCAGTTGTTACACCTTCTTGCTTTATACTTTTTTGAACTAATAATTCGTCACCAAATAAACTCAGAGTAATTGTTTCATTTTTCATAATTTTTACAAGACAAATTTTATATAAAATATAAAAATTTCTCTAAAACTCCGTAACTCAAAAAAAACTGGGTGCGACAGGACTTGAACCTGTGACCTCCGCCATGTCAAAGCGGCACTCTAACCAACTGAGCTACGCACCCAGTAAATTAAGTAGTAAGTAGAAAGCAGGTAGTAGGGAATATTTTAGAAAAACCTTTCTACTATATGCTACCTACTATCTACTATCATTTGCCACTTCTACTGTCAAATTTTCTACTCCTTCTTTTACTATTTTTTTAATTAACTCCACAACCTTATCTTTCACCTTCGTTACAATAGGAAGCTCTTCACGAGAAAATTTTTGTAGTACAAAATCTTTTGGATCAACACCTTCTGGAACAGGTCCTATTCCTATTCTCAACCTTGGAATATATTCTGTTTTCAACCACTCAATTACAGAACCTAAACCATTATGCCCTCCTGAAGAACCTCTCTGACGAACTCTTATAGTACCTAAATTTATCGAAAAATCATCAGTTATAATAAGAACTTCTTGAGGAGATATTTCTTTTTTCTCTATATATTGTTTAACTGCTAATCCACTTAAATTCATATAGGTTAGTGGTTTTAAGAAATGTATTTCTCTACCAGATATTTTTTTTCTCCCTATAGAAAAATCTCTGTGGTTGAACAATTTGAAATTAAACTTATTGGACATATAATCAATGATCATAAAACCTATATTGTGCCTATCATAAATATGTTCTCTTCCAGGATTTCCTAAACCAACAATAAGTTTGATTTTCATTTAAGTACTCCTAAAAGAGAAAATTTAAAAATAAAAATTTAATCCAAATTTTAAAATATTACCATTGGTTTCTAAAATCATATCTTTACCTTCATGATTTTTATATTTATCACCGTATTCCACCCCTGGTATATTTGACTCCCAAACTTCAAATGATAAAAAAGGTAAACTTAAAAATATAAAATCTACCCCTAATGAAACTGAAAAATTTTTATAATTTTTAAAAGGAAAAACTTCTAACTCAAATCCAGTGCCTAAATCTAAATTAAAAGCAGTATAAAATTTATAAGTACCACTATTTAAATATTCGTCTTTTAAAGTTGCAAAAATATCTCTTGCTACAAAATTCCAATTTAAATTAAAATAATCTGAATATTCTTTTGGAAAAAGTTTTGCTATATTCCATAAACTGCCACCAACATCAAAAATATACATATTTATCGTCTCTTTAAAATAAGACGATTTAGAGCTTCCTACCCAGTATGAAAAATTAAGTATAATGGGGTCTTTACCACCACTTATCCCTATTGTATATATACTAGAAGAACCTATAGGGTCTAACCCATAATATTTCAAATCTTCATTTATCATACTTAAGCTAGGTTTGTATAAACCAATATTAAGTGAAAATCTTGTTTTGTTTTCAATAGATGATGCTGTAGTTTTAGTTTGTACAGCTGTTCCACCGCTTACACCAGGAGGTGGACCTGAAGAAACATTTATCAAAAAAACTGTTAATACAAAAATAATTGCTGAAAGCTTTATTAAAACTTTATTTGTTTTCATATTCTATCCTCCATATATTCATAATATCTTTTTTTTCTTCTCCACGAGATGATAAAAAATATATTCCTGTCATATCAGGTGACCAAACTGGCCATATGTCATCCGACATATGAAATGTCAATTGTGTAAGTCCCGTACCATCAATATTTACTATCCACAAATTAGAATTCCTTTTTTCTTTAGAAGAATCTTTTGTGTCTTTATCTGAAGAAAACACAATTTTTTTACCATCAGGTGAAATATCAAACTGCCATATACCAAAATCTTGTCCTCCAACTATATGTGTTTCAGCACCAGTTTTTAAATCTAACATCCATAATCCATAATATTTATCGCCAGATGCTCGTTTCTTAAAAATTATTTTTTCACCATCCGGAGTAAATTTTGGCAGCAATCCAGATGCCCATTGTGTCAACATTCCTGTATCAATTTCGTATGTCCAAATAGTTGTGTCTCTCATCTCCCAATTTTGAGTATTTGGATTAAAATAATAGTCAACTGAATAAAATAAAATTTTCTTCCCATCTGGAGAAAAAGATGGGTAATATGCATATCTCGGTGATGAAGTTGTGATTTGTTTTATTGCAGAACCCGCTTCTGCTTGAATCATATATATGTGCCAGCCATCATCTCGTGGTGCACAAAAAACTATCTGTGAACCATCAGGTGAAAAACTTGGTTGAACTTCTGTCTCTGCTCTTGAGGTTCGCTGAGTTATTCCTTTACCACCTTTTAATGTCTTTATATAAATGTCTCCGTTTCCTGACTTCCAAGAAGTAAATGCTATTTTTGTACCATCTTTACTTATTGCAAATGGTTGCTCAGTATCCAATAAATCCTCTTTATCAGTAATCTTTGCAAGTTTTAATCCACTTTCTTGTGGTACTGTAACTAATGACCAATAATTGCCTAAGGAATAATTGCCTAAGGATACACATCCTGAAATAATTACAATAGACAAAAGGTACTGATACAAAAAAAATTCTAGTTTGTTTTTCATTATAATCCTCCATTCGGTAATAATTTTAAAAAAATTACTACTTCTTTTCCTCTCCTTTAGAAATAATTTTTTCTTCTGTTTTTTCTTCTGTCTCTTCTTTCTTTCCTTTACCAATAACTTCTGGCTCTTGTGTTGTAGCAGTAGCTGTCACTTCTGCTACCGGTGTCACTTCTTCAACTTTCTTTGAAATTATGTGTACAACAATTGTATCAGGTGCCTCTAAGATTGTAAACTTTTCTTGAGGTATATCTTTTACTGTTATAGATTGTCCTATCTTTAGATTTGAAACATCAACTTCAATGTATTTTGGTATATCACGAGGTAAACATTTTATTCTTACTTCTCTTAGAGGAAAATCTATAAGACCACCAGTAAGTTTTAATGCTGTTTCTTCTCCAACAAGATGTATCGGAACTTTTACCTCAATCTTCTCTTTAAGCGATACTATTTGGAAATCAATATGTATAGGTTTGTCTGTTATTGGATCCCTTTGAATTTCTTTTATAATAACTGGATATTTCTTATCGTCAACTTTTAGATTGAAGACCGTTCCTTCTATAGAACCTTTTTTTATTAAATCAACAATATTTTTATACTTTACCCACAAGTTTAAGTTCTGATGCTTACTTCCATAAGAAACAGCTGGGATATAGCCTTTTGCCCTCTGTTGTTTTAAAACTCCTTTTGTTGATATTTCCCTTTTCTCTGCTATGATGTCTATTTCTTCACTCATAAACAATTTCTCCCTTCAATTAAAAAGTTCTTTGAAACTTTCTTCTATAATTCCATATTTTGCCACTGAAACCACTGAAATCACTGAATGTTTTATTTTTTCTGTATTCTCATCCCGCAAATTGCGGGATCAGTGGCTAATTTTCTGCTCTTTTCATACTTTTTTCTTCATAGAATCAATTAAAAAGTTAAACAAATAATTCACTAATTGAAGTATTGAGATGTATTCTTTTAATTGCCTCTGCTAAAAGATTTGCAACTGATAAAACTACAATTTTTTCATTTTTCTTATTATTAAGAGGTATTGTATTAGTTACAACTAATTGTTGTAATGGCGAATCTAAGATTTTTTTATCAGCATCGCGGCTCAATACAGGATGTGTACATGCTGCAAAAACTTTTTTCGCACCTTCTTTTTTTAATCTCTCAACAACTTTTAGCATTGTACCACCTGTATCTATTATATCGTCAAAAACAATCGCCACTTTATCTTTAACATCTCCAATTATATTCATAATCTCTGCCTGGTTTGATGCAGGTCTTCTTTTATCTACAATTGCTAATGATGTATTAAGACGTTTCGCAAATGCTCTTGCGCGTTCAACACCACCAGCATCTGGTGAAACAACTACTACATCCTCTTTATTTTTTGTATCTTTATGACTATTAAAATAATCTAAAAAAACTGGTGTTGCAAATAAATGGTCCACTGGAATATCAAAAAACCCTTGGATTTGTCCTGCATGCAAATCCATCGTCAAAACTCTATTTGCTCCTGCTGCAACAATTAAGTTTGCTACAAGTTTTGAAGTTATAGGGACCCTTGGCTCTGACTTTCTATCCTGTCTTGCATAACCAAAATATGGTATCACAGCGGTAATCCTTGCTGCAGAAGCACGTTTTAATGCATCTATTATAACCAAAAGTTCCATTAAATTTTCATTCACAGGAGGACAAGTTGGCTGTACAATAAAACAATCTTTCCCACGAATATTCTCCTCAATTTTTACTTCTATCTCACCATCTGCAAATCTTCCAACATAAATTTTTCCTTCAGGAATCCCTAAATATGAAATTATCTCATTAAAAAGATCCTTGTTTGCATTACCACTAAAAACTTTTAATTCATTAAAATGTGAACGAAATTCAGTTTTCATTTTTTCTACTCCTTAATAAACGTTTTACTATTCTATGGTTTGGTTTTTGAACTTCTTGTGCTCTGGCAATGACAAAAGTGTTTGAAGGAACATCTTTTGTAATAGTTGAACCTGCTGCTATAACTACATTATCTCCTATCTTAATCGGTGCGACCAAATTTACATTTGAGCCTACAAATACTCTTTTACCAATTATTGTTTTATATTTCTTTACACCGTCATAATTACAGGTTATTGTGCCAGCACCTATATTAACATCTTCAAACAAAGTAGTATCTCCAATATAAGAGAGGTGATTTACTTTTGTATTTTTGCCAATATAACTATTTTTCACTTCCACAAAATTACCTATCCTTGAATTATCTTCTATTGTTGTATTAGGACGGATTCTGCTAAATGGCCCAATTTTACACCCACTTCCTATTTTAGAATCTCTAATGTATGAGTAAACAACCTCTGTTTTATCCTTAACTAAAGTATTTATTAAAACACTATATGGTCCGATTATACAACCTTCCCCTATTTTAGAATTTAAGATTATACTCCCTGGTAATATCTCGGTTGCAACACCAACTTTTGATCTAAAGTCAACATAAACAGTTTCCGGCATTTTTATTGTAACACCATTTATCATCAAATCTTCTAAAATTTTTTCCCTAACAATCTCTTCTATCTCTGCAAGATCTTTTCTTGTATTTATACCTTTAACTTCTTGAGAATCCTTACATAAAACTGTTTGTTTAGATGACAAATATCTTACTACATCTGTAATAAAATATTCTTCCTTTTTATTGTCGGGCTTTATTTTAGAAATTGCTTTCCATAAAATCGGCAAATTAAAAACATAAATACCAGCATTAACTTCTTTAATAGTTCTTTGTTCCTCTTTTAACTCTGTTTCTTCTACAATCTCAACAAATTTTTTTGAAAAATCTCTTATAATTCTGCCATATCCATAAGGATTTTCCATCATAACACTTAAAACACTGCACTCTGTTTTTGAAACAATATGTGCATTAATGAGATTTTCTATAGTTTGTTTTGATATCAAAGGAACATCTCCTGAAAGAACTAAAAGATATTTAATATTTTTGTCAACAACTTTTTTAACCTGTTTTACAGCATCACCTGAACCAAGGCGTTTTTTTTGTTCTACAAAAACAATCTTCTTTTTAAAATTATCACTTATAAACTTTGAATTCAAAATGTTCTGTTTAATCATATCAGCTTTAAAACCAACAACAATATAAACTTTTTCAAAATTAATTTTACTAACTGTTTCTAAAACAAATTCTATAATACTTTTACCACATATTTCAAACAATAACTTAGGTTTATCTTCGGACTTCATCCTTGTCCCTTCACCAGCAGCAAGTATCACACAGCCAATATTTTTTAAAAATTCTTTCATAGCTTTATATTCTTCTATTCTTCACCAAGAGTATGATATTCTTTTGCGGATTTTTCAAGTATTGAAAGTTGATTACACAATTTTTGTAATTCCTCTTCTTTGATTAAACCTTTTTTATAAAGTTGATATGTTTTTCTTCCTATTTCTATTAACTTCTCCAATTTCTTTTGTTCTAACTTCATCTCTTTAATTTTTAATTTACCTAACCTTATACCATAAACCGCATCTTGCTTAATAATTTTTGTTGTCTGTTTAATTATTGAAGAAAACTTCTTTGTTATTTCATTTATTATATTTTTTGGCATAATTATAAAACTATTTTTAACAAAATTAAACCTTGTGGTGGAGCTGGTTTTAACTTACAATACTTCCAATTCTTAATTATATCTTTAAGCTCTTCAAAAGAAATATTGCCTTTCCCAACCTCAACTAATAAAGCAACAATGTTTCTAACTAACCTATGTAAAAATCTACTTCCTTTAAAATTTATCTTTATAAAATCCTGGAATTTTGAAACTTTTATCTCAATTTTACAAATAACACTTTTTTTTGTGTCAACAAAATCTTTAGTTGTTGCAAAACTAAAATTTTTTTGTGATGAAATAATCTTTGCTGCTTTCTTAAGTTTTGATCCCGCAAGTTGCGGGATTATCCACCAAACATAATCACTATACAATGTTGGAGGGTTTTTTGAATTGTATATTGTATACTGATAAATTTTATACTTAACTTTTCTTGGATTAAAATCTTTTTTTAAACTAAGAATCTTTTTAACTTGTAAATCTTTTGGAAGTAAAAAATTAATTTTTTCTAAAAATGTCTTAGTATCTATTTTCTCATTACAACTAAGTTTTGCTATATTACACAAAGAGTGTACTCCCCTATCTGTCCTAGAGACAAACACAAGTTTAAATTTTTTATTTAACAACTGAGATAATACATCTTTAAGTACTCCTTCAACTGTTCTCAAAGAACCTTGGATTTGACTTCCATAAAAATTTTTTCCATTATATTCAACTACAATTTTATAAATATTCACAATTTAACAACTAATTGCCCTTTGTTTTAAACTCTTCTACAAGATCAGCGTAGGTTATAAGTTCTATATTTTTTTCTCTTAGATACATTTTTAATTTTATATCACAACTTGATGAAAGTTCGTATTCTCGCCATACTTCGCCATAACCAGGGTGTGTCATAAGTTCTGCAATGGTAAATACTTCATCAATATTTCCCCAATACCAACCCTCAATAAAATGTGGTGGATAAACAATTCCATTAGAATCTAACATTGATTTAAACTCTTCATATTTATCCTGATTATATAAAATTTTTTTATGAAACCTCATTGCAGGAATTTTATATTCTTTCATTAAAGAAACCACTATAGGAAAAACCTCATCTACAAGATGAACATGGTGGTGTCCTGTAAGATGGTCTATTGTTATACCTTTTGATAAAACCAGCTCTACTTGTTTCTTAATCTCTGAAGTTATTTCTTCAATTGGCAGTGGATTTTGTTTATACCCTGAAATCACACCTTTTGCGTGGTCTATCTCAAAAAATTGGTCTAAATCAATATGAATACCAACACAGAGCTTTGGATTGTCTTTTATTAAATTTACAGCATCTTCAAAACCTTCCTTAGTAACCATCAAACTCGTAGATGTAACAACACCATTTTTATATGAATGTATAATACCTTGGTTTATTTTTGTGTTAAAGCCGAAATCATCGGCATTAACTATAAGTTTTTTCATAAAAATCTCCTATAAGAGATTTAAAAGGCTAAACAATGTTTCTGTTTATCATCTCCTCTAATATCTCAACAGCATTAAGAGCTGCACCCTTTAGTAAATTATCAGAGACAATCCAAAATACAAAACCATTTTCGCAAGATAAATCTTCTCTAATTCTTCCTACATAAGTTATTTGATGTTGTGCACATTCTACAGGTGTTGGGTACCTTAAACTTACATCTGGATTAAATGGATCATCAACAACCTTTACATTTTTTGCTGAATATAAAATATCTTTTACCTCTCTTAGTGAAATTTTCTTTTCTGTTTCAATCCAAACAGATTCAGAATGTGCTCTAAATACAGGAACCCTTACACATTGTGCTGAAATTTTTATATCTGGAGACTCCAAAATTTTCCTTGTCTCATTGACCATCTTCATCTCTTCTTTTGTATACAAATTTTGTAAAAAAATATCAATCTGTGGGATAAGATTAAAAGCAATCTGTTTTGGAAAAACAGAAGGTTGCTGTTTTTCTATTAAAAAAGGAGTATTGTCCTTTGTAATTAAAGATGGTTGTCTTTTTAGATTTTCTATAACTTTCTGTGTCTCTTCAAAAAGTTCTATCATAGCTTTTCCGCCTGCACCTGATACTGATTGATATGTTGAAACAATTATTCTTTTAATTTTTGCAACTTTGTGTATCGGTGCTAAAACAACCACCATTTGTATTGTAGAACAGTTTGGATTTGCAATAATTTTTTTATCTTTTGAAAGTGTATGAGGATTAACTTCAGGGACAACTAAAGGAATATTCGGTTCCATCCTCCAACAAGAAGAATTATCAACTACAAAAATTCCTTCCTCTGCAAATATAGGAGCAAACTCTTTTGAGACAGAAGCACCAGCAGAAAATAATGCAAGTTGTATCTCTTTTGAATATTTTTTAACATTTTCCTTTGTTAATTCAATAACTTCATATTCTTTATTTTTAAAAAAAACTTTTTTGCCTTTAGACCTACTTGAAGCAAATGGATAAATCTCTTTTACTGGAAAGTTTCTTGCTTCAAGCATATGAAGCATTTCTTGTCCTACAGCGCCTGTTGCACCAACTACTGCTATGTTATACATAACTTCTAAAACTCCTTTCTAAACTAAATTCTGCAACTTGCGGGATGAACTATTAACTATAAACTAATAACTATTATTACACTAAACTTGCAACTAAATCTCCAACTTCTGTAGTAGAAAGTCCCATCTTACCAGCAGATAAACTCTTTATTTTACCACTTAAAAGTGCTTTTTTAATCGCTTCATCAATTGAAGAAGAAATTTTTTCCTCACCCAATACATCCATCATCATTGATGCAGCAAATATAGCAGCAAGTGGGTTTATCACATTTTGCCCAGTATACTTTGGCGCAGAACCACCCATTGGTTCAAACATAGATATACCTTCAGGATTAATATTCCCACCTGCAGCAATACCTAATCCTCCTTGAATTATTGCGGCAAGGTCTGTTATAATATCACCAAACATATTCTCAGTGACTATTACATCATAATATTCAGGACTTTTAACCATCCACATACAACAGGCGTCTACATGATTATAATCTTGTTTTATATCAGGATAATCTTTGCCTACTTCTTGAAAAACTCTCCACCATAAATCTCCACAATATGTTAACACATTTGTTTTGTGTACTAAAGTTAACTGTTTCTTCTTATTTCTTTTTCTTGTATATTCATAAGCATACCTTATACATCTTTCAACTTGGAAGTAAGAATATAACATAACCTGTGTTGCAACTTCATTTTTTGTATTCTTTTGCTGAACTCCGCCAATTCCAGTATAAACACCACCAGTGTTTTCTCTTATGACAACAAAATCAACATCTTCTGGTTTTTTATCTTTCAAAGGGCAATCCTGCTCTCTATAAAGTTTTACAGGACGGAGATTAATATATTGGTCAAATGCAAATCTTAATTTTAACAAAATCCCTAATTCTAATATACCTGGCTTTACTCTGGGGTCACCTATAGCACCAAGATATATTGCATCAAAATTTTTTAAATCTTCTATTGCAGAATCTGGAAGTGTTTCGCCTGTTCTTAAATATCTCTCTGCACCAAAATCAAACTTTACAAACTCAAATTTTACTCCGTATTTCTCTCCTGCTGAATTTAAAACTTTTATACCTTCATTTATAACTTCAGGACCTGTACCATCTCCAGGAATTACTGCTATTTTATATCTTTTCATAACTATTTACTCCCTTCAACTACTCAACGAGTTCTAAAACAGGATATTCTTGTTTTAAATCTTTTAATGAAGATGTTGTAATCTTTATACAACCTTTATTTGGTGCATAATATAAATATTTTACACCAGGCACACCTTTATACTCTTCTAAAACTTTTATACAATCTTCAAACTCAAATTTTTTTAGTTTAACTTTTAAATTTGTCTCTACGATCTTATATAAAACTTCTTTGTTTTCTTTTATTGTCATCCATTTGTTTCCTACTTCAATTGGTTGTTTTAATAAAATAGTAAAAGCTAAATTTTCTGTCCTTGAAATCTTAGGATTTTCAGAATACTCTCTAATCTCACCACTTTTTTTAAAATAATATCTTTTTTCTTGTCTAACAAGTTTTTCACCAGCATAAAGTTTTAAATTGCATTCATACAAATCATAATCTAATTTTTTAAATTCTGAAACAACCTTCATATTTTTCCCAAAGGTATCAACATCTCCTAAAACAACCTTATTGTGATCTAGTGCACCTAAATAATCTGGCGATTCTAAAATCGCAACATCTGAAAGTTTTGCAAAATCTGTTTCTTTATGTTGGTCAACTACTTGTGAAAACCACATCCTTGCTTGTAAATAATCCTTTTTAACATCTTTATACAACAATCCTAACCTATATTTCGCCTCAGCAACATACTCACTTGTTGGATATTTTATTATAACTTTTAGATAATTTTTTTCTGCAATATCATATTTTTGATTTTTCTCATTTTCCAAAGCTTTTTTTATCAAACTTTTTGGATTACTACAACCTAATAATAAAAAAAATATTATAGTTAATAGTTGATAGTTCATAGTTCATAGTTGATAGTTAATAGTTAATCCCGCAAGTTGCGGAATAGTTATTAGTAATGAAAAACTATTATACAAAATAAAATTTTTTAAGTCAACTTGACTAATTGATTATTTTTTTATAGTTTATTTTACCTATGAATGTTTTTGAATTCCTAAGAAAAAACAGAGAAAATATATTTTTAATAACAATCATCGGTTTTTTAGCAGGTATATTTTTAGGTTTTGGTGGCTATATTAGATACTCATCTATAGTTGATACAGCAGCAACTGTCAACGGAGTAAAAATTTCTAAGTCGCGTTTTGAAAAAATCGTCAATCAATATATAGAGAATTATCGAAATCAAGGACATGAAATCACACAAGAAGTTATAAAATCAATCAAACAACAAGTTTTAAGAGACCTCATCCAAGAAGAAGTTTTTTGGCAAGAAGCTAAAAAATATGGTATTTTTGTAACAAATCAAGAAGTATATTATGATATTATGAGCATTCCTGCATTTCAAAAAGATGGTCATTTTGATAGAGAAACTTACTATAGAACTTTAATTTTAAGATTGAAAACTACACCAAAAGAATTTGAAGAATCTCGTAAAAAACGTATAGCGATGTTTAAACTTAGAAATTTTATAATCTCAGCTGTAAAACTTTCTGAACAAGAAGTTGAAAATTATTTTACAACTAAAAAACCGAAAACAGAAGAAGAAAAACAAAAATTATACAACGAACTTTTGCAAGAAAAACAGGTTGCAGTCCTTGAAGAGTGGTACAAACAACTTAATAATAACTTGAAGATAAAAATTAATTTAAAAGATTTATAATCTACTTCTTCTACGCCATGCTTCTCTAACCATTACAACCAAAACTACAAAAATCGTCAAAAGATATATTCTTGTAAATAAAACAACTGGCAGATTTTTCTCATCAACATTTTTTAACAATATAACATTAATTCCTTCTGTAGAAAGATAGGATATTAAGATTGTCAACAGAACTAAAGGTGTTATATATTTTATTATAAATTTGTAGAACTTTGGCAATTTTATATCAGCACCTGAATGCATCTCATCCCAAGCTTTATCTATACCAAAAACCCAAGAAAATAAAATTGATTCAATACAACCAAAAAGTACTAAACAAAAAGTTCCACCCCAAAAATCAAGTTCATCTACTACACCATATTTTAACAAAAATATTGAAGGTTGACATAAAATAAATGTAACTATCCCAAAAATTAAAACAGCATCTCTTTTAGGTATATCAAACTCATCTTCAAGAAATGCAACTGTGGGTTGAGCCAAAGAAACAGAAGAAGTAACTCCTGCTAAAAACAATAACAAAAACCAACAGAAAGCAAAAATTGAACCCATTGGAATTTGTTTAAATATGATAGGAATAGTTACAAAACCTAAATCAAATGCGCTTGAAGAGGCAACCTCAACTGCTCCTTGTGGACCTAAGAATGTAAATGCTGCTGGTACAACTATACTTCCTCCTAAAATTACTTCCACAAATTCGTTTGTAGCAGCTGATGTCAAACCTGAAAGAATAACATCGTCTGTTTTTCTAAGATAACTTGCGTAGGTAAGTATTACTCCAATCCCAACTGACAGTGTAAAAAATATCTGTCCAGAGGCAGCAAGCCATATCTTTGGTGAGAAAAGCTTACTAAAATCAGGTGTCCATAAAAATTCTAATCCTTTAATAGGATTATTTTGTGGAAATTGAGGATTCAAACTACCTAAGGTTAAGACACGAATTGCCAAAAATATCGCTAAACCTAAAAGTACAGGCATAGCCCAATTACAAAATTTTTCTATACCCTTTTTAATACCATAATATACAACTATGACATTTATAAAAAATGTCAAGATAAAAAATAAATATGAATAAAAACTTCCTCTATACCAACTCAAAAATTCACGCATTTGTTCAACACTTGTAACTGAATTAAACTTTGGTAATAAAGAAAAAAATGTATATCCTAAAAGCCAAGATTCAATATATGTATAATACATAAAGATTACAAGTGGACCAAAAATTCCGATTACACCAAAATACTTTATGAAACGGTTTTTCTGCCACATTGTATGAAATATTCCAGGAGCTGTTCCGTGACCAAAACCTCCACCAAACCTTCCAGCAGTCCATTCTATCCACATCAAAGGTAGACCTAAAACGAGAAAAGAAATAATATACGGAATCATAAAAACGCCACCACCATTTTTCACTGCCTGAACAGGAAATCTCAAAAAATTCCCTAATCCAACAGCAGAACCTGCAACAGCTAAAATCACACCTAATTTTGTTCCCCAAGTTTCTCTTTTTTTATTATTTTGTGTATTCATTTTTTGACCCTTCAAAATTTCTTATCTTTAATAACTCATCTATTTGTTTTTTGTTGAGATAGTCAACTTTGCCAAACATCTTTGAAATAAAAAAAATTTTTGCTAAATATTCAACTTTCTGTGTCCTAAAAAATGCTATCTCTAAATTTTCTCCTATTGTTAACAAGCCATGATTTTTAAGTATAAAAGCATTATAATTTTTAACATATTTTTTCAACTTATTTGGTAACTCCTCAGTATAAGGAGTTCCATACTCTACAATAGGAATCTCACCTACAATCAAGAAAACCTCAGGAAGAATCGGTTTTAACAAAGAATATCCACATACACTCAAAGAAGTAGAAAAAACAGGATGAGTATGAATCACAGCATTTATATCTTTTCTCTCTTTGTAAACCAATAAATGCATCCTATATTCACCAGAAGGTTCTCTTTTACCAAAAACCTTCCTTCCATTTAAATCTAAAACTACTAAGTCATCAAAAGACAAATTTTCTTTTGATATTCCTTTAGGTGTTATAAAAATTTTGTTTTTCTGCCTTACAGAAACATTGCCATCTGTAGCAGTAATATAATTTTCTAAATAAAGTTTTCTACAAATTTCAATTATTTCTTTTGCTTTTTTCATTCCATTTATTCTTTGAAACTTTGTACATCTGCACCATATAATCCAAAAGACCAGATAAAACATAAACTGAAAATATAATAAATATTGAACTTTCAGGATATGCTAAAATTAAAAGAATTGCTACTAACACCAAAGAAAAAAACCTGAAAGAAACTTTTTTTGTCAATTTTATATTATTGAATTTCAAATATCTGAGTTTTGTAACCATTAAAATTGAAAGCAACAAAATTATACCAGGAAGAAAATTTAAAATCAAAGGCGAAATACTTATTAACAATGTGATGTGTCTCTTAGAAATTGGCATTTCAGTTGTTAAACTGATAAGTAAAACAATGGAAACGATAACACCAGCTGAAGCAGGGGTGGGTAGTCCTTCAATAAAATTTGTTGGTTTTTCTTTCTTATATTGAGAGATATTAAACCTTGCTAATCTTACTGCACCAAAAAATATGTATAAAAAACATATCACAACTCCTGAAAAAGAATACTTATACATTACAAGTTGCCATATTAAAACAATCGGAGCAACACAAAATGTAATAAAGTCAGAGATTGAGTCAAGTTCTATCCCTAAAAAACTTGTTGTCTTCTTTGCTCTTGCAACAACACCATCTAAACCATCTAATATTATTCCTAAAATAATAAGCCAAGAGGATTTTACAAAATCTCCCTTTATACTTAAAATTATTGACCAAAAACCACAAAACATATTCCCAGCAGTAAAGATCGTAGGAAAGAAATACAAAAATGTGTTCATAAAATTTCCTTAATCAATTTTTACTGCCAAAGCAGTAATTCCTGCATAAACTTTTTGGTCTTTGTGAACTAAAATTTTATACACATTTTTTGGAAACTCTATGTTTACTTGTGAGCCAAGTAATATAGCACCAATTTTTTCTCCTTGTGAAACATATTGATTTTTTTTAACCCAGCAGACAATTCTTCTTGCTAAAACTCCTGCAATCTGTTTAACTACAATTCTATCATTTTTATCTGTTTCAAAATCTATAATATTCTGTTCATTTACAGCATCTGATAAAAACTTGCCTGCAGGAATAAACTTACCTTTTTTATAAATGATATCTTTTACTTTTAAATCAGCAGGACTTCTTTGTATATGAACATTAAATATTGACATAAAAATCTTTATACAACAAGTATTTTCTGTCTCAACGATTTCAAAAATTTTTCCATCAGCAGGAGAGTATAAAATTTTGCTGTCTTTTTTGATGATACGTTTGGGATCACGAAAAAAGTTTATCAAAAGGAGTGTAAGGATGGATAGAAAAACTACAACAGGTAGCAATATCTTGTTTACAAAACTTAAACACCAAACAAGAATGGTTAAAAAAGCAAATAGATAAACTATCTTTCTTGCTTCTTTAAGCATAAAATCAAAACTACTTTTTCATCCAAGGCATCATCTCACGCAATCTTTTTCCAACCTCCTCAATAGGATGTTCATCACCTTTTTTTAACAACTCATTAAACTTTTGCCTTCCTGTTTTATTTTCCTTAATCCATTCACGAGCAAATTTTCCTGTCTGTATTTCTTTTAAAATCTTTCTCATAACTTTTCTAACCTTATCATTTATAACTCTTGGTCCACGGGTTAAATCACCATAACATGCTGTATTTGAAACTCTTCTCCTCATTCCAGATATACCATATTGTTGAATCAAATCAGTAATGAGCTTCAACTCATGTAAAACTTCAAAGTATGCTATCTCTGGCTGATAACCTGCTTCTACTAAAATATCAAATCCTGCATGAATAAGTGCACTTACTCCACCACATAGTACTGTTTGTTCTCCAAAAAGATCTGTTTCTGTTTCTTCTTTAAATGTTGTTTCAATAACACCTGCCCTTGTAGCACCAATACCTTTTGCATAAGCTAAAGCTAACTTCATTGCGTTACCAGTTGCATCTTGATAAACAGCAACCAATGCAGGAACTCCTTTACCTTCTTTGAACATCTCCCAAACCAAAGCCCCTGGACCTTTTGGTGCTACCATAAAAACATCTACATCTTTTGGTGGTTTTATTTGTTTAAAATGTATATTGAATCCATGAGAAAAACACAATGCTTTACCTGTTTTTAAATGTTTCTTAATTGAACTTTTATAAACATCTGCTTGGACATGATCTTGAGTCAAAATCTGTATTATATCTGCATTTTTTGCAACCTCTTCAGCAGAAAAAACTTCAAACCCATCTTTTTTTGCTTGTTCATAATTTTGAGTTCCTTCTAATTCAGAAACAATAACTTTTAAACCTGATTCACGAAGGCACAATGACTGACCCCTTCCTTGAATACCATACCCAATTATACCTATAACCTTATCTTTTAAAATCTCAATATCTGCATCTTTATCATAGTATATTTTCACCATGTTTTTAATCCTCCTTTTTAGAAAATATTTCTACTTTATTTGCAAGAACCTCAAAAACCTTATGTTCTTCTTGTTCAGATATCTGTATCACACGACTTATAAGTTTACCTTCAACCTTTACTGCTGAACCTTTTTTCAATAACGAGTGTAACTGTAAAGCTAAATCTGAAGTAACAACTATAGGAATAAAAAGTGTTTCTTTATTCTCTTTTATATAATAATTTACTGCTAATGTAAACCTCAAAACAGGCACTCTTGACTTCGTATATCTTAAGATAGGGTCTTGTGTTAACCTTCCGGAAAAAAACACTCTGTTTTCATCATAAAATTCTTTATTACTCATTAAATACTTTAGATTGTTTTCTTTAAGACCCTACTTGAGATTTTGATTGTTCTATCGGATAGTTTTTTTCTTTTTTAACAACTACCTTTTTTATTCCATATCTTAAAACATCTTCATTTATTGAGAAAAATTTCTTTAACTCTGAAGGTAAAGAATTACCCTCTGCTTCACAGAAAATAAAATAATAAATTCCGTTTTCAAACTTTTTAATCTCATAGGCAAGTTTTCTATTTCCCCAATTTTCTTCATTAATTACATTACCTTTACATGAAGAAATTATCTCTTTGATTTTTTTTATATATATATTCAATTTATCATCTGTAATATTAGGAGCAAAAATTGAAACTATTTCGTAAAACCTCTTCACAATTTAACCCTCCCTTTTTGAATGTGAATGTATGGATGGATAACTTTTTGTTTTTACAAAATTATCTTTATCTTGTCAATACGAGTTTAAAAGTTTAACTTTCTTCAAATGCTAAGATTATAGCAGAAGCAACTTCTTTTATTGGTTTTCTTAAATCCATACTTTTCTTCTGTAAAAACCTATGTGCTTCTTCTTCAGACATACCTTTGTGTTTCATAAGTAGTGCTTTTGCACGGTCAACTAATTTTTTTGTCTCCAATGTCTCTTTTGTAGCAATAAGTTCTTCAAACAACCTTGTGTTTTCAATTGCTAAAGCAGCTTGGTTGGCTATTGTTTGAATAATTTTTATTTCTTCTTCTTTAAATTCATAAGGCTCTGAAGTATAAATATTTAGCACACCTATAACTTTATCTTTTACAATCATTGGAACTGCTAACATTGAACACAAACCTTCTTTTTCTGCAATTTGTGGATACATATATCTTGAATCTTTTTTTACATCTAATACAAATATCGGCTTTTTTTCTTTAACAGCAACTCCACTTATACTTGAACCAACTTTCACAGGGGGTTTGTTTTTATATTCTTCTGACAAACTCTGCGTCGCTTTTATAACAAGTTCATCTTTCTTTTCATCAAGCAACATTATTGAACAAATTTTTGAGTTAAACATATCAGCAGTAATTTTTACTATTTGTGATAAAATGTCATCTAAGTATTTACCAGAAACTATTGTTGAACTAATAAGAGAAATCCCTTCTATATTTTTTATTTTTTTTCTTGTTTTTTTCATATTATAGGTAAATATATTAACTACCTAACACCTTCCTACTTATTACTATCTACAACTTTAAAAACCTTAGGTGGATTTAATTTGTGTAAACTTTGTTTTTTCTTTTTTAATACTTTTTCAACAATTTTTTTGTCAAAATTTTTTAAATCACCATCTTCAATAGCATCAATTATCTGGTCAAGCAATTTATATTTTATTCCCATCTCTTCCTCATCTGTTTGCCTAGGCCAAAGTCCAGCTGAAGGCGGTTTCTTAATGATTCTTTGAGGTATATTTAAAACTTTTGCAAGTTTGTAGACATCTGTCTTTGTTAAATCCCCTAAAGGTAAAATATCAACACCACCATCACCATATTTTGTAAAATATCCCATTGTAAGTTCTGATTTGTTCCCTGTACCTACAACTAAATAATTTAACTTGTTTGCAAAATAGTACAAAGTTATCATTCTTAACCTTGGTTTTATATTCACTACTGCAAGCTCTTTATCTTGTAGGTCAAAACCTAAAATTTTACTAAAAACTAAAAATACATCTTCAAGGTTTATAATTTTATAATTTAAATCAAACTTTTTTACAACAAGTTCAGCATCATCTAAATCTCTTTTTGAAGAAAAACAAGGTAAAATCAACGCAAGATGTTCTTTTGGAAAAACATTTTTGCATAAGACAGAAACAACTGAAGAATCAACTCCACCACTTACACCAAAAACTACACCTTTAGCATTTGCTTCTTCAACTTGTTTTTTTATCCAATCTGATATATCGGTTGCTAATTTTTTATAATCCATAGCTTTGGTTTATACTAAATTATTTTGTTAAAAACAATATCTAAATCTTTGTTTACTACAATCAATTGCGAATTTCTAACTTTTATCCATTTGGTTTTATAGATCGGCTGTGAACAGAAGATTACTCTACTTTTAGTTTTGATATAATATAGTGTGTAATAATCTTTATTCCACAAAGGTGAATCACCTTCTTCTGCAAACCTGTTACTATATTCTCTGTATGCTACAAAAAAATCATCGTTTGCTAAAAAGAAAGTATAAGAAGTATGTTTAATTGTTGTTCTTAAATACTTAATAATTTCAATCAACTTTTTTACAAAATTTATCTCATTACCTATATTTTCTACTATGAAGTTAAACAACAATTCAGAGTCAGTGTCACCTTGACAGAAATTTTTGTTGACTTTAAGTTTTTCTTTTTCTAAAATTGTACCATTATGACAAAAAATCCACTCATTATATACAAATGGATGTGTGTTTTCTATCTTGACATTACCAGAAGATGCTTTTCTAAAATGCACAATTGTAAATTTTGATTTTGCTGAGATTGCTTTTCTTACTGCTTTTCTATAATGATTATATTCAGATGTAACATCATTAGGACTTTTATAAAAAACAACTGGAGTGTTGCCTAAAAACCCAGCAACACCCCAGCCATCATGATGTCCTTCGCTTCTGTACGGTTTCACATTACCACGCTTTGCTAATGACAAAAACTCAGCATAGATATCTTCATCAAAATCATTTTTTGTTAAAACAGCAAGCATCCTACACATTATATTGCCTCCTCTCCTTTTTCACCAGTTCTTATTCTTATTACTTCTTCTACCGGAAGAACAAAAATTTTCCCATCACCAACTTCACCTGTTCTTGCTGATTGAATAATGCAATCCAAAACTTTCTTAAGTTCGCTATCTTTAACAACAATTTCTAACTTCAACTTTGGGACAAAATCTATCTTATATATTTCTCCTCTCCATTGTTGTGTGATTCCTCTCTGTCTACCACAACCCTCAACTTCAGATACTGTGATACCACTATGCCCTATTTTTTCAAGTTCTATTTTTATCTGCTCTAACTTTTCTGGCCTTATAATCGCCTCTATTTTTTTCATAATACCCTCCTATGCATCCAAAAATTTGCTTAATCATTAATTCTTTTTTAAAAAATAACTTACTGGTTTTCTTGTTAAAAACTCTGGATATGCAACATTCCCATGTTCTCCAACATCTAACCCTTCAATTTCTTCTTTTAATGATACTCTTATATCTATCGTGTGTTTCAAAATATACCATATAAGCACTGAAACTAAAAACACAAAAATTCCAACACTCAACACACCTTGAATCTGTGTAAACAACAATTTTGTACCACCACCATAAAACAAGCCATTACTGCACGAAATACCGCCAACATTGTCCTTAGCAAACAAACCAACAGAAATTGTTCCAAAAACACCGTTAACAAGATGTACAGATAATGCACCAACAGGGTCATCAATTTTCAACTTATCAAAAAACAGCACAGAAAAAACAACTAACATACCAGCAATTAAACCAATTATTATAGACGCCTCAACACTTACAAATGCACACGGAGCAGTTATTACAACAAGTCCTGCAAGACATCCGTTTAATGTCATACCTAAATCTGGTTTACCTAATAAAATCCAGGAAGTAATCGTTGAACTTATTATCGCAGAAGCAGCAGCTGTGTTAGTTGTTACTGCAATATGACTTATAGCTTTTGGGTCAGCAGTCATTGTAGAACCAGGGTTAAAACCAAACCATCCAAACCATAAAACAAAAGTTCCCAATGTGGCTAATGAAAGATTATGTCCTGGGATAACATTAATTTTATCACCATCATATTTACCAAACCGTGGACCAAGCAGTAAAACACCAGCTAATGCAGCCCAACCACCAACAGAGTGAACAACTGTAGAACCGGCAAAATCTAACATTCCCTTTTGTTGTAACCATCCACCACCCCAAACCCAGTGTCCTACTATGGGATATATAAGCATACTCATAAAGAAAGAAAAAACTATAAACGATACATATTTGATTCTTTCTGCAACAGCGCCAGAAACAATTGTTGCAGCAGTCCCACAAAATACTAATTGAAAGAAAAATTTTGCTAATAATGGAACTGAAGCCCAAGAGAGTGCTCTGTATACACCTTGATATAAATCACCCGTAGCAGGAGAGTTATCAGCGCCTAAAAGAAAGAACAACCCTTTTAGTCCAACAAAACCATTTCCGTCACCAAACATTAATCCCCAACCTAAAAACAAATAACCTAATGTTGCTACTGCAAACACAATAAAATTTTTTGACAAAATATTTACTGTGTTTTTTACCCTTGCAAAACCACTTTCTACCATAGCAAAACCTAAGTTCATAAAGAACACAAGTTTTGCTGTTACTAAAACCCAAATCGTATTTACTATAACTTGCATATCCATAGGATCTTTTCTCCTTTTCTTAAAAATTTATATCTGCTTGAACAGTATAAGTTGGTTTTATGTTTGGATTATTGTAAATTGTGTATCCAAAAATCATAGATGTTTTTTCAGAAAACATCCATGAGAATCCAAAGGAAAAACTCCCATACGAGTTTCTCTCACTTTGATAATCCAAACAAACCCATAATTTATCAGAAATTTCGCTCATTACTCGTTCATAAGCAACCAAAAAACCTTTATTGTCTACATTCCCATTTTCATCAACTAACAATTTCTCATTTCCTAAGTAATATCCTAAAGAAAATTTTCCAACAGAATAAACTGTCTTTGCAAGTTTAAGGTACGAAATATTGTAATCAGTCAAATCTTTTTTTGTACCAATTGCATACTGACCAAAAACTACAGCTGGTGCAAAACTAAACAACGAATTTTCAGGAGTGCCAATTTTATAGTTGAAATAAAAAGGGTATTCATCTAATGGTCCCAACCCAGCAATGTGGTCAAACCCAACTTCTGCTTGAAATTTCTCAAAAGGTAAAATACCAACGGTTAATCCAAAATTTGTAACTAGTGAAGTGAAACTTCCGTCATCATTTTTACTCACAGGGACATAGAAATCTGCAGTCAGATGTAAAACTTTATACGGTTGTATATCTGTAGATGGTGACCATATATGCGTAGACGGAGTAGAATAGATGTACTGAAAAGTGCTTGCTACCAACAATGATGTTATAATTAAACTTTTTTTCATAACTCCCTCCCAACAAAATATATTCACATCTACTTCTTTAATATCACACTTCTGTTTAATCAACACATCTTTGTTCAATCAATAACAAATAACATCATTGTTGGTGAGAAAAATATCTTTTCTGAAAAATGTTTATTTATAAATTACATCTTTATAAAAAAATTTTAAATTGAAAAACACCTCTGTTTTTGCAAAATTATATCCTGCCCAACCTTTCATCGGTTGGGCAGGATTAGTATTAACCTTGTGAATTTTTCAAGTATTAAATATCAAAATAGAGATAGAATTCATAAGGATGTGGTCTCATTCTTACTGCATCAACTTCTTTTTTATATTTATATTCCAACCACACATCAATGACATCCTTAGTAAAGACCCCTCCTCTCAGCAAGTATTCATTGTCTTCTTCTAAACTTTTCAATGCAGTATAGAGAGAACCAGGTACTGTTGGTATTGATTTTAGTTCTTCTTCACTTAATTCAAATAAATCAACATCTGTTGGTTCACCTGGGTCAATTTTGTTTATAATACCATCAATACCAGCCATTAACATTGCAGCAAATGCTAAATAAGGATTAGCAGATGGGTCTGGTGGTCTGAACTCTATCCTTTTTGATTTCGGATTTTCACTATACATTGGAATTCTTACAGCAGCTGATCTGTTTCTCGCTGAATAAACCAAATTTACTGGCGCTTCATACCCTGGAACAAGTCGTTTATACGAATTCGTTGTTGGAGCACAGAACGCCATCAAACTTTTAGCATGTTTTAACAACCCGCCAATATAATACAATGCTGTTTTTGATAACATTGCATAACCATTTTTATCAAAGAAAATATTTTTACCATCTTTCCATAAACTCTGATGGCAATGCATACCACTACCATTATCACCAAAAATTGGTTTCGGCATAAAGGTTGCTACCATATTATGTTTTCTTGCAACATTTTTAACAATATATTTGTACATCATTAGATTATCTGCCATTTTCAAAAGTTTATCAAATTTAATATCTATCTCACACTGACCAGCAGTTGCTACTTCATGATGATGCACCTCTATTTTTATACCAGCTTCTAACATTTTTAATATCATCTCACTACGAACATTTTGAAGAGTATCATGAGGAGGTACAGGGAAATATCCTTCTTTAAATCTTATTTTATACCCTAAATTAGGTTTTTCATCTCTTCCCGTATTCCAGTCTGCTTCTACAGAATCTAAAAAATAATATCCACAAGATTCGTTTTGGTCAAACCTAACATCATTGAAAAGAAAAAATTCAGCTTCAGGACCAAAGTATACTTCGTCAGCAATACCTGACTCTTTAAGAAATTTTTCAGCTTTTTTTGCAATATATCTTGGGTCTCTTGTATATGGTTGTTTTGTTATTGGATCATAAATATCACATATAATACTCAATGTCGGTACTTCACATATAGGGTCAACAACTGCTGTGGTAGGGTCTGGTATAAGTATCATATCTGATTCTTGAATTTTTTGAAATCCTCGTATTGAAGAACCATCAAACCCAATTCCTTCATGCCAAATACTTTTCACTGGATCGTCTATTTCCCAGAGTTCTGATACAGGTATAGAAAAATGTTGCCACAGACCTGGTAAATCATTAAATTTTAAATCTACAATTTGTATGTTTTTTTCTTTAATAATTTTTTCTACATTTTTTATCGCTTCTTCATTTACTTCAACCTTGTTTTTCATTTTTTACCCTCCTTTTCATAAATAGGTTATTGAGTTAATGAGTTATTGGGTTATTGAGTTCAGAGTTTAAAAACCCTTAACACATTAAACTCTATAACTTTTATTTGTGCGATAAATTGCACCGCTACTAATACTTTGTAAACTTCTTTGTTAGAGGAATACTCTTACGATGAGGAATATTTTTGCACCTTTGCAGAAACTACATCTTTGTAGGGAAGAACTTATAAATTAATAAGCATACAACTTGCCGTAAGGTCTATGTGAATAAGGATATAATTTTACAAATCTACTATTTAAAACTTCTTTGTTGTCAAAACCAAAATGTTTACAAAAATTGTCTATATATTTTTTTAACAATTCAGTATCTTCTTTGTCTAATTCAACAACTTTAACTTCTTTACCTAAAATACATTTCTCAAGATTTCCTTCTGTACGTACAAAAATTTTCCCACCATGCATACCGGTACCTACAAAATCTCCAACAGGAGTGTTATTTTTATTTAATCCTAAAACAATTATTAACCCTCCTGCCATGTATTCACCTAAAAAATCTTTTGCATCTCCACCTATAACTATTACAGGAAAATTATCTTTGTATGCTTTCATATGTATTCCTACACGATATCCTACATCTCCTTTTATATAAATTTCGCCACCACGCATACCATAACCTATGATATCACCTGCGTTACCATAAATTATAATTTCCCCAGAATTCATAGTATTACCTACAGCATCTTGAGCATTACCATTTACAACAACTGTTGCTCCATCCATAAAAACTCCTAAGTCATTCCCTGCTGTACCATTTATGACTATTTTCATTTTATTTTTTAACCCTGCTGCAATATATCTTTGACCACAAACATTTTCTAAAACAAGTTCTTCAATATCATTATTGTTATTTAAAACCTTATGAATTTCTTCATTTAAAACTTTATAATGTAATCCTTCTGTGTTTAAAACAATTTTTTTCATAAAAAAAATTATATCTCCACTCCTTCTCCTACAACAAGATGTTTCCTAAAATCTTTTGGAAGAACTAAAAATCCAAAATCATCTTTAAGAAGTTCTTCTTCGAAATTTTTTACATCAACTTTTTTATCTATAAGAAGTTTAAATATCCCTGCCCTCTCTATATTACCCAAAAGAATAATACCTACTATTTTGTTATCTTTTAACACTATTTTTTTATAAAGATTTTCTTCTCTACGAATTAAAACTTTATATTTTGGGTCATTTTCTTTAATGTTTGTTATGCCAAAAGATATTGAAGGTATACCTAATATCTCAACTGAATTCATCGGATATAAACCTTCGTATATTTTATTATCTCCTGCCATATTTAACCCTGCAACTTTACCTTGTTGAGCAGCAGTTGGCCAGATTGCTATAACAGAGTTTTCTTCTAAAATTGAATTTTTACTTTCAACAACATCACCAGCTGCAAAAACATCTTCTATATTTGTCCTCATATGTTCATCAACAAGTATACCTTTATTTATTTTTATACCACTATCTTTAATAAAATCTATGTTTGGTCTTACACCTACTGCGATTATTAAAAGGTTAGTTTTGATTTCACTACTATCTTTTAGTTTAACTGAAGTTAATCTATTATTTTCTGCAATTACTTCAACTATTGTGTTAGATTTTATGAATTTACAGTTATGTTCTTCTAATTTTTTTTCAAGATATTCTGAAGCGATATTGTCAAATGTATTAGCTAACAATCTGTCAGCAATATCTATAATATAAAACTTAATACTTCTTGCTAACAATCCTTCAGCAGATTTCATTCCTATAAGACCACCACCTAAGATCACAGCATTTTCTATTCTGTTTTTTGTAATATAATCTAACAACTTTTTTGCATCTAAAAGTTTTGTAAATGTAAAAATTCCTTCTATGTTATTTTCTAATCCTTTAATTGGTGGTACAATAGGTACACCACCTGAAGTAATCAATAGTTTATCGTATTTAAATTCTTGTTTTTTATCTGTGGCCACAATCTTATTTTTTATGTCTAAACCTACAACTTTTGTAGAATAATAAACATTTAAATTATACTTTTTGTCAAAATCATCTTCTACAAAATTCATTTTATCTTCAGAAACTTTTCCTGCAAGATAATAAGAAATAAGTGGTCTTGAATACAATCTATCTTCGTCAGTGAACACAACAATTTCGTTTTCTTTATCTATACTACGTATAGCTTTTATTGCAGAAACTGCTGCTGTAGAATATCCTATTATTAAATACTTCATAATGTTACCTCTTTATTTATTTACTTCAACAACTACTAATGCTTCATTTGGACAATGTTCTACACAAGACGGTTTTTCTCTTTCTAAACACAAATCACATTTTGAAGCAACTTTTTTATTTTTTAAATCTGGTTTTATAACACCAAACGGGCATACCATAATACACATCCAGCAACCAACACATTTTTCCTTGTTGTGTAAAACAACACCGTTTTTATCTTTATACATTGCTCCCGTTAAACATGCTTGTACACAAGGTGCATCTTCACAGTGTCTACATTGTAATGCAAAGCTTAAAACACCTTTTTCTTCAAACACAATAGCTGACAATGCCTTCCCACCTTCTGATTTGAATGTTTTTATAATACTTTTTGATTTTGAATGTGCAGTTGCACAATATACTTCACACAATCTACATCCCATACAATACTCTTCTTTTGCTAAAACTTTTTTCATATAATTTACCAACCTTCTCCTGCATGTTTTATACCTAAAAGTTTTAATTCTATTTCTGTTAGTCCTACACCACGAAGATGTTCTCTATTACCACGTAAGGACTCTATAGCATTTATGCCCATACCACCTAACATTTCTTTTATTTCTAAAGACCATGCTCTTAACAAATTATACGCTCTTTTTGCTCCAACTTCTGGATTTAATCTTTTAGTAAGAAACGGATCTTGAGTTGCAATACCCCAGTTGCATTTACCAGTATAACACTTCTGACATAAATGACAGCCCAAAGAAACTAATGCTGCTGTACCAATATATACCGCATCAGCACCTAACGCTATTGCTTTTATTACATCAGCAGAAGATCTAAACCCACCAGATGCTATTATAGAGGCTCTATTTCTGATACCTTCTTTTCTTAATCTTTGATCTACAACAGCAATTGCTAATTCTATAGGTATACCAACATTATCCCGAATCACTGTTGGAGCAGCTCCTGTACCACCTCTGATACCATCTATTACAACAAAATCTGCCCCTGCACGAACAATACCAGAAGCAATCGCTTCAACATTATGTACAGCAGCAATTTTTACTCCTACTGGTTTTTTATACCTTGTTGCTTCTTTTAATGCAAAAATAAGTTGTTTCAAATCTTCTATAGAATAAATATCATGGTGTGGTGCTGGAGAAAGTGCATCTGTACCGATTGGGATCCTTCTAGTTTTTGAAATTTCTTCATCAACTTTTTCTCCAGGAAGATGTCCACCAATACCAGGTTTTGCACCTTGACCAATTTTTATTTCTATTGCTGCACCACGATTTAAATAATCTATATCAACTCCAAACCTGCCTGATGCAACTTGGACAATAGCACGATGTGCATAAGGTATTAAATCTTCATGAAGCCCACCTTCACCTGTATTCCAATAAGTACCAAACTCACAAGCTGCTTTTGCTAAAGATTTTTGTGCATTCAAAGATATAGAGCCATAACTCATTGCAGCAAACATTATAGGTGTTTCCAAAACAAGTTGTGGTGGCAGTTCTTCATTTATAGAATCAGGTTTTGCACCAATAAATGTCCTTATTTCCATTGGTTCTCTTAGAGGATCTATTGACGGATTTGTTACTTGTGAAGCGTTCAACACAATATGGTCAAAATACTCTTTATATTTTTTATCAGAACCCATACCAGTCAATAACACGCCACCTGTCTCTGCTTGTTTTATAATATTATACACATCTTTACTAGACCAATGTTCATTAAGTTTTATATCTGGTGTATCATTAACTATAGTTATAGCACCAGTTGGACAAATATCTTCACAAAAATGGCAACCTACACAATTCTCGTTAACTGCAACAATACTATCCGTATCAGGATCGTAATAATGAGCATCATTAGCACACATTCTAACACATGCTTGACATTTTATACATTTATCTAAATCTCTTATTATTTTAAATTCGCCTCTATATTTTGACTTAGCCATTGTTAGTTATCTCTCCTATTACTGGTTCTCCTGCTTTTGGCATCCAAACTTTATCTAAGTTTTTACAAACAGTTCTTATTGCTGCTTCCTCTGATGCAATATATAAAAAATCATCTTTTTTAGCAGCAACTAATGGTCTTAGCTTGACTCTATCATTAATACCTACCATTTTATCATTTGTTGCTATAATAACCGCAAAAGGACCATTAACTAAAGCTGAACCATAAATTGCTCGTAATTTTGTATAAAAATTTTTTTCTTCCTCAGGCATACGATCTATTTGACTCCAAAACGGTGCTGCAATAATTTTTGCAAATATATCAAAACTAAGTTTTTGTTTGCGAACAATAAAATCTACAAGATATGTAACAACCTCTGTGTCTGTAAACAAAGTACAATAATATCCAAAATTTTCAAGATACCTTCTATTTATACCATAAGAAGAAATCTCGCCATTATGTACAACAGACCAGTTAAGAAGCCCAAACGGATGTGCACCACCCCACCACGCAACTGAATTTGTAGGGAACCTATTATGAGCAATCCATATATATGCTTTATATTCATCAATTCTATAAAACTCGCCAATCTCATCTGGTTCACCTACTCCTTTAAAAATACCCATGTTTTTACCTGAAGAAAAAACAAATGCGCCATCTATGTTTTTGTTGAGGTACATCACACAATCAATTATAAAATCATCTAATGACAAAAGAGTGTTTTCATGATAAACATTTAAAACAGGGAAACTTATACTTTCTTTAGGTAAAATAAAGTATCTATATAACAACGGTACATATTTTAATGTTTTAACTTTCTTTGTAGGTATTGGTTCTTTAAGTTTAATGTCAAATCTTTGTTTAAGAAAATTCTCAGTTGTTTCTATTGCTGATTCTTTTTCATACATTATATGAAAACAATAATAATCTTTCATATCAGGATATATCCCATAACCAGCATAACCACTTCCTAATCCATTACCTCTTTCTTTCATATTTGTAATAGAATCTACAATATCTTTACCACTTATAACAGATAATCCTTTCAAATTCATCATTCCAGTTACACCACATCCTGAAGGTATATGTTGTGTTTTATCGTTTAATAACTTATTCATAATATTTTAAATTTTATTTTATTGAAAATTAAGTAATCGGATATGGTTCGTCTTATTTTGGGCTGAACTTTACTATTAAACATCTCAGACAATGTAGGGCAAACCTTTTAGGTTTGCTCGTTAAAGAAGCAAGGTTACATGCCTGTGGCAGTCCCTGCCCGCGGCAGGCGGGCGCCTCTGGCGGAAAACCTTGCCCTACAATACCATTTCCAAAGGTCATGATAATCCCAAAGAATACGGACCATCTCAGCAACTGAAAACACCAAATTCAGTGAAAGATATAAAAAAATACTAACTTCAAAGTTAATTATTATAATTCAGAAATTGGTGAAACAGAAAACTTGTAGCTCTTCTTTGAACAGAAAAACTTCTTTGGTGCAGAAAAACCTTCTTTGGTAAGTAAATAGAAAAGCACAACTTTGTGTTTTTTTATCTTTATAAAATAAAAATTTATTTGTCAAGTGGTGAACAAAAAAATTTTTTTATCTCTTAAGTCCTAATCAATTTTTTATTTTTAAATAAACCACTGAATTTCACAAAAATTGCACAGAATAAAAAAAATTAACCACTGAGACACAGGAGAACGCGGAGTTAGAAAAAAATATAAAGAAAGAGATTAAAACATTTTAAGTTTTTTCTACATAAACTTTGTGTCTTTTCACCTGCTGTGCGGATAAGTTTGTACATTTGTGATAAAAAATATCCAACCACAGAATTCACTGAAATTACAGAGTTTTATTAGTGAAATTTAAACATTATTTCTGTGTATTCAGTGTTTTCAGTGGCAAAAATAGTTCATTTGAATAAAATCCTGAAGAATTTTTGAGAGGCAGGGAGAAAAAAATCCCCCTGCCTCTTTCTGCAGTTTTACGAATTTAAAATTTTCTTTGCGACATCATCTTCAGCTTCAGTAATAAACGGAATACCAGTTACTTCCTCAGTTTCACGATTAGCAGAAAACAAGTCATCTCTTGAGATAGCAGAAACAGAGAATTTTCTTGCACCAGCCATAAGCTGTTGTAATCCAGCTTTAAGCTTATCAGCTAACGTCCAACAAGCAACAGCACCAAATGGAATATTTTTCATTTCGTTTTTACCAACTTTTTTCTCAACTTCATACCAACCAGCAAAAATTTCTTCTGGTTTTGAACCAAACTCAGCAACTGAAGCAGGAAGTTTATCCCAGTTACCATTTACTTTTTCTTTATTTTCCGGTCTTAAAACACCTTCAATATTTGAACCGAGGAAACCTGGTATCATCAATGCTCTTCCCATACAAACAAGTTTAGTATACGGAGCACCAAGAGCTAATGCTTTAAAGATATGATCTTCTTTTGCAAAACCACCTGCAAATGCCATATCTACAACTTTTT
>Ga0078972_1004106_pt1 | contig 41184 bp, 28 predicted proteins | sample YelNatPaOPGAMG01_FD_67568 | JGI IMG/M metagenome (GOLD analysis project Ga0078972, IMG submission 67568) | Hot spring thermophilic microbial communities from Obsidian Pool, Yellowstone National Park, USA - OP-RAMG-01 (SPADES assembly) (version 2) | ecosystem: Environmental > Aquatic > Thermal...
GGGTTGGTTCCAAGAGCCATTGACCATCACCAGATACAGCCGCCGGCCATCGTCACTGGCCGTGGCCAGCACCGGGGTCAGTGGCCCGGACACGTCCTGGCCACGCTGAACGGACTTGTGCTAAGGCACCCTGGCGCAACGGAGCTCTCAATTAGCCGCTTCGATTGATGTCTGACGGCCGGGCCGCCACGCTAGCGAATGCCTAGCAGGATGTGGAAAAGGCTCTGGGTTTGAAAAACGCCCGTCAAATTTCCGTGGGAATTCACGGCACCTTGGGCGCAAAGAGGGGTTCTCCAATAGCCTGCGAGGTGATGTGGCGGACTTCAGCGTCGCACGTCGGGCATAGGAACCATCCGACCGATCTGTAGCCCCGTGCAGTCCGCCTCCATTGTGTCGGTCCACCGGGAGGCTGACTCGGGCCGAAGTGTCGTCCGCCCACGCCTCGGGGGTCTCAACCCACCCAATTGCTCCGTCGTCAGCGAGCCGGCGCTTCCAAAGGTCCCAGCGACAGACCAGCGCGCCGGGCGAACGCCTCGAAATCGAAGCTAGGCGTGCCGGAGCTCCAGAAGGCAACGCGCCCGCTCCGGTCACAATGCTGACTCTCGATTTACAATCTCCGCTCGGCCGGAGGACTATCGCCCTGCTCAAGCTGTGCCGTACGCGGCCTACGTGCGTCCTTTCCCGTTGACGATAGATGTTCCGAGTGATAGGCGCATTCTCATGCGACCGACAATCCACCACCTGAGGGTCGAATTCGTGACTTTCAGAAGCCGCGCCGAGCGCAGTGAATACACAGCCCGCCGTTACCAGGCGATCCTCCGAGGCAAGGTGCTGGATGTGGGGTGTGATGAAGCCCTGCTCCGCAAACTGCTGCCCGAAAGCGAATACGTCGGGATTGACATCGGGGGCGCGCCGGACATCCGATTGGACCTGGAGTCAGTAGAGCGGCTGCCTTTCCCAAAAAACACATTCGACTGTGTGGTGTGCACAGATGTGCTGGAACACCTGGACAGCCTGCACCTGGTGTTCAACGAGATTCTTCGGGTCAGCCGCCGGCATGTAATCCTTTCGTTGCCGAATTGCTGGGCAGCCGCCCGGGTTCCAATTGAGCGGGGTCATGGATCGCCTGGCCATTACGGGCTGCCGTTGGACAAGCCGAACGATCGTCACAAGTGGTTCTTTTCGCTTGCAGATGCGGTGGCTTTTGTTGAAGGGCACGCGCAAAAGCTTCACTTTGTGATCCGCGACGTGTGCGCCATGGAGAAGCCGCGGCCTTTGATCGTCCGAATCCTGCGGCGACTCCGGTACCCCAAACAAATCTACTACCTCAACCGGTACGCCCATGCGGTGTGGTTTCACTTGGAAAAACAGCCCGCGGCGTCCGCCGCAAAATGACCCTCCGCGCCGGTCCTTTTGGGTCACGGCAGCGGAACACGGTCGCTCAGGCAGATCCCGAAGGCGTGATCCTCACGGACTGGCCGCAAGGCTTCATAGGAGGTTGCCCTGAAAGAGTCGGTGGCCAACTGGCTGAGCAGGCTGAAGAATTGGATCGACGGTAATTTTTGCCAGTCGTTTCTGTGCGACTTTGCCACACGGTATCCCTTGTCGCACGGAATAGTCACGCGTGACAAACCTGGGCCCGTCTTCCTGGCCGGGCCAGGTTTCACCACCGTATACCTCAGTGCCAGCGCGTGCGACTGATCGAAGAGTGGGTGGACGCTGCCGTGCAAACCTCTCCCCGCCGTTCAATCAGCTTTACGCTGCCGCCGGGCGGCCCAGTATCCCAGCTAGGCCGTTGCTCCAGGATCCAAGGCTGTGGGTCCTCCACAGCAAGCCCAACAACCCTCGACTATGCTCGTCATGATGCCCGGCTGGGGGACGTTGCTATGCTCATCCGAATTGCACCGCTGCTCGAACAGGTGGAGGATCTCCGGTGCACAAGCGCGCACTGTTCGGTATCCTCTCGTAGCCCGGAACTTCACATATCCTCGGCCCTGCCTTCAAGAGCATCCACTCCGATCTCGCGATACGCACAGGTGAGTCTGTGCGCTGTGTGATCGATCATAAAGCGGCTCCGAATCTTCTCCTGGGCGCGTTCGACCCCGGGATCCAGGTGCGGCCATTCCCGGATGAGTTGGCGCAGCGCTTCCGCCAAGGCTTTGGGTTGTCCCGGAGCAACCAGAAACTCTGAGACATCCAACACCTGCTCAATAACTCCGACTCGGGTCGAAACCAGCGGAACCCCGGCAAACAGCACCTCAATAGCAACCATGCCGAAGCTCTCCCGTCGGCTCGGCTGGATCGCCAGGTCGTATTCTCGAACCAGGTCTCGGTATTGCTCCGCCCTTCCTAGAAAGCGGAATTTCCCAATCTTGAGTCGCTTCAGACCTAACGGGTCTGCGGAGGGATCCGGCTGCGCGTCGGTGAAGTCCCACTGCCTGCATGGCAACTCTCCTCTCTGTTGCAGAAGGTACAAGGCCTCCGTCAGATCCGCCCAACCTTTGCTGGGAGACCCACAGCCGATCACCAAGATTTTGTCCGGGAAGCTTTCGCTCTTGGGTTTAACCGGAGCGTAATCCGCAGGCTCGACCCCGTTGTGAATGAGTCGGATGCGGTGCGCCGGATCCCACATTTGTGCGCGCTCCTGCAGTTCATCGCCGACGGCGATGATCAGGTCATATTCGGCGCAGCGGTATTTCTCGAAATCCCTCCGGCTCATACCCGAGCTACGCAGGAACACCGCGGTACGCGCCTGAGTGCGCCTCGCCAAAGCAAGACCCAACAGCGCCTCACCGTGATCGTTGGCGTGGATGATCATGGGGCGTATCCCAGCAGCATGGAGTCTGCGCCAGACTCGCCCGGCAAAGGCGGCGTTCCGCCAAAGCCGGCCGAGGATCGAGCGCGATCCGGGAAAGCGCTCGACGATCAGGGGGATGCCGGCTTCCCGGCAGACCTTGCTCAACCAACCCTCGCTACCGGTCACGAGCACCGGGTGCCAGGGACGCAGCAACCCATGCCGGAGTAGCCGAGCCAAACTCTTGGTTGCACCACTGACATGCGCACGTTGCTGCAGGAACACCACGCTCGGTTGCATAAGCCCAAAGACCTCTCACCTCCGGAGGTGGGGTGGCAAGTCCTCCGCGCGCCGCGCAATCACGTACACACTGTCTCCACACCAATAGCGGCCAATCAACACATTGCGTATCCGATACTTGATGCGCTGCAGCAAGGATGGGCTGCGACGCTGATGCTCGCCTGACTCGATGACCTCCCACCCCGTTGCCTGGAGCAGCTTGGAGATAGCGGCAATAGGATAAGGCCGCACATGGGTGGGCTCGTGCCAAAAGTATCCTGCGACCTGGTGAAGGTTGGCTATGTTGGGAGTCAGTACCACCATCGGTGCACCCGGCGGCAAAATCCGGTGCAGCAAGCGAAACAGCTCCGCGACCTGGGGCGGAGGTAAATGTTCGATGATGTGCGACACGTGCGCGGCGTCATATGTGCCCGGCGCCACGCTCCGCAGGTGCACAAATAGATCGTCGTGAATGACTGGAAGCCCTTTCTCTCGGCAGACTGCACACAACTCCGCGTCAACCTCAACGCCAACCCCCTCCACGCCAGCTTCCTTCAGGAGCTCAAGGAAGTGGCCCTGGCCACAAGCAACATCCACCACCGCATGCCTGCCTCGGAAGTATTTCAGAAATGGCTGGAAGTAGGCGCGGGCCTCTTCGCGTGACCGTTTGTCGGGGAAGCGCAGAGGCTCGGACACTCGAACCCCACGGTCGGTATTCGCGGAAAGGGATGCGCCGTTCGTGCTGTTGGGGCTGTTAGCCATAGCCAGCGGATTCTTACCGAAGCTTCATCGACCAGTCAACCCGTTTGCGAAGCAGCGCCAGTGCTGATCCATCAGTTGATCAGGCTCGCCCCGCTACGCTCCAGGGGCCTCGGATTGCTGGAGGGGCTTCACGGGCCCCGACTTGCACTACTGCCCTCGACAGGGTTGCCATCCAGACGCCGGGCTGATTGTGCAGCGGTGTTCTTGATTCCCTGTCCCGGGAAAAACAAGGCTGTGGGCCAGGCAACGAAGCGGCCGCGGTGCCTGGACGGTCTTCCAACCAGGCTTCGTGAGCCCCAGTTCAGGGTTGCTTGGTCGGGTCGTCAGTCACGCCAAGGCCGCGACGGGGCTCCTCGACACACCGGTGGCACGCTGAGCCGAAAATCCTTGGAGGTTAACGCCTAGGAGCCTGTCGGACTAACCTCAATTCTCACACTAGTAAGCTGTTGATGCTCAAACTGTTAAGGTTTAGCCCCAAGAATTCTCGCCGTCGATTATCAGACACTTATGCCGAAAGTTCGACAGGCTCCTGGGACTGTCCTTTGGAAATCCCGCGTTTGCCCTTGGGCTTTTTGCCTGAGGCTCAGGCCGGTACATAATTGAAACCGTCTGAATCACGAGCATGAGCTGCCGTGTGAGCGAGCAGACCTATGCCGGGTGAACTGTCGTCCAGCCCGCTAGTCAGGCGTGCTTACGTGCCGGCTGTCGGCCCGGGGCTCCGGGTGTTGCTGCGGTGTGTTCTGGCGCTATGCGCCTTGCTCGGAGCCAACTCGGTTTACCTGGGCGCGGTGACGTTCTTGGGCTGGCTGCACGGGGAGTCCTACGAGAACTACTTCTACCAATACATGTTCCTCGCCCACGTGGTGCTGGGCCTGTTGCTGGTGGTGCCGGTGTTGGTCTTCGGCGTATTGCACATGAAGAACGCCCATGCTCGGCCGAATCGGCGGGCGGTGCGCACCGGCTACGCCCTGTTTGCCCTGAGCCTGGTGGTGCTGGGCAGTGGCGTGGCGCTACTGCGCGTGGGCAACTTCAAGCTGCAAGATCCCGTACTGCGCGCGGTGGTGTATTGGGCGCATGTGCTGACGCCGTTTCTGGCGATCTGGCTTTATGTGCTGCATCGGCTGGCGGGCCCGCGCCCCCGCTGGCGCGTGGGCCTGGCTTGGACGGGCGCGGTGGCTGTGGCGGTGGCGGCCATGGCGATGCTGCATGCCCAAGACCCGCGCCAGTGGAACAAGGCGGGGCCGGCTGAGGGCACCAACGACTTCCACCCCTCGCTGGCGCGGACCGCCACGGGCAGGTTCATCCCCGCCCGCACTCTGATGATGGACGAGTATTGTCGGAAATGCCACGAGGACGCTTACCAAGGTTGGTTTCACAGCGCGCACCGATTCAGCTCATTCAACAACCCGTTTTACCTCTTCAGCGTGCGTGAGACCCGGCAGGTGGCCTTGGCGCGCGATGGCCACGTGAAAGCCTCGCGCTGGTGCGCTGGCTGTCATGATCCAGTGCCGTTATTCAGCGGAGCGTTTGACGATCCGGACTTCGATCTGGAAAACGATCCCAGTGCGCATGCCGGCATTACCTGCACGGTCTGCCACTCCATTACTCGCGTCAACAGCATGGTGGGCAATGCGGACTATACCTTGGAAGAGCCGATTCACTATCCGTTTGCCTTCAGTTCGAACCGTATCCTGCAATTCATCAACGAGCAACTCATCAAAGCCAAACCGCACTTCCACAAGAAGACCTTCCTCAAGCCGCTGCATCGCACGGCAGAGTTTTGCTCGACCTGCCACAAGGTGAGCATCCCGGGCGAAGTCAACCACTACAAGGAATGGCTGCGCGGGCAGAACCATTACGACACCTTCCTGCTCAGCGGTGCTTCTGGACACGGGGCACGCAGCTTTTATTATCCGGCTAAGGCCGTGGCCAACTGTGCCGGCTGCCACATGCCGCTGCAGCCCTCGACCGATTTCGGCGCCAAGTATTTCGACGGCACCAACCGCCTCTGTATCCACAACCATCTGTTCCCCGCCGCCAACACCGGCGTGGCCCACGTGCGCGACCAACCGCACGTGGTCAAGGCTCACCAGGAGTTTCTCCAAGGCTCCGTCCGCGTGGACATCTTCGGGTTGAAGGAAGGCGGCACAGTGGACGGCCGGCTCATTGCCCCGCTGCGGCCCCAGGTGCCGGCCCTAAAGCGCGGCCAGACCTATCTGCTGGAAGTGGTCTTGCGCACCTTGCGCCTAGGGCACCCGTTGACCCAAGGCACGGCCGATTCCAACGAACTGTGGGTGGACGTGAAGCTGAGTTGCGGGGAGCGCATCGTGGGCCGCAGTGGTGGCCTGGGCCCGCACGGCGAGGTGGACCGGTGGTCGCACTTTGTAAACGTTTACATGCTTGATCGGCACGGCCAGCGCATCGATCGGCGGAATCCCCAGGACATCTTCACCCCGCTCTACAATCACCAGATTCCCCCTGGGGCGGCCCAGGTGGTGCATTACAGCTTCACGGTGCCGGAGGACCTGACCGGGCCGCTGACGGTCGAGGTGAAGCTCCAATACCGCAAGTTCGACACCATTTACATGAACTACGTTTTCGGACGGAGCTACACCAACGGGGCACCCTTCCAAGTGACCAACGACCTGCCAATCACCACGATCGCGAGCGACCGGGTGACGTTCCCCATCGAGGGCGTGGAGCCGTCTGACTTGTCGCAACTCAAAGCTCCGGCCCCCGAGTGGGAGCGCTGGAACGACTACGGCATCGGGCTGCTGCTCGAAGGCGACAAGGGCAGTGAAAAGGGCGAGTTGCTCCAAGCCGAACAGGCGTTCCGGCAGGTGGAGCAGTTGGGCCACGCCGACGGCCCGGTGAACCTGGCCCGCGTCTATCTCAAAGAAGGCCGGCTGGGCGATGCTGCAACTGCGCTGCAACGCGCCGTGAGATTCGACCCACCCGCGCCGCGCTGGAGGGTGGCTTGGCTGACCGGCCTGGTCAACAAGCAAAACGGTTTCCTGGACGAAGCCATCCAGCAATTCCGCACCATCCTGGAGGATCGCTATCCGGAACTGGAGCAGCGCGGCTTTGACTTCAGCAAGGACTACGAGGTCATCAACGAGCTGGGCCTGACCCTCTTCGAGCGCGCCAAACAGGAGCGTGGCCGGCCGGCGCAGCGCGATGACTTCCTGCGTCAAGCCGCCGCACAGTTCCAAAAGACCTTGGCGCTGGATGCGGAAAACCTGACCGCGCACTATAACCTGGCGCTGATCTATGCCCAACTAGGGGACAGTCGGCTGGCCGCACACCACCGCCGCCTACACGAACGCTACCGGCCTGATGACAACGCCCGCGACCGCGCTGTGGCCAGCGCACGCCGCCGCGACTCGGCAGCGGACCACGCCGCCCAGGCGATCGTCATTTATCCGTTGCAGCGGCCCGGGGCCATGGAACCGAGTAACCAGCGATGAGCTTGCCTTCCTCAGCCAAAGTGAATTGGGTCGGCCCCCCTTGGACGCGCGGCTGCTGGCAGGCCAACCTCGACCTGCGTCCACGCCACGGTCACCAGGTGACAGGTAAGGCGCCGCGCCGCTGGGCCATCTCACACCCCACCCGGGCTCTAGCACTGAACTGGAGCGCGGGTGGTCCCTGGTCTCAGCCCCCGCGCTGGCCTTGGCTGCTGCGACGGGGGATCGGGCGCGCTCCGTCGCTCCCGCGGCTCGGAAGTTCAGCGACCAGAGTCTCTTTTCGTATGATGCTTTGTCCACGGACCAGAGAAGGGAGGCCTCCGCTCACCCGCTGCCATTGGCAGGCGTGGCGAGCTTCTGCAACGCAGGGAGCGATCGCACCGAAAGCTGCCTTCAACGCCAAGATGCCGGATCCCGCTCGATCTCCCTTCGACCAACGGATGGCCGGGATGATGAGTGAGGCGGCTCGAACACACCCCATCATCGCAATTCGGCGAGCGGCTGTACCGAGCTCCGCCCCCCAAACCGCTGCCTTGACTGCTGTGGCTCCGCAACGACTAGCTGCCTGGCCGGAGGATTTCCCATGACCGCTCCCCCCAACTGCGGCGACGAGCCCAGTCCCATAGCCTCCCCCGCGGCCGGCCTCTCGGATGGGGCTGAGGAAGCGGGCCGCCTTGATGAAGCCACCGTGAGCCGGGCGTTCCGGTGGTCGGCTGTGGCGTTTGTCGCACTGGTGGTTCTGGGGGGGACGGGGACCTGGTTTGCGCGGCGGAAGCACGCGCCAGCCCCAGCCAGGCTCAGCACAATCGTGCCACCCAGTCCGCCGGCACCGCCCGTGGCCCAGATTCCCGTAGCGCGCTTTACCGACGTCACGCGCGCGGCCGGCATTACTTTCGTCCATCACAACGGCGCCTACGGCGACAAGCTGTTGCCGGAGACCATGGGCGGCGGCGTGGCTTTTTTCGACTTCGACAATGACGGCGACCAAGACCTGCTCTTTGTCAACTCGACTGTCTGGCCCTGGAAGCAATCTCCCGGCGCGCCGCTCCCGACCGCTGCGCTGTACCGCAACGACGGCCAGGGCAGGTTCACGGACGTGACCGCCGGTTCTGGGCTCGACGTCCCCATCTATGGGATGGGGGTGGCCGTGGGCGATTACGACGGCGACGGGCTCACCGACGTGTTCCTCACGGCTGTGGGTCTAAACCATCTCTTCCGCAATGAGGGAGGCGGCAAATTCCGCGACGTCACCGACCAGGCCGGCGTAGGGGGTGTGACCGACCAGTGGAGCACGGCCGCCGCCTGGCTGGACTTTGACAACGACGGCGACCTGGACCTGTTCGTGGGTAACTATGTGAAGTGGTCGCGCGAAATTGACTTCGAGGTGGGCTATAAACTTGTCGGGATCGGACGCGCCTATGGTCAGCCGACAAATTTCGAGGGTGCGTTCCCCTACCTGTATCGCAACGACGGCCAGGGCCGATTCACCGAAGTGGCAGCGGTCGCGGGCTTGCACGTGAAAAATCCGGCCACGGGTGTGCCCGTGGCCAAGACCCTGGGCGTGGCTCCGGTGGACCTCGACCAAGATGGTTGGATCGACCTGATCGTAGCCAACGACACCGTGCAGAACTTTGTCTTCCATAACCAGCGCAACGGTACCTTCAAGGAAATCGGCGCTCTGTCCGGCATCGCCTTCGACACCTACGGCAATACCCGCAGCGCCATGGGCATTGACGCCGCCCGCTACCGCGATGACGGCGGCTTGGGCGTGGTCATCGGCAACTTTGCCAACGAGATGACCGCCCTCTACGTAGCCACCCAGCACCCGCTGATCTTCACCGATGAAGCCATCTCCGAAGGCATCGGTCCCGCCAGCCGATTGCTTCTCAAGTTCGGCGTCTTCTTTTTCGATTACGATCTGGACGGCCGCTTGGATATCCTCAGCGTCAACGGCCACCTGGAAGAGGAAATCCACAAGATTCAACAAAGCCAAACCTACGCCCAGCCCGCTCAGCTTTTCTGGAATACAGGCGCCCCTAGCGGGGCGTCCTTTGTAGCCGTAGGACCGGACAAAGCCGGCCATGACCTGTTCAAACCCATCGTGGGCCGGGGCTCGGCCTACGCCGACATCGACGGCGACGGCGACCTGGACATAGTGCTCACGCAGACTGGCGGACCGCCGTTGCTGCTGCGCAACGATCAGCAGACCGGCCACCACTGGGTGCGGCTGAAGCTGGTGGGCCAACCCCCGAACCGCGAGGCGATCGGCGCCTGGGCTCGACTGCAGGCGGGTGGCCGCACCCAGTGGCGGCAGGTCATGCCCACGCACAGCTACCTCTCCCAGTCCGAGCTGACGCTCACCTTTGGCTTAGGCACGACCGACCGCATCGAGGCCCTGGAAATCACCTGGCCCAACGGCCAGCATCAGGTGGTTCCCGACGTCAAGGTGGACGCCTTGACCATCGTCCGGCAGAAGCCGTAAGCCGGTTCGTGGTTTCCAGCGTCCAAGCGCCCAGGCATGAATAGCTCATCCGGTGATAAACGGGGCGACACCCCGCCGCTGGAGCGGCGACAGTCCCCGGGCGCAGCCCCCACACCGGTTTTAGCCACTAGGACTCGCGCACCAAGGGCTCGACGCCTGCGTCCCAGTGGGCCGGATCCTTTGCTCCGGCGTTCTGCGTGGGAAGTATGCAGGCTAGAGCCTGGCCTAGACCAGGCGGCCTACAAGGCCGTGACACGGCCGCGCGCCCCCACCAGCGCTCGGCCCGCATGGAGTGCAGCTTATTCTGCAGCCTCGAAGCGGTGCGCGACGGTCTCTACGAGTTCGACCTTTACGAGTACCGCTGGCTGCTGGCGGGCTTTGGGTTGACGGATGCGACCGTGCGCAAGATCTACCGTGAGGCCGCGCTGAGAATCCTCCAGCGCCAACCTTAAGTCTCGGTTGCGTCCGCCAAGGTGACGGAAGGTCTGGTTAGCTGCGGTGCGGCGCGTTCGGACCCACCCACGCCGCTGGTACAGCCGGTCGAGCGGGTGACGAGCAATGGCCGGATCGAATACCGGCTGGCTGCGAGCCGTTCTATCCAGGGAATCCGAACGGCTAAAGTTCAATGCGTCACCAACCCACGGACAATTGACCATGATAAGCGCTCGTGAGTTCGAACTACCGCACTTGGCCCAAGGAGGGCGCCGGCCACGCAAGTCCGGTGCATGGATCGTGGCCGGAAGCCTTGTGGGCCTGAGGCTCGTTGCGGCTTTCGCCCCGGCGACTGAATTGTATGTGTCCACCACCGGCCACGACGCTGGTCCAGGAACCCGGACGCAGCCGTTCGCTACGCTGGAACGCGCACGGGACGCCATCCGTCAGTTGCAATCGACAGGCCGGCTGGCCGAACCGGTAACCGTCCACGTCCGGGGCGGGCGGTATTATTTGTCTCGCATCCTGGACCTGGCCCCGAGGATTCCGGCACGGTGAATTGTCCCATCACCTATCGGGCGGAAGGTCTGGAGCCGGTGGTGCTGCTGGGGGGCCGTCCGATCACCAATTTCGTGCCGCATGCCGGCCACATCCTACGGGCTGATCTGCGGTCCCAAGGCTGGCAAGGAGACCGCTTCCGGGTGCTGGTCTTTCGAGGGCAACGCCAGGAGTTGGCTCGCCGTCCCAACCACAATCCCAACGATCTGAACGGGGGCGACTGGGCTTACGTGGACGGCCAGCGCATCAGCATGTATGACGACAGCCCCGGCGATGAACAGTTCCACCAACAAAACCGGCATCTGGATTTCTGGCAGCGCAATGCGCCGGAACGCACCCGCCGCGTTCAGGCCAAACCCGAAGACATGCGTGCCTGGGCCCGGCCGACGGACGCCGAGGTCTCGATCTTCCCGCGTTTCAACTGGTCGCATTACCTGCTGCCGGTCGAGTCGTTCGACGCAGCCACCCGGACCTTTCGGCTCCGGCCGGGAAGCTTCTACGAAATCCGGCCGGGCGACCGCTATTTCGTGCGCAACCTGTTGGAGGAACTGGATGCGCCGGGCGAGTGGTATCTGGATATGCCGGCAGGCGTGCTCTACTTCTGGCCTCCGGCGCCGGTAGGAAACGAGCCAGTGGTAGCGGCCCCCCTGCCGCACCTGGTGCGGTTGAAGCGCTGCGGCTACGTGACTTTCCAGGGATTCACCTTCGAGTGCTGCGACGACACGGCCATCGTGCTGGAGGACTGCACGCACTGCACCATCGCCGCCAGTACGATCCGCAACGTGGGCGACGCCACCGGCAGTGGCATTGTCGTGAAAGGCGGCAGGGCAAATCGGATCGTCGGCAATGACATTTACGCGGTGGGCCGGCATGGGATCGTTGTGGATGGGGGTGACCCGATGCGGCTGGAACCTGGCGGCCACCGCATCGAGAACAACGTGATTCATCACGTCGGCCGGGTGGGGCGGGATGGCAACGGCGTGCAGCTTCAGGGCAGTGGCCATCACGTCGCACACAATCTCATTTGCTACACGCCAGCCGCCGGGATCATGGTCTGGGGCAACCGGCATCTCATCGAGTTCAACCGCATCCACCATACCTGCCTGGAGTCCGAAGACACAGGCGCGATCGCCGGAGGCGCCATTGACTGGGTTTCGTGGCTGGGCGTGGTCATTCGCCATAACTACATCCACGACACTTTCGGGTTCGGGTATGACCCCTGGGCGAAGGCTTGGCGTTCGCCTTACTTTGCTTACGCGGTGTATCCCGACTGGGCCGCCAGCCATGTCCAGATCACGGGCAACATCCTGGCCCGCGCGGGGGCCGCTCTGATTTATCTGCACAGCGGCCGTCATAATCGGATCGAAAACAACGTGCTGGTGGATGGGGCGGTCAGCCAGGTGGACTGGACCGGCTGGACCAGCACCACCGGGTTCTGGAGCAGCATGGTCAAGGGCTGGATTGCGACCTACCAGCAGGCTGCAGCCCATCCAGTCTGGCGCCAACTGGGCCTTCTGGAGGACCCGCAGCAAGTGCCGTTGCCCAATGGCCAGGTTATGCATGGCAACGTGCTGCGCCGGAACATTGTCTACTACTTGGATGAGGGCGCGGCGTTGTTCCGGTTCCAGAACCTGCCGTTCGATCGCAACGAGTCGGATTCCAACCTTGTCTATCACGCGGGTTTGCCTCTGCGCACCGGCTATCCGGCCTTGCGGCGCGAATACGGTCTGAACCTGCTGAACAACGGCGGACTTGAGGAGAGCGCACCTGGCGACTTCCCGCGCGGCTGGGGCTGGGCTCCGGCCCAGGAGAGTGGAACTCGGGTGCAAGTGGTCGAGCACCCTTGCCACGGAGGCCAGCGCGCGCTGTTGGTGGAACCGCCGCCCTTGCCGACAAACGGTGTCCTGCCGCAGCCGGTTTACCTCACCTTCGGTCACATACCCTTCCAACCTGGCAAGGCGTATCGGCTCAGCGTCTGGCTGCGAGCCGAACAGCCGGACACCGCGGTCACCCTGGGCGTCTTCTCTTGGAAGAAGAATCTCCATAGTTGGCAGCGCCAGAGTCGGTGCAGCCTCAGGCCGCAGTGGCAGCAGTTCGAACTGATCTTCCGCCTGCCGCAGCCGGGCAAACCGGAATACCAAGCCACGATGGACCTGCGGTATTGGCGGCTGGAAATCGCCCCGGACACAGGCCGATTTTGGCTGGACGACGTCGCGCTGCGGGAAGCGGAACTGACCGACGAATGGGAAGGCTGGCAGGCGCGGGGGATGGACGGGCATTCTCTGGTGGCCGACCCTTGTTTGCAGATGGTGCCGGGGGCGACTATCGGCTGCGGCCGGACTCACCCGCCTATTCGCTGGGCTTTCAACCGATTCCTGTCGAGCGCATTGGTCCGTATGCGGATCCCCTGCGGGCCTCCTGGCCGATCCCGGTGCTTGCCAGCCAAGCCGTTGTTAGCTCCAACAGGAAGCAGCCCGTCCCCAGCTTCGAGGAACAGACGGTCGATGCAGCCGGCCCGCCGAACCCCTGGACCAAGATCGCCGGCGACCTGGATGAGGACGGCCGCGATGAGCTGATCGTAGGTGGCCAGAAAGGGCCCCTGGTCTGGTACAGTTGGCCCCAGTTCCGCAAACATACCATCGCCGATAGCGGCTGGAACACTGTTAGCGGCGCGGTGGGCGATGTGGACGGCGACGGTGACCTCGACGTGCTGTTGGGCGGCACGGTCTGGTTCGAAAATCCCGGCAACCTGTGCACTGCTCCGGACCAGCGCTGGAAACTTCATCGCATTGCCGCGGACCCCACGCATGACATCGCAGTGGCCGATTTCAACGGCGATGGCCGCCTAGACGCGGTCACGCGCAATCAGTCCGAGTTCGGTGCCAACGCCGGCCATCGCATCCGCGTCTGGCTCCAACAGCCAGATGGTAGTTGGCAGGAGACAAGACTGGAATGTCCACATGGCGAGGGGCTGGCGGTGGCTGACTTGGACCGAGACGGCGATGCGGACATTGTCATCGGGGGCATTTGGTTCGAGACGCTCCGCCAACCCGGCCAGGTGCGTTGGCAACCGCATCGGTTTGCCGACTTCCACCGCAACGTCACGATTGCTGTGGCGGACTTCAACGGAGATGGCCGGGCTGACGTGGCGCTGGCTCCGAGCGAGCTGGCTGGACAGCATTGTCGGCTGTCGTGGTTCGAGGCGCCTACCGATCCCCGGGCCGGCCCTTGGCGCGAACATCGGCTGGCCGACCCCATCGAAGCGGTGGTCCACTCGCTGGCGGCGGCAGACTTCGACCGCGACGGTCGCATCGACATCGCCTTTGCCGAAATGCATCAGGGTGCCGATCCGGATGAAGTGGGTCTGTGGTTGAACAGGGGCCCGGGTCAACTATGGGAAAAGCTCGTGGTGAGCACGACCGGCTCACACGGCCTCCAGGTGCTGGATGCGGACGGGGACGGCGCACTGGACCTGTTCGGCGCCAATTGGTCGGGGCCCAAACAGACAATCCAATTGTGGCGCCAAAGGCCGCGCCGAACTGCTGAGGCGGCGCCCGGGAGCAGTAACAGGACGCCGGGCGCTGGCCTGCAGCGGTTGCGAGTCTCGGATAACCGACGTTTCTTGGTCACCGCGGACGGGCGGCCGTTTTTCTGGTTGGGCGACACGGCCTGGTGGATTCGTCATCTGCCGCCTCCGCTGCTTAACCACTATTGTTCGACTCGCGCCAAGCAGGGTTTCAATGTGATCCAAGTGCATTGTGGCTTTGCGGTCACCAATCACGCAGGTGTCCCTGCTTTCCTGAACAACGATCCGGAGTCGCTCAACGAGCCTTTCTGCCGCGAACTGGACCGGCTGGTAGCCCAGGCGCGTGAGCATCGGCTTTATGTGGCCTTGGTGCCGATGTGAGGCGATGAATATGGGCGCGCCTTTGGCACCAACGCCGCCAAGGCTTATGCCTTGGGTCGTTGAATGGGACGGCGCTATGCCTCAGAGCCGCACGTGGTCTGGATTGTCAGTGGTGAGTATGACGCCATCAATGGCTTCAAGTTGCCGATTCAGCCTGCCCAGAAACAACTGTTGATCGCCGTGGCCCGGGGCCTGAGAGACGCCCACGGCGGCACGCAACTCATGACGATGCATCCGGGTGTGGCCCGAAGCTCGGCGGTGGACTTCCACGATGGACCCTGGCTGGATTTTAACATGCTCCAGTCGGGGCATCTGATCGACAGCACAGCACACCAGTTGCCGGAAAATTACACCCTCATTGCCCAGGCTTACCGTCGCAAGCCTATCAAGCCGGTGCTGGATGGCGAACCGATCTACGAAGATACGCCGGATGCGGTCTGGCTCCTGAAGCACATCCACGGGCCGCGGGCCGGCCCGGACGCGGTGCGGCGGAGGGCCTATTGGGCCGTGTTGTCGGGAGCATGCGGACACACCTACGGCCACAACGACGTTTACGGGTTCTTCACCCCCGCGTTTCCCGGGCAGGTACTTTCCCTCAGCACTTGGCCCAGGGGACCAGGTCAGCGGAGCCATTGGCGCGAAGCGTTAGAAGCGCCGGGGGCTACACAAATGCAGCATTTGCGCCGGTTGATTGAATCGCGCCCCTTCCTGACGCAGATTCCGGACCACACATTGGTCACGGGCCCGGAGAGCTAGCCCGCTTGATCACCTGGCCACGGTGCGGGGTGAGGGGTACGCCTTGGTTTACACCCCCACTGGCAAACCGTTCCAGGTGCGATTGGACACGCTACCCAGCCGCGAGGTGCAAGCCTGGTGGTTCGACCCGCGCACGGGCCGGTCCCAAGCCGTTGGCCGCTTGGCCTGCACAGGTCAGCGTGCGTTCGTTCCACCTGAGCCCGGCAAACATCTGGACTGGGTGCTGGTGCTGGATGACGCGGCACGCAACTACCCACCGCCCGGGCAGAACCCATAAGGACACTTCCAACATGCCTGACCCGGCTCCTACTGGTGGCCGCAACGCTGCCCCCTGCGGTGGTCCCAGCCTCACGAGCCGAGCATGGCGCCGTGCACTGGGATGGGGCGGACCGGGCAACCCGGTCATCTTCGATAACGATTGGTGGTTTGAGGTCTTCGACATCGAGCCCCATGGGCCCAGGCCAGCCTTAGCAATGCCGATCTGCGTTGACGCCGATACACTTGGGCCAGGCCTAGCGCGGCAGCCAAGATAAAGCTGCCTAAAGGATCGACAGGCATTCTGACACAGGGGCTTGGAGGCTGTCACGTCGCGGCAGGTTAACCTTTACCAAGCGCAGACGGGTGCGATCGGCGGGTTTCTGTCCGCCACACGCCTGTTCAGAGTGCGATTAAAAATGGTGGGGTGCGCCCTGCGAAGCTGCTAGCCTCCAGCCATGCGGTTGGTGTGCTGGCTGGTCGGTTTGGGGCTGGGTTGGACTGTGTGTGGTCAAACCCGCTATGATGTGACGCGTTTTGGCGCAAAGGGGGACGGGGTGACGCTGGCCACCGCGGCGATCAATGAGGCGGTGCGCGCTTGTCATGAGGCGGGCGGCGGGGTGGTGGTAGTGCCACCAGGCACGTTTATCACCGGCCCCGTGCGGCTGCTCAGCCGGGTCGAATTGCACCTGAGCGCAGGCGCAGTGGTGCGTGGCAGCACCAACCTTGCGGATTACCAGATCGACGGTGTGCGACGCGGCTTGATCTTTGCCTTCGAGGCGCACGATGTGGCGATCAGTGGGCTTGGGGTGATCGACGGACAATCGGATGCGTTCTTTGATCCGAAGCGCATGCACGGCTTTCGCAATCCGGGCTTCGAACGCCGGTTCACACGGCAGGGCGAGGCGTATTTCCCGCCGGACACCCATTTCCCGGACGGCCCGATCTACTACGAGCAGCGTCCGGGCACCATGGTGCAGATGCTCCGGTGCGAGCGGGTGTTGGTGCGAGACGTGTGTTTTGTGAATCCGCCGGAGTGGACCTTCCGGTTTGGGGACTGTGAGGATGTGCGCGTGGAAGGGATCACGATCCGCGCCAATAAACTTGTGCCCAACTCCGATGGCATTCATCTGACCACCACACGCAACGCGCGCATTTCGGGCTGCCACCTGGTCTGTGGGGATGACACGATTGCCATAACGGGTTTTGGGGATGAAATGGGCAGCCGCGGCCAACGCCCCGACGCGCGGCCCGGCGAGCGGGCGCAGCGGCTGGGCAACCGCTCCGGCTATTGCGAGAACATCACCGTGGCCAACTGCACACTGGAATCGGCCTCGGCAGCCCTGCGCGTTGGATATGGTCGGAATCCGATCCGCAATTGCGTGTTCCAGAACCTGGTCATCTACAATTCGAATCGCGGGCTTGGGGTGTTCGCGCGGGACCCGGGCGACATCGAGAACCTGCTGTTCCAGAACATCACCATCCACACGCGTCTTTACAGCGGCCATTGGTGGGGCAAAGGCGAGCCCATCCACGTATCGGCCATTCGGCAAAACCCGCAGGTGCCGGTCGGCCGGGTGCGGCGCGTGACGTTCAGCGGGATTGTGGCCGAGGCCGAGGGCGGCGTGGTGGTGTATGGCACGCCCGAAAGCCCGATCGAGGACTTGACGATCCAGAACCTGCGGCTGGTGGTGTCGGCCGGGCCGCTGGCACGGGATTGGGGTGGCAACTTCGACCTGCGGCCCAGCACTCCGGCCTCCGAACAGTTGTTCCGACACGATATCCCGGCGTTGTTCTTTCGTCATGCCACCGGTCTGCGGCTGGAGGGGGTGGACGTGAAGTGGCGTGGTGACCTGCCGGAGTTTTACACGTCCGCCCTTGAATTCGAGCAGTGCACAGGCCGGGTGACGGGCCTCAGCGGTTCGGCAGCGCATTCGAAGCTGCCCGCGATTGTCGGGCATCAGAGCCGGGTGGAGCTGCGGTGACGGGCCTCAGGGACGGTCGAGCAGCCGTCTTTTCGGATGGCCCCCGTCAGGATTGGCCCCGGACGTTTTTGCGCCGGCGCGCACCCATGACATCGTAGTGTGGCATCGCACCGATCTGAAGCCGGGCCGGCACACGGTGCGGTTGGTGACGCGCGCGGATGCCGACCCGCGCTCGAGCGGACGGCGTGTGACGGTGCGTGAGGCGCTGGTGTATCGGCAGCCCTGAGCTTGGGCAGCAAATGCAATGGTGAAACATGGAGCCAACCAACAATCCCAGCGTCGGAAAGATTCGTGTCGCAGGGCCTTGCCCGACGACTGGTCAGGGAGAATGCACATCTGTGGCAGGCAGGTCAGCCCACGCCGGCAGCAGGGGCGTGCTAAAGCGGGTGTGGTGGCTTGGTTGGGTGAGCAGGTTGGTTTGTGGGGTGTTTGTTGGGCTGACCAAGACTGTGTTTTGCGCCGATGCCGACCGTCCTGCGGGTGTCCGAATCCAGGTGCGGGCAGACCAGCCCACTCACCGCATGGCGGGTGGTTTGGGCGCCTCCTGGCATGCGATCCGGCGCGAGGTGCCGTCTGATCCGGATCGCATGACGCCTGGGCGTAAGACCGCGCCCCAGGGCAGCGCCTTCGGGGGCAATCCGCCGTTAGAGAACACCGTCGCCTGGCAGGAGCTCGAACGGCATTTCCGCTGGCTTGGGCTGGACTGGTGCCCGGTCGAGCTGGCTCAACGCATGTATCAGCCCCAGCGCGACCGGTTCGATTGGGACAATGCCGAGATGCGCACGCTCTATCGCATCCTGGACGTGTGCGAGTCCAACCGCGTGGACGTGTTCCTGACCCAGATGTGGAACGACGTGGACTGGACCGCGTATGAAGACGTTCACCCGCTCCAGAGCGCGCCGAAGTCCATTCCGGACTTTGCGCGGGGGTTGGGTGAGTTGTGCCAACGGCTAACTGGGGCATCGCCGCTACACCTGCATCCGCTGGCTGTGCATCAACAACGAGCCTGGCTTTGCCGATTGCTGGTGCCTGGGGCCGGGCCGACAGCCGCTCTCCATCACCCCGGGCCTGCGTGCGGTGCGGGAGGAGCTGGATCGGCGCGGCCTAGCCTTGCCGTTGTCGGCCCCGGACTTCTGCACCCTGGCCCACCTTGGCAAAGGTCCGTTCGATTTCGATCAATGGGTGGGCGCGTTTGATGCCCACACGTATGTCGAGTCGCCGGAGGACTACACCCGGTTCACGCGCCAATGGGTCGAATACGCCTGGGCACGGGGAAAGCCCTTCTTCATTTCGGAGATGGGCGACTTTGTCCTCGGCTGGCAGGGGAGCAGCGCCGGGCCGCGCCTCTACGGCACGCAACTATCCGTCGCCCGCAAGGTGCACACCGGACTGAACCTGGGCGTGGACGGGTTCAGTCGCTGGAGCTTCGTCAACCGGGGCGACCTGGACGGGCAGTTCCAACTGGTGCGCACTTGGGACATGAACCGGCGCGACTATCTGCCGCGGGTCGACCCGGAGCCGGTGCCTTACTACGCTTACGGCCTGTTGACCCGGTTGCAGGCTAAGCACTCCGAGGTTTTGAAGGTGACGGTAGCGGGGGAGGCCCGAATCGTGGCGGCGGCACTGCGCAGTCCAGCGGCTCAGGTGACGGTGTATCTGCTGAACCTTGAGGCCGGCGAGCTGGTGGTGAGCCTAAGCCTGCATGGCGTTGCGGCAGACCGCGAATGGTTTCAATACCAAGTGGACGAGAAGGCCCTTGCCGAGCCAGGCTTCCGCTTGCGGCCAGTTCCTCCGGCGGTTCGGACCAGCGCCGAGGCGCGGACAGCACGCGTCACCCTGCCCGCTCGCAGCTTCACGGCTCTGAGCACCTAGCGGCTGGCTCCCGAGGCATCGGGGGTAGTTGCCGAAGAGGGTGCCGGGATTCCCCACCGATGAACCGACTGCACCCAAGCGCAAAACCGATCGAGGTAACACCGCGCCTCCAAGGCGCCGCACCGCTCGGATGCAGGCCACCGCCGCTGTTCCGTATCACCAAGCCCGCCGCCGCAGCAGATGCTTCGGTTCCCACTTCCGGCTAGTGACCTTGAGCAACGCCGTCTGGGCAGGCATCCTGGCGGCGTGCAAGAAAGCAAACTGAGTCCAGTTTCCGTTCGCCACTGGTTGCGGGGGTGTCTGCCGGCGGTGTGGCTCCAGGTTTGGCTGGGGGCATTGGCCGGATCGACGGGCAACCCCGCGCCGGTAGGTCAGCCGATAGCCGAAGCGGTCCGCATCAGCGGCCCCACGCTCGACCTCAAACAATTGGGTGCGCGGGGCGATGGGCTGCACAACGACAGCGCTGCGTTTCGGGCGGCGGCGGAGCAAATCCAGCGGGCGGGTGGCGGGCGACTTATCATTCCGCCCGGGGTGTATGTCGTGGGCGAACAAGTTCACGAGGACGGCAAATTTCCTTACTACCGGGCCCAGCCGATCTTTTCGGTCAAGAACGTCGATGGCCTGGTCATCGAGGGCCGTGGCGCTACGCTGCGGCTGGCGCCGGGCCTGCGGTTTGGTTCATTCGATAAGTTGACCGGCCAACCGTTCCATCCAAAGCCCGGCGGGTTTACCGACCCTGCGTATGCGGCGCGCGTAGGGTCCATGCTGCAAATCCACCGATCGCGGAACGTGGTGATTCGGAATCTGGAGTTGGACGGCAACAGCGGCTCGCTAATCCTGGGCGGTTACTTTGGGGACGTGGGCCGGCAACTTCATGCTTTCGGCATCGAGCTATACAACAACAGCAATGTCGTGGTGGAAAACGTATATACACACCATCACGGGCTGGATGGCATCCTGATCGGTTGGCACGGGCTGAAGGAGGCTGATCCGCCCACACCGCACACGCTGATCAACGTCGTCAGCGAATACAATGCCCGCCAGGGCTTGTCCTGGGTGGGCGGACGTGGGCTGCGTGCTTATCGCTGCAAGTTCAACCATACCGGGCGGGGCGCATTTGCCTCGGCGCCAGGCGCCGGCCTCGATATCGAGGCTGAGGAATCCATCTGCCGCGACGGTTATTTTGAGGACTGCGAGTTTGTTAACAACATCGGCTGCGCGATGGTGGCCGACAGCGGCGACGGCGGCTACACCCGTTTTGTCCGCTGCACCTTCTGGGGCGTAAGCACGTGGTCCACCTGGTCGGCCAAGCCCGCCTTGCTCTATGAAGATTCCAAGATTTACGGCAGCGCGGTCCACGGTTTCGGCTCGACCAACGCCGCCCTGGCCACCCGCTACCTGCGCTGCCACTTCGAGGACAAGGACTACGGTACCAACGGGGTCCATCGCAGTGCCGCCCTCATCGAATGCGCCAGCCGGGGCGATAACATCACCTACGAAGACTGCACCGTGATCGCACACAAAACGCGATCGTTCTGGTTCGATAACGCCAACGGTCGAAAGGTCGTGCGCGGCTGCCGTATCATACACCGGTACCAGCCTGCCGACGGCGATTTTGTGGCCCTATTTCGCGGCGCCCACATTGAACACACCCGGTTCGAGGAGGACTACCCGCCCGAAACGACCACGCGCTACCGCATCGAAGCGCAGCGGGTGACCCTGGGGCCCAGCGTAGTCGTCACCGGCCCCTGCGTGCGGTGGGGCGGGCGCACGGGCCTGATTTCGCCCTGAGCACGCACGGCACCGCTGGCGGTTGCAATCTGGGGGCGCTCATGGGGCTGTGGCCAAACCGAGCTGCGATTTGGTCCTACCCAGCTTCCGGGTTTGCCCGTTCGATACCCGCGTTGGACGGCCGGGCAAGCGATTTTTCATTTTCGGGCTGGCTGATGTGAAAATCAGGTTGCTACAGTTGCTCAAGTGGCCTATGATGCGGGGCCAGTGTTTCAAGACGCTGATGCCAAAATGAAAAAGGCCGCGCCTGATCCTTGGGCGGTTGCGGTGGAAACTTGGGCGTCCGAGGCGGGGGCTGTCGCTGCACTATCAACGGTTGTGGACCCGGAGGCCTTTCGGCGCTGCGTCGCTGCCCTGGCGGATTGTCGAGGCCGGATTCTGACCACCGGTTGCGGCACGTCGGCCGCGGCGGCCAAAAAGATCGCCCACTCATTGTGCTGCATCGAACGGCCGGCGGCGTTTCTTTCGCCCAGCGACGCCGTGCATGGCGGGCTGGGCTTGGTTCAGCCCGGTGACGTGGTCATCGCCATTTCCAAGGGCGGCGGCACCCGCGAGTTGTTGAACCTCGTGCCGGCGTGCAAAACCAAGCTGGCGTTCCTGATCGCCGTGACGGAGAATCCGGATTCCCCCTTGGCCCGCGTCGCCGACCTGCTCCTGCGAGTGAAGGTGGAGCGCGAGGCGGACCCGTTCAACATGCTGGCCACGGCCAGCACGCTGGCGGTGATCGCCGTGTTCGACGCGGTCTGCATCGCCTTGATGCACGTGACCGGTTACACCCGCGAACAGTTCGCCGTGATTCACCCCGGCGGGGCGGTGGGTGAGCGCCTGCTCGATCCGTCCAAAGACCAAGTTTCCAAGCCATCATGATCGCCGCGCATCTCATCGCCCCGCAAACCATCGAACTCCGCGACGTGCCGCCGCCCGCCTGCCCAGCGGATGGTCTGGTGCTCGAGATGCGTGCCTGTGGCGTCTGTGGCTCCGACTTGCGCCGCTGGCGGGAAGGTCCGCCGTCGGGAACGCCGCATCTGATTCAGGGCCACGAGCTGGCGGGCGAAGTGGTCGAGGTCGGGCCGCAGTTGACGCGCTTCAAGGTGGGCGACCGGTTGGCCGTGGCACCGGACATTCATTGCGGGGTGTGTTGGTATTGCCGACGCGGCCTGTTCAACCTCTGCCCGGAGTTGAAGCTTTTGGGCATTACGCCGGGGCTGGACGGCGGTTTTGCCGAGCGGGTCGTGCTGGATGAAGTCCTGCTGCGCAACGGCATTGTGCATCCAATGCCCGATGGGCTGAGCTGGCACGAGGGCGCTTTGGCGGAAACGTTGTCCTCCGTGCTGGCCTCCCACGAAAAGTGCGGCACGTCGCTGGGTGAAACGGTGGTGGTGCTGGGCGCCGGCCCAATCGGCTGCTTGCACGTCGTCATTGCCAAGGCCCGCGGCGCGGCCGTGGTTGTAGCGGAACCGAATCCGCTCCGCCGTTCCGGCGCGGAGAAGTTCGGCCCCGACGCAACACTCGATCCGTCCCAGCAGGATGTGGTCGCCGAGGTGAAGCGGTTGACCGGCGGGCTGGGTGCGGACGTGGTCATTTGCGCCAACCCGGTCGCCAGCACACAGACCCAGGCGGTGGAAATGGCGCGGCGCGGCGGCCGCATCGTGCTGTTCGGCGGCCTGCCCAAGGCCGATTCAATGGTGCGCCTGAACGCCAACCTCATTCATTACGGCGAGCAGGTGCTGATGGGCGCGTTTTCCTACCATCCGCGCTTTCACGAACAAGCGCTCGAGGTGCTCCGGCGCAAGGTCGTTAGGGCCGAGCACTTCGTCACGCACACGCGCCCGCTGTCGCGGATCGCCGAAGCGTTTGCGATCGCCGCCTCCGGCGAAGCCCTCAAGGTCATGGTCGAACCGGATTGAAGCCGCCAGTTTCTTTGCGATGAACGCGATCAACGAACGCCTCTTGGAACGCGAAGCCCGCGGGGAACCGGTCACCATCGGCCTGATCGGTGCCGGCCAGATGGGCCAGGAAATCCTCTGCCAAGTGCAGTTGATGAAGGGCATTCGCGTGCCGGTGGTGGTGGACGTGAGCTTCGAGCGGGTCGAACTGGCCTGTGGCATGGCTGGGATTCCGCACGAGCGGGTGGTCCGCACTAACGATCCCGACACTGCCCGCCGGGCCATCGCTGCCGGTCGCACTGTGGCGGCGACGGATTGGCGCGTGGTCACAGCACTGCGGGAGGTGCAGGTGGTGGTGGACGCCACGGGCGTGCCCGCAGTGGGTGCGGCCATTGCGCTGGCGGCCATTGCAGCCCGGCAGCATATCGTGATGATGAACGTCGAGTGCGATGTCACCATCGGCCCGCTGCTGCGCCGCAAAGCCGAGCAGGCGGGCGTCATTTACACCCTGGCTGCGGGCGATGAACCGGCCGCCATCATCGAACTCTACCGCTTCGCCACCGCGCTGGGCTTCGAGGTAGTGTGCGCGGGCAAGGGCAAGAACAATCCCCTGGACATCACCGCCACGCCCGACGCGCTGGCCGCCAAGGCCAGGGCCCGCGACATGAACCCGCGGATGCTCTGCGAATTTGTGGACGGCTCGAAAACCGCCGTGGAGATGTGCAGTGTGGCCAATGCGACCGGTCTGGTGCCGGACGTGCGCGGGATGCACGGCGCCTCAGCCATGCGCGACACGTTGCACAAGGTGTTTTGCCCGCGCGCCGACGGCGGCGTGCTCGGTCGCAAGGGCGTGGTGGACTTCGCCATCGGCGTGCATCCGGGCGTGTTTGTGGTCTTCACCACCGACCAACCGCGGCTGCGCCACGGGCTGATCCAACGCGACATGGGCCACGGCCCCTACTACCTGCTGTTCCGGCCCTATCACCTGTGCAGCATCGAGGTGCCGCTGACCTGTGCCCAGGCAGTGATCTACGGCGAATCCAGCGGGCATCCGCTGCCCCGCCCGGTGGCCGAATGCATCGCCATCGCCAAGCGCGACCTGCGGGCCGGCGAAACGCTCGATGCCATCGGCGAAACCTGTTACCGCGGCTCGATTGACACCGTGGCTGCCGCGCGCGCCGAGAACCTCCTGCCGCTGGGCCTGGCGCAGGGCTGCGTGCTGCGGCGCGACGTGCGTTGTGGTCAGCCCATCCGCTACGATGATGTTGAGGCCGTGCCCGACACGCTGTTGACGTGCCTGCGCCGCGAGCAAGACGAAGTCTGTTTCGCCTCCGCCGCACAGATTTCCCAGCCCACTGCCCAACAACCAACGACCAAGAACCAGGAACTACGAACCACGAACTACTAACCATGTCTCTGATCGGCTTGGACATCGGCACCACCGGCTGCAAGGCGGTCGTCTTCGATCCTGAGGGTCGGATGCTGGCGCGGGCCTTCCGCGAGTATGGCATGGTTTGCGACGTGCCCGCCAAGGCCGAGCAGGATGCCGAGCAGGTGTGGGCCCTGGCCAAGGAGACCCTCGGCGAGGTGGCGTCAACCGGCAGCGCCCGAAACGCGCGCGCCCTGAGCGTCTCGGTGCAAGGCGACGCCATCATTCCGGTGGACCGCGAGTTTCGGGCGCTGCACCCGGCTCTGTTGGGCATGGACTACCGGTCGGCGGCGCAGGCCCGGCAATGCGCCGAGTTGTTCGGCGAATTTGAGCTTTTCCAGCGCACCGGCATGAGGCCGCATCCGTTGAACTCGCTGACCAAGGTGCTGCTCTTGCGTGAGCTGGCCCCGGCGGTTTTCGAACGCGCTTGGAAGATTGTTACGTACGCGGATTTCATGCTGGGCAAGCTCGGCGGAGAGGCGGTGTTGGACCACACGATGGCCTCGCGCACGATGGCCTTCGATTTGGCCGGCGGCCGCTGGTGCGAGGAGATCCACAGGCGGCTCGGATTGTCCCCGGAGTTGTGGTCGGCGACAGTGCCTTCGGGTCAGAAGGTCGGGGCGCTGCGGCCGGCGCTGGCGGAGGAACTGGGCCTGCCGCGCAGGTTGGTGCTGGTCAGCGGCGGGCATGACCAGACATGTGCTGCGCTGGGGGCCGGCGCGGTGCGCGAGGGCCGGGCTGTGGTGTCCACAGGCACGGCCGAGGTGTTGTCCACGGCGCTGGACAAGCCGGTGCTCAGCCGCGCGTTTTTCGACGGTTACTATCCCTGTTACCGGCACGTGGTGCCCGGCCGGTTTTTCACCTTCGGCCTGAACCACAGCGGCGGCGTGGCCCTGCGTTGGTGGCGGGATCAATTCGGCGTGGTGGAAGCCAACGAGGCCGCCACGCGCGGTCTCGAGGCCTACGCCGTCATGGACGAGCACCTGCCCGCGGCGCCCTCGCCGGTGCTGGTGTTGCCGCACTTTACCGGACGCGGCACGCCGTCGTGTGATCTGGCCGCGCGTGGGGCGGTGTTGGGACTGACGCTGGCCACCTCGCGGCACGAGGTGTTCAAGGGCTTGCTGGAGGGGCTGTGCTTCGAGTTGCGTGCCAACCTCGACGCCTGGCAGGCCGCTGGCGTGCGCGTGGACGAACTGGTCGCCGTGGGCGGCGGCGCCAAATCCACCGCCTGGGTGCAACTGAAGGCCGACGTGCTGGGCCGCCCCGTGCGCACGTTGCGTTGTTCGGAGGCGGCGGCGCTGGGCGCGGCCTTGCTGGCCGGCACGGCTGTGGGTGTGTATGCGTCGTTGGAGGAGGCCGTCGCCCGCGCGGTCGTGCCAGATCGCCAATTCGAGCCGATGCCGGATCGGGCTGCGCACTACCGGGAGCGGTGGAGCGTGTATCAGCAGGCGGCAGCGGCGCTGCAGTCTCTGAACCCGTTGCTTTGAGCTATGCGCGCGCGCTCTTACCAGCCTGCCAGGAAGCCGGACAATCGCGATGGCGCCCGGCCCGCGGCCGCGCTCGAACGCATCCCGCATCGCTGCTTGATCAAGCTCAAGGCCATTCGCCCGGCCCTCAAGCGCGCGGAGCGCCGCGCGGCGGATTTTCTGCTCAGCCATCCGGACGAGGTGGCCGACCTGGGCGTGGTGGAGTTCGGCCGGCGGGCCGGTTGCAGCGAGGCCACCGTGGTGCGCTTGGCGCAACGGCTGGGTTACCCGGGATTTCCCGAACTGAAACGGGATTTCGCCGCGTTCGAGCCGCTGCCCACCTACGGGGACATCACGCCGGACGACTCGCCCGAGACGGTCGCCCGCAAAGTGTTCGCCAATTCAGTCCAGGCCCTGCACGACACGCTCGAAGCGCTGGACTGGCGGGCGTATCAGGCCGCCGTCGAGGCGCTGACGGCCGCGCCGCGCCTGGCGTTCATTGGGCTGGGCAACGCGGCCGTGGTGGCGCGCGAGGCGTATCACAAGTTCCTGCGCCTGGGCGTGCCGTGCTTTACCGCCGAAGACCCGGACCTGCAACTGATCCTGGTCAACAACCAACTGGCCCGGGGCGACGTGTTGGTGGCGATTTCCTACACCGGCGAGAGCAAGCCGGTGCTGACGGTGGTGCGCCAGGCGCGCGCGCGAGGGATCACTGTGCTGGCGTTGACGAACTTCCCGCGCTCGACGCTGGCGCGGCTGGCGAACGTAACACTGTTGACGGCCGTCTTCCAGGAGCATGTCAACGGAGAGATCGGCTCGAAACGCCTGGCCCAGTTGGCCGTGCTCGAAAGCCTTTACGTGAACTATCTGCTCCGCGCCGGTCCGAGGTTTCGCCGAAGCCTGGCCCGGGTTAACCAGGCCCTCGGCGTGAACAAACTCCGAAACCCGTTCCCTGAAAACCCCAACGCACAAACTTCACCATGACCATGAAACGCAAATACGCCGCCATCGCTGTCATCTTCGGCTCGTGTGCCGACCGCTACGTGCTGCAGGGCTACACGCCCAAGCGCGACTTTGACCAGATGCTCGAAGACGCCCGCCAGGTGCCGGGCATCACCGGCATCGAGGTCATCGGCGGCTGGCACATCAACGACGAGAACATGCACGCCCGCGTCAAACAGATCGCTGACGCGGGCTTTCAACTGGCCGGGGTCATCCCGGAAATCTGGGCCAATCCGAAATGGGGCTGGGGGACGTTTGCCTCGACCGACCCCGGCATCCGGCGCGAGGCTATCGAGCGGGTCAAGGTGGCCATGGACCTGGCTGCCAACACCGGCTGCAATCACGTCAGCCCCTGGTTCGGCCACGACGGCTGGGACTACATCTTTCAGATGGATTACCACAAGGCCTACGACTGGATCATCGAGGGCCTGATCGAGTGCGCCGACCACAATCCGCAGGTGAAAATCTCCGTCGAGTTCAAGCCCAAGGAGCCGCGCACCCACATCCTGGTCAGCAACACCGCCAAGACGCTGTTGCTGATCAACGAGGTCAACCGGCCCAACGTCGGCATCAACCTCGACACGGGCCACGCCAACATGGGCTACGAGTCTCTGGCCGAATGCGTGGCCCTGATGAAGCGGTTCGGCAACCGCCTCTTCCACCTGCACCTTAACGACAACTACCGTTACTGGGACGACGATATGATCCCAGGCTCGGTTCACACGCTGGAGTGGCTGGAGTTTTTCTGGTGGTTGGACCGCACCGGCTACGACGGCTGGTTTTCGCTGGATGTGTTCGCCTACCGTGAAAAGGACAAAATTGCCGTGGCACGCGAATCCATCGCCTGGCTGGAGGCCCTCTCCGCAGCGGCCGAGCGTCTGCCTTCGGACGAATTGGAAGCCGTCTTCCAGAGCGGCGACGCCATGGCGGCGCAACGCATTCTGCGCCGGGCATTGCTGGGCTAACCACTCACCGCACCTGCCTTCTGCCATGAGAACGACCACGAACCGACTTCCTATCTGGCAACGTTGCGCCCTGGCCTGCGTGCTGTTGGGCGGGCTGACGCTTCTGCCCACCGGCTGCGGCAAACGCGAAGCCCCCGCCCCCGATGCCGCTCCGGACGCATCCGCGGCGGTGCGAACCATCGGTGTCTCCTTCGAGACCTTGCAGACCGAGTTTTGGGTGGCGGCCCTGCGCGCCTTTGAGACCGAGTTGGCCAAGCGCAACATCCAGATGCTTCAGGCCGTGGCCGACGGCGACGCCAACCGGCAGATCGAGCAGGTCCGCAACTTCATCACCCGCAAGGTGGACGGCATCATCATGGTGCCGAAGGATGCCCGGGCCTGCATCCCGGTCATCCGCGCCGCTAACGCCGCCGGTATCCCGATCGTGCTCTTCAACCGGCCAGCGGCCGAGAGCGACGCGCGCTCGATTGCCGTCGTGGCAGACAACCTGACCCTGGCGCGCGAAACGGTGGCGTTCCTCGTGGCCGAGGCCCGCAAGGCCGGCGGCAAACACAAGGCGCTCCATCTCATCGGCGACCTGGGCGACATCAATGCCATCGGGCGGCGCGACGGCTTTGAGGCGGCGGTCAAGGACGCGACCGACCTCATCGAAGTGGTTGCCCGCGTGCCCACCGAGTGGAACAACGAAAAAGCCTACGCGGGCGTGGTCAACGCGCTCCAGAAGCATCCCGACATCAGCCTCATTTTTACGCCGTCGGACCTGCACCTGCCCAGCATCGCCTCGGCTCTGCGCAACGCGGGCAAGTGGCACAAGCGCGGTTCGCCCGGCCACGTGATCTTGGGCGGGTTCGATGGCGACGCCACCGCCTATCAAATGCTGGTGGACGGTTACCTCGACGCGACCGGGGTGCAGGACGTGTTCTTCGAGGTCCAGGCCTGCGTGCAGGCCATCTTGGACGCACGGGCTGGCAAGGCCGTCCCGGCGACGATCCTGGACCCGGGCTTCGTCATCCACGCGGCCAATCTGCAGGAAATGGCGCCGCGCATGTGGGGGGCAAAGAAGTAGGTCGTGGTTCGTGGTTCTTCGTTCCTGGTTCCTGGTTCCTGGTTCGTGGTAAAGAACGACGCGAGCAAACCCGCGCACAGAATCCCCCAGGGAGCCAAGAACCAAGAACAAGGAACCAGGAACCAAGAACCAGCAACACTAGCCTCATGCTCCGCCGTTGGCTCAACTCCGAATACCTTGTGATGCTGCTGACCTTCGCCGGCGTGGTGTTGCTGCTTCCCTTCACCCCCGGCTTGGCCACCGGCGAGAATCTGGCCAACGTGCTGTTGACCCTGCTGCCGTTGCTGGTGCTGGCCTGTGGACAAACCGTGGTGTTGATCACCGGCGGCATTGACCTCTCGGCCTGCGCTATCATGGCCGTGGCCAGTGTGGTGGGCGGGCTGGCCATGAACGGCCAAACCGGCTGGCTTGCGGGCAGCCCGTGGGCGACGCCGGTCGGCGTGCTGTTGATGCTGGGCGTGGGCCTGGCCATCGGCGCTTTCAACGGCTTCGCCGTCGCCACGCTGCGCATGCCGCCTTTTATGGTCACGTTGACCGGCATGATGTTTTTCGGCGGCCTGGCGATCTGGCTGACGCGTTCGGAAACGATCTACAATCTGCCTTCCGCGTTCAATGTGTTGGGCGGGCGTTTGCCGCTGGCTGCGGCGGTGGCCGGCGGTCTTGCCCTGACGGTGCATCTGTTGCTGAGTCGCACGATGTATGGGCGCTGGCTTTATGCCCTCGGGCACAACCCCCGCATGGCGCGCGTCAGCGGCGTGCCGGTGGGCGCGGCCACCGCCGGCGCTTACGTCCTCAGCGGACTGCTGGCCGCAGCGGCGGCGGTCCTCTACACGGGACAGGCGGAGACGGCCTCGCCGTTTCTGGGGCAGCGGCTGTTGCTGGACGTGATTGCCGCGACGGTGATCGGCGGCACCAGTCTGTTCGGTGGCCGGGGCAAGGTCCTCTGGACGCTAGCCGGCGTCCTGTTCATCAAGCTGCTGGACAACAGTCTGAACCTGCTTAACTGCTCGTTCTTCACCGTCACCATGGTCAAGGGTGCAGCGGTCCTGGTGGCTGCGCTGCTGGACGCCACGCGCCGACGTTGGTTGGAGGCAGGCACATGAGTCCGCTGCTTGTGTTCGAGGGCATCACCAAGCGTTTCGGCGGCGTGCCGGTGTTGCGCGACATCACACTTGCGCTGCCCGCCGGCATCACGCTCGGGCTGGTGGGCGAAAACGGCGCTGGCAAGACCACCCTCATGAACATCCTGGGCGGCAACTTGCGTCCCGATGCCGGCCAAATGACCTGGGATGGCCGGTCCTACGCGCCCGCCGGACCGGCCGATGCCGCGGCGGCGGGCATCGCGTTCGTGCACCAGGAACTCAACCTGTTTCCGAATCTGAGCATTGCGGAAAACCTGTTCCTGACGCGCTTTCCCCGGTGCGGGGGCTGGCCGCTCATTCATCGGCGTGCGCTGGCGGCTGAAACCACCCGCTGGTTGCGCGAGGTCGAGCTGGCCGCGCCGCCCGACACCCCGGTCGAACGGCTCTCGGCCGGCGAGCGGCAACTGGTCGAAATCGCCCGCGCGCTCAGCAGCCAGCCGCGGCTCATCCTGTTCGATGAACCGACCACCTCGTTGAGCGACCGCGAGACCCGAAAGTTCTTCAGCCTGCTGGAGCGTCTGCGCGCCCGCGGGCTGACGATGATCTACATCTCGCACACGCTCGAGGACGTGTTGCGGTTGAGCGATCAGGTGGCTGTCCTGCGCGACGGGGCGCTGGTCGCCCACGGACCACGCGAGGAGTTCGACAAGGATCGCCTGGTCACATTGATGGTGGGACGCCGCTTGGACCGGCTGTTCCCAGTGCGCCAACCAGCCGGCGAGCCGGTTAAGCCGTCCAGGGCGGCGGAAAGGGCGGACGCTGCTGACCAAACGAGTCAAGCCAGCGGCAGACCGAAGGTCGCTTCGGTTTCGTCGCCAAGCGCGCCTGTGCTCGAAGTGCGCGGCCTGACGCGGTCCGGCGTGGTGCATGACATCTCCTTCGAGTTGCACGCCGGCGAAGTCCTCGGCCTTTTCGGTCTGATGGGCGCCGGCCGCAGCGAGTTGGCGCAGATCTTGTTCGGCTTGGAGCCTTTCGAGCGGGGCAGCATCCGCGTGCGCGGCAGACCGCTCGCATCTCCGCGGCCGATACGCTGTCTCCGCGAGGGCATGGCTTTTCTCACTGAAAACCGGCACGAGGACGGCCTGGCCCTCGAAGCCTCGATTGCCGACAACCTGGCGCTGGTGACGCTGCGCCGTCACGCCCGCCACGGCACGGGCTGGCTGAACCGCGCCACGCTCGCCGAGGCGGTGCGGGGGATCCGCGAGGCGGTGCGTCTCACCCCCACGGCCCCTGACTCCGCCCCGGTGCGCACCTTGAGCGGCGGCAACCAGCAAAAGGTGGTGCTGGGCAAATGGCTGCTGGCGCAGCCGCAGGTGCTCATCTTGGACGAGCCCACCCGCGGCATTGACGTAGGCGCCAAGTTCGAAATCTACCAACTCATTTTGCAACGGGCCGAAGCCGGCGCGGGCGTGCTGCTCATCTCCTCCGAGCTGGAGGAGCTCGTCGGCCTGTGCGACCGCATGCTGGTGATGCGGCGGGGCGAGCTAGTGGACGAACTGCGGCGGGCGGCGTTTGACCGCGAACGCATCCTGCGCGCCGCCCTGCACGAAAGGAGTGTCGCGTGAACCCGGCCCGACAACGCGCGGCTTTGCTGGCACTGAACAACGTGCCGCTGGCGTTGTTCGCGACGGCGCTGCTGGGTTTTGGCGCACTGGCGCCGTCGTTTCTCTCTCCGGCCAATCTGCTTAACCTGCTAGTGCAGGCATCGGCCACGGCCATCCTGGCCACGGGCGCAACCTTTGTTTTGCTAACGGCAGGAGTGGACCTCTCGGTGGGAGCGATCATGTTTGTGGCTGCGGCGCTGAGCGGCAAGCTGCTGCTGGCGCAGGGCTGGAGTCCGCCGCTGGTGTTGGCGGGCATGGTGCTGTTGGGCGGCCTGTATGGCGTGCTCAACGGCTTTCTGGTCGCGCGCCTGGGTCTGATTGCCTTCATTGCCACCCTGGGCACGCAGTATCTGGGCCGCGGGTTCGGGATGTGGTTGACCGAGACACGCGCCATGAACTTGCCCGAGAGCTTCACTCAACTGGCCTCGGCCCGGTGTTTGGGTGTGCCGCTGCCGGTGGTGGTGGCCGCGCTGGTGATCGGTCTGGCGCACGGGTTGTTGATTCGCACGCCGCTGGGCCGGCAGGTTTACGCGGTCGGCCAGGACGCCGCCGCCGCGCGCAAAGCCGGGATAAACGTGCCGCAGGTGCTCTGGCTGGTTTATGGGGTCTGCGGCCTGTGCGCCGGTTTGGGCGGCGCGGTGGCCCTGGCCCAGATTGGTTCGGTGGCGCCCACCTTTGGCATGAACCGCGAATTCAGCGCTATTGCGGCCGCCGTGCTGGGCGGCACCAGTCTCTTCGGGGGCCGCGGCCGGGTTTGGCCGGGCACGGCCTTTGGCGCGGTGTTGATTCAGGCGGTCGAAAACGGCCTGCACAATGCCAATGCCGACCCTTACCTCTACCCGCTGGTCACCGGCGGGATCATTTTCGTCGCCGTGCTACTGGACAGTGTGCGCAGCCGGCTGCTGACCGCGCTGGGACGGCGGCGGATTCGACCCGATGAAGCAACCGTAGCAAACCCATGAAAGTGAAATCTCAACTCCTCTGTCTCGCCACAGCGTTGGTGTGCCTGAATGTGAAGGGCGGCGACCTGCCCCGGCTCAAAGTCTCCGATAATCACCGGTTTCTGGTCACCGAAAGCGGCCAGCCGTTCTTCTGGCTGGGCGATACGGCCTGGGAACTGTTCCACCGCCTCAACCGCCAGGAGGCCGTTCAATACCTGGAGGACCGCGCCGCCAAGGGGTTCACCGTCATCCAGGCCGTAGGGCTGGCGGAGCTGGACGGGCTCAACACGCCCAATCCCTACGGTCACCGCCCGCTTCTCGACCGCGATCCCACCCGGCCCGATGTGAAAGACGGACCGGACAACGACTACTGGGACCACGTGGATTTCATCGTGCGTGAAGCCAACCGCCGGGGCCTTTACATCGGGTTTCTGCCCACTTGGGGCGATAAGTGGAACAAGAAATGGGGCGCAGGCCCGGAGATTTTCACGCCCCAGAACGCGGAAGCCTATGGCCGCTGGCTCGGCCAACGCTATCGCGACGCCGGGCTGGTCTGGATTCTAGGTGGCGACCGACCTGTGGAGAACGAAACCCATCGTGAAATCATTCGGGCCATGGCCCGGGGGCTGCGCGCTGGCGACGGCGGGGCGCATCTCATCACCTTCCACCCGCTCGGCGGGGCCGGCTCGGCGCAGTGGTTTCACGGCGAGGACTGGCTGGACTTCAACATGCGCCAGAATGGCCACGGCGTTGAGTTCACCGGCCGTTACGACCAAACGCGCCAGGACTACGATCGCACCCCCGTGAAGCCGGTGCTGGACGGTGAGCCGATTTACGAGGACCACCCGGTGGCCTTTGCGCCGGACAAACAGGGCCACTCGATCGCCGCCGATGTGCGCCGACCCTTGTACTGGGACTTGTTCAGCGGCGCCTGCGGCCACACCTATGGCCATCACTCGGTTTGGCAGATGTGGGCGCCCGGACGCCAGCCCATCAACAATCCGCTCATGCCCTGGTTCGAGGCCATTCGGCAGCCCGGCGCCGGCCAGATGCAACACGCCAAACACCTGCTGCTATCGCGCCCGTTCCTGACCCGGGTGCCCGATGACTCCGTGATTGTGACCGACCGTGTCCCCAGCAGTGTCCCGGGCGCGGGCCGCTACCGCTTCGTGGCCACGCGCGACAGCGAAGGCACTTACGCGATGGTCTATGCGCCGGTCGGCCGCAAGTTCTCGGTGAACCTGGACAAGATCACCGGCGCGCAGGTGAAGGCCTGGTGGTTCAATCCGCGGGATGGCAAGGCCACTGCCATTGGCACGTTCGAAAACAAAGGCGTGCGCGAGTTCACGCCGCCCGACTCCGGCGAGATGCTCGACTGGGTTTTGGTGCTGGACCACGCCAGCCGGAAATATCCAGCCCCTGGATCCTCGACCCGCAACCGTCCATGAAAGCCGTCCTGCTCACGATTCTGCTCCTCCTGGGTGCGCAGTTGTTTGACGGTTTTGCCGCTGCGACAGCGCCGGAGTTTCCACTGAAGGCCAGCGAGAACCGTCGTTATCTCGTGGACCAACGGGGCACGCCGTTCTTTTACCAGGCGGACACGCCGTGGCTGCTCTTTACCAAGCTCACCGAAACAGAGGCGAAGGACTACATGGCGCGGCGCAAGGAACAGGGCTTCACCGCGCTTCAAGTGATGCTCACCGGCTTCCTGGGCATGACGAATCGGGTCGGGGAACTGCCCTTCGCGGGGACGCCGCCCGAGCAGGACTTCGCGCAACCCAATGAGGCGTTCTTCGCCCACGTGGACCGCGTCGCGGCCGAGGCGCAACGGCAGGGAATCCTGCTCGCCATCGCGCCGGCGTGGTCGGGTTGTTGCGGCGAAGGCTGGGCGGGCCGCGACAAACAGCAGCGCCCCGCGCCGCTCAACGTGAACGGCCCCGAGAAAGCGCGCGAGCTGGGCCGCTGGCTGGGCCAGCGTTACGGCAAGTTCGCCAACGTCATGTGGATCCTCGGCGGCGACAACGATCCAGACAACGCCCGCACCGAAATCCGCGCCCTTGGCCTCGGCCTCAAAGAGACCGCGCCGCACCAGCTCATTACTTACCATGCCGCCTCGTCGCACTCGAGCACCGATGTGTGGCCTGCCGACGAACCGTGGCTGGATGTCTCGATGGTCTATACCTACTTCCGCGGGTTCAACAAGGCCTGGAACAAGAGCCAGCCGGACATCTACGAGGTGAGCCACGCCGAGTTTGCCAGGATTCCCGTGCGCCCGTTCTTTCTCGGCGAGTCCACCTACGAGGGTGAACACGGCGTTTGGGGGAGCGCATTGCAGGCGCGCAAACAGGCCTGGTGGTGCGTGCTGGGCGGTGGCTGCGGCCACGCCTACGGCTCGCCCAACTGGAACATGCCGTCGAATTGGCGCGAAACACTCGAACTTCCGGGCGCGAACAGTCTCAAACATCTTCGTGCGCTGCTGGGATCGAAGCCGTGGTGGAAGCTGTTGCCTGACGTGAACAACACCGTCGCCGTGGAAGGGCGCGGCCCTTACGCCACGAACGATTACGCCGTCACCGCCCTTGCGAATGACGGTTCTTTCGCCCTCAGTTATCTCCCCTCGAAGCGCGCTCTCGTCATCGACCTCACGAAGCTCTCCGGCGCACGCGTCGCCGCCGCGTGGTTCAACCCGCGCACCGGCGAGACCACGCGCATCGGCGAGTTCGCCGACAAGAAGCGCCACGCCTTCGAGCCGCATGCCGATGGCGACTGGGTGCTGGTGTTGGAGGCTTCACGATGAATCCTGAAATCCATCCACGAATGATGGCCAAAATGATCGCCCTTTCCCGACCGCGTCCCACCATGACGGATCAGGAGTTGGAGGATGGCTGCCGGCTCGCGGCGAAATCCGGCGTGCGCGATCCCGATGGCCTGATCAAGGTCCGTGACCTGAGGCAACCCGCCCGGGCGCGACCGCTACCGCCGCCATGCTCAGCGAATAGCGAATACCGGCAAAGGGAAGCGCACGAGAAGACGGGATCGGTCCCCAATGGCGCTTCGGGCACGACTGGTGCGGGTGGGGATTGGACCAAATCCGATATGAGAGCCCTGTCCCTGTCGCGTATCCTCCTGGCCGGACTCAGCCTGGCCTTATTGCAGCCGCTCCGGGCCGCGCCTGGTCAAGTCACTTTCACACTATCCGCCGGGACGGTGGGCGCGTTCGACTTTGACGTAGTCACGCTCGCCGTCACGCAACCCGACGCCCCCAATTCGTTTACGGACGCGGTAGTCACGGGCAAGTTCGCCCGCGAGAGCGACGCGCCGTTCAACAAGTTGGACGGGTCCTGTGATGCCACCTGCGGCAGCGTGTTCTGCGTTCGCTTGATGCCAAAGGCCGCTGGACGCCACAGCTTCTCAGGGCGTTACCGTGAGGCCGATTTCGAGCGCGCGCGCGCGCGAAGCAACCGGCATGATGGGAAGCAGTCCGCTGAGCATTCCTTGCGAGCAATGCGGTCATGTCAGCCGGCGCACGCTGGAGGACATTGCCGCCGGGCTGGCGCTGGGGAAGCGGTTCAACGCGCTTCATGGCCATGCGACGAACGGCCGCGAAGTGCTCGCCGCTGCCATCGCTGGCAATTCGGTTGCGACAAAGATTGTCCAAAGCGCCGGTGAGGCGCTGGAATCGCAGGTGGCACTGCTCATCAACGTGCTGCATCCCGAGGCGGTCGTGACCGGCGGCGGGTTGGGGCTGAGCGACGGGCTGTACTGGGATCATTTCATCGCTTCCACCCGCCGCCACGTCTGGTCCGAACTGCATCGCGACCTGCCGATCCTGCGGGCCGCGACGGGCGTGGATGCCGGCTGGAGCGGCGCGGCGGCAAAAGCGTGGCGTGAATTTCCGAACGGATCGAATCAACCACAAACACCCGAATCAAAACCATGAACACAACATCTGGACTCACTCGTCGTGACTTCACCAAAACCACGTTGCTCGCCGGTGCGGCCGTCGCATCGGGAGCGCTGACCGCATTCGCTGCCGATGCGCCCGCCAGGCGCATTCGCACAGGCGTCATCGGCTGCGGCAGCGTGTCGAACGCCTACCTGCCCAACCTCACGAAGTCACCGTTCGTCGAGGTGGTCAGCCTGTGCGACATCAAGCCCGAGCGCGCCAAGCGGCAGGCCGAACGCTTCAAGATCCCCCATCATTACCCGAACATTGATGCGATGCTTGCGGGCGCGCCGTTCGAGTTTCTGGTGGACCTCACCGACATGCAGGAACACGAGCACATCAACCGCCGCGGGTTGGAGGCCGGCAAACACGTCTGGAGCGAGAAGCCCATCGCGAACTCGCTCGCCGCCGGCCGGAAGCTGCTGCAACTGGCGCAGCAGAAAAACCTCCGCCTCTGGGGCGCGCCCATCACGGTGCAAAGCCCGCAGTTTGCTTTCATGGCAAAACAACTGGCGGCGGGCAAACTCGGTCGCGTGGCCGCGGCGCACGCGGATTACGGGCACGAAGGCCCGAATTGGTCGGCGTTCTTTTACGAGAAGGGCGGTGGCTCGATGCCCGACCTCGCCGTCTATAACCTGACTTCACTCACCGGATTGCTCGGCCCCGCCAAGTCCGTCACCGCGATGGTCAGTATTGTCACGCCCGAGCGCACGGTCGGTGACAAGGGGAAAATCAAGGTCACGGAAGAGGACAACGCGATGGTGTTGCTCGATCACGGTCAGGGAATCATTTCCCATGTCCAGTCGGGCTTCAACTACTTCAACCCGCACGGTCACGACGGCAGCAAGGAAACGCGGCACACGATTTCGATTGTCGGCTCGAAGGGTTTCATGGGCCTGGTCGGCTACGATTGGGCGCCGTTGGGTGTGGATCTTGCGACGAAGGACGCGCCGGAGATCAAGCGTTATGCAACCGACCCGGAGGGATACTCCTGGCCGCTCGGTGCCGCGATGGCAGCCGAATGCCTGGCGACCGGCAAGGAACTGCTGGTCACACCGGAACACGCGCTGCACGTCCTGGAAATCATCACCGCTGCGCGCGAGTCATCGGCCAAGGGCAGGCGCATCCAGCTCCAATCCACCTTCAAGTGGCCGGTGGTGAGCTGAAGGCATGACAGCAAGCCCAGCGGCGGGTTCATTCAAGGGTCATTCTTTTCCCCGTCCGGCAATGAGCGAGCTGATCAAGCCCCTCCGCTTCCGAACCGCGTGGATACTTGTTGGTTCTGCCATCTGCGCCTTCGCTCACGCCGTTTCCGCCGTATCGAATGTCACTTACGTGCCAGCCACCAAACTCCGGGTGACCGACGGCTTCTGGAGGCCGCTACTCGACCGCAATCGCGCCGCCACCATCCCGCACAACCTGCGCATGTGCCGCGAGGCGGGGATCGTTGCCAACTTCGAGCGCGTGGCCGGGCTGCGCGACGGCGATTACCACGGTCTGCCGAACTGGGACGAGTTTCTCTACAAGGCCATCGAGGCGGCCAGCTACGGCTTGCAGCAGCGACCCGATCCGGGGCTCGAAAAAGAACTCGACGACCTCATCGCCGTGCTGGCCAAGGCCCAGGACGCTGACGGGTATCTGCGCACGGTCATCCAGATGAGCGAGCGCGGTCGCGGCCCGGCCAACCTCAAACGCTGGAGCAATCTGTCCGACAACCTGGAGCTCTATTGTGCCGGCCATCTCTTCGAGGCGGGCGTGGCGCACTTCCAGGCTACCGGCAAACGCTCGCTACTCGATGTGGCGCTGAAGAACGCGGAGTTGATTGACCGCCTGTTCGGCCCCGGCCAGTGCGTGGACGTGTGCGGACACGAGGAGATCGAGCCGGCCTTGGTCCGTCTTTACGAAGCCACCGGGGACGCGCGCTGGTGGAAGCTGGCGAAGTTCTTTGTGGACACGCGCGGCACCGAGACGGGCCGACGACGCAAGCGCGGTGAATTCTCGCAAGACCACGCGCCGTTGTTCGAGCAGACCGAGGCCGTCGGGCAGGCGCCGCGCGCGACCTACTTCTACTCGGGCGCGGCGGATGTCGGACGCCTGGCCGATGATGCGCGGTATCACACGGCGTTGCGGCGACTTTGGGAGAATGTCGTCACGCGCAAACTTTACCTCCACGGCGGCATCGGCTCGCGGCACGACAACGAGGGCTTCGGCCCGGCTTACGAACTGCCGAGCCGGACGGCCTACGCCGAGGTTTGCGCCGCGGTAGGGTTTGCGATGTGGGCCAATCGCATGTTCCGCGTTGATCCGGATGCGCCTTACTTCGACGTGATCGAGCGCACACTCTACAACAACCTCGCCGCCGGCGTGTCGCTGTCGGGCGACCGCTACTTCTACGCCTGCCCGCTGGAGTCGGACGGGAAGTATCCCTTCAACCTCGGCTGGCTTCCGGCGGACGGAAAGCACCTGCCGCACGCCGAGGCGTCGGTCACGCGCAAGGAATGGTTCCCGTGCGCGTGCTGTCCGCCGAACCTTGCACGCTTTCTTCCGCTGGCACCGGGCTTCGCCTACGCCACGCGGGGAAACGACCTGTTCGTGAACCTGTTCATCGCGGGCGAGGCGGAAATCGAAGTCGGCGGCGCAACATGGAAACTGAAACAGCAAGGCAACTATCCATTGGGATGGCCGGGTGAAGCTGACGCTGAGCACCGAAAGCCGAAGCTCCAGACTCGAAACCCTCTTCGTCCGCATTCCCGGCTGGGCGCGGGACGAGCCGGTGCCCGGCGATCTTTACCGTTTTGCGGACCGCGCCGCCGGTCCGCCCACGCTCGCGGTGAATGGTCAGCCCGTAGAGCTGCTTAACGTGCTCACCAACGGCTTCGCCTGACTCACGTGCGACTGGCGCTCCGGCGACATGATCGAACTCGACCTGCCGATGCCCGTGCGCCGCGTCATCGCGCATCCGGAAGTGAAAGACTGCGTCGGCAAGGTTGCCCTTCAGCGCGGACCGATCGTGTATTGCTTCGAGGGCGCGGACCACGACGGACGTGTGCTGGATCTCGCCATGTCCGCCGACGCCATCTTTACACCACGCCGTCGTGACGATTTGCTCGGGGGCACGACCGTGCTCGATGGCCATCTGCTCCGCGCCGGCGAACGGATTCGCGCCACCGCAATCCCTTACTACCTGTGGTCCAACCGCGGCGCGGGCGAGATGACCGTGTGGTTGAATACCGTTCCGGAACAAACTTTCCAGCCGTGACAGTCGAGACCCACCTAGCAAAGCTGCTCGTGTTGCGGGCGGGTCCGCTGACAGGCGCGCCGAAACATGGATCCAGGACGTGGGCGCGCGGTGCCTCCGGCAGGAGCCGCCTGCAACCGATGGTGCGAGGGCGGTTCGCTACCGGCCTGACCATTCTCGCCAACGAGTGCACCCACAACAAACGCCACGGCTTCGACCAGCCGGAGGGCCGTTTCACACCTCTTTCCTTGACAGATCAGCTTCAGCACATGAAAAACCAACCAGTGCGCATTCCGTGTCGTCACTTGATTCCTCTTGCGGCTGCGATGGGGCTTCTTGCGACCGCCCCCGGCGTCAGCACTGCTGAACCGAGCGCCCCGGCTGGTGTTTGGCTGTCAGCCGGTGAAAACCTGCCGGGGAGAGTCGTCCATTCGTGGTTGGCCAACTTGTTCGCGGCTCGGCGAGGGCATCAATTCGTGCCGGTTACTGCCGTCGCCATTGCGGCGACACCAGATGGGACGGTGTTCTCTGCCGGTGTGGCGGAGGCGTACGGCGGAGTGGCATCCTACAAAGGCGGCAAGTTCGTCACGAAATATGACTATGACAGCGGGTTCGGCAGCAGCGCATTCGCGGTTGCAGTGGACGAGTCCTACGTTTACATCGGCACGGGCGTCGGGGTGTTCCGGACTCGGCTGGGGGACGAGTCCTACAACCGCACCCCTGTGATCAAGGGCAGTGTCCACGGTTTGGCTTTGCGTGCGGGCGAACTATACGTAAGCGATACCGATGCCGGTCGAATCCGGGTCTTCTCGACGGCGTCTATGAACGAAATTAGATCCTTCGCCGCCCCGTGCCCGGGACCGCTCGCTGTGGGCGCTGACGGTCGGATCTGGGTCATTCAAGGCAAGGCGGGCAGAGAACCATTCGACCGTGGCGGCCAGAAAATCATGTCTTTCTCAAAGGATGGCAAGCCGGGGCCGGAAATTACAGACTTCGAGAACCCCTGTGCGCTGACGTTTGATCCCAAAGGACGTCTGTTGGTCGGCGGGTTGAACCAGCATTGCCAGATTTGGGTCTATGAGGTCCGGAAGGGGCCCAGGAAGGTGGGCGCGTTGGGTGTCGAAGGCGGCGTGTTCTCGGGCGAGGCCCCGGGGCGATTTGA
>Ga0078972_1004107_pt1 | contig 41183 bp, 30 predicted proteins | sample YelNatPaOPGAMG01_FD_67568 | JGI IMG/M metagenome (GOLD analysis project Ga0078972, IMG submission 67568) | Hot spring thermophilic microbial communities from Obsidian Pool, Yellowstone National Park, USA - OP-RAMG-01 (SPADES assembly) (version 2) | ecosystem: Environmental > Aquatic > Thermal...
AGGTGGGTATGTTTAACGAAAGGAGATATGCATACACGAATTCTCTAACAGTAAGGAACCCTTTGATCAGCTAGCCTTAAAGCAGCCCTGATGTGGTCCCTCGTCAAGGGGGGATAGTCCTCCAAGATCCCGTTGATGGTTTCACCAGCTTCCATCATCTCCAAGACCTGCCACACCATTATCCTAGTCCATTTGAATGTTGGTTTCCCATGGCAGACATCGGTGTCAGCTACAATGAACTCGTTGATCACAACCCTCATGTCACATATACTTTTATACTGCATGCTGAACTAAGTTTTTCGTTACCAGACAGCTAGCGCAGTAAGGCGATGGCCTTGGGGTACGCCATAGAGACCATAAACCTGGTCAAGAGGTACCCAACGAGTGCCAGGAGGGAGAGGGGCCACTTCCACTATGGTTTCGGTGGTCAGGTCATATCATTTAGCGGGTTGCTCAACATAATAAGAAGAAGGAAGGGTCCTTTCATTGAAGCCCTTCGAGGCATAAGCCTCAAGGTAGGGAAGGGGGAGATATTTGGTGTATTGGGGCCTAATGGGGCCGGAAAAACAACTTTGATCAAGATCCTCTGCACCTTGGTCATCCATGATGAGGGCGAAGCTTATGTCAATGGATTTGATGTCGCGAAGGAACCTTCCGAGGTTCTGAAAAATCTTCAAGCTGTCCTGCCCGAGAGCAGGGGATTCAACTGGAGGCTGACTGGAAGGCAGAATTTGGAGTTTTACGCGCTGCTTTACGGGCTGAGTGAGAGGGTGGCCAAGGAAAGGATCGACTTCCTTTTGGAGTTTACAGGGCTGATTGAAAGGGCTAACGACAGCTACCAGAGATACTCCACAGGCATGCAGCGCAAGCTGTTGCTCTGCAGGGCTCTGCTCAGGAATACGCCCATACTGCTATTCGACGAGCCAACGGTGGGCTTGGACCCAACTTCAGCGGCAGAGTTTCGTGGCCTGCTGCGCGACAAGTTGGCGCGGGAAGAGGGAAAGACAATCTTGCTCAGCACGCACAACCTTTACGAGGCCCAGGCCCTATGCGACCGAATAGCCATTCTCGACCGGGGAAAGGTTACAGCGTGCGACACGCCGGACAATGTAAGGTACATGATGTTCGATGAGAGGGTTGTAGAGATCGCCTTCATAGATGCAGTCTTCAATGAAGGACATGAAAAAATGATCGATGAGTTGGAAGGAATTCCCGGCGTCCATGGTGTCACTCCAGAGGTTGATCAAGAAGGGAGCTTTCACGGAATATCGATCCGAGCCAACAAGGAGATGGACCTATCTTACATCTTGGAGGTTGTGATGAAGGGCGGGCTAAGGATAAGGTCGATAAATACAAAGGAACCAACTTTGGAGGATGCATTCATGGCCATCACTGGACATCGCATGGAGCAATGGTCTAGAGGATCATATGCAGGGGGAGAAGGATGGAGATCCCGATAGAGATTAAGCAGATCATCGCTTTCACAAAGCGGGACTTCCACAGCTGGGCAACCTACAGGACCGCTGTGATCACACAGATCATCAACGTCTTCGTGGGAGTCTTCTCATGGGGGATTGGTGCTGCTTATGTCCAGAAGCCTGTAAGCGAGATGTACAGCAGTGATTACATCTCCTTCCTAGTTGTGGGCATAGCGATAGGAAATCTAGTGATGCCTCTTGTGCAAGGTGTTGAGAGGCAGCTGAACCCCTGGACCATCGAAACTATATTGATGACGGGCATAAGCACATCGGTCTTCGTCATTGGAAATATCATGTGGACCTACATCTTCTCCATAATAACCTTCATCCCATATCTTATAATTGGAATTTACGTTTTCAACGCGAGGCTTAATACCAACATTCCATCCATGCTATTGGCATTCATTATTTCAGCTGCCATATTGATGGGTTTGGCCATGATATCGACAGGATTGAGGATCGTGACAAAGTCCACAGACCCAATCACTTGGGCTATAAATGTCCTCCAGAACCTCTTCTCAGGTATAACATTTCCAGTCCTCTACCTTGATGTAATATTCTTCAAAGGAGCCTCGACGGTATCCTGGTTCCTTCCCCAAACTTGGGTATACCACCTATGCCGTCTTTCGATGCTGACGAATCCATCTCTTACGAATCCCATGATTCTGTTCGAATTTTTGAAGGGAGCTTTTTTTGCCATCGTGTTATTCCCAATTGGCTACAGGGTCTTTTCATGGGGAGTTGCCAGGTCTAAAAGGGAGGGTACGCTGGGCTGGTACTGAATGTGTGATTATACCAAGCAAATGAGAGTTGCAACTCAAGCAAAGTGTGATTCTCGACTACAATCAAAAGGCGCATACTGCAGTGGAGCGATAGACTTTTTCTAACAAAGTCCACGATTTATCAAGAAATGTGCAATCGTCTTATACTCGTCCATTGTGGGGGTCCCATCGGTTCTTGTAACCTGTGTTAACATATGTTTCATGAGGTTCACTTGAATCCTAATAATATCATCGTAAAAGATGACATGGTGCACTGACATACAGCTAGCACACGGTCTTTTATTGGCTCAAAACAACCTAAAAATCGAATCTTTTCTACCTAAGAAAAATACTTTTAGACATGGTTACGGTTATAGGTGGGTAGCAAGCCCTTTTGCTTGATACAAAATGGACTTTATGGATGTTGTAAGTAAAAGGCGCAGCATAAGGAAGTATAGGCCCGATCCTGTGCCCGAAGAACTCATAAACCAAGTTCTGGAGGCTGCAAGGCTTGCGCCTTCGGGAGGAAACGCACAACCTTGGCACTTCATAGTCGTCAAAGATCCAGAGACTAAAAAGGCACTTGGAATATCCGAATGGGCCCAGCAGGCGCCTGTCGTCATCGTTGGATGCACCGAAGCCTCAAACCCGATAGATATTTCGATAGCGTTTGAGCACCTCGTTCTGGCTGCCACAAACCTTGGTCTTGGAACATGCTGGATAGGCCGCTGGGGTGCTGATTCCGAGATTAAGAAGGCACTTAAGATTCCTGCCAATGTTAGGGTGCTGGCTGTAACTCCCTTGGGCTATCCCGCTGAATCTCCACCTGGCAGGTCCCGCAAACCAATGTCCCAGATCGTCCACCGTGAGAAATTCTGAGCAGGCTTTCATTCAAGGAGCAGAGTTCCTAAGCTGAATGGCCTTCTCTTTAGAGGAAATTCCATTTACTTGTAATTCTCTACCCTTTGTCAAAGAACTGTGGAAGATACCCTTTGTTTGCCTCCAAGAGCTCGTCAAGCATTTTCCCAGCAGTTTCGAAGTCCCTGACCAAAGGATCCAGGAGCATTGCCTGAAGAGCAAGCTCCCGATCCCCCTTAAGTGCTGCCTCTACCGTCAGCTCGTGCTTCACGATATGCTGGTGCAGTATGGCTTGGACTGCAGGTGGCACGTCCCCAACCGCGATCCCCTCTGCACCTCCGGGTCCGACCAAGCCATATGTCTCAACTATGGCCTCTCTTTGTAGGTTGTTGACCTGTCCCTTGTTTGGAAGGTTAAGAACTTCAACCTCATGCCTTCCATTGACAATAGCCGAAATTATGTTCGAGGCGGTTTCAGCCGACTTTTTCAACTCGATGCCAATCTCGCCCGAGAGCATTTTATTTACGATTTCGATCTGCCTCTCCCTACCCCTGTACCTGTCCTCGATCGTTGTCAACCTGACACCGTACTTCGAACCTGCGCCAGCCTCCTTTGTGAGAAAGTACGGAAAGAACTCTGCGACATGCCTATCGCCTGTGCCAGGCAAGCAGCCGTAGATCTTGAAGAGCTCAAGCTTGACGGGCGAGATCGAAATGCCATTGCGCCTTATGTATTCTCTCAGGAGCTGGAATCCATCCTCGCCTCTTACTGATAGCTCGATTATCCAAGGAAGATGATTAATGCCCGCCGCTTTCAAGTACATCTCATTCTCGCTTTTAACTTCAAATATGCTCCTGAGCATGAAAATAACTTCGTTCAATCCGTGGCACAGGCCAATTGTCTTTATTTTTGTTGTCTTCGTCACTGCCCTGCAGATCGTCGTCATTGGGTTCGAGTAGTTTATGAACCAGGCATCAGGACAAAGATCCTCCATATCCTTTGCCATCTCCAAAACCACAGGTATATTCCTAAGAGTCCTCGATATTCCACCCGGCCCGACGGTGTCACCAACAGACTGGTAGATGCCATACTTTAATGGAATCTCCAAGTCGTGCCTCATCGCCTCAAGCCCTCCAGTCGATATCGTTAGAACCACGAACTCTGCATCCTGCAGGGCTTGCCTCCTGTTCGTCGTTGCCTCGATTTTAAACTTCTTGCCTGACCTTTCGATCATCATCTTCCCAAGGGAGAGCATCACGTCTAGAGATTTGGCATCTATATCGTGAAGCAAGATCGTGCTCCCCTCCAGATCATCTGTTACAACTATGTCTCTAATGATCGTTGGAGCCCATGCATAGCTTCCTCCACCAATCAAAACTATCTTTGTCATGGACATCTCCTGTTTACTCGCCAATTCTTTTATCACCACAGATATAACATGTACCCCTGACCGCAAACCATATTGCCAATCGCCTGATGGATTGCAGCTTGTTTTGTCACAATCCCATACCAAGCAAGGCTATTTAAAATAGATCTACTTTAATCCATCCAAATCTTCAATCTGAACATACAAAAGCAAGATGGAAGCATTTAGCGTTTGGTGGCAACAAGTTTGCGCAAGTTTAAACTTAAATATACCAATCAAATGCTACTTGGTAAGTTGACCGAATCTACGCTCGATATCATCAATGATTTCAAAAAAAGCTTTCTTGAAATTGGTGAAGCAGTTACAAAACTGCGAGAACTCGAACGCCTAACGAATCTTGGTGAAATAAGCAAAGGTGCGTCAAATTCCCTGAAAAAGGAATGCATGGAGAATCTGAAAAAATACTGTGAGAAGTTTACAAAACTTGAGAACGAGTTAGATGCGGTAAGGGCTAAGACACTTTTAGAACTGGAGTCAAGCCGAAGAAAAATTGAAGAACTGGGACTCCCCACGGACCCAAATATAGAAAAGTTTGAAGCCATTTTTGCAAAGATAAAAAATGCCTATTTTTCCATGAAAGTCCAGATTGGTCTGGAGGCTTTTCAATATATATGCTCTTTAAGGGCCGACATTCCAAATAAGGAGAGATCGAGCCATAATAATGAACTCTGCCAAAATTTTTTGGATTCTTTGGCAAAAGGATGGCTTTATCAGAAAGAGCATTTTCAAAAATACATCGAATCTTTGGAGAAACAAGTGAATGAGCTTGAGAAACAGGAGAACGAACTCAATTTGCGCATTCGAATTGGCGAAATTACTGATTTAAATATAAAAGAAAAAATAGGGCAAGAGATATTTATGCTTCAAAAGAAGATAAGCGATGCATCGAACTTTATCAACATTATTGACTCGAGGATATTCGACTGCTACTTAATTTTATCTGGGCAAGGCTCAAGCTCTTCAATTGACTTAAAAGAAGTAGAAATGCCATCGGATTTATTAAATGCCCTTGATATCGCTTCAACTATCGAGATCGATGGAAAGATTCTATCAATCGAGGATGCCTATTATTCGGCCTTATTCAAGTACAGCTTAAGGTATGGATTCGGCAGCATGGCAGCCAAGGATAGACTCGAGAAGGACATCAAGGGATTAATCGATAAAGGCTTAAGCCGAAGCGAAGCCATCGCATCGATCTTAAAGCAAGGCAAAGTTGGAAGGTAAGTAAATTAGATGCTATCCAGTTGCCCCATTCTGGGCTTATTCAAACTTCGCTAGAACTACGTTTATGTCGAAATCGCATGAAAAATGCAAATGCGCCCCCTCCTACAATCGATACTATAGCCACGTTGACCAAGATCGGGAAGTATGGAGAATAGCCAAGAATGTCATCAAGGAAGTAGTCGATCCTTTGGTCATTTACATAGACGTACGCCGTTTCCCACCTTAGTGTGTTAGTCCCATAATGAAGAACTCTGCGGTCACCTTTTAAGGCCATTTCAAGTGATGTATTTGTGAAAACAGAATGGATACATACTGCAGAAAAATTGTCAAGAGTTCTTGTAAATTTCACGCTGTCCAATCCGGGTAGGTCGGAATAGAACAATCCGATACCGATCTCTCTCAACCCGACGGTCGTAATGTTTCTTGGCAAATTGTTAAGAATATAACTCATCTGGGGAGTGATCTGCGATGATGCATAGATAACATAGCTATACCTTTTTAGTTCGTCTGGATGATTGTACACGTAGCTCTCAGACACATAAACAAATGGTACATCAAGAGTAACAAGGCTGTACATCAGTGTTTGTTGCAGCATCGATGTCTTGCTAAGCCTTCCGACAGCATAGGTTGGTCTTACAACTAGGACAGAAGCACTGTTCCCCTCTATGACTGGAACATCTGGAACGCCATAAAGGGCGACATTAAGCATGAATTCTGCAAGCTGTTCTTTTTGTTGAGGACCTAAGAGGATTATTGGATAGAATCCATTCAGGTAGGTGCTCATCTCCGTCAGCGCATACTTGTAGTAAGAGGTATACGCATCATCACCAGCTGAAGTAGAGACGCCAGCCATTAATACAGGCGAGTAGAGTTCGATGTTTCCCAATGCATTTCTGTAACCTGAAGACATTGGAGCGTTTAGGATAACTGCTATCACTTTTCCATCCTTGGAACGCTCGACTAATGCTAGGTTGTGCGTTACAACAAATCCTGGCTTCGCCTTCTTGCAAAAGCTATAAAGGTCCCATATTCTTCCAGATGCATCAAGAGCAACGCAATCATACTGAACAAAGCCATAGAACTTTCCAGGGTTCTGCAACTTTGCGGCTGAAATGAATCGTGTAGTGATATTTGATACAAGATCTATCGCCCACTGTGCAAAAAGAGGGGCATACGACTCAATAAAGGGTGCATAAGGGATGGGCATCAATCCACGGGCCTTCTGCCATTTCTGCCAGCTTTCAATTTCTTGAATCGTTGGCTCATGTGTCCAAGTGATTGTCCACTCTTGCAACAGACCGGAGATCTCCACATACTTGATATTTGGCGAATCGATCTTTGAAATAAAAAGTTTGAGACTGTCCTCTAGAGAAGAAAGCATGCTCTCGTTGAATATGTTACATGATGGTAACGTTACCTGCACATACAGTGTTATATTTGGATGCGAGAGGGCAAATTTGTTAAGCTTAGCTGCTCCTTCAAGGTTTTCAACATTCATGTCGTAAGCGTAATATCCTCTGAACAAATCGCCGAACCTGTCCACGTAATACGAAAGATTGTATGGTGGAGCAGAGTTTGCTAAGCAGCCAACGACAGCATACTTTGACAATTGGTTTTGAGGGCAGTTGACCACTTGAATTGGTACCAATGCCAATACAAGTAGTGCCACATAAAAAAAACTTAAAATAGTTCTAATGGACTTCCCCATCTTTGAGTATGGCATCTCTTGCACGTTGCAAATATGTGTTCCTCTCACCTGGACTTAAGCTCCTCCACACGAGCATCTGCTTCCGAATGTGGTCAATAAATCTGCGGTTTCGTGAAAGCCAAACCTCGTAACTTCCTGTGGTGTGAAAGAGAGCAATACTTACATCGTGAAGGGCATGCCCCTCGCTTAATGGAGACAGTATTATTTCCACATCTTGAGCCACGCCCATCTCTACAGGCGTTAGCCTCACTCCAAATGTGACTCTTTTAGATTTGTAATCTATTTCAGGCAGCTTGTCGACCCTATATGATGAGGTTATCGCTCCCATTCCCAAGAAGTACTCTTGTAGGTAAGTTAGAAATCCCAAACCCTCGTCTGCAGGAATCTGAATAGGAAGGCTGATCACCCATTCGTCACCCTTGGGCCTTGAGGTCAATGTCCATTTTCGTTCTTTCGAAGGCGTTATGACCCTAGATGTAATCAGTGCTGGATAGATGGCACTTGCAAGGGTCGTCAGCGTGATGGTAGCGATAGCGACAACTACGAAAGTCCCACTAAAGTTGAATTGGAAGCTAGGTGGAAGCAGTCCAAGTGCAAGTAGCGTCTTGTCGAGTAGGAAGCCTATTAGGAAACCTATTATCCCGCTGCTAAGGGCAAATACAAGAGATTCTGTGAGAAACATTACGTACGCTCCACTCGGCGGAAGGCCTACTGATGAATATGTGAATAGCTCTTTCTTTCTCAACTGCACTGAAGATACCATCGTATTGGCAACAGATATTGCTGTTATAACGAGAAGTATGGCAATTGTGGCAGAACCAGCGAACATATAAACAGGAATTGTGGAGTAACTGTATATCGAATTCTCTATCTTCGCAAAAACAGGCCACTGTATCGATGTTGTGAGTAATCTGGCCAGTTCCTTTATATCTCTCGAAGCCGCCTCAGACCGAGGCTGTATTACTATTGCAGAAACATATCCGCCCCTTTCATAGACACGCATCCATGGAAGGAAGATCACGTGATCGGGTGCAACAGGTGCCGGTATGCCCATTGCCTGGCCGCCGATTCCAGATGCACGAAATGAGAGGGCCTGGAAGCGAGATGGATCTGCGGGAAGTGGTGAAAGTCCATCAAGATCTGTGAGCGACATTTCGAGAGGCATGTCCAGTATTCCGACAACTTTTGCCTGTCCCACGCCAGCTATTTCGATCACTCCGCCAATTGTGACATTAAGTCGTTCTGCTAATAGTTTGTGAATAATGACAGCGTTCGGATCCTTTGAGAACATTATCTCCCATGAAGCTGGGTAAGTAAAATTGCCCAATATAGTTGCATAATCCGATTCCGAGACGCCCATCAATACACCAGGGCTAAGGTTAATCGTTACATTCTGCGAGGAAACAGGAAGGAATATCCCCTGGATATTGGGCTGTGCGTAGTAAAGAACCCTTGGCGATACATAGTAATCCGGTCCGGCCATTCCTCTTAGATACTGCATGAGATCGAGGCTTAGGACGCCAGTAGTAGGTACGCCCCACAATCCCTTTACAAGAATGCTTGATGTAGGATAGATACTTCCAATCTTCGGCTCAGTAGCAGATTCCACTAAAGCGTATGTTGGAGCCAGAGATGTGAAAGCTGTCAGGGCTATCGCCGAAGATACTATGGTAGAAAATGTAAGAGCCGATACCATTCGCCTCCTTCTTATCTGCGATAGAGCAGCGAGTATGAAATGCGAGGTTGAAGCAAGTGTCACGGACTCGAAGCCATGTTTTCCAAGTCTTCTCTCTGCACCATATTTGATTACTTCTCCAGTCTGCCGAATGAAAGTATATGCGACAAATGCGAACATTAATACCATTGCAACGCCAACCAGTCCCATCGTAGAGTTGGAGACAACCGATAGTGAAGGATTTACGAAGTAGAATGCTATTATCGTAAAAACCATTATCGCTGCAGTACTAAAAATCCATTGCCTAGTATTTTTTGAGAGAAGATTTCCTATGAAGATTGAGAAGGGGATAGCAAGTCCTATGAAGAAGACAAGTGCAGATGAAGCGTCTGTGAAAAGGGGCATCACACCATCTGCATATGCCCTTGATGCGAATGAGAGGGCAGCCATCGAGTAAGAATAAGCAGCAGAATAGTTGAGCATTGAGTAGGCTTTTTCCGCATTGGAAATGAACCTTTTAGCCAATTTTAGATATTGGGAAGCGATTGGACTTTCCACTCCATACTGAACCAACTTACTGAGCCTTCCAGATGCAAGAATATACATGCTGCTCGCGTAACTGAAGGCAGAATGCCTAATCACCATTGGAGCTGGCAGTCCGAATCCTTCTGTATCTTCTAGTGTGCTATTAGTCATCACCATTAGCGGACGCATATAGATAGTAGTTCCTGGGTTGAATGTTACAATCGATGTTGAACCAGGGATAACGAAGATTGCTGCCTCCCGATAGTTGGGGTCGTAATAAATGCCATAAAACAATGGAGTTGAACGGCCATCGAGGTCAAAAACATTCAAGATCGCGGTCGAAGGGGCGTAGAAAAGTCTCTCTTGCGGTTGACGGAGGTCGACAACAGTTCCTGTCATCATAGTTAAGGGATTGAGCAAGCCAAGTAGAGATATCTGGTCACACCTGAATAATGGAATAAGCAAATTTGATGGATTTGTGATTGGGTAGATGTTTGTTGATATGCCTCCAGCGAGATTCGATGCCGTTCCATAAATTCCCATGTCAACACTGTAGTCTACCTCACCTGTCGATTCATTCAGCTTGCAAGCATATGTCTGCCAAGTCATATAAGCTGTAAGCCCTTGAAACTTGAAAACACCATTTTCATCAGAGATTAGAAATCTGCTCACGAAGGGCCAATACAGCGGCATGTTAGGATTCATGAGGCTTAACCTTACAAGAGTATTCGGGAGTGGCGAGTACCAACCTGTGCTTACATTAAATATCACGGTCTTGCCTACAAGAGTCACGTACGATAGAACTCCATAGGCCGTTACAGTCAAGTTCTGAGGACTAACGAAGTTCCATGATAGCGGCCAGTTAATTTCATTGGCAAGACCTCCTATGATGAGTTGGGCTATTACGAACTGTGGTAGAACATTGGTCCAGCGAATAGAACTTGTCGTCTTGAGTGGAGTGATGCCAATCCTTTCTTTATATTGCGTCCTAATCGCAAATGCTGGTGTTCCTGTCTGCTGAACAGGTTCAACATCGAGCATGTAGAATCCCTGCTGAGTCCCCCAGTCAAATTGCCCAAGGAAGTTGAAGTTCACAATGGAGGACACATTCATTTTTAATCCAGCATTAGAAAGTATCGTTGGAAGTGGTTCGAGATACGACCTTAGAGGCTGCTGTAACGAGGAATAGCGAGCTGTGAATGGAGCATACATAGAAAAGTGCAATACATCTCCAGTGTATAGGAGATCAACTCCGCTCGAGTCGCTTGAAAAGTCCAATCCAACTTGGAGCCATATCTTTCTTGAGCCTTCCAGATTCTCTTTGCTGTACAAGTTAGTGTAGACAAATTGTGATGGGCCAGCCAGACCTTCCCAGTAGCCTGATAGAGCAGCGAACCAGATGGTTCGAGCTGATGGATGAATACTATATTGCTTTGCCATCGCAAGAAGTGTTGAAATGCCTATTAAATCATCGGAAGCGGATGAGAGTCTTGGCACAATGCTCCATGAGTCATAATGTGCCGAGACTACAATTATGTCGTCAGGATACGTTGTCCCTTTCGCTATGGCGATTATGTTCGTAGCCTGAACCTGTCTCCAGTACATTCTAACATGTATTGTTGCAGTAGCTCCACTTGCAGCAAGTTGGCGCAACTGGTAGCCAATCTCTTTCGTAACATAAAGACGAGGAAAGGCAAGAGGGATTGGAATGGCCTTCGTGAGCGCTTCATAATTCGATGTCTCTTCGGGTTCAATGAATATTGCACCCTGTGCGCCCAGATCCAAAGCATTAAGCCAATTCTTTCCAGAGTTAAAGTCCATGAGGACTATTGTATTGTTGACAACCTTTCCATCGAAGTCCTCTAAACGACCTTGGCCAACATAGATCAGCCTGCCCGTTAGGCCAGAGGGGGGTGTAGCACAGGTCTGGACACCATTTGGCCACATTGCATAAGCTGGTAAGTTTAACGTCTGACCGTCTTCTTGTTCTACTGTGATGAAAGATCCTTCATCTATAGGCACCGCTATCGTATAATTTTGGGTAATAACACTAAGGCCCAAGCTGCTGAATGTTTCTACTAGATATGATGCTGCGGCATACGAACCTGAGTAGCCTGTGACCCTAGAATTAATGGAGGAGAGGGCATCAAAGTATGATCGTATGTCCGACATATCGGTCGTCACAGCTGCTCCATTTGCAGCCTGGCTTTCTGCGGACACATAAAGAGTTGAGGATCCGAGCACTAGCATGCAAAATAGCAGAGATATTATTATCGCTCCTGCTCTAATCGAATTTACCATGGCCATATCCACCCTGACTTTCCTATAAAGCTGAAAGAAACAGCTGCAAGTATTACAAGCCCCTCGCCAAGTCCCTCCCCAGCCACTATGTAACCGCGCACCTCGCGCCACCTCTCATTGCCACCAACTATACGTGGCATGAGCAACCTGCCAACGAGTGAGCCGATGAAGACAGGGAAAGCAGAGTATGCTGGAGTCTGTAATCCTAGATAGAATCCAGTCATGGACCAGACGAGCCCGATGCGAGACAATGCTTCTCCAATTGCACTCACAACCAATACAAGCACCATCGGGACGTATACCATTTCAATTGTAAAACTCATCTGGCGTGTTGAAAGTAAAGCCAACGACATTGCCGAAGATGGGAACCAGTATACAGTAGTTGGATAAGCTGAAGAGGGGATTGGAGCAAGGCTCCAGAGAAAGCTAAGCGAAAGTGTTCCCACAACTAGCGCTAGAATCATGCCGATTATCCAGATATATCCGATATCTCTCGGACTTGTTCCCGTCATTATCGCTCCTTTTGCCTGCTGCGCGAAGCCTGGAACGGAAGAACCGTCGAATGGGGGCGTGTACGCAAAAGCAGCATATCCATTGTATGATGTCGTGTATAGAAGCACAGGCCAAGGGCTTGAAAATGAAGGCGAAAATCCAGTTTCCCCAACCATTGCGGTTGTAACAAGGCCCACGATGAAGCTCAGTGGAAGCATGTAAAACACGAAGAGCCACGCTGGAACATCAGGCATGAGGAACGCGAATATTGCAACCTGAGCAGCTACAGAACCTATGTAGAGCAAAGCCAATATCGAAAGACGTGGGAAATTCAGCAATTTCTCATATCTCTCCTTTCTGAAGCTTCCTGCTAGGAGGCGCCAGATAGCCTTTCGAGACCTGAACACCATGAAGAGCGACATTCCAATCCAGGCTCCTACAGCAGGTGCAAACCAAATCCTAGCACTTGCCCTAGAAGTTATGGCCATCAGGCCCATTCCCTTCATGTACTCGCTTGTCCAACCTGGGAACCAATTCGGAAAAGTAGTTATGAAAAGAGACTGCATTACGACATAAAGAATGAATGAGGTTCCAAACATATAAGCAGCTGCAGGAAATGGGACGATGAATCCTGAGAAATATGATATGAGCGTAGTGCTTATGCCAAAAGCGGCTCCTGGTAGAAAATCTTGAATGTATGGAGATGGATCGAGCATAGGAATTGGAATTAACATGAATCCTGTGAGGATCGGTATGGCATAGACGAATACACCCCAAGAAAGTCCGATACCCAATGCTGCAATTAGGAGAGATGCAGTCTCCCTGGATCTATCGGTCAGGAAAGTAACCAAGGATACGTCCACATCAGCGTACGGAAAAGGTAGTCTCTCGATCTCAAGATAGATCCTGCTTATTATCATCATGAGAGTTCTACTTGATACCGTGGATAGCAGCGTTATCACTGTTGCAACAAGAAGCGCTTCAGCGAATGCAGGCTGAAACAAGCTCCTAAAAGCATAAGCTGCAGATCCAAAAGGGGGTGCAATCCATCCAGGCACAAGCAAAGCAAGCGGCTTTCCATCAATCATCGCCCCCCAAGCGAATGGCGATTTTATGAAGTAGGAGTTGAAAAGGATGTTAAATGCCAGGATTGCGCTTGCACTTGTACCACCTACGCCTGTACCATAGTAGACTATGAGCATCTCCTGCCTGGACAACTTGTACCTTGACAAACTGGCAAGCTCGCTTATAAGCAAAGTAACTGAGAAGACAGCAGGAGCACCTAATCCAATACCTAGAGTGAAGGTCGCATAAGTCGTTACAGGGATAAAAAGTACAGCTGCGATAATCATGGCGAAAGCGGAAACAATCGTAAGGCCAGGCTTGTAGTCAACTTTGGAATTGACAGATTCAGCCGCCATATTTAAGTCAAGCCCACATTTTGAGGTTCATAATAAATCTTTTCATATCAATAGTCGAATGACCTATGCTAGGATATATGGGACTGACCGATAGTGGCTCGAAGGAATCTATATGGACCACGAGTTAGATAGGGACAAGCTTCGTAACCAGAAAGCATTCCTAAGACTTAAGTTTGGATTGAGATAGCAAGGCTAGTTAGCCTAACCCTTATGGCAAGTTCGGTGAGGAAAACTTGACAGGTTGGTTGGTGACAAAGCGTTTGAGAGAGACTCTTGGATTAAGGCATGAAGATGGCAGAACCCTGAGTCGATGCAAAAGGAGATGTGACATTAGTAGGCTGTCCAAATGGCTACTATTGTCAAGTTTGAGTGACACCTAGATCAAATTGAAGCGAATAAATCCACATCACATGTCTGTCTATGGAATCATGTATTCCTCTGGCCAACCACAGAGTTTCCTAGTGAAGTTCAGAAAGTACTTGAAATTAGCCAACGATATGTCTGGGGGGACACCATGATCCACTCCTGGAAAGTATCCTCCTGTATTTATTAAGTATGGGACCTTTGAAAGCACCTCATGCTCGATGGCTTCCTTATCTTTTGCAAGTTCCCTTTTGTCTATACCTCCCATGAGTATTAAGCGCGGATATTTTTCCCTTAGTTTTACTGGTTCCATGCCTGCAGCTATTTCGCACGGGCTCACGCCATTCACTCCAGCCTCAAGCCAGATGGGAATCAAAGGTTCCGGATTGCCATCGCTATCGATAACAACTATGTCCACACCATGTTCCTTGAAGAAATCGCATATCTCCCTGTATGGCCTGAACATAAATTCACGAACAGCGCGAGGCGATATCATTGGTCCCTTCTTGTATGCCATGTCCTCGTTTAGGATTGCCCAATCCGCATCAACATCATTCAAGGCTTTCTCAAGAACAGCCGTCTGGAATTCTGCGCAAAATTCCATGATCTCAGATATGAGCCCTGGGTCCCTATACATAGTTAGGAGCATGCCACTCAGACCCATCATATCCCTTGTCCACCAGAATGGTCCACGTATGGAAACGCACAATGGATAATCTCTCCTCCCCCACTCCTTCACCATCTCGCTCCAATTTTTGGGATATCTATCAGGAATACGCAACTCATATCTCTTCTTAATTTCCAAGAAGCTACTTCTATCCTTGACTGGAAATTCGAGGAATTGCCTCGTCGCAAAGCCAGACCATCCATTTTCCCAGTCTTCTTTGAATCCCCTCTGCTTTATCCCCAAGCTGTCTATCCAAACCCAATATCTATCTGTTTTCTCAAGTATCTTGTATTCGAAAGGTGGGAATGGTCCTATATTCACGCCATTTGAACTTATCTGATTCCAAGAATATTCAAATCCCTCTGATGGATAGGATGTAATACCACCTCCTGGTTCAAATTTAAAGTATGTTGAGATATCGACGTTCTTCGGCAAACCTTCATTATACCACCTCTCAAGCGTTGCCTTCCTTGGGCCACCACTTACAGGTACCATATCGGGCTTCTGAAACTTCGCAACCGCAAGGAACCTTTCTCTAGCATTCATGCAGGTCTATGGGCAAGATCGATACTAGGTATTGTTAAAAGCTTGCTTCAAAAATCTTATTTAGACCATTCCGAAATCAAAGTCCTAACTTACTAGCTCTGGAAGGACAGAGACCTTTTCGAAGATTCATTAGGCATGTACCAGGGGGACAAGTGACCAACCACATTTCAATTAAAACTGTCAATATTCAAAAGCTAGATGATAAAGGCCTAATTTTTCAGCAGGGTTGAAAGCTCCGTTTAGTGCATTGCTGTAATAATACATACGAAAACTTTAGATCAGGTGGAACTTGGTCTGCCTTCCATCAAGTGGCCAGCAACCTTCTTTTGTGTATACGACGTCCTGCTCAAGCCCAATTCGGACCGATTGACCTCCCCATTCTGAGACAGGTGCTTCGACCGACAGCTCCATCGTGAATGCATAGTTATACTCCAACTTCACATCACCTCTCCCTTCGCATCTCTCCTGCTCCCATGGAAGGCCTATGAGCGGGCCAGGTTCGTGGAGAAAGTAGCCAAGACTGTGGGAGTAAACCCTTGGGTTTGGTATATTTTCATTCCTAGCTCTTTCCAATACATTAACCAAAATCTCGTTGCCCGTAAGGCCACGCCTGAATTCTGACATGTAGATGTTTTGCAACCTGTTCCCCTCAGCCATAAGCTTCCTTAGTCCTTCAGGGGCATCCTCTTCGCCATCACGCAGGACATAGGCTAACTCTTGGTGATCGGAATTCAATCGGAGGTACTTGATCCCTACATCGCAGTGGATAACATCGCCAGGGCGGATGACATTGTCATGGATGCCATATTTCTCCTTCATCTCGTCGCTACGCACGAGGTCAAAGAAAGGTCTGAAGGCTAGTGACAGACCAAGCTCTGTGCTGCGCTGCCAATAATGCCATACTAAATCTTCGGTTGTAGTTATACCTGGGATTATGATTTTCCTGCTGAAGCACTCTTTTATGATGGCATGAGCAACGTTGGCAACATGCTTGTATAGACCGATCTCCTCGTCGGTCAAGGTCGCTAGCCAACGGGTCGCAAGAGCTTCGGCAGACTCAAGGCGCTCAGCATACTTCTGCGGGAGATTATTGACAAGCTGTTTGTAGAGATTATGGGTAAGGCCGCCTGCTGCCCACTCTATGGAACCAATGTTTATTCCAATCCTTCTCGGATCCCTTGCCTCGACGATCTCCCTAAGCATAGCCCACTGCTCAGATTGGCGCCTTCCTTTCCAAGGCTTCGAATACAGGTCTCCCATGTCGGTCATCGAGAGGTTTATGCGTTCAACGCCTTTTTCAGGTCCTTGATCGAAGAAGATCAATATCTGGAGAATTGGGCACCAGGCATCCATAGGGACCATAGTCGTAAATACTGGATCGAGGTCGTCCTCCTGGCAAATAACGATCCACATATCGAAGCTTGTCTCCCTCATGGCCATTGGTAAAATGGTATCGAGTCGCTTGGCAAGAATCCTGTTCACAACTTCAGCTTGCTGTCGTAATGGAAGAACTCTAGGGAGTTCGGATTTATCTGTCGATGGGCAAATACCATGCGACATTCTAGTTCATTCCGAAGCTGATGGCAAGAGTTGATCAGGGGATGTTTATAAATATCCATTTTAAGGCCAGAAGACGAGCACAAAGGTCTAGTTCAACCATTTAGGTGCGTTTTGAATTCTCAATAGCTCCAAATTGAGTTCTTTTCCTCTTGCCACACATCTATGTAAACCATCCTAAATCTCACCGCATCATCTCCCCAAGATTGGTTGTGAATCATGCTTGAATGCTTATCGATTCGTCTATTATGTTGATTCCATCAATTCAAGGCATAATATTAAGCCAGTTCCTTTTCACCTTGGGCAGGTGTCAACAAACATGAGAAAGTATTAAAGAATCTTTCCCTTTGATGTGTGGACCATGGTGGTATCAAAAGAGAATAAAACCGATGTCGATTTCGACATGGATTTGACTCATTCATTCGCAGATTATCTAAAGGATTTGTATTCGACACGAAAGAGGAAGATGGCATTCAAGGGGAATTCGAAGAGGGACCATGAGACTTGGAAAATTAAAGCAAGATCGAGATTATTGGAATTATTAGGAGGAAGGTGCGAGAGCATCCCCGATCCATCCCTTAAGAGAAAGATCATAGAAGAAAAGGAGGATATAACAATAGAGAAACTAATTTACCAGACAAGGCCAGGTCTTTGGGCTCCTGCCTACCTAGTGAGCCCGAAAAACAGACCTGGAAGATTGCCGGCCATCCTTTGCCCTCCTGGGCACGGGGATGGAATGAATCAAGTACTATTCGAAACAGGAGACTACAAGCGTTATCCAATTGAGCTTGCCAAACATGGCTTTGTAACCTTAGTTCCAGAGAACATTGGATTTGGCGAGAGAGTTGGAAAAACAGATGATGCAACGCATCAATTCTACTATCTGGCCGCCAATCTACTTGGGGAGAGCATGATGGGCTTTCTAGTATGGGATTTGCAGAGAGCTCTGGATATCTTGGAGAAACTTCCCAACGTAGATCCATCGAATATTGGGTGCTATGGATTGAGCTTGGGGGGAGAGCTAACGCTCTTGACAACCGCTATTGACGAGCGCATAAAGTGTGCCTGCATCAGCGGGTTTTTTACATCCTACGCTTCGACTTTCCTCAATGTATGCCACTGTGGTTGCGGATATGTACACGGGATGGCTGCTGAGTTCGAGCATGTAGATATCGCAAGTCTGATAGTACCAAGGCCTTTACTACTGGAGAGTGGAGTCAAAGATACTGGATTCCCAACATATGCTACGAGAATATCGGTGGCAACCTTATCAGAGGAATATGCCCTCTACAACGCTACAGAAAGGCTTGAATTGGATGCTTTTGATGGAAAACATGAGATATCCGGTCAGAGAGCCTACAAATGGTTCAAGAGATGGCTAAGCTAAACCTATCTGAAGCGCAATTGGTAGATCGGTGAATAGCCCTTATACGCCACAGGTATTTAAGATGCCAGTTATATATACAGTTAATTTTATATTTATGTAAAAATTATAAAAATATTCATGTCAACTCAAACTGAAGTCAAAGCACCTCCAGAGATACTCAAGGGACTGGCAGGCATCAGGAACATCGTTTTATTGGCTATCGTAGGCGTTCTTGTTACATTGTGGAGTTACAGCTACCTCTTTACACCAACGATTCCAAGTACTTGGTTCATAGGTGGCGTCTGGTTCATCATATTAAGCGAACTATTGGCAAGGGTTAATAAAAAATTCCGCGTAAGCCCTGCAGCACTCGTACTTTTCATGTTTCCAATGATGATGTTTGGTAGCAAGACCTGGTGGACAAATGGAGGATCAGAGACGAACTTTCAGACCACGATGGATCAGATCATGATGACAATGGTTGGCTTGCCCAACACGAGTCCTTCAGATTTTGCTATACTGAACATGTACATACCATCTTGGCTTATCCCCAACGATATTCCTGCACTTAGGATGGCTTGGACGGGTCTGGCTCCTGGCGCAGAAATACCATGGAACATTTGGATTGGACCGATAGTTGGCTGGAGCTTCCTTGCGTTGGTCAACTATGCATACAACATGTTCTTCGTCTTCTCATTCTTAGGACCGCACTGGGATGACAAGGAGAAGCTACTATTCCCGCTTGCTCTGCCAACGGTTTACATGATCAACGAATCGGCTGGCGCAAGGGATCCATTAACAGGTAAAAGCAGGCTTTTCGACTGGAAGAATCCGACAAGCAAAGCGTTCTGGATAGCCTTCATCATAGGTGTCATAATATCGATACCTTATGTGCTGGCTGCGATGGGAAGCATAGTTCCTCCTCCTTGGTTTGGATGGTACTTCAATACATTCCTGTTTAATAGTGGCAATGAATTAACGCAGAGCTTTCTGCCAGGAGCAGGGCTTGATGGCATAATTCTACCAACATGGGTTATGATCTACATAATCTTGCCCTACGACATAATGATTACGGTGATCATTGCTTGGTTCCTCTTCCGTGTGCTCTACGACATGGCAATGATAAGATTTGGCTACATCGCATTCACGCCTGGAGCTGGCGAGTGGACATACGGCGTTATAGGGCCTCTTCCGTGGGTTACTTGGGGCTATACAGGTCTGACAATAGGATTCGCGCTATGGCTCTGGTGGTCGGCGAGGTCTAGGATCATCGAAGGCATAAGGAGCCTAGGGAAAGGTCCTAACCCGGACGAAGGTGGCATGAGTATGAGGACGAAGTTCATAGGCTTGATCGTGACCGCGGTTCTATCCATCATAAGCTACATGATGGTGGGGGTGAACTGGCTCATAGCTATCCTAATGCTTCTCTTCTGGTCACTTTGGCAAACAGCCTTTGGCCGAGTTTTCTCTGAACTCTTCGATGTTGGCCCAGTCGTCAACTTTTGGCAGTGGCAGTTTACTCAACCAGTTGGACAAGCCATTGGGGTATACGGCCCAGCGCCTTCGGTTACAGGACCAAAAGTTGCTGAAACTCTTCTATCTACCACAGTCCCAGGCCTTTCACGATGTGGAATTGATAACAGCGGTGTTGGAATTGCTGGCATGAGCACTACCTATAAGGTAATTCGTGGAACAAATACTAACATGAAGGATGCTGTCAAGTGGATTCTCATCTTCGGCGTGATAGCTGTACCACTATCGCTTGTAGTTAACATCTACTTCTACTACCACCTTGGAGGTAGCAACCTTAGCCCATCCTGGTTGGCAACTGGCTGCCTTGGTGCGGTCATATTTGGGTCTGGCGTAACGTCAGTTAGTTGGCAGACCAATAGCATAATGAATGAAATGTGGATTTGGACTCTTTATGGCATAGTCGTCATGTTCATAATGGGCTTTCTAAGGACGAGATACACTTGGTTTTTCATCAGTCCTATGGCGTTCCTAATACAATTGACAGGCAGTCCATACTTCCCGTGGCTGAACGCTCTCATCGCCCTGCCGCTGAAATACATTCTCATTCATGCACTTGGACCCTCGCGTACAGAGAAATACCTTATACCGATCTTCGTGGGCTTCTCATTTGGTTCAAACTGCCTGCTCCTGCTTGAGAGTGGCTGGATCTTCACAACGATAGGGATTCAACGTGCCATTTCAATGTGGCACTAGAATCTCTCCCTTCTTTTTTACCTGAAACAAGATAAATCGCTACTTTAAAATTCCAAGGAGTTAGGCTTTTATTACGATCAATGGACATTGGCATTATTATATTCCAGACTGCTTGTACCCATAACTTTATTTGCAAATCCTATGCATATGGTTATTCATACAGAATATGATTGAAAAATATGAATTTGAAATAGGAAAGGCTGCTGATATTCTCGTTAGAGAACTTCTTAAAATTAGAACAGGTGAAATATTGGTCATAACTGCCGATACTAATTCGGATATGAGAGTTGTAATAGCTGCGGCTAGGGCAGCTTTTTCGGTAGGAGCAAAACCGATGGTAATATGGCTTGCCTCGCCTCCTGGAATTGGAAAGGTAGCAGATCCCGAGTTACCTCAAAAATCTCTGACATCTGCCTTGAAAGAAGCGGATGCTTGGGTTGAATTCAACTCCCAGGCTCTTACCTATTCGACAACATGGGATGTTGCGCTTGAAGAAAACAAGAGATTGAGGTATCTGGGGCTCTGCAGTATGGATGTAGACATGATGGTAAGGTGCATAGGAAGAACAGATTATCAAGCCCTTAGAGAATTCCAGACGAAGCTCTTCGATATGACAAAGAAAGCTAAGAAGGTAAGGATAGTAACAGCAGCAGGTTGCAATGTTACATTTGAGAATGAGCCCACACATCCCTTGACGCTTGAATTGGGATATGCAGATACGCCTGGTCCCCATTTCATGGCAGGACAAATTGCGTGGTTGCCTAAATTAGGAACGATCAATGGCTCCATCGTATTCGATGGATCATTGTGGCCCCCACTTGGTTTGCTCAAAGAAAGCGTCAAGCTAACGATAAGGGAGGATAGAATTGTTGATATTGAAGGTGGAAGGGAGGCTGCAGAATTCAAAAAATGGCTTAATGGATTCGGTGATCCAAATATGTTTTTGCTAGCACATGTGTGTTATGGAGTTCATCCAGGTGCAAAGTTGTCAGGCATCACAATAGAAGATGAAAGGGTGTGGGGTTGCACTGTATGGGGAATTGGAAACGTTGGGCCGATGCTTCTACCACCCAAGGGAAGACCAGCGAAATCACACACAGATGGAATATGCTTGAATTCATCGATATATCTTGACGACATTCAAATCTTCAATGAGGGCTTAGCAGTTCATCCAGAACTCCGTGATCTGGCAATTAAATTGGGGAAGGGTTACATCGAATAGTACACGTGATGACTTTGTGGATACAAAATAATTCGAGAAAAATGTTCAAAAGAACGTCAACCGTATAAAAGTATATAATGTATTCTTAATCGTATTGTGCCGATATCCTTGGATAAAAATCAATCAAACCATTCATATTTCACTGCTCAGGAGTATCTCGAAAGAAGGTTCGATAGAGAAAAAGGAAAACTTGCCTTTAGAGCTAAGACAGTTGAAGAATGGCGATCGTGGCATAGGAGACTGGAAAACAAGCTGAAAGCTTTAACAGGTTACGATACTATGAGGACCTGCCCTCTCCTACCAAGGGTTACAGAAAGGGTTGAGAAGGGGACATATATTAGAGAGAGGGTTGAAATTCAGACCGAACCCGGCATAATTATGCCAATCTATGTTCTAATTCCTAAAGAACGTAGGAGCGAAAAGATGCCGGTTGTCATAGCACCACATGGCCACGATAGTGGTGGAAAAATCACAGTAGCAGGATGCGTTGAAATCCAAGGCGTCGCTGAGAGGGTGAAAAACTATAATTACGACTATGGGGTACAATTTGTTAGAGAGGGTTTTGTGGTTTTTTGTCCAGATGCAAGAGGATTTGGAGAACGGAGAGAGTGGACTGGACAAGGCGAAGATAAACTATTCTCTTCCACGTGTTTACAGCTTAATCAGATGGCTTATCCCCTTGGACAGACAGTAGCTGGAATGTGGGCTTGGGACATATCCCGCCTCATAGATTATGTCCAAAGCAGGAAAGATTGCAATCCCAAGAAGATAGGCTGTGCAGGGCTCTCAGGGGGAGGTCTACAAACTCTATGGGCTGCGGCTCTTGACCGTAGAATATCTTGCGCAGTAATAAGTGGATACTTCTATGGCTACAAAGAGTCTCTCCTGAAGCTCTCGAACAACTGCTCATGCAACTACATTCCACATCTCTGGGAGTACGTAGATATGGGAGACATAGCAGCGCTCATTGCGCCAAGGCCGCTTCTCATCGAAACGGGCACTAGAGATCCTCTCAATGGAGAAAGCGGACTAAAAAATGTGAAAAGCCAATACAGGATCGTAAAGAAAGCCTACGCCCTTTTAAATGCAAAAGATAGATTGGCTCACGATATCTTCGAAGGTGAGCATATGTGGCATGGCGCCAAGGCGATACCTTGGATGAAGCGTTGGCTTGGAAAATGACATTACTGAACAGCAAGGGGCCTGGTTCGCTTTTAGAGAATTTAAGATCCTATGCTAAAAATAGGTTAAAATTTGACCAAATGGAATAGTAAACATTTTTAATTTTATTTCTTTGTGTTTCTACAATATGTAATGAGTAAAATAAATTTCTACCCAGTTCAGTAAGAGAAAGAGTTCAATGTCTTCAATGCTTACATTGTAGCAGCGGAATATAGTCTGCAAACTAGAGAAGGAGGAAAAATATGAAAAAGTAGATGGGAGAAGACTGGACGAATCTTAAGTACGAAGAAGCTGAATTCGATCGATTATTTTTGCTAACTACTATAGTTTTGGGAAAAACGATGGAAGATATTCATGATGCGTGTCGGATATTTCATTATCGTTCCTGTTACAAGGATTATGGTGGAACCTTGCGTTTTCCCAATCTCAGTCTGAAAGCGTTTTAGGACAGCAAGGGATGTTGCTGAAGCTGGCTCACAGAATATTCCCTCCTTCGACAGCAAGATGGCAGCTTCGACTATGTCTTTGTCGCTCGCACTTAAGACAATTCCACCTGACTCTTCGAGCGCCTCATCAAGGGCTTCTTCATCCAGCCTGCTGTAACCAGCTATGCTGTCTGCCACCTCCGTAACTGGAGCCGTAGCTGCGATCATCCTTGGCCTTGCTTTTGTCCTCTTAAATCCAGACCAAACTCCGGCAAGTAGAGTTCCATTGTTGGTTGGAACGAACACGTAGCTTGGATTTCCAATTTGAGTGACTATCTCAGCACCTATGGCAGAGTCTCCCTCTATCTTTTTTAAATTGCGTCCTGGATTAGCGTCATAAACGCCATTTCTCTCCACGAATTCCACGCATTCGGCATAAACTTCCTTCAGCCCTCCCCTTACCTTGTGCAGCTCTCCACCAAAGGAGACGATTAGTCTTGCCTTCTCTTCCGACACACTTTCGGGCACAAAGACATGGCACCTCACACCATTAACTAGGGAGTAGGCAGCCAAAGATATCGCTGCATTTCCAGTGCTTGTTATCGCAACCTCCCTGAAGCCTTTCAATTTCGCATCTTCCAGAACTTTCAGGCTTTCCCTGTCCTTGTGAGAGCCAGTAGGATTCGTGCATTCAAGCTTGCCATAAACCTCCATTCCAACTATCTGGCTAACCACATCAAGCTTCACCAGAGGTGTTGGATAAGTTATCATGTTCTCAACTCCTCTTGTTCGGTTCTTAACTGCATTCAGCTTGTAGTTGGCTATGTTTGGCTTTCGGTACCTTGAAATCTCGTATTGTTTCTGAGAAGAATGAACCAAATCCGATTGAGGATCCTAGAAATAGAATTCCCTTCCAAATTTTAACTCATCACGAACAACGACAATGTCGTTAATTGATGATGGAAGAAAGCAAGAAGCTACTTGCTTTTCTTTAAGATTTGCGAAGTCTGGATGTTGCTTTCTTGAAGAGCCTCGATAGTAACAGCGAGGAGTTTTCCTACATTTTCCAGGTCCTTGATCGATATAACTTCGTTGGCCGAATGCATATACCTATTTGGTACTGAGACAAGGCCACTTATCCTTCCCCCTCTGACAACCTGAAGGGCCCAAGCGTCTGTTCCGCTCGCTGCAGGCACAGGCTCTATCTGGAAAGGTATTTTCTTGACTTTAGCTTGCTCAACCATCATGGTCCAAAGTTCCTTCGTGAAGTTCGGCCCCACGCCTATTGCTGGCCCTCCACCAAGCTTGATCTCTCCAACCTTTGTGGCCTTGACTCCAGGGGCAATGGCATGTGTCACATCCACAGCAATCGCACACCATGGAGCGATGTTGAATCCTGAGACCATAGCTCCCCTGAGGCCTATCTCCTCCTGAACGGTTGCTACAACACAGACCTTTACCTTATCTAAGCGCTTATCTTCTAGCAGCTCAAGGCACTTCAAAAAAGCAGCGATGGAGCATGAATCGTCGAATCCAGCTCCCACCACAAGGTCGCTGCTCTCGGTTCCAAGCCTTGCAACGGATGAGTCGATCGTAGCCACGCATCCTGGCAATACTCCAAGCTTCTCAGCTTCCGCTCTGTTGGATGCTCCAAAGTCTATGCGCATATCCTCCATCTTGATGGCCTTCTCTCGCTCCTCTCTTTCAACCAAGTGGACCGGCTGGGCCCCGATCGTTCCAGTCACGAATGATGTTGGTTGTTGACCTGTCCAGATCCTAACCCTCGTGCCGTAAATGACCCTTGGGTCCCACGTCCCAACCTGCTTGAAGCATGCATACCCCTCTTCTTCGATATATGATATCATGAACCCGATCTGGTCGTAGTGGCCGGCAAGCATGACAGTCTTTTCACCATGTCCTGCAGTCCCAATTATGTTGCCGATGACATCCGTCGAGACGCTGTCGCAGAACTTTGAAAAGTACTCTGCTATGCACCTCCTCCTCTGCTCCTCGAATCCCGTTACACCTGGCTTGTCTAGGATGTCCTTCAGCATTGAGAAAGTATCTAGGATTTTAGACACCGAGTACTATCTTAATTGCTCTATCAATAAGCTTTACTGTTGGTAGGAAAGCATTAAATTGCGCACACCTAGTAATGGCTCTAAGAGTTTTAGCCATAGGTGTGAATTCAATTGGAGATTTTAAAGGCTGAAAAGGTTGTTGGGTACTCTTTGCTGGCTGTCGGGTTGGCCTTGATAGTGCTTAGCGTCTATTTCATGTATGCTGTTTTCACGGGCAGCATGCTCCCGCCTACAATTTTCAGTATGGACAGTATCAGGTTGCCTATACCAACAGGAGATGGAGGTATGCCGATTGAGGTAGAGGTAGTACCGGGAGAACAGGTTAGCAAGGTGGTAAATGCGGTGCTCTGGAGCATTTTGATGGTTTTTGTAGCCTCTGCTGGAAGCAAGATTGGCGGATTGGGCGTCAAGTTGGCGAGAGAGATAAAGGTTGAAGTTAAAAGGGAGAGCTAGCAGAATTCAGCTGTGGTAAGATTTAGAACCTAGTCTACTTCTTGCCATGGATTGAGTTGGCTTAGAACGCGTTGTAGTAATATGATCTCCTCTAGGCTTTTCTTTTCAGGTGGATGCGGTTTTTCCAAGGGATAGCCAAAAGAGACCAACGAGATAACTTTTAGGTTTCTTGGAATCCCCAAAAGCTTCTTTACCTGCCTTTCCTTGAAGTCCCCAACCCAGCAGGACCCAACCCCTTGAGCCTCTGCCGCAATTACCATGTTTTCCAAAGCTATAGCAACATCTATGGTTGACCAACGGCTTGATCTTTCTCCACAGCCAACGACTGTGAAAGCTGAGTCCCTGATGAAACCGTTCCACCTTCCTTGGGAGAGGGCATTCTTTTTTTCCTGATCGGTTATCACGATGAAGTGCCAAGGTTGTGCGTTTGTTGCAGATGGTGCCAGTCTCGCGGCCTCCAGTATGTTCCTCAAAACTTTCTTTGGAACATGCTTTCTCTTATAACGCCTCACGCTCCTTCTCTCAAAGATTACATCTAAAAGTGGCATGGCGAAATCACAATGCGCTTTAAATATCACCATTCCTTTAAGTTTTGCCTTCCAATGTAATGGCAACCTTCATACGAAATCAAACTCAGCTATGATTTTTTGTTGGCAATTTTGTTCCATTTCCACGAAACTTTGTTAAAAAGGATATTTTACTGCTTGCGTTACTTCCTCAAGCCTTGATGCAGTAGCTCTTGGTGCCAAGATGAAGCATAGTGCAAAGGTATTGGATTCGCCTATAACGCCTCCTTTGCCATCGACTCTTGTCTAAATTCATAAAAATCTGAGCCTTCAAAAGACAAATATCTGGGTGATATGCAATATGCTGTGGAGGCTGGTCAGATTATCCTCGAAACCCCAAAGGCTCTTTCGAAGGGTATTCAGGTATGTGATGATGAACAAGGCCTTTTTCTTTAGCGCCACCGCCCTCACCGTCACCTCGTCCCTCCTCGGCCTTGTCGCCCCTATGGTTTCTGGAGCTGTGATAGACAGGGTTGTGGCGGGAAACGTCTCGGACATATGGGTCCTTGCTGTTGTCATCGTGGCCCTGACGGTCTTTGGAAGCTTGATACACTTCGGGTCTGACATCATCGGAGAGCTTCTCGCCCAAAAGGTAGTATACAGGTTAAGGACTGAGATATTCGAGCACCTTCAGAATCTTTCCTACAGTTTCTATGACAAGGTTGACGCTGGTCAAATAATAACCAGAGTAACTAGCGACATGGAACAGATAGGAAGGCTCCTCGGGTTTGCTTTGCCAAATCTCGTAAATGCTTTTTGCATGCTCGTGTCGGTCAGCTGCATCCTTCTTTTCCAGAACCGAAGTCTAGCTCTTGTGGCCTTCTCCATAACGCCTTTCGTTGCCGTCATATCCTTGACATTCAACCGTGTAGTTAGGCCTTTCATGCAGCGCGTTTGGACCGAAGTCAGTAAAGTAAATGCGATGGTCCAAGAGGTTGTCGCAGGTTTCAGGGTCGTTAAGGCGCTTGACATGGGGGATGAGATGATTCAGAGGTTTGAAGGCCGCAACAGGGAGCTGTATGATATCGGAATGAAGACAACGAAACTCAGCTCCATTACCTGGCCATCTCTTGGCTTGATAATGGGGATGGGAACAGCAGCAATCTACTGGTATGGCGGCCTCCAAGTTATTGGCAACATTACAAGTCTTGGAGAGCTCGTAGCATTCACGATGTACCTGGGAATGATGACCTGGCCCATAATGTCGATCGGTTTCATATTGACCAGGTACCAGAGGGCTATGGTCTCTGCGCAAAGGATCTTCGAGGTTTTGGACACAGAGCCCGAGGTCAAGGAGAGCCCGGATGCAATAGAGCTGCCAAATCTGGCTGGGAGCGTAAGGTTCGAGGATGTGACGTTCGGTTATGACAGCACAAAGCCCGTTCTGAAGGGTTTGAACCTAAGCGTTTCCCCTGGCGAGAAGGTCGCCATAATAGGATCCACGGGCTCAGGAAAGAGCACGCTGATCAAGCTAATTCCAAGATTCTACGACCCACAGGGAGGCAGAATCCTAGTAGATAATTACGACATTAAACATGTAAAGATAGAGTCTCTCAGGAAGAGGATTGGCATAGTCCACCAAGATGTTTTCCTTTTTCCATTATCGATTCGGGAGAATATAGCCTACGGGAAGCCAAACGCCACTCAGGATGAGATAGAGGCTGCGGCAAAGGCAGCCAGAATCCACGACTTCATAAAGACCCTTCCACAGGGCTACGACACAATCATTGGGGAGAGGGGCATCACTCTTTCGGGAGGGCAGAGGCAGAGGGTGGCGATCGCAAGGTCTCTTCTCATAGATCCCTCAATCCTAATTCTGGATGACTCAACATCTAGTGTCGATGCTGACACGGAGAGGGAGATTTACGAAGCCCTCAAAGAGCTGGTTAAGAACCGGACCGTCTTCATCATAACGCAGAGGCTTTCAACACTGAAGTTGGCAGACAGGATAGTAGTGATAGAAGGTGGAAAAATAGTCGAGGATGGAAAACACGAGGACCTTCTCAAGAGGTCTGGAGCATATGCCAAGCTGTACATGGCCCAGTTCGCGCGGCAGGAGGTGAGCGGTTAGGTGTCGCACCATTACCACTTCCATGGAGTTGAGGCCGAGGGAAGGCCGAAGGAAGTAGCTTCCTCAGTACTAGCTAGGTGGCTCCTTCGTCAGCTATCGCCGATGAAGTTCGCCATAGCGATTCTCATTGCCACTACATTCGCGACCCTTGCCTTAAACATGGCTGGCCCGTACATCAGCAAGCTGATAGTCGATGAGGGCATAACCAAGAAGGATGCAGAATCGCTGCTTCATTACTCGCTAGTGCTCGTGGCGGTCGCAGCAGCAAGCTTCGCGTTGGGGTTTTTGAGAAACTATCTGACCGGGTTTGTGAACCAGCGGTTCCTCTTTGAGATGAGGAGAAAAGTCTTCGACCATCTCGAAGAAATGGACGTCAGCTACGTAAGCGGGGAAAGGACGGGCAAGATAATCTCGCTTGTGACCAACGACATAGAGGCGATAGGGGATGTGGCGACCTCGGGCACGATGGAGGTCATGATTGGTGCCCTCACGGTCGTGGGAACCATATACCTGATGGTTGGTTTCCACCTGATGCTGAGCCTTGCCACATTCTCGATCGTGCCTCTGATGGTTATCGTCTCTAGGTACTTTGCCAAGAAGACAAGGGAGGCGTACAGGCTCACAAGGGAGAAGATAAGCGAGTTGACCAGCAATGTAGAGCAGGGCGTTTCAGGATCGAAAGTTTCACAGTCATTCGTGGAAAGAAAGGAGGTTGATTCGATAACTTTCAGGAAGGTAAGCGGCGAGACGATGAGGGCGAACATCAGGGCGAGGCTGATCTTCTCCCTAGTCAACCCTTCGTTGAACGCCATAAGGGCGGGTTCTCTGGCGATCCTGATCGTCTACGGCGGAAGCTTGGTCGCTTCAGGGGAAATGAGTGTAGGAACCTTGATAGCGTTCTACGGCTATTCCGAGATGTTCTTCAGGCCGATAATCACCCTCACAACATTCTACAGCACTGTGCAAGCAGCGCTGGCAGCTGCCGAAAGGGTCTACCTCTTCCTCGGGACCAAGCCAACCGTAGTAGAGCTTGAGGGCTCAAGGGACATAGAGATCGAAAGAGGCGAGATAGTATTCAAGGATGTAAGCTTTGGTTATGGCGGGAATGAGGTTTTCGAGGAGCTGAACTTGGTAGTCAAGCCATCTGAAGTAGTCGCCATAGTTGGTCCAACAGGAGCTGGAAAGACGACAATCACAAACTTAATCATGAGGCTCTACGATCCCCAGTCAGGAAAGGTCCTGATCGATGGCCGCGATGTCAAGGAGTTCAAATACAGATCTTTGAGGGGACAGATATCGCTCGTGCCGCAAGAGCCCATACTCTTCAACGACACAGTTCTCAACAACATAAGGATGGGGAAGCGCAATTCTTCGGATGAGCAAGTTAAAAACATAATTTCCGAACTTGGGATGGACGATTTGATAAAGAGCCTTCCTGAAGGATTCTATACTATCGTTTCCCCAGGAGGGAGCAACCTTTCTGTTGGGCAGAGGCAGATGATAAGCTTCGCAAGGGCGATGCTGAAGGACCCAAAGATACTGATCTTGGATGAGGCAACCAGCAGCCTGGATCCGTATACGGAATCGATGCTGCAGAAGGCGATGGTCAGGACGATGAGGGGCCGCACATGCATCTTGATAGCGCACAGGCTTTCAACCGTCAAGCTTGCACAGCGCATAATAGTCCTCTCGAACGGGAAGATCTTGGAGGAAGGTAGGCACGAGGAACTGATCTTGAAGGGCGGGGCATACAGCAAGCTTTACGAGCTTCAGTTTGGGGCAGCTCCAATTAAAGAGATGGAGCAAGCTTTAGTAACAAAAATTTGAACTAAATTCATTGCATAGACACTAATTTATAAGGAGGAATGCACCCTCCCATAAAACCTAGCAAGCGCCTTTTCCAGGTCGCAGTAGAGGCTGAACAGTTCGTCGTATTTTTGATTATGTTCTCTTCTAGGAGATGCTCTCCTAGCGACATCGATGCTCAACTTCTTCTGGGCTTCAGAAACGCTGCCAAAAAAACCAAGGCTTGATGAGAGCAGAACCGCCAAGCCAAGTGTTCCCATTTCTACCGAATGGGGCATGCATGCATCCACATTGAATATATCCGCAACAACCTGAACCCAAGCAAAGCTTTTTGCTCCTCCTCCGATGACCAAGATTTCGTCCAGCTTCTCAACATCTTGCATACTTTTCAGGATACACTTAAGCTGGAAAGCCACTCCCTCCATCATGCTTCTTACTACATTACGGCGCTCATGGCCAAGGCTCAGGCCGAACAAGACACCTCGAGCATAGGGGTTGTAAGCAGGCTTTCTCTCGCCCATCATGTGTGGCAAGAACAAAAGCCCCCCTGAGCCAGGTTCTGCCATCTCCGCCTCCTTATCTAGGGCTTCGTAATTAACCGTTGAAGAATCGAGGCAACACAGCCTCTCCTTGAACCATCTAAGAGTTGCCCCTCCAATCCCCATGAATCCACCAACCACATTGCCACCTTTGCCAACTGTGAAGATACTTGGCGCCGATCCTAGGTAGACTACAGCTTTTCGGGGTTTCAAGTAGCATTCAAGTGCAAGCCTGGTGCAAATGTAGTCGGCTGTTCCAGCTATAACAGGAGTACCAGCCCTTAGCTTGGTCTCAGCCGAGGCCTTGCGAGTCACCTCTCCTACAACCTCCTCGGATGGACGGACATCTGGAAGCTTCTGCCTAGGGATTCCGACAAAGTCAACAAGCTCGTAGTCCCAAGATTTCCCTTCCATGGAGTACATCATCGTTCCAGCTGCATCTCCAGAGTCCGTCAGGACTGTGTCGGTCAACTTAATCCGAATGTAGTCTTTCGGAAGAACAAACTTCCACATCTCTTTGAAGATTTTCGGGCATTTTTCCCTGATCCAGAGAAGCTTCGCCGCTGTGTAGTAAGCAGCAGCTTCCCTGTGGAGATTGGCCTCGATGAATTCAGCTTGCTTGATTGCCCTAAGGTCTGGCCAGATGATGCAGGGAAAGAGTGCTCTGAACTTCCTATTTAAGAGAACAGGGCCATGGCCCTGTCCGCAGATACCTGCACCTACAATATCCTTTGCCCTTATTCCTGCAGCTCGTATGGAACGCCTAATCGCAATGCGAGATTTTGCCCACCAATCTTCAGGGCTTTGCTCCGCCCACATAAACCTTGGAAAGGCCGTTCGTAAATCTTCGCTCGCCACACCCTTTATATTAAGCTCTTGATCATAGATGGCAGATTTACATGCGGAAGTTCCCAGGTCTACGCAGAGAAGATAAGACAATGCTTCAGCACGCTGCTATATTCACGCCATTTCGATTACAACTTTCAGGCCCTTTTGGCCAACCACTATGTCAAATCCTTCCTTTACCTTCTGCAATGGAAGCACATGACTTACCAGCGGCTTTACTTTGACAGTACCATTGGCTATGAGCTTGATGGCAACCGTGAAGTCATGTGGCGTGTAATCGTGGCTACCCGTAATAGACAGCTGCTTATAATGGACAACGTTTGGATCGAGATCGATCTTTGTTTGGGGATATGTTCCTGCAAACAAGTTGACAACCCCAAGTATGCCAGCCATTCCAATTCCTTGTTCGATCGGTTTTTTACCACCAACGGCGACAATGACAGCATTTGCTCCCCTGCCCTCCGTCAGCTCTTTGGCTCTTTCGATCGGATCCTCTTCTGAAGGGTTGATCGTCTCATCTGCCCCAAGGCTTCTAGCTTTTTCAAGCCTTTCTTCTATGATGTCACACGATATGACACGTGCTCCAAGATGTTTTGCAAGCTGAAGGTGAATCAACCCGATCGGTCCAGAGCCAACGATGACAACATCGTCTCCGACTTTGATGTTACACCTTTTTATGCCATTTATGCAACAAGCCAGAGGTTCTGTGAAGCACGCTTCTATATAAGAAACATTGTCTGGAATGAAGCGAAGGTTCTGGTCGATTGCGTAACCGAACTCGCAGAATCCGCCTCTCACTGCGTCCCTAGCAAGGTTTCCGCAGTAATTGAAGATGCCTCGCCTGCAGTAATAGCATTTACCACAGACAGCTCTCCAGTCAGGTACAACTCTGTCTCCCTCCTGGAAACCTTGCACGTTCCTCCCTACCTCTACGATATGACCAACCCATTCGTGACCTGGAACGTATGGAAAGCTTGCTACCTTCCTCATCCCAGCATAAGCTCTTATGTCGCTCGGACAGATTCCGCAGGCATCTATCCTAACCAGAACCTTATCTTCACCTATGGTTGGCTTTTCAACATCCCCTACTCTCAGGTCGTAGGGACCATAAAGCAGTGCAGCCTTCATCTTTCCGTCCATAATGGTTCTTCCCAATAGCACATTTGAATCATGCTTCTATGATGACCTTAATGCAACCCGTCCCCTTGTCCGAAGCTACGTCGAACGCCTCTTTGATCCTTTCAAGCGGAAATGCATGTGTTATTATCTTTTGGGCATTTACCTTTCCACGAGAAAGCAAGTCGAGGGCGACCTTGAATTCAGGCTCCCTGCCCCGGTAGGCGTAGCTTGAGGATCCTATGATCTTTATTTCCCTCATCACGAAAGAAGATAGTTTTAAAGGGTTCTTTGGGTCACCTATCACCGTTATAGTGCCACCTCTCCTCACTACCCTTAATGCATCTTCCAACTGGTTCTTGGGTCCTCCGATAGCTTCGTAAACGTGGTCGACTCCAAGCGGCATCTCCTGTCCTCCGGTCTTCTCCGCTCCTGTCAGCGCCTTGATTCTCTCGAGCAGATTTTCCTTTTCAACATTGATTGCAGCGTCAGCTCCAAGCTCCTTGGCCAACTTTACTTGAAAGTCATACTTGCCAGTTTCATAGACAGCTCCAGCTCCAAAGGCCTTCAAAACCTGCATCATGAGCAGACCTATGGTTCCAGCGCCAAGGACTACAGCAGTTTCCCCTCCCTTCAGACCTGACAGATTGGCAGCGTGGACCGCAACAGCGATGCAGTCTAGGGTTGAAGCCTCCTTGCAGGAAACGTGGTCCGGAAGCTTGAAGGCTTTTTCTTGTGGAAACTTTTGGTATTCGACAAAAGCTGGGATGTGCCGCAAGCTCGGGCACAGGTGGTAGTTCCCAGACAGGCAGTAAAGGCAATCTCCACACCCGACAAGAGGTTCGAGCCCAACCCTTTCACCAACTGAGATGCGATCGACATCTTTGCCCACCTCGACTACTTCACCACTGCATTCGTGTCCGAACATGCGGCCTTCAGGAAGCTTTGGCGACAACCTGTAACTGTGGAGGTCGCTACCGCAGATTCCAGCTGCCTTGACCTTTACGAGCACCTCTCTAGGGCCTATCTTTGGAGTTGGCCGCTCTTCAACCCTGATGTCACCAGCGCCATAGAAGATGGCAGCCTTCAATCTCGCTTGCCCTCCCTACCAGCAAAGGTTTTTTCATCATATTTGCTTACTCCCATTGTAAAGAATCTGTAATCGATTCCAAAGGCTATCGTTTGTTTCATCGAAGTGCCAGCTCCTTCATAGCTTCCATCACATCTGCATCTTCATGTATCAATCTAGAGATAGCACGCGTCATCGCTGTCGGATTTCTGTGCTGGAAGATATTCCTCCCGAAGGCTACGCCCGCAGCACCAGCCTCGATCGCTCCCTTGACATTCTCAAGCACTATCTTGTCCTCATCCATTCTCTCTCCTCCAAGAATTAAGATCGGTATTGGACATTCTTCCACAACCTCCCTGAATGTCCTAGCGCTTCCTGTAAAATTCGTCTTCAAGATGTCGGCACCGAATTCTACAGCGATCCTTGCTGCTGCCTTTATCTTGGCTGGTTCGTAAACTGGCTTTCCCATATTTGGATCTGTGGGTACTATCTCTGCAAGAAGAGGCATGCCATAGTTCTCGCATTCGAGTGCAAGAGCATGGACAAGCCTCAATTTTTCATCGCTCAAAGAGCCGAAAAAAGTGTTCTTGACCGCATGAACACCAAGGTTGGTAGCTGTCCGCACAGAGTTTGGGTCTGTGGGTATGCTAAGGATCAATCCCAAGTTTCTAGGAAGCTCTTTGTGGAAACGCCTGATCGTTCCGGTTGTTGTAATTACAGCATCTGCTCCACCCTTCCAGACTTTACTTATGACTTCTAGGGGCTTATCCAGCCCTTGGACGGGGGTTGCTCCAAGCCCATGATCAAGCGCTACGATCAATGAGCGCCCATCTTCCCTGAAGATACTTTTCAGTCGAATGGACTTTCCAACTTCGCTCATTTCATGATCATCTCTTCCCATCTGGTTCTTTCAGCCAAAGTATCTTTTGGGGGTGAACTGGTCAGCGATGGCTACAAAATCAGAGCTTCAGTGCTGTCGACTTTGAACTTTTCTCTACTTCCTCGGCCGTAACATCGCGCCCAAGCTTGTCGGAGAGGTAGATCCCCTCGCTGATCAGCATGGTCTGCAAGGCAATCCGGTCCGTTGGAAGCAGTGGTACACGTCCCTGCAAAGCGGCGATCCAATGGTTTTGCGGAGAATCATATGCCTCCTCGTTTTCATGCAACTGGTGCCAGCGCCAATCCGCACTTGCTATGTTGAAGGTTGCATCCATGTCCATGTCGCAGAACGAAGTATGGAAGCTGAATGGATCAAGCCTAATTCCTCCCTCTGAACCAACGATGAAGCTGCCTTCGAACTGGTTCAGGTGGATGGCCCAAGACTCTATGATATCGAGCGTAAGTCCATCTGCAAATCTCACGAATCCTATACCGAGTTCCTCAACATTGTAGCCGCTGCTTTTTCTCCTGTCTTCATCCATTCCCGTTTCCTGGTAAATCTTGCCTGTGATGCGCTCTGCTTTCGGAGTGCCAAGTAAGTAAAGCATTTGAGCGATGTGGTAGACCCCCATGTCATAAAGTGCCCCTCCTCCAGCGATCTCCTTCTTTACAAAGTTGGCGGTTCCATATCCGTCGACGAAAGGTCGCCCCCTGCGCCTGAAACCTGTAGAACGTGCATGGTAGATATGGCCAAGCCTCCCCTCATCTATTAATTTCTTTGCAGCCTTCGTTTCCTTCGAGAAGATCGTGCTTAGCTGAATACTTAGCTTCTTACCGCAAATTTGTGCAGTGTCGAACATCGATTTTGCATCTATGTATGCGCCAGCCATGGGTTTCTCGCAGTAGACATGTTTCCCAGATTGCAATGCTGCTATCGTCACCGGCGCATGCAAGTTGTTGTGAAGGCAAACATCAACGGCATCGATATCTTTCTGATCTAAAAGTTCACGGAAGTTTACATAGGTGCGAGGTATCTTGAACCTTTCAGCAACTGTTTTCAGCTCCGTTTCGTTGATGTCAGAAGCTGCGACAACCTCCGCTCCTGTGATCTTGGAGTAATTTTCAAGGTGGTGTTTTCCAATCTGACCAACACCTATGATGCCTATGCGAATCTTGGACATCATTCCAAAAACACTCCCATGCCAAATTTGTAGCGCATATATTTAGCCTCGATCTCAAAATGCATTATGCCTCACCCTTTTTCCAGTCGAATCTTCTCCAAAATCCGCCGAACTTCGGCCAGCTGGCAGGCTACTTCAGCGTACTCATTTTTGCCTGAGTGGTGCTCTATTCCCCAGTAACCCTGGTATCCAGCGTCTAAAAGCAACCGTATTGCTGGTTCAAGCCTTGTCCTAGTGATGCGCGCATCTAAGTGTGTATGCACCGCATATTTTGCCAGACGGCTGTCGCCCTCCTCCTCTGGAGCGCCCTCCCAATGTCCCACATGGAGGAGTATGCCAAACCCTGGGTGGTTCACAGCCTTTGCAAGCCGCTCCATGTTGTCCGGCACAAGTTCTGGACCCCAGTGGCTTTCCGGCCCGACGCGGCAACCGAAATCTGCGCCTATCTCTGCGTACTCCCTGAATCTTTTAACGATCAGGTCGAATTGCTCTGGAGTCCAAGTTTGTCCTTTTCCTCCAGCGTCGATCCTGACCGTCTTCGCCCCGATAGCTCGAGCCACCTTTAGGTGCCCCAAAGCAGACATGTGGTTCTTCTCCCGAAGCGCAGGATCGTCTTCCCAAATGTGGCACCCGTCCACATGATAGTTGACAACTACCATCTCCCTTTCGCGTAGCGCCTCGATTAGCCTCTTCTGGAATTCCTCGTCGAAGATTAGATCGTCCGGCCCAATTATTCCATTCCACAAATCTGCAGTGTTCAGCCCATAGCGGTATTTGCAGGTTTCGAGGTATCCAAACACGTCTATCATACCTGAGCTTCGCAGTCCGTGAAATGAAAATGAAGCGATCGAAACCTTCATGCTAATCCCTCCGGCGGTGTTGAAATGGTCTGGATCTCAGATCTTTTCCAAAAATGTGCATCTTCCATCGTCCTTCCAACCAATGCCAATATTTTCATACCGTGAGAAAAGCGATCTTAGATTTTAAAGCTTCCCCCTTTAGATCAGAAGATGATCGACAGGGTAAAATGACCTGTGAATACAAACCGCTTGCAAACATCAGTGCCTGATTGGTCAGTTCGAAGGATGCCATAATGGCTTTGTCAATTTAAATGGGAGGCTCGTTCTTCTTGGAGAGCCTTCTTTTAAGTAAGCGAAGATCCAAATCTTTTCAAAATTTCCCTCACTTAATTTGGAAGACGACCAAAAACCTTTAAAGAGCTAGCTAACTTTCCGCCTGAAATCTCAAAGGTAAGAAAGCGATTGAATTCAAAGCTGATTCGATCTTTCTTTTGGCTTTCGCATCCCTCTAGAATCAAGCTGGGCATGACACAAATAGATTTAAAGCCTATGTTGCGAAAATCATCTCATGAACTTGGATTTCGAAAAGCATAACGCTGAAGTCAAAAATCTATGGAACGACTTCCAAAGAAGAGCTCATAGAAGAGTACCCGTTTCTTGGTCTATGAGCTACAAGATGTTGCTGCTCGACCCAAAATTGAACAGGGCAGGATATTCTTTCGAAAGTTGCTTCAGCAACCCTGATGTTATGTTGAAGGTTCAACTGGAATTTGATTATTGGAGAAGACACAATGTATGGGCTGACTGGGAGATGGGTTTGCCGGAAAAATGGGATGTTGGCGTCAATTTCCAGAACATATATGAGTCTGCCTGGCTGGGTGGAGAAATCTTCTACGCGAAGAACCAGGTTCCAGACATAAGGCCTTTCCTCAGAAAACCTGAAGAAATGGAGGTGTTCATGAGAAGGGGGATTCCGGATCCGATGTCTGGATTCATGGACAAGGTCAAGCGGTTCTACGACCATTTCATAGAGGCGAGAGATAGGGGCTTCACTTACGCCGGCAGGCCTTTGGGCGAAATAGCTTTGCCAATTGGCACAGATGGGCCATTCACAATCGCCATGAATATAACGGGAGGATCAATATTGAAATACCTCCACTCAAACCCAAGTTTCTTCGAAAGGTTCCTCCAACATGTCAACAGCGCCCTAATCGAAAGGATGAAGGCTTGGCACAAGTTGAAGGGCGTGAGCTTCCCTTACGAAGGCTTTGGATTTGCAGATGACTCCATACAGCTGCTTTCCCCAAAGGCGTATGAGCGTTTCGTTCTCCCCTTGCACAAGGAGATCATCAAGACTTTCTGCATTGGAAGACCAGATATCCACCTCTGCGGCAACATAAACCACCTTCTAGAGGCGTTAAAAATAGGTCTTGATATCAAGTCCTTGGATTCCGGCTACCCACTCGATCTCAAGATGGCCAGGGCAATACTTGGAGATGATGTAGTTATAAGGGGAAACCTGCATGTTATGACTCTTCTATATGGTCCAATGGAAAAGATAAGATCGGAGACGCTGAACATACTCCACTCTGGAGTTTTGAAGGGAAAGATGTTCATCTTCGGAGAGGGCAACAATGTCGCCCCACTCACGCCCGTTGAGAACCTGAATTACGCTTATGGGGTTGTGAGGGAGCATGGCTTTCTGTGCTGACACATGAGTTTATGTTATATGTAAAGGCAATATTTCATAAAACTCAAAAATTTAAAAACTCATCTAATAATTCCGAAACATTGATTCCGGTATGATTGTGCAATACTTTGGAAACATACCTCATGTGCCCCTTTTGTCTTTTCATCAGCTCAGCAGCCTCTGGCCTCATCCCAAGCCTCTCTGGTCCCATTCTCAAGGATATGAAGATAGAGAACAATCTTCTGGCGGCAGCAAGGGCTTCGAAGAATTCGATATCCTCCACCTTTTCACCTGAGATTCTTTCATATATTTCGAGGATTATGTCTCGCGCTTCAGGATGGTCATATGAACTTGAAAGCAAAATGGTCCAAGCCAAGTCCATCCTGTAATCAGCTATATCGAAATTTGTCCAATCGATCACGAAAGGTTTACCATTGTTGCCAATCAGAATGTTATTAAAGTGGTAATCGAGATGGACAGGAGATAATCTCCATGAGTGGACATTCTCTTTCTCTTGTTCAAGCCAATCCAGCACATTCTTTATTTGATTTTCATTGAAAGGGATGAGCATTCTCCTTCCCTTCTCCAACATGCCATTCAGAAAACGATCTGGGGTGCCTTTGTCGTAGATAGAAGATTCCGAAATGAAATTTTCTTTATCCAATCTATGTAGATCCACGAAAATCTTGCAGAAAAGTTTAACCATCTCTTCTTTTTCCTTGATTGGCGATTCCTCGATGGTCTCCGCCATAGATTTTCCATTCACCTTTTCCATTATAACAAAAGGTTTTCCTAGAACCGACCTGTTGATTTCCAAATGGTAAACCTTGGGTACAGGGAATCCAAGCCCGTGGAGCTTGGCCATGACTCTGAATTCCTTGTTTGATTTTTCTTCAGCTGCATCTCCAGCATAAATCCTGAGAACCAGCTCCTTCTGGGGCACAATTCCGCTTTCAAAACGAAAATTAAATGAGTATATCTCAGTCTCCCAGCCGTGAGCGATCTTTGTGAGATTGATCACTCTCCCCTGCTTTTCAAAAATCTGATGAGCGTTGAAATATTGTGACAATTTAAGTTCATCTTCACTTTTCGCCATCATTATTCATGAAGATGCGAGCACCCTTTCTATTTAATTTTTGGTCTCTGAGGGGCTCTATTTCGCATCCATATCTGCCTATTTTTGACCGAGATCTTCTCAAGAACCGTTGCAAAGCTCGTCAGGACCAGAGTGATCAAGGGTGAGAAGGTAAGCTTGGACTGCTCGATAGCCTGGGCCTGGTTCAAGGACTGCAGGTTCGCAAAAAGGCACAGCAGGCAATGCAGGCGCCATAAAACAATGGATAGGAAGGCATTCTGAATGTGGGAGTGATACATCTACAGGTACAAAGTGCACGTTGAGGTCTTCTTCATTTTTTCACCTCACTGCTTGTTTGCGATATTGCTGGGTAGCTGCAATCATCTATCAGAGCTCGAGGCTCATTTGGATAGCAGCATAGGCAAGCCCATTCACAGCCAAGACCTTATTGGAGGCTACAAATAACAAGGGGCCAGAAGGCTACATATTACCCGTTAGGAGAAGGAATTTTACATATCTTAGTCCTAAATAGAGTTAAACATTAAAAATGATGAAAGCATAGTTTATGGCATTAAGGGCATGAAAAGCTCAAAGGTGAATAGCTCCAAAAACTTAAGAGCGAACTATGTGCTATATAAAAGAGTGCCATAATATGAATTCGAAGCAAAAGTTAAGGCTTGGCATAATTGGGGCTGGTCCGATAGCACAAATTGCACATCTACCAGCTGCAAAGAAAGCAAGCAACGTTGAGGTTGTGGCACTTTGCGATATTGCATTGGATTTAGGTAGAGCTATGGCTGCAAAATACGCTATACCTAATTTTTATACAGATGTAAAGAGCCTTCTAAGGAACGATGAGATCGATGCAGTTCTCATAGCTGTTGCAGACCAGTTTCATGCTGACCTTACGATAGATGCCTTGGAAAGTGGAAAGCACGTTCTGGTGGAGAAGCCTCTAGCCTCAACAGTTGAAGAATGTGTCCGCATAGTTGATGCGGTGAAGAGGACAGGTAGGAAAGTTCAGATGGGATGCATGAAGCGTTATGATCCTGGTCTGCAGTTTGCTAAGAAATTTTCGGATGAGGATCTCGGAACTAAGTTTGCATCACATTTCTGGTATTGTGACAGCGTTTTCCACATGGAATACGTACACACATATGCTGGGGTACTATTATCCAGTAGAATGTCGAAGAAGCCTGAGAAAGGATATGAAGATCCTGACTTAGCCATAATACTTGGTCATGGCGTTCACCTCATTGACACAATTAGATGGTTTAATGGTGACATATCCGCAGTTACGGCGAAAGAGAGCAGAAATGGCAACAATGTAAGCTTTCAATCAGTCCTCGAATTTGAAGATGGAACCGCTGGCACAATGCAGCTAACATCAACTATAAAGATGGATTGGTTTGAAGGATTCCATATTCACGGAGAAAAGGGTAGCTTGTTAGCGCGGATATTCTTCCCTTATTGGAGAAGACCCGCAGATATCCTAGCTTTTGACAGCAAGCTTAAGGAGTATAGGACACCAGCTGCAGGTGATACTGACCCATATGAGAAGCAACTTGAAGCTTTCGCTGAGGCCATC
>Ga0078972_1004108_pt1 | contig 41176 bp, 24 predicted proteins | sample YelNatPaOPGAMG01_FD_67568 | JGI IMG/M metagenome (GOLD analysis project Ga0078972, IMG submission 67568) | Hot spring thermophilic microbial communities from Obsidian Pool, Yellowstone National Park, USA - OP-RAMG-01 (SPADES assembly) (version 2) | ecosystem: Environmental > Aquatic > Thermal...
ACAACACCCTACTATAAATCTGACCTTGTGTAACATTATTTTTTCTTGACATATTTTGGTTTAAATATCTCTCATAATGTCCTAAATCAAGGTCCGTCTCCGCACCATCTTCTGTAACAAAAACTTCACCATGTTGATAAGGACTCATTGTTCCAGGGTCAACATTTAAATAAGGGTCAAACTTCAGAACATCTACCCTGTAGTTATGCGCTTTCAAAAGCATACCAATAGAGGCAGTAGTTATTCCTTTACCTAAGGATGAAACTACTCCACCTGTTATAAAAATAAACTTTGTTTTCATAATGAATTATTAAAACAAAAAATATTTTTATTTATCAACTATTAGTTGAAAAATTTCTGCCTTGATAAGAATTAAGTTGTTCTAATCTTTCATTGATCTTTAAAATTATTTTTGTTTTATTATTCATCCATTCGGGTGCTAAAAGTAGTTCTTTTTTAGCAGAAGAAACCAATCTTAATATGACAACATCTTTTGGTATATTCTCTAAAAACTTGCAAACTTCATTTATATATTCATTTTCTTCTAAAATTTTTATTTTACCTTCATTATAAAGTTTTTCTAAATATGTATTTTTTAGGATATGTAAAACATGTAATTTTACTCCATTTAATTTTAATCTTCCAACTTCTTCTGCATCTTTTATTATATCTTGTTGTGGCAATCCAACTATGATATGAGCTCCAATATTTATTTTTGGATACTTTTTAGTAAGCTCTATTGTATTGACAAAATCATCCCAACTATGCCCACGATTAAGCCATATTAAAATTTTGTCATCTGATGTTTGCATACCATATTCTACCCATACAAGATACTTCTCAGTATAAGAGTTTATTAACTTGAGTTTTTCTTCATCTATACAATCAGGCCTTGTTGAAATTGAAATACCAACAATCTGTGGAAATTCCTTTACCACATCATAAACAGATTCTAATTTTTCCACATCTGCATATGTGTTAGTGTAAGATTGAAAATAAGCAATAAATTTTTTTATCTTAAATCTTTTTGAGTTAGAATAAAAATTTATAGCATCTTGAATTTGTCTTCTAACATTCTCAAGCTGTGAAACTTTATTATCATAATATTGTTGAACAAAAGCCAAATTATTACAAAAAATACATCCTTTATCACTTATACTCCCATCTAAATTAGGGCAACTAAATCCCGCATCTATACTTATTCTATGCACTCTTTCACCAAAAATTTGTCTTAAATACCTATTAAAAGAAAAGTATCTTTCCATAAAATCTATAATTACAACATTTATTTAAAATCTTCAACTTATAACAAAAACTTGTCTTTGAATTAATAAATTTTATAATTAGTTAATAGTTTTCAGCCCATAGTCAATTGACTATAAACTATTCCCGCAATTTGCGGGATGAACTATGAACTGAGTTTCAAAGCTTCGCTTTGACGCTACTATGAACTATGAACTATTAACTATTGAACTATTGAACTATGAACTACTGCGAAGAGTTTGATATAATAGTAGTTGGAGCAGGCCATGCTGGATGTGAAGCAGCATATATTGCCTCAAAAATGAACTGCAAAGTCCTTCTGTTGACTATGTCTTTAGACACAATAGCACAGATGTCCTGCAATCCAGCAATAGGTGGAGTAGCAAAAGGGCAGATTGTCAGAGAGATAGATGCACTTGGCGGTATAATGGCAAAAGTCACTGATAAAACAGGAATCCACTTCAAAATGTTGAACACTTCAAAAGGTCCTGCTGTATGGTCTCCAAGAGCCCAGTGTGACAGAACATTATATCGTATAACAATGAAACAAATTTTAGAACAACAAAAAAATTTATATATAAAACAAGAAGAGGCAATTAAAATACTCGTTGATGACAAAAAAGTCACCGGTCTATTAACAAAACACAACAATGTGTATAAATCCAAATGTGTTATTTTGACACCTGGGACCTTTATGAATGGAGTAATACATATAGGATTAAAAAGTTTTCCAGCAGGAAGATACTCAGAATTCCCCTCAAGTTTATCAGAATCATTAAAAGAGATTGGTTTTGAAGTTAAAAGGTTAAAAACAGGAACACCTCCAAGAATAGATGGGAAAACAGTTGATTACACAAAGCTTGAACTTCAACCTTCAGATTCTCCACCAGTACCTTTTTCACACTTTACACCATTATCAAAATTTCCATACCAAAAACTTCTAAACTGTTACATCACATATACTAATCCTGAAACACATAAGATTATACTAGACAATCTTGATCGTTCCCCTCTTTACACAGGAAGAATAAAAAGTATAGGGCCGAGATACTGTCCTTCAATTGAAGATAAAGTAGTAAAATTTAAAGACAGACAGAGGCATCAGATATTTTTAGAACCAGAGGGTCTTTATACAACTGAACTATACTGCAATGGAATATCCTCAAGTTTACCTGAAGATGTACAAGAAAGGATTGTCCATTCAATACAAGGACTTGAAAACGCAAAGATTACCAGATATGGATATGCAATAGAATATGACTACTGCCCTCCAACACAACTCTGGCCATCACTTGAAACAAAACTTGTAGAAGGGCTATTTTTTGCAGGACAGATAAACGGAACCACAGGTTATGAAGAAGCAGCAGGACAAGGTATAGTTGCAGGAATAAATGCAGTCTTAAAAATTCAAAAAAAGGAGCCATTAGTTTTAGGACGAGACGAAGCATATATAGGCGTATTAATAGATGACTTAGTAACAAAAGGTATTTTAGATCCCTACAGGATGTTCACCTCAAGAGCAGAATACAGATTGTTACTGCGCTCTGATAACGCTGATTTACGACTTTTAGACTACGCATATAATCTTGGGTTAATAGAAGAAAATTACTACAAAATTTTTAAAGAATACAAAGAAAAATTAGAAAAATTGATAAAATTCTTTGAAACCAAAAAAATAAATTCTGATGATACAATTGCTGACTTAATACGACAAGCAAAAGAGCCTGAGAATTTGGAAGAAGAATTAAATGAAGAATTTAAACTTGAAACCGATTATTATTGGAATACAAAAAATCTTTTAAACGAAGCAAAAATACAAATAAAATATTCTGGATATATTCAAAAACAGATACAACAAGCACAACAATTAAAAAAGTTAGAAAACAAAAAAATTCCAGATGATATTGACTACGAAAAAATACCTGGTTTATTAAAAGAAGCAAAATTAAAACTTTCACAGATAAGACCAAAGACAATAGGACAAGCATCAAGAATCTCTGGAGTCACACCTGCAGACATTTCTATTTTAATTGTTTACTTAAAAAAGTATTACAATACTGATTGAAACTTACAAAAAATTTTTATATATTAAAAGTTGTGCCGAAGTGGTGGAATTGGCAGACACGCTGGTCTCAAAAACCAGTGGCCTTTAACGGCTGTGAGGGTTCGACTCCCTCCTTCGGCATTTTTAAGATTTTCATCTTAACATCAAATATTTTTGTTGGTCTTTTGGGACCCACCATCTTATAAAATTCCATCCTATACCAGCTTTTGTTAGCTCTACATTTTTAAATCTTTTATGAACAACAGGCATTGCTTCTGGATAGTATAAAAAGATATAAGGGACATCATCATGAATAATTTGATGAATTCTTTGATATATTTTTTTTCTTTTTTCAAAATTGAACTCTTTTCTACCTAACTCTAATAACTTATCAACTTCAGGATTTTCATAAGAAACAAAATTATACTGGCCAGGATTTTTTTGAGATGAATGCCAAATTGAAAACTGATCAGGATCTCGAGATAATGACCATCCAAGTATTACAGCATCAAAATTTCTCGGTGTAATATAATTGTTTATAAAAATTGACCACTCAAGTATTAAAATTTCTACTTCTATACCAATATCTTTTAGTTGTTTTTGTATAACTTCAGCAATAAGTTGCCTTGATTTATTACCTTGATTAGTTATTAATGTAAACTTAAAATTTCTTATTTGCTTTTTCCCATTCGCATATTCAATCCTCTGCAAAACTTTTTTTTGTTCATTATAAAACCAACCGGACTCTACCAACAACTCCTTAGCTTTTTTTGGATTATATTCAAAATCTTTAACTTCTTCGTTATATGCCCAAGATTGTGGGGGAAATGGTCCTGTTGCTGTTTTACCTTTACCTAAGAGAATAACATTTATTATCTCTTGTTTATTTATAGCATAAGCAATTGCTTGACGAACTTTTTTATCTTTAAACAATGGATTTTTGAGATTAAAGCCTAAATATGTATACGAAAATGAAGGATAACTAAATTTTTTATACGATTTAAAAAATTCTTCATATGCAAAAAACTGGTCAGGTGTGAGGTTCATTGAATCAATACTTTCATTCAATAACTCAAGGAATTGAACACTTTGGTCAGGGACAACACGAAAAACATACTTGCTTATATATGGTTTTCCTTCAAAATAATTTTCATTTACTTCTAACTCAATCTTTTCATCTGTTATCCATCTTTTAAACTTATAAGGACCTGTGCCGATAGGTGAACGATTGGCTGGATGTTTATGAAAATCGTATTTTTCTGTATCAAAAATATGTTTAGGAATTATGCCAATACCCCATGATTCTAATGCAGGTACAAATGGTTCTTTATAAACAAATTTTATAGTATAATCATCAATAACTTCGCATTTTTTAATCAATATAAAATCGGAAGAATATGGTGTTTTTATAGATGGAGAGATAAGTTTTTCATAAGTAAATTTAACATCTTTTGATGTAAATTTTTCACCATCATGCCAAAAAACATTTTTCTTTAAATAAAAAATTATCTCTTTTCCACCATCTTTTATTTCCCATTTCTCTGCTAAATCACCTACAAGATTAAGATCTTTATCATATTTTGTAAGTCCATTAAAAACTAAAGAGTTTATTGCAGCTGAGGCAGAATCACTTGCTAATATAGGATTAAGATAAGAAGCGTCTCCTAAAGAGACATCTATATATATATCTCCATAATCTTGACAAAACAAAGAAAAATGAAAAGTAAGGATAAATAAAATTAATTTAAAAACCATCACTTTAGTAAACTCTTATATTCGATTTTACTCACCACTACTGACATATAAACTAACAACTATGAACTATGAACTATCAACTTATGAACTAATGAGGTTTTATCTCAACCATAACATAATTTTCATTAAAAATTTTATTAGCAGCTTCTCTTACATCTTCTAATTCCAATTTCTCTATCTCCTCTACATACTTTTCATCATACTCACATCCTAACCCCATAATCTCCCAAAAACCTAAATACCACGCCTGACGAAGATTTGTTTGATGGTCTAACAAATATCTTCCTTTGAACTTCATCTTTACCTCTTTTAAATCATTTTCCCCAAAAAGTTTACCTTCTTTTATTTCTGAAATTATTCTGTTTAATTCTTTTTTAGCTATATCCACTCTATCATAATCCAAACCTATATAAACTACAAAATGCGAATCTAATAATCTCGTAGGGAAGAAACTGTTCGTTTCATAACCTAAGGATTGCTTTTCCCTTAAGATTTCAAACAACTTTCCACTCATTCCACCGCCTAAATATAAATTTAAAAGTTTTAAAGATAAAAAATCTTTTATGTTATCAACACTTAGAGATGGTGCTTTATAACCACACATTATATATCCTTGTTTAAAATGTTTTTTCTTTTTTATATGTTTAAACTTCAAATTTACCTCTGATGTTTTTATCTCTGGCAATTTAATTTTTTTTATATTAGAAAAATATTTCATAACAATATCTTTAGCCGTTTTATAATCAATATCTCCACTTATTACGATAACAATATTTTTTCTATCAACCCCATAAAATTTTTCCCACCAATTAAGTAAATCTTCTCTTTTAATTCTCTTTAATGTCTTTATTGTGCCTTCTGGTATTCTACTATATGGATGTTTTTTACCATAAAAATTGTATAAAAATTCATCTAATGCTGTATCAAATATATTATCTTTTCTCGACAAAATCCCAGCAATAATATTTAATTTCTCTTTTTCAACTTCGTTTTTAGGAAAAGTTGGATTAAAAAATATATCTGAAAGGATCTCCATAGATTTCTCAAAATATTTATTACTAACCACTAATGAAATTGTTGAATAGTCATAGTCGCTATCCGCTGAAAGTGTTCCTCCTAAGGATTCTATCTCTTCTGCAATCTGTTTTGCTGTTCTATTTTTAGTTCCTTTCGTAATAACTGCTTGAAGTAAACTTGAAATACCCGAAAGATTGCGAGGTTCATAAATTGCTCCCATCTTCAGAAAGATTATAACTCCTACTATTGGTTGTTCTGAATCATACTTGTGAATAAAAGTGATACCGTTATCTAAAATTTCTTTATTTTGTGAAAACAAATTCGTCATCATATTAACAACTCCTATTGTTAAAAAAATGATTATTAATTTTTTAAAAGACATTTTTAAGGTACTAAAGCAAAACTTATAAGTGATTTGTAGTATATATTCAAAAATTCTTTTATATCATTTGAAGAAACTTTGTTTATATTTTCTAAATATTTATTTAATTCTTCCAAAGATTTGAACATCTCCCACCAAGCTAAAGATGATGCTTTTGAATGCATAGTTTCATTATTTAAATACCATCTTGTAGTAATAATCCTTTTTGCTTTCTCAATTTCTTCACTATTAGGACCTTTCTCCTTTAACTCATTTAATATACTCTTAACCTCAGAGATAACTTTTTCTAAATTTTTCCTTTCACAAACACCTGAGATATAAAAAACTGATGGACCAAGTTGTGTATAAAAACCACTATCTATCTCATATACTAACATTTTTTCTTCTCTTAAAATTTTATATAATCTTGAAGATATACCTTCACCCAAAATTATAGATAAAACATCTCCTGTATATTGATGTTTTTCATCTATCTTAGGTCCTAAAAATCCACATAGAAAATATGTGTGTTGAACTTTATGTTTTTTAATCTCAAAAATTTCACCTTTAGAGGATTCATCTAAAGTTAGCAACTGATTTGTCTGCTTATCAGAGTTATAACTTCCAAACTTTTGCTTTATTAAATTTTTTACCTCTTTAATTTCAAAATCGCCACAAATACTTAATATCATATTTTTAGGCTGGTAGAATTTCTTATAATATTTAATTATCTCATCTCGAGATAAATTTCTAATAACTTCTTGTGTACCCAATATTCTTCGTTTATAAGGAGAATCTTTAAATAATAAGTTATTAAAACTTTCATATAAAACATTACCAGGGTTATCTTCAAAGCGTTTAATTTCTTCTATTACAACATTTCTTTCTCTTTCAAGTTCTTCTTCAGGAAAAGTGGCTTCAAAAACTAATTGAGCTAAAACATCTAAAGCATCATTTAATCCTTCTTTTGGAATATCTGTGAAATACATAGTAAATTCTTTTGAAGTTCCAGCATTAAGTATAGCTCCATATTTCTCTAAAGTTTTACTTATCTGTTCTAGTGAATATTTTTTTGTACCTTTAAAAACTAAGTGTTCCAAAAAATGTGATATACCATTATTTTTGTCATCTTCATAAATAGAACCAACTTTAACCCATGTCTGGATTGAAACAAGTGGCAATCTTTTAGATTGCTTCAACAATACAACAAGACCGTTATCAAGAGTATATCTTTCATCTTTTACAGGATCAAATAATAAATTTTCCATATTATTCCCCCAACAACATGTATTGTTAAAAAATACAAAAATTAATAAAAAAATAGGAAACATAAAAAGGAAGAATAAGAAAGAATGGTACTAAAAATATTGTTTACGGTAAATCACCAACTAAATTTTTAGGATTGGTTTATTTAACCAATCCCATATCTTTAAAATTATATTCTTCTTATTAACTGGCTCTATATCTTTTCTATTATTGACAAAATTGTTAGATATTACTTCTAATTGTGACTTAAGTCTTGCAATTTCTTCTTCTTTTTTGTTAAGTTCTTTTTCTAAGTTCTCATATTCATCCAATAGTTTTGTATGAACTTCCTTCCAAGCTATATCTATTTTTTTAATCATATTTTCATATTCATCTTTAACTTTTTGAATCTGCTCATTATTTAATTTATTTAATCTTTCCTTTTCTTTTTCAAAATTATTGATTAACTCTTGAAATTTTTTTTCTAATAAATCTTTTTCTTTTTGCCTTTCATCTAATTCTTTTTTAAAATTTTCAAGTTGTTTTTGTAATTCTTCATTCTGTTCAACTTTTTGTTGAAGTTCTAAAGATAGTTTTTTAAATTCTTCTTCTTTTACTTCAGCAATATAAACAGTTTCATTTAATTTTTTCTTAAGTTCATCTACATAATTTTTTAACGAATTAAATTCTTTACATATCTTTTCGTTATCCTGTTTTAATTTTTTATAACTTTCTACATCATGTTGCATCTCATTAACTTTTGCTAACAATGATTCTTTTTCTTCTTTTTCCTTTCTTATTTGTTTCTCAGCCTCATCAATATATTTTCTTAAACTATTCACTTCATTGGTTACTTTTTCATATTCAGCTTTCAAAAGTTCTTTTTCTTCAACAATTTTATTATAATTCTCAAGTTTCTTTTGAAGTTCTTCTATTTCAGAAGAAACTTTTTTATTCTCTTCTTCTAATTTTTTAAGTTCATCTATTTTTTTCTGTAAATTTTCATTTTCAATTTTTAACTCATCTAATTTCTGAGTTTTCTCAACTAAACTCTTTTTTTCTTCATTCAAGGAATAAATTTCATTTTCAAGTATTTCAATTTTCTTTTGTAGGCTTTCTATTTCTAATTTTGTCTTTTCTTTTATACTCTCAAAATCTTCAATTTTTTTATTATATTCTATCTTAAGATTTTCAAATGATTCTTTTTCTTTATTATATTGTCTTAATAACATCTCATACCTATTATTAACATCCGCAAATCTCTCCAATTGCTCTTTCAAAAGTTTTTCTTTCTCTTGCATTTCTTCAATTAAATGTCTATTTGTCTGTTCTAATTGAGATATGTAATTCTCATATCTTGCTAAACGTATACCCACAATTTTATTTACTTCTTCTTCTAATTTTGACTGTAAATTTTCATATTGAGTTCTTAACTGATTATTTAAATTTTTATATTGTTCTAATTCGTTCTCTTTCAAATGCAATGACATCAAAGCTTCCCTTTTTTCTTTCTCACTTAATTCAAAGTTTACTTTTAAGTTATTTAACTCTTGTTGATATTGATTTATTATCCGATTTTTTTCATCCAAACTCTGTGTTAAACTATTAATTCTCTGCTTTAACTCTTCTATCTGTTTTTCTTTCTGTGTAACAGTGTATTCAATTTTGCTAAATTCGAAGTTTAAATTTTTAATAATATCATTTTTTTCATTTAAACTACTTAGTAGAGATTGCATCTCTCTATTTAACTGGTTAATGTTATTTTCTTTAAGTTTTAACTCGTTCTCTTTTTCTTGAACAATTCTTTGCATTTCTAATTTTAATTTTTGTTCATTTTCTTTCAAAGAGTTTATTTCATCACTTAAAGATATGATTTTATTTTGCAACTCTTCAGAAAATTTTGTTTTGATTTGTAATTCATTCTTCAAATCATATATTTCTTTTAGATAATTATCTATCTGTTGCTGTTTTTCTCTTACAACTTGATTTGTGTTATCTATTATATTTTTATACTGTTTTATCTCTTGGGACTGTTGTTCAATAATTCTTAACTTATCATCTACTTCTTTCTTAAGTTGAGATATCACCTGCTGATTTAATACTAATTCTGTTTCTTTCTGTTTGATTTCTTTTTCAAGTTTTTCTTTTTGAGCAATTAATACTTCATTTTCTCTACTTATATTTTCCATATTCTCATTTAGTTTCAAAATTTGTTGTCTAAGTTCATTTATTGTAGAATTGAGGCCATTTATTACTTCTTCTTTATCTGAAAGTTTTTGTTTTAAATCTTCTATTTCTTTAGCAAGCTGTCCAATTCGATAATCTTTATTTAATATTTCTTCTTCTTTACTTCTTAATAAATTATCTTTTTGTAACAACTCCTTTCTCAATTCTCCAACAATCTGCTCTTTTTGTTGTATGTCTTTTTGGAGATTTTCCAAAATTTGTTCTTTGGATTTAATTTCTAAATTTTTTTGTTGGATAATCTTGTCAACTTCTACTTTATGTCTGGCTTGTAACATTCCCAGTTGAGTTTTTAGAATGAAAAATTCTTTTTCTTTTTCTTCTTTATCTTTTTTAAGTACATTCATCTCAATTTTAATATTATTTATTAAATTTTGTAACCGTGATATTTCTTCTTCTCTCTTTTTAACTTCATACGAATTTTTTTCTCTAAGTATATTATTTTCCGACATAACAGTAGAAATTTGAGATTTAAGTGCTATAATTTCTTTATCTTTTTGTTCTATTATATCTTTCAAATGTTTAATCTCGGATTCAAATGATTTATATTGAAATTTATATTCTGAAATTTGTCTTTCTACATCTGCTTTAAGTTTATCTTCCAAAATTTTATATTCGTTTTTTATCTTATTTATCTCTTCATCTTTTGCTCTTAGTACCATTTGAAATTTAGTTTTCTCTTCTTGCCATCTTGTTTCTAAGTCTCTAATTTTTAACAGATATTGTTGTTCTATCTGTTGCTCTTGAAGGTCACGCTGTGAAAGTTGTGTTTTAAGTGTTTCAATCCATGTTTCTCTTTCTTTAGCAAGTCTATCCTCTAACTCTTTTATCTGTTTTAACAATTTTTCTTTTTCTTCTAGAAGTTCTTGTTCTCTTTTCTCTCTCCTCAATCTCTCCTGTATATCACGGATACTCTCTTCAACCTTCGCAGCAAGCGCTTCTTCTTCCTTGGTTTTTATTGTTTGCATCATAAGTTTTTCTCTTTCCTCTAATAGCATCCTCTGTAACTCTTGAAGTTGTATTTCCATCTGCCTTTTTGCCTGTTCTGCTTCCCAAAGACGTTGTTCTACTGATGAAGCAAACTGAGGTATAGAGACACTACTTTGCTGTGGTATCCCACCACTTAAAGGTTTAACTGGCGTAGCCCCTATATTAGTGGTCTTAGGAGGTATGGGTACTTTACCAACACCTACTCCCGGAGGTGATGGCGGTTTTGGCACCTGAGGTGGATTATTTGATATAGAAGGTGGTTTTGGTATTTGTGGAATATTTTTATCTTCTGGCATAATATGTTATCCTCCTGATTAAACTTATTTCAAAACTCTTATTTTCTCTAACCAAGATTTCATATTTTCATTATTAGGATTGATTTCTAAAACTTTTAAACCATAACTCTTTGCTTTATCTAAATCACCAAGGTTAAAATAACACAATGCTATATATTGATTGATTATTTCGTTGTTTTCATCATAAGGCAATATCTCAACAAATTTTTTCAATGCGTATTCATACTCTTGATTTTCAAAAAATTTAATAGCTTCTTCTAATACAGTCTTATCATAAGAATTCTCTGAATAATTAAACTTTTTCATTAAAGAAGTTTTTTCAAGTATCTGTTGAGTAATTTGTTTTTCTTTCATAAATTCGTAATCTTTTAATTCTAACATTTCATATTCTGCTTTTAACAACTCATTGATTTTTTTCAACAACTCATCAATGACTAACTTATAATCTTGCAATTTTTGTTTTAATAAAGTAATTTCTTCTTCAAGATCTTCTTTAAATTTTACTTTTTCTTTTAAAATTTTTTCTCTTTCTTCATTCCAAGAAGATATCAAACCGTCTAAAAAATTTTTAAAATCATTATATTGTCGTTCTGCCTCTTCTTTTTTCAATCTATAACTTTCTTTTTTAGAATCATACAAAATCCTCAACTTCTTTAATTCTTCTTCCATTCTATTGATTTCTTCTTTGATAAATTCTTCCCTTCTTTTTCTCTCTTCTTCTATACTTTGTTCTCTTATATCGCATCTTATTTTTAATGTATTAATCTCACTATCTTTTTCCCTAATCGCATTAACTAACTTCTCATTTTCTTTATTAAAATCTTGTACAATTTTTTCTGACTTTTGTTGATATTGTAAAGCAATCTTTTTAAATTCAAAATTAAATTTTTCTCTGATTGTATTAAGTTCAATTTTTTTCAAATCAATTTTTGTTTTTATTTGTTCTATTTCTTGATTCAATCTGTTTAATAATTTTTCGTTTTCTTCATCTAAAGATTTAATCTGCTGTTGTAATTTAAAAATTTCTACTTCATACTGCTGTTTTTTTGAATTATATTCTGCCTCCATTTGAGAAATCTGCTCTAAAAGTGTTTTTTCCTTCTGTTGAAATTCAGATGTGAGTTTTTGTTCTTCTTCTATCTTTTTATTTAACTCTTTAATAAATTCATTTCTTTGAACTTCAAGCTGGTTTTTTAAGATTTCTAATTCATTTTTAAGTTTCTCTTGCTGCTCACTTAGTTCTTTCTCTCTTTTTTCTCGTTCAAGTTTTGTATTAACCTCCCAATTATCAAGTTCTGTTCTTAAATTTTCCAGCTCTCCTTGTTTTGCTTTTTTAACAGAAGAAAAATTTTCCTGTTTTGATTTTAATTCTTCTTCTAAACTTTTGATCTTTAATGTTAATTTCTCAATTTTAATATTAAACTCATCTTTTTTGTTATTATATTCATTAATAAGCTGTTGATATTTTGTATCATATTCTTTTTTTAAATTCGCAAGTAATTGATTTTTTTCTAAAAGTTTAAATTTATAATTATCTTCTTCAGATTTCAATTTTGCCTTAAGAGATTCGATCTCAGAGTTCAAAGAATTTCTTAAATCTTCAAATTCAGAACTTTTTAATTTCCATTCTTGCTCAAATGCTTCTTTTTTAGAAATAATTTCTGATTTAATCTGAAGAATTTCTGAATCTAACTTCTCAATAATTTGTTTATTTGTTGTTTCTAAATCTTCTATTTTTTTATATAGATTTTCTTTTTGTTGCTCTAAATTCTCTATCTCTGCTAACTTTTGTCCAGATAATAATTGTATTTCTTCTAGTAATTTGCTTTCTTTTTCTTTAAATTCATTAGTTAAATTTTCTATTTCTTTTTGTTTCTGAAGAAGTTTTTCTTTATACTCATCTCTTAAAGAATTTATAATCTTATTATAATTACTTATTCTTTTTTCCAATCTCAATTTTAACATGTCCTGCATCTTTTGCAAATTTTCAAATCTATTGTTATACTCCATATCCAATTGCTGAAGTTGAAAGAGCAAATCCTTCTTTTCTTCTTCTTTTTGAGAAATAATTAATGGAGTTTCTTTTTCTAAATTTTTCAATTGTTCAGACAAAGAATTTATCTCTTTTAATAATCCTTCTTTTTTAACTTCGTAATCTTTTAAAACTTTTTCTTTTTCTGTTTCTAATAATTCAAATTTCTTATTATATTCATTAATTAAATTATTTTTTTCTTCCTCAATAGTTTTTAATCTATTTTCATATTCATCTTCAAGTTGTTTAGTATGTGTTTCTTTCTCAATAATTGAATTTTTTAACTGCTCTCTTAAAGTTTTAATTTCTTGTATTTTTTTCTGTTCTTGTTGAACAAAACTAAGTTTTTTCTCCTCCAACTCCTCTTTTAATTTATTAATCTGGGCATTATATTGAGCGACTTTATCTCTTAACTCCTCTTCTAATTTTTCAATTTGTGTTAAAATCTCTTTCTTTTTCTGCAACAAAGGAAAATTTTGTTTTTCTAATTCACTCTTTAAATCATCTAATTCTTTTCCCTTAATCTTATTTTTTTCCTCAAATTGTTTCTTCAACAACTCTAATTCTTCTTCTTTCTTTCTTATTACACTTTCATATTCTTGCAATTTTGTTTTAAAAACTTCTTCTAATTGCTTTACTTTATATAACAAATTTTCTTCTTCCTTCTCCCAAGTTTCTTGTAAAGATTTTATCCGCTTTATATTCTCATTTTCCAACTCAGATATAATACCATTTAAAAGATCTATTTCCTTTTGTTTTTCTGAAATAATCTTTTCTTTTCTTTGCAATAATTCGTTTAATTTATAAGTCAAATTTTCAATCTCTTTTTCTAACTGAATTTTAATTTCATTATTTTTTTCTATAAGTTTATTTTTATTGTCTTCAAATTCTTTAGCCAAATTATTTATTTTTTCTAAAACTTCTTTAATTTGAAGTTCTCGTTTATCCAATTCTTGACTATATTTGGCTTCAAATTCATCTATCTTCTTTTGTATATTTAAAATCTCATCTTCATATCTTTTCCTATATTTTTCTATTTCGTCAACTTTCTCTTTATACCTTTGTTCAACTTTTTGCTTTACTATATTATATCTTCTATTTATTCTTTCTACCTCTTCATCTTTAGATTTTATTATTTTAGCTATTTCATTTTCTATGTTATTAATTTCTTCTTTTAACATTTTAATTTTATCATATAGAGGTTTATTTTCTTCTTTTAATTTTTCTTCAAATGCTTGTAAATTTTTTTGTATTGTCTCAGCCTCATTGTTTAATTGTTGTTGTATTGCTTTGAGCTCTAAGTCTTTTTTCTCTAACAAAGATAATAATGAATTCTTTCTCTCTTCAAATTCTTTTCTTTTTAATTTATACTCTATCTCTAACCGTTCTCTTTGCTTTAATGCTTCTTCTATAACTTTTTCCATCTCTTCCTTAAATTTAACAATTTTATCGTTATTCTGTTTTTTAAGTAATTCAATAGATTCTTTTTTTTCTTTTGCAACAGAAGACAACTTCAATTTCATCTCCTCTAATTGCGAAACCAAATTGGCAACTTTATTAACTAAATCTTCTTTTTCGTCTTTTAGTTTTTTTATTTTTTTATTCCACTCTTCTTTAAGCCTTGCAATATTTTGCTGATGCATCAACTGAAGTTGTGCTATTTCTTGTTCTTTATCTTGTATTAACTTATTATAGTTTTCATATTCTTTGACAAATCTTTGTTCTAACTCAACTAATTGTTGTCTTGTTTTTTCCTCTTCTTCAAAAAATGTCTTCTTCTTTTGTTCTATTAAAGCATTATATTGAGTTTCTTTTAACATAATCTCTACTTTTAATTGTTTTATCTCTTCATCTTTCTGAAGTAATAACTTCTCTAATTCATGTTGTTGTGTTTTAATCTCTTCTTGTATCTTTATTATTTTTTCTTCATAATCTTTCTTTGCATTTTCTAACCTATATACAATCTCCTTTTGTTCTTGTTCCCATTCAGAATATTTCTGTTCTAGTAAATATTTTATAGAAAAAAATTCTTCTTCTTTTGCCTTATATAATTTCTTATATTCTTCTATTTTTTCTTCAAATTTCTTCTGCATCTCGTTTATCTGCTGTACTCTTTTATTATTCAAATCTCTCTCTGACAAAAGAAATTTTTCTTCTTCAAGTTTTAATTGTTTTTCTTTAAGCTCAATCAATGAACGGAGTTTAGAAATTTCTTCATCTTTCTCAGCTATCCTTTTAGCAAAAGAGGCTTTTTCTTCTTCAAGCTGTTTATTTAATGCATCTAACCTATTTTTTAACAATTCTAATTCCTGTTTAACTTCTTGTTGTCTCTGCTCAGTTATCATTTTATTTTGTGCTTCTTCAAATACCACTTTATTTCTTAATTGTTCAATCTCTTCCTGTTTTGATTCTAATTTTTTCTGCCAGTAATAAACTTCTTCATTATATTGTGAATTTAATTTTTGAACCTCCTGTTCTATATCTATTTTTAATTTTTCAATTTCTTTACTAAAATTATTTCTATTCAAATTAATCTTGTCTTCTATTGTTTTTAATTTTAGTTCTAATGATATATTTTCTTCTTCGCGTTTTTTAAGTTGTAAAATCAATTCTTCTCTTTCTTGTTGAATACTTTGTTCTAAGTATCTTATTTGGGCTAAAATATTTTCTTTTGTTAATATAGGATCCTCTTCAACTATCGCCTGTTTTTCTAAATATTTTTTATTCTGTTGTAATTCAGTTGGATTTGTTTCCAAATTTTCAATTTTATCTTTTTCTCCAAAAACCATATTTACCCCCTAAAAAATTAGAGAGAAGACACTGAAATAGACCTTTCAAATTCATCAACCCATAAAGCAAATTCTTTATCTTCTGGATTAAGTTCTTTTGCTTGTTTATAAAATGTCAATGCTTGTTGATAATTGCCTAATTCATAGTATATATTTCCAAGGTAAATATATGCGGGATAAAAATCTTTATCAAGTTCAACAGCATATTGAAAATAAGAAATAGCTGTTTGATAATCTTTTTGATTGTAAACTTCTACACCCCATATATAATACTCGTAAGCAGGAGATTCTTCTAATGCTTTCTTAGAACTACCAACAACAACTTCTGAAGAATCTATCACAAATGTTTCTTCTCTTTCTCCAATATAAATTTTTCCTTCTTGTTCTAATTTTTTAATCAATTCTAAAATTTTATTTTGTTCTTCTTCAATTTGCTCCTTATTTAGAGGTTTCCCATATTCTATTTCTTCCCTAACTAAAGCTTGAGCTCCTTCGGACATATTTTTAAAAAATTTATCTACAAGTGTTTTAGGTGCGTTTCTTAAAGCACGCGCAATATTTTCAGGTTTCAACTCACGGATAACAACTTGAAGTGTCAAATCAGGAAGGTCTAAAATATCTTCAAACAGAAACAAATGAGGTCTTACCCTCTGATAAATATCAGGTTTTTTATGTTCGAGATATGTAAGAATACTTTTTCTCGTTGTACTATCTGTTCTTTTCAAGAGTTCTATTAACCTGTGTAGACCACCAACTAAAAAGTCAATTCTTTCTTTAATATACCTGTCCAATTTCAAAACCTCTTCTTGTGGAACTTCTCTTGCTTGTGCCAAGGAGATGGCTATCTCTGCTTGTAGTTCTGGTTTAAAACTTTCTATAATCTCCTTTACATATTCCGGTTTTAAATAACTTAATACAACAGCTATATTCTCTGGTTTTTCTGTAACTAATAAATATTTAAGTCTCTGAATATTATCGTCATTGACATAAGAAAATGGAATATATTTTTCTTCTTCGGCCTCTCCTTTAACTTCCTCCTTTTCTTCTTCACCTTTCGGAGTTTCCGTTAGCTCCGCGGGTACATTACCACCCACTCCTGCTGGTACAGGCTCTCCTTCATGAGCAAGTTTAGAATCTATAGAGATCTCAGTCGGAGAACGTTCTCTCAACATACGAATGTAATTCTTTAAAAAATATGCTACCGGGCCAAATAGAAACATCAACATTACTAAGGTTATAATTAGTGGTATTAAGTATTTTGGCAATATTATATTTTCAAAAAACTTATTCAACAAACTAGGGGTAAATTTTGCTTTTTTAAACACTATACTTTCTTTCTTTTTTATATCCAATGCTGCAGCTATTGCATCTCTTGCTATCTCTACTTTTTCATCTTTAATCTTTTCATCATATATTACAGTAACATTCTGTCTTACTATAACTATCTCAGTATTAACTCCAACAACTTCTGTACCAGATACTTCTCCTTTGGCTTCAGTAGGAACAGCTGATTCTGCTATAGATCCTGGTTTAGGTATTCCTGGCAACAAATATTCCGGCTCTCCCAACTTTCTTTTTGAATCAACTTTTTTAGCAGTAGCTTGTTGTTTAGTAGTTGTCGTTTTTAAACCTAATGTTATATCTATCATTACAGTTGATCTGCCAGGTCCAAAAATTTTATCAAGGATATTTTTTTGAACATATTCGGTTCTTTGTTGCTCCAATTTAGTTTCATATTCGAGAAGCATTGCGGGAGTAATCTGTTGTTCAGAAGAGACCTGTGAAACTACTGTCTGTAAGTATATATGAGAAGGGTACACAACAAAGAAAAAAACTAAAAATATAAATTTGTACATATTTTTGAATATATAAAAATTACTTGTTTTTTTCAATAGTTTTTCAAAATTTTTCATAAAAATTATTCCAACTCTTCCAAAAATTGTTTGATTACTTTATTTGTAGGATCTAACTCTAATACTTTTTTCCAAACAGCACGTGCCTTGTCTATTTCATTCATCATAAAGAACGCTGACCCCATTATCTCTAATGCTGTAATATTTTTAGGCTCAAGATTTAAAATCTCTTGACATTTTCTTATAGCATCAGTATATCTGCCATTTAAAACATCTTCTCTTGCTTCATATATTTTTTTATCTATTATAGACCATCCAGCAACTTCTTCACGATATGCTTCTGTGAGTGGCATTCCGGCTATTTGCTCCATACGATTTAGTAATTGATGTAAAGATTTATTATTGGGATTTTTGTAATAAGCATATCTCAAAGCATTCACTGTACCAACAAGGTCATTTTCCATTAATGACTGAACAGCTTTTCTTATACCTTGATGTTCTTCAGTATCTTCTGTTGCTGATCTAATATATGCTGTAATCAAAAGTAAATTATCCAACATTTTTTTAACATCTTTTTTGTTTGGATCTAATTGATATGCACTTTCAATTCTTTTTGCTGCTTCCATAAACTTTCCCGCAGTATAAAGTGCTATACCTTCATTAACCAATCTTTTAATAGCCTCTTCTCTATCAAATTTAACAGATTTTCCCCATTTTATATCTGCAGAAATTCTATGAGAAAATCCAAGTTCATGATATGCGAAGGAATAATCAACACGATAATCTTTATATTTAAATCCAAATCCTGCTGTAGTTTCTTTAAGATAGCCAACACCTTCAAATCCTAATCTCAACGCAAAAAGTTCAATTAACCAATACTCTGTACCTAACATCCATTTGAGTTCTGAGTTAACATTTTTTTCTATATCTAATCCTAAGGTTAATCTATCCCTCATAAATTTATGAGAAGCACCTAATTTAAATATAAAAGGTAATCTATCTTCAGTTCCACTTGCAGTTGATATCAAATTTTTTATTCCTACAGCAAGATTAAGCTTTGGCAATTTTGAATTCAAACCTATAATTAATAAAGATATATCTGCTGATAACATTGTATCTTTATAGACATCAAGTTCTCTTGATACATATTTAAATCCAACACCTAAATTTATGTGTTCAACGACCTCTTTACCATAACCAAACAAAACCGCAAGTTGTCTATCATCAAAAGTACCTTTATTTTCTATACTTATTATCTCTTCAGAAAGAGGGTCGTATTTAACTTCAATTTTTTCAAAACCAGAAGAAAACAATTGAGTTATACCTACAGAGAAGACACCATATTTAACTGTAGGATAAACAAAACCGATAAAATCGTAAATTGTCTGTGTATTTGGAAAAAGTTCTGTATGTAAAGCTAAAACCTCTTTTCTATCACACTGAACAAGACCAGCAGGGTTGTAATACACAGCTGTTGCATCATCAGATATTGAAAAATAAGCTTTCATCGCTAAACCTTTTGCTGAAGCACCAAATTGCAAAAATTCAGCTGGTTGTCCACCTGTGTAAACAGAATGTAAAATATTGTTAAATAAAAACAAAATAATAACTACTAATCTAAAACTTAAATTTTCCCAAATTTTTTTGTTTAATTTATCTTTTATCATTTTGTATAACCTATTTTTCTTATTAATTTTTTAGAACCATATTTTAAAACACAAATATACCCACCATTTGAAATCTTTTTGGAATTATTATTTGTACCATCCCATGCTAATAGATATCTTTGTTCTCCGGAAAGATTAAATTCTTTAACTAAGTTTCCAAATAGATCATAAATTTTTAACTCACAATCACTCTTCTGTGGTAATGAAACATAAATGAAAGTAAAACTACTAAAAGGGTTGGGAAAATTTACAAGGACTTCTTCAGAGTCATTATTAAAAATATTTTGTAACGAATTTATATTTTTGACAGAAAATTCTATTGAGTAGGGATTGATTAAAGGAAGGAAAATAAAAATAGCAATAGTTATTAACTTATATGTAAAATTTTTGTAAAGATGTTTTTTTAAGAAACAAAAAAATCTTTCCACTTTTAATCCCTCCATTTCGGCAGCTGGCTGTCCTATTTTTTAAATAGGACCCTATAGCTTTGCGCCCCCTGATTACTCAGGGTTTGCCTTTATCGTTTGAAGGGAATTAAACCCTAAAAACTTTAAAGACCTTAAATTTTTTACCCCTGCCAATTATTAATATATGCACAAAAATTAAATTTGTCAACTAAAAATTAAAAATTTTTACAAATCATTAACATAAAGGCTTTTTACGACGATAAACCGTATTTAAAATTATTTTACTTAGGTTTTAATTTCAACCCCTAACCAACAAATTTTACTATGTCTAAAATTTTCTTTATCCTTACTTTATCAACTCTTTTTATTTTATTATTTACAATATAACTTAAAACCTTGTTTATATAATTCTTAGGCACACCTAAACTTTCCAACTTCTTTGCAGTGATTGGTAACTTAACAATTTTTTTATCAAAAATTTTAGAGTATTTTTTAACCCACATAGGTATATTCTTGCTTTTGCCTAACAAAAATACATTCAAAGCTTCATATATTTTTTCTCTCTCTTTTTTATTTACATTAAGCTTGATAAGATATTCTTTAAATTTGTTAATTTTATCTTTTTGAAACAATTCAACTTCACCAACAGTTCTTTCTAGCAAAAACATCAACCTCATATAATACTTTTCTTCACCATATATCTCTTTCAACTCCAACTTATTGTAAAACTTTAAAAAATTTTCAATCAAATTATAAATAGACTTGTAATAATTCAAAATTTTATATTTTTCAAAATATTTACAGATTATATTTAAATTTCTGCCCTTTTTAATAATATTTAAAAATTCGTTATTCAATCTATACTCAGAAATATTGAATAAAACATTCTTCTCTAATGCCTCTTTTAAAAGTTTTTCAGTATGCTCCTCAATCTCAAAATTCAACGAACCTGTAAATCTTATGGCACGTAAAATTCTTGTCGGATCATCTATAAAACTTTTGTCATGTAAAACCCTTATTTTTCTATCCATTAAATCTTCTATTCCTCTATATGGGTCAAAAAATTCATATTTTCTATCTTCAGGACAATATCTTAGTGCTATTGAATTTATTGAAAAATCTCTTCTAAAAAAATCTTCTTTTATATCTTCTGCTAATTCAACCTTAGGAAGTGCACCAGAAAACTCATATTTTTCTTTCCTTGGCAGGGAAAGATCAACCCTTATGTTGGACGAGAACAGAATACTGAATGTAAGAAATTGTGAATTTTGTTTTATTTCTTTAATTTTTTTAAGGTTTAAATTTTTTAATTTATTTACTAAGTTAATATAATCTTTAGTTTCAACAACAATATCTATATCTTGCACTTTAAGTTTTGTATCATATGAAATTGATAATATCGCGTCTCTAACAAATCCACCTACAAAATAAAACCTATAATTGTTTTTCAATAAGAATTCTAAAATTTCTTTTAAATCACTATATAAATCCCTATCATTTTTTAAAATTTTTATAATATCTTGTGGTTTGACTTTCATTTATTGTATTTTCTCTCTAAATATTTCTCTAAATTTTCTATTATATCATTTAATTCCTTATTCTCTGGCTGCAAAACTCTTACTACTTTATACTCTTCTAATGCATTTTTTATTTTACCTAAATCAGAATATATCTCTGCTGCTATTTTTCTTATTTCATAGTTAAAAGGATTAATTTCCAAAATCTGTTTAAATAATTCCAAAGCTTCACTATATCTACTTTGTTCATAATAAAGTTTGAACAACATCTCGTAACTGCCAACAAAGTTAGGATTTACATCAATGCATTGTTTCAAAATCTCTTCAGCTTCTTTATATTTTTGTGTTAAAAAATAAACTTTAGCAATTTTTTTCATAACTATAGGATTGAAAAACTCTTTTTCTCTTGCTTTACCATAGTGATACAAAGCAGATTTATAATCTTTCATATTTAAAAACTTGTCTCCAACAGAAACATATTGTTCTATCTCAAAATCTATTAAATTATCTTCTGCTTCAGAAAAAATAAGTTTAAAGTCAGATATAGCTCCAGAAGTGTCTTGTAGATATCTTTCTTCTTCACCTAAACTTTCTCTCCAAGAAAGCAAAATTTCTTCAAATTCTTTATTAAAAACTTTTTTATAAATTTCTTTTTCATCTTTAAAAAACTTATAATTTTTAACAAAATCAAGATATTTCTCTTGGCCAAATTGTTTGATTAGATATTTAATAAAAGATGCCAACTCAACAAAAGACAATTCTATCTTCTGTTTGTCATTAAAATATACTAATGAACCTCTCATTTCACTGAAATCAACAAGTTTGTTGTTCTTTTTAGCATCAAGCAATAACTTAATGTTTCCAGGAGTAAAACATAGTGATTCTGTAGAACGGTATAATGTATCAAAATATCTTGCAGTCCCTTCGTGAAGATATAACGGAAAAGTATAATCTGTGAGCCGATTAAGTATTAAATGCACATATTCATGTGCTAATGTGTCAATCCATCTATAACCAAAAGGAAGATTTTTTGGAGATAAGAGCATTATTTTATTGAACTTACAAATCCCTACAACACCAGATTTCTTTACTACATCCTCACCTAAGGTAGTAGCAAAATAAAATTCTTGTTTATTATTATAAACTTCAACTGTTATTTTATCTTTTGGAAAATAACCAAAAATCCCACCATATATTTGATATATCTTTTCCAACTTTTCTAAAATTAAATCCTTTAATATTTCATCTTTGCCTTTAAGCCATACCACAAAATGTTCTGATTCATATTTTTTGTATCCATTAGTCAAAATTTCATTTATGTAAGGAATGTATATATAAAAAAGTTGATCTTTAAACTTTCTTGAGTCGCTTATGTCTTTAATATAGTCATTAGCTTTAAGATAATCTCCTAAATATAAATAATATATAGAATACATATACTTTTGTAAATCTAAATCACTTTCTTTCTCTATTAACAACTTAGATTTTTGAAAACTTCCTGCCTCAAGATATTTTATTAGATCATCTATTTTGTTCTGGTAGCAAAATAGTATTGAAGTAAATAAAAATAACATAAAAATAAACTTAAAAAATTTCATCTTCATTTCTATTTTAACAATTCTTTATAATATTGCTGAATTAACTTTTCAACCTCTTGTGGATATTTTTCACTCAAAGACTTTATAATATCTTCCCTTAATTCTTTAGGTGGCACATAATCTTTAGCGGAAGGAAGTAATACCCTTCCTATCAATGTACCAAATTTCCCGCTTTTAATATGTTTATACTGAATACTTTCACCCATTGGCTTACCTATTGAATTTGAAACTTGTTGAAGTTCAAGTTGTTTATTATTAAATTTATTTTTAAGTTCCATTAACAAATTTATAACTGTGTTTTGATTTTTTAAAGCTGAAGGAAAATTTTGTTTTTCTAAATATTCCTTTGAACTTTTCATCTCTAAGATTGCTTGATTTGTAACCACAATGTCTTCAGGTGATATTAAAAAACTTTTTTTGCCAAAAGATTTTAGATTTTCTCTAAAAATTTCAGTTTCACTAACAAGTTTACCTTGTTCATCTAAAACCTTCAAATTTTTATTAACAACCTCCTCTTTATACTCTATTTTTGGTTCAAAATTCAAAAGTTCGTTTAATTTATTAATCTCTTCAAATATTGTTTTTGTATCTTTAAACAAAACATCATTTACCTTTTTACTCAAACTTTCTACAGACTTTAAATTTTCACTCCATATATTATATGCTTCCTTTATCAAACTTGAGGAGTATACAATTTTACCTTCTGTAATCTCAGATAAAATATTTTTTAGTTTATTCTTTGTTTGTACAGCATTATACTTATAAAAATCTTTTTTATCAAAATCATCCAATTCAGAAAGATTTAAAACGGAATCTATTTTTGTAATTGTATAATTAAGATTTTCAACTATCTTTGATATTAACTTTTCTTGTTGTTTTAAAAATTCAGAGATTCTATAATTGTCAATTTCTTTAGTATCTTGATAAATCTTCTCTTGTTGTACGATTATCTTATCCAATTTAAATAACAAATCTTGTAATTCTTTGTTTAACTCTAAATTTTCAGATGCTAATATATTGCTACTTATTTCATTTATTGATTTGAACAAATTATCTATCTGAGCTAAAAGTTTTTTTGCTAAAGCTATCGCTGAATTAATATCTTTTTTAGACAAAAAATTATATATCTGAGATATCATGTCCATAGGAGAATCAAAATCTAAAGTTTTTATATCTGGCTGATTTATAAAGTCATCAGGAAGTGCCTTTGGATTGTTTTTCATCATATCATATATTTTTTCGATTTTTTCTTCTATTTCTTTAAGTATATTGTTTAATTTTTTTATTTCTTCATCAGAAACATCTGATGTGTTTTCTAAAGTATTAACCAAATCTGAAGTTAAATCCTTTATATCTTTTGTCATTTTTGCAACATTCTGCATATTTTGTTTTTTTAAAATCTCTTCAGACAATATTGATATCTGCTGTAAATAATTAATTATCTGCTCTTGCAAACTTTTAGATAATTCAAAATCTTTATTCTTCAATCCACTTATCAAATTAGGTAAAATACTATTTTTGATCTCCTCAATAGAGGAGAACATATTTTTAAACTCAAAGTAAGTATCAAAAGATGTATATGGATCATTAGTCATTTTATCCAATATTGAACTAAGCATATTCTCCATTATTTTAAAACAATCCTTAGTATCTAAATGAGAGTTGATTAATTTTTCTAACTCATACGAGTCAAAATGCGTAGTAGAAATTTTTAATAAATTATCTTTTAACTCAATTTCTTTAGAAAGTGCCTTTAAAAGATACTCATTAAACTTTCCAACTTCCTCTTTTATCATTTTATTTTGTTTTTCATAACTAAAAATTTCAATTTTATTAACTGAAGAGATATTATACTTTGGTCCCAAAATCGTATCATTATCATAAACTATGAGATAATACTCAACTATATCACCGAAATTAAGAGTTATTTTACCCAAATCAAAACGGTACTCATCTATAATTTCCTTAGTAGGTTGAGCATATTGTTTAATATTCAGTTTTTTTTCATTATCTTTTATCTTATAAACAAAATCAACATTTGAAACAGATATATCATCTTTGCAAGAAAATACTATAGGTATTATACTATTTGGTTCTACCATGAGTTCATCTTGAGGAGAAAGAATTTCTATCTGAGGAGGAGCATCCATTACTACATTTATCTTATATTTTGTTATATTATTCAGATTGGACAACTTCTCACTGTCTATAATTTCAAACCATATCTCAGCATTTTCTTTTGTTATAAAATCACCATAGAAACTTTTTTTATCCTCTTCTATATTAAGTTGTTTTTTTTTGTTAGACAAAACTAAATAAACTTCTTCAATCTCTTTATTTGTTCTTCCTTTGAATTTAACTTTACTTCCATATAGATATTTTGTTTCATTAAAACTTGTTATTTCATAAATAGGCATTTTTGTATAAGAAGGTGGCTCCACTATAATCTTTAGTTCTGAAATCTCAGGATATACAATAGGCTCTATTATAAAAACTTTTGAATAAATACCACGAAATTTTATTTTATAATAAATTTTTTCTTCTACTGATTTGATTTTATACTTATATACTTTTCTTCCGCCTAAATAAGATACCTGTTCAAAGTTAACTTTATAAAACTTATTAGAAGTTTTTGTTTTAATAAATAAAACTGGTGTGTAAATTTCATAGTCTTTTTCTACAATAACTTTAATCTCACAACTTTCTCTATAAGGAACTTTTATGTTCTTGGGTGATATAAAGATACCTAATATCTCAGGCTTTCGTGTAAATAATATCTTTGAAACATTTACCCTTAAAGCATATGGTGGAAAAGAATAAAGGATAAAAAATAATCCTATTAGTACTAAATTAAATGGTAGAACTTTTTTTATTTTATCAAAATCAACTATCTTAGAAGGTGAAATTTTTAAAATCTGCTCTTTAACTTTTTCTATAAATTTATTAGCTAACTCTAGTGAAAAATTTAATTCTTCTGGCGAAATTAGTTTTTCTTCAAGGAAATAAGCATTAATTATGTCATCAATTTTATCAAACTTTATAAATTTGGTGATAGCATTTCTTAAGTAATTGTATGGTTTTAATTTAAGTTCAACGACTCTTATAATTAAATTAACAAAAAATAATAATATAGCTATCAAAATGAAAAACCAATATATATGAAATACAACAATTGGCAGAGGAAATATTTTATCAATTAAAACGCTCAAAATAAAAAGTCCAATAATGGTGTTAATACTGGTTATTAAAAATCTCAAAATTAAAAAAATCATTCTTAACTTTATAATTTTAGAAAAGTAATCTTTTATAGTCATAAATTATTTTGTTATCATTTTATATACAAAATTAGCGGTTTTATAAGAAGGATTTGGTTTTATATATTTTCCTATATTATCTTGATATTCTTTTAAATTTATTCTTTTAGATATTATCTCTTCAAGTTTGGAAAAAATTTTATTTATATCTTCTTCATGAAATCCCATTTTATATTTTTCTACAATATAAACATTACCTTTTTCTTGTCCAGGCACAAATAAAGGTATAAACACAGGTTTCTTTGCAGATAGTGATTCGGAAACAATAGCACCCCCTCCCTTACAAATTACTAAATCACTTGCACGAATAAAATCGTGCATACGGTCAGTCCAACCAATTATTGTAGTTGGAGGTATGAATTCTTCATTTTTTAATTTCTGATAAACATCCTGATATTTACCACAAACCACTATCAATTGAAAATCTTCTTTCTTTACTCGTAAAAATTCTATAATTTCTAAAAATCTCTCAACTGCTCCCAAACCAATAGCAACTAATATGGTTATTCTATCTCTATCAAGTTTGAGTTCGGAAAGAATTTTTTGTCTATCTATCTCTTCAAACAATTTTGGATTAACGGGAAATCCTGTGACTATTATATTCTTTATACCATTATTTATTAACACATATTTTGAATCTTCATCTATAACACAATAATAATCAACTGAACTATCTATCCATGCTTTATGTATCATATAAGAATCTGTAACTATACACACATATGGAATATCTTTTTCTCTTTTATATTTTTTCACTAAAAAATTCCAATATGGATGAGAGGAGACAAGAATGTCGGGTTGATATTCATCAAATATCTTTTTTACTTTTTTATAATGATTTAGAATCATCATTTTTTCTAAAGTAAATCTGCAGAATTCATTATTTGTGAGATTAAAAAATATATCAAACAGAATAGGTCTTTCCATAGAAAAATTATATAACTTTTGGAAAAAAGTTGGTTGCGTTTGAGTTCCTCCGTTAATCTTTAAAAAATCTAATGTTTTTGTCTCAACCTCAGGATATAGTTTTCTAAACGCTTCATCTAATGATTTTGTTGCGGTAATATGTCCTGTTCCATAACTTGCTGTAAGCAGTAAAACTTTTTTACTCATAAATTCCTCCTAATATTTTAATATACAAAAATAAAAATTTTTACTCTATAATTATTGATTTTAACAATTTCTCAAGATAAAACTTCGCCTCTTTATGGTTAGGATTTATTCTTAATGTTTCTTTAAAATAATATATAACTTTCTGCCAATCCTTCAGATGCCAATAAACTACTGCAAGATTGTAATATGCTTCAGCTAAATAAGGATTTTTCTCTATTGATTTGTTATAATATTTTATTGCTTCATCAATCTTGCCGAGTTTTTCACAAACAACACCTAAATGCAAATAACAATTTGCAAATTGATTTTTTATATCTTTTATAACATCTACATTTGCTTTGTATCTGTTAGCAAGTTTTAAATATTCTTCAAATTTTTCTACCCCAACTTTATAATACAAATATGCTTTATCAAATAAGTTGTTTGCGAAGTATAAATATCCTAACTCAAAATAGTTATAAGGTAAATCAGGATTCATATATATAGAAGTTTTGTAAAAATGTTCAGAGATACCAAAAAAATCTTTTATTTTCATCAAATCATAACCCATAGCTCTGTATGCCTTTGAGTAGTCCTCAATAATATCTGAAGAAAAAAACTCCCAATCTAAATCATACTTATACTTCCCACGAAAAATATAAATGTTTTCAAATAACTTTTTAGATAAAATATCTTCTTCGTCAAAAGAACTTCTTATTTTTCTTGTAAGTCCTTTAGGAACAAATTGATAATTATCTAAATTTGGTATTTCTACATCATATGTAAAATATAAATTATAACCTAAAGAAAGATTTGTTTCAATAAAATCCTTCAAACTTCCCGGCTCAAAAACATAAGAGATATAAATCTTTGGTAAATTATTCTGCAAATAATAATTATAACACATCTGCTTATACCATTCAGAGCCTGACAAACCAGCAGATATTATATAAACTTCAGGTCTAATCTTGTCAACAAATTTTCTATACCACAAAGAAAAAACCTGTACATCTTCTTTTACAACAATAATACTTTTATTAGGTAATGTTTTAAATATGTTAGATGTATAATCATATGCATAAAAATTTTCTCTTTTATTAAGTTTTTGTATATTGATTGAAAAATTGTATATTAAAACAAAAAACAAAATCACGGAAATTAAAACATAATTAAAAATTTTATCTGTTTTATATAAATCCAAAATCCCTAAGATAAACCACAAAAATAAAACAATATTTGGTAATAAAAAATGTGCTTCAAGTATAGCAAAAGAGTGTGGGTTAGGTGGCATATTAGCTTTGTAAATAAAAAATACACAACTTAATATCCAACAAAATAATAATGATAAAGCAAAGGACTTATTTATTTTAAAACTTTTTAAAAAACCTAAAAGTAAAATCGGTAATCCAAAAATTTTAATATTGTTTAGGATATGTTGAGAATAAAACTTTATACCATCAAAAAAATTTTCTCCAATATTATAGCCAGCAGAAATTAAATCTAAAGTAGAACCGTGAGTTTTACGCAATAAAGATGAATAAAATCTTTTAAGTTCTTGTGGATTATTCCAATCAATAAATGGATTTTTTGTTGACCTTATAGGCATATAAAAATAACAACTTGCTCCTAAAAGAAACAAAACTGTTAATAAACTTGTAATTTTTAACTTTTTTTTGAAATCATAATTTTTTATATAATCATAAAAAACAAAAAACAAAATTGGTGCAAATAATACTAAATCCAATCTATTTGTTATACCTAAACCAAAAACAAAAAATAAAAGATAAATTATTTTCTTTGCTGAGAAAAAATATAAACAACAAAAAACAACTACCAACATAGCAAAAAAAGTATTTAATGTATACATCTCAGAAACAATAGATAAATACCACTGTAAATATCCAAAAGAAAAAACTAAACTCATAAGGTATCCTAAAATTGAAAACCAAAAATTTTTTCTATAAAACTTACTGACAAAAAAATTAAACAACAAAAAAAACAACACTGAAGTTAAAGAAGAAAAAATTGCAGAAAAAATGTTAATCCTATATGCAAAATTTCCAAAAGGAATAATTTTACCAAATAAATAAGTAAGAATAGTGTATAATGGATAACCTGGCGGATGTGCAATACCAAGTATATATCCTATAGTAGCCATCTCTCCTGCATCACGATATGCAGCAATAGTTGGGAAAAGTGTGTATAAATAAATTGTAAAGATATTGAAGAATAAAATGATGTAAATAATCATAAACCTTGTTTAAGAATTTCTATGTATTTTTTAATTTTTTCATCATATGGATTTAATTTAATATATTCTTCAAACATTTTCGCTGCCTCATTTTTCTTATTAACTTTTAAATATAAACTTCCAAGATTATAATATATTTGTGGATATTTAGGTTTTAATCTTGTAGCTTTATAAAAACATTCTTCTGCAAAATTAAATTTGTTTTGCCGTTCGTATACCACACCTAAGTTCAGAAGTGTATCAACATAAGCATCTTTATCCATAGGATAATTTAAAATCTTTTTATATTCTTTCTCCGCTAAATCATATCTATTTCTTAAAAAATAATAATATGCAATAAAACTTAAATATCTAACATCTAATGTCAAAAGAAAAAGTTCATTATAATATTTTTTTGCAATGTCAAAATAATGTTCAACATTTTTTGCAACATCAAAATAATATTCTGCAATTAAACTTAAATATGTAATGTACAAAGAGAACTCACGAGGGGAAACACTCTTAGGTGTTCCTCGCAAAAGAAATAATTCTTCAGGAAAAATATCTTTTATAAATTTTGTACTATATAACAAACCAAATTTAAATTTTTCAATACCTGTCTGTTTAGGCAAAACTGTATTATAAAAAACTAAAGTCTTTGCATCTTCTATAATCTTTTTCTCAATCGCAGTTCTTATCTTAAGTCGTTCTTCGCCCCATATTTTGTAGTAGTTTTCTCCATATATACTTCTTGTCACAGATGCATTGCAGTCAATAAAATCTATATCTTTTCTTACATTTTTCAATCTTTGATAATATGCGATTGAAAACTCTGTCTCATCTGCTCTATCAGAAAAAAGAATGCTATTATATGGAAGATTATGGAATATGTTATAAGTATAATCATAAAGAAAAAAATTGCTCCTTAAAGAGTTATTGTATGCAAAACTTAAAAAATTAAAAATATTTAGAAAAATTAAAAAGTATAAAACAAAACTCAATTTTTTGAATTTTGTAATCAAAACAAAAAAAGAAACAGATACAAGCAATACAATAAATAAAATTGAAGTTGAAACTAAACGTTCAATTATAAATATGGTATTTGGCGAAACTGTTTTTAAACCCGATATTGTTATTATAAATGGTCCAGTGAAAAATGTTGCTATAAAACATATCAACAAAAAAATAAAAGTTTTCTTATCATATTTTGTAAAAAAAGATAAAAATATGGATATTAACAAAAGAAACAAATTTTTTGTTCCAATTATATATATAAACAACTTTAAACCATAATAAAAATTTGACATATTCAAATGAATTTTTCCTCCTTGTGCTAAACTTAAAGCTCCATACCTACCCCTGGTAAATAAATATATAAATCTATCTAAAGTTTGTGGATCTTCCCAGTCATATAATGGCTGATTCATAGACCTTATAGGAACATAAAAATATATACAAAAACCAATTATAAAAAATAACAAAGATAAAAACAAATCTTTTAAACTAAATTTATATCTATCAAAGAAAATGCTATAAAACATCCATATAAAAATAGATGGTAGAACAAAAACTATTATATGCTGATTGCCAAAGGATAAACCTAATAACAAAGAAATAATATAAAGTTTTTTATTAAAGGAAATATTGTCACAAAACATAAAATATAAGATTAAACCAACTATAAGATTATGTAAAGCAAAAACCTCACCAACAATACTTTGTTTTAACAAAACCTCTTGGGAGAAAAGATATGTAAGACAAAATAAAGCAACAATATTTGAATTTGTTAAATTTTTGATAAGAAAGAAACAAATTATCCCGGTAAAAATAAAAAGTACAACAGAACCTAAAGCTGACTTATATCCATAATCCCCAAACGGAATAAAAAAACTAAATAATTTATAAATATTACAGAATAAAGGATAACCTGGCGAGTGAGCTATACCTAAGGTTGAAGAAGCACCAACAAGTTCAGCAACATCTCCTATTGTAACTGTGGGTGGGCAGATATGAATTAAAACTACCAAGTAGAAAAGAATTAACAAAATTTTCATTTTTAAAAACTACTCTTTATATACTGCACACCACCCACATAGTATCACCATCTATCCATACATAGACAATATAAAAAAACAGACCTTATGTGTCAAGTGGTAGGAATAAATTGCAGTTATAACAATATTTGATATTCTTACCCGAACAAGTTCTAAACTCCAATAGGTAGAAAAGTCGTTCAAACTTTTTCCAATATTAAATTTTTCGTAGTAATATTAAAAATATCTTCCAAATTGTATCGTTCTGTTGCACCAACAATCTCTATTCCAACTACTTTCCCACGCTCGTCAAAATCAATATTAACACCTTCCTCTATTTCCTTTGTTTTATAAACTTCTTTTTCTTGTAAGCAAATATATAATGTATCTACCTCTTTATCATATTCTATTTTCATGAGTATTGTTTGCTTACCGAGTTTTATCAATTGCGGTGACTACTACTATTTTATCATATTCTTCAACAAAGATTACCCTACTAACCAAAAGATAAGAAATTCATTTACTGTAATAGTCGATTACTGATACGAATTTTAGAATTGTAAAAATAAACGAATAATTATTAGACGGGGCTCTTCCATCTGTCATATTTGTTAAACTTATGATGTAAGAGTTATAGAAAACATATAGTTACTTCAAATTATCTTCGCTAATTTTTAACTTTTTGAAAATAAAATCTTTTATATTTGAAGCGATTTCAAAACATTCTTTTGCTTCTTCAACAGATGGGATATAAAACTCTTCAGGATATCTTACTTCAACAGCATAATCTGTAAGATGCCCTATATCTAAATTCATAAACTCGCTATCTTGTTCAGAACATAACTTTAGGAGTACTTCAAGATCATGTGTCCTACCAAAATCTACACCTTTTAATACAAGATATGCTTTTAGAAGTTTTTCAACAACTTGTTGACAATGAAAACAAACAGGCCCTGTAGAGGTCTCTTCTTCAGGAAAAGATAATTCGTGTTTAGCAATTTTAAAATCTTCCAAAGCTTTTATTATCCATTTTTTAACATATTCATCAATCATAATTTAATTCCTTCTTTTAAAGCATATCTTGTGACACAACCTATTCTATTTTTTTTAAGTTCTACTTCTTCTTCAGAATTAATTATTATATCTGCGTTGATATACAACTCTGCTAACTTTTTCCTTATAGCTGCTGCTATTCGCATCTTCTCTTTGAAATCAAAATTGTCTGTGGTTATTATTAGAAAATCAAAATCACTATCTCTCAAAAAATCTCCCCTTGCCCTTGAACCAAAAAGAATTATCCGTTTCACAGAAATACCAATATCATTAAGAACTTTTAAAATTTGTGTTTTTATATCTTGTAAAGATATTTCTTTTGTTTTCATTTTATTGTGTTTTATATATAAAATTTATTGCCTATGCGTCAACAGAGAAAGTAAAATCATCCGTCCCCGCTAACCAAAAAAGAAGTAATAAATCATTTCTTTCTATTTTTCTCTACTATTGCACGATAGAGGTAGTTTTTAACTACTTGATTCTCCGGTTGGATTTCTAATACTTTGTTAAAATAAAATATAACTTTATCCCAATCATTTTTGTTCCAATATAAAACAGCTAAGTTATAGTAAGCAGTAGCATTATTAATATCTATCTCTAAAACTTTGTTATAACAATTTTCTGCTAATAAAAAATCATTAAGTTTTTCATATACAACACCTAAATTTAATAATGCATTGATATCTGTCTTATCAATTGATAATAAAAGTTTATATACATCTTTACAAAACTCATATTTTTTCTCATTAAACATCTGATATCCTAAATTGTGTAGTTCAAATTTTATATTGTTTTTTAACCAGTCAACCTCAGGCCATAAAAAATATGAATATTTTAATAACAAAAATTTTTTATAAGGTTCATTTTCATTTACTGCCTCCATAAAATAATAAACTGGTGCTAATGCATTACTTCTATAGTCAAAGTATTTTTGATATACACTTCTGTAAGAATATATATCAAATATCAAATCTTGGCTATATTCTTTATCCGGCATACTTGATTCAACAAAATATAAAACACCTGCATATTTTAAAGCTTCGTTAGGCAAAATATTTTTATTAAATGTGGAATAAAAAACAGGTCTTATTGGTATGAATTTTTTTTCAATATTTATTCTTCTTAATTCTTTTTCTTGTTTTGACAATTTTCTAAAATCTACTCCATAAATATTCTTAAACACCAATCCTCCACGATCGTGTAGTTCTAAATCTCTCCTTCTTTTTTCAACTGCCTGAAGATATCCAAGTGTATAAAAAGTATCATCTCCTCCGTCCATAAAAAGGATGCTATTATATGGTAAGGTTTTAAGAATATTCATTCCATAATCGTAGTTTAAGAAGTAGTTTCTGTAGTTTGACATATCAATATTTTTTAAAAAATTGTATCCGAAACTTATTACTGTGAGTATAAAAATTAAAAAAAGAAATCTATTTATGTATATTAAACTTACCAAAATACTCATTATAGCAATTGTGTTTGGTAAGATGTAGAATCTTTCTAAAATTCCATTATGGATAGGCTCAAAAGGAAGATTTGCTAAAACTAAAAATCCTAATCCTGATAAAATATATGAAGAAAATAAAAATATGAAGAATTTTTTATTGTTGAAAAATAAATTTATAAAACTCAAAAAAACAAAGAACAGTCCAATTGGAGTAAGATTTTTTAAACTCTCTTTAAAAAATCTTTTTATTTGGAGATAAAAATTATTAAAACTTCTGTCCAATTTTTTCTCTACTGTGAGCTGAAATGTACCGTAGTCTTTTCTTATTATCACATTGTATAAATTTGCTAATTTTTCAGTATCTCCCCAGTCAAAATAGGGATTCTTCTGTGATCTTATAGGAAGCATTATATAACAAGAAAAGCCTAAAAAAAAGAAAAAAATACATAAGAAAATTTTTTTTAGATCTAAATTTTTATAAGAAACAAATAGATAAAATATTCCAGGAAAAAGGAAAACTATTGTGTGATGATTACCGAGCGACAATCCAGAAATAAATGAAATTAAATACCAAAGATTTTGTTGTTTTTTGGCATAATAAGATGAAATTATCAAAACAATGGAAAATAAAGAGTTTAAAATAAAAACTTCTGTTTGAATAGTATTTTTTAAATATGCCTCAGAAAATATTAAAACTCCTAAAAAACATAACAAAATCAAAATCTTAATTTTTTCATTATAGACATTTATACTCCATAAAATAACAAAAATTATACTTATTAACACAAAAACTATATTCATCAAATTTATTCTGTAAGCATAATTGCCAAATGGTATCAGTATAGAGAAAATCTTGCCTAATAAAGAATATAATGGATAGCCAGGGCTATGAGCTATGCCAAGTATACAGCTTGTAGTTATAAATTCACCACTATCTCCACTATTAACTGAGGGTGAGGTTGAAAAGATTAAAAAACATAAAACGAACAATAAATAAATTACACAAATTGTTTTAATTTTTTTCATCTCTTAACACGTGCTATATAAATTTCTAAAAGAAATAAAAATATAAAAAATAATATAAAAAATGGGTTGTTACATATTTCAAAATTATAAACAAATTCTTTCTTAAAGCCATTTTTTACTTTATTTACTAAATCTTCTAAGTTTAATTCATTGATATAAGATAATTCTTGATTGCTTATTTTAGCAAGTTCTGACATATATTCAATATTAGGCTTTAATATTGCTATTTCTTTAAAACTTGATTGTGAAACCAAAATTTCTTTTTCTTCTGTAATCGTTTCTTTACCCTTTGTAGCAAAAGCATTTATTTTATATCTGCCATATGTTGTAGGAGTAAATTTACATCTATACTTACCTTTCTGTATTCTTGTAACTGACAACAAAGTTTTGTTCCCGTTAGGCAAAATAATATAACACTGTGGTTTTGTATATATATTTTCATCTAAATTTGAAATAATTGTTATTTCAACTTCATCACCAACATTATAGTTATCACTACAGATAATATTAATATTTTTCATCTCTTCAGCTCCACTACACCAATAGATTACATTCTTCCAAAATTTTGCATATAAATCTCTATAATTATATTTTTTTGAAATTAAATTTCCTAAACTCCAGCGCCAGGTAGTATTTGTTAAAGAAACAAAAACTCTTCCTTTTGATTTTGTAAAATAACACATAATTGGAGAATCTTGATATTTCAAAATAACTTTTGCATCATCCTTTGCTAATGTTTTTTGATAATTGCCTAACTCAGGTATATTTTCCCACAATTCTTTGTTGAGTTTTTCATCATCAAAAATTCTTATAAACTTATTTTTGTAATCTACAACCTGTGGTTTGTATTCTGTATAAACAAACTTTTCTTTCTCTGATAACATAATAGGTAAAATTTCTTCTATAGGTGTCCATTTATATCCTCCAAGAAAAAAAGAGTTCTGTCCTCCAATCATAATAAAACCTCCGCCAGATAAAACAAATTTTTTTACATTTTCTAAATATAAATTATTTACACCAAATTTGTAATAAGGAAAGTTTTCTAAAATTAACAAATCATAGTTAAAAAGTTCTTTTACAAAGATATCATAAACAGGAAAAGGTATTAAAGATAAATCCTCATCTGGGACTATTGCAATGCTATCAGGGTTACGCAGTATCACAAAAGAGACCAAATCTATTGAAGGTTCATTTTTTAAAAGGTTCCTTAAATGAAAATATTCTGCTGAAGGTTGACCGCATATGTACAAAACTCTAATTTTGTTCTTTTTCACTTCAACATCAAAGTATAAATAATTATTCTCGTCAGTAATTTCGTCCTTAAAGTTTTGCAGTTTTAAAATATATCTATTTCTGCCAATATTTTTAGGTATAAACGAAATCTTTACTTCATTTGAACCTTCTTTTATTAAAAATTTTTTTTCAGACATAACTTCTTTTGTATTAAAATCAATTATTTGTATCTTAGAAAATACATCATTATATCCATAAGAAACTACATCTGCAGTTATAAAATGCTCAACATCTTTAAAGCCAATCCTGCTAAATTTTATATTTGCGATTGATACATCTTTAAAATTTTTCTCTTCAAAACAAATAGGAATTAAAAAGATATTGTCTTTTTTGAAATCCGGAAGTTCTGATGTATAATTTATACCATCGGAAAAAAGTAAAACAATATTAGGTTTTTCTTTAAGAGAAAGCAATTTTTCTATTGCATAATTAATCTTTGTTGCTTTATTTGTAAATTTTATTTTGTCTATTTCATCTTTGAATTCTTCAATGTCCTCATTAAACAAAAACAATCTCACATCATATTTTTTAATTTTATCATAGTTCTTTTTAATAAAATCTTTAACTTTTTCTAACCTATTGTTAAACTTCATACTATATGAATTGTCCACAAGAAAATCTAATTTAATTTTTTCAAAATTCTTTGGTCTTTTATAACTTATATCCAACAACATCAAAATAAATAAAAAAATTAAAAGCAACCTTAAATAAAACAGTTTTTTTATTTTCAGTTTTTTAAAGAGAAAAATAATTAAAACAAGCAAAAAAATAACTATAAATACTTGTGAGAATTTTATATTTAACGAAATCATTTCTTATACCTCAATTTTTCATCAATGAATGGCTGATGAACTTTATCCAGTTTATAAGTACCACATAACGAATAAATAATTATGTTTAGAAACAATTTTTGTGAATTAAATCTCTGTTCTTCTCCATATGGTACACACTCATATAAAAATTTCCCAAATCTGTCTCTAGCCCAACATGCAAGGATATTATTTCTTGAATAAATAATTGCAGGTCTTCCTTCATACTCAATATACTCAAGATAATTATAAAGATTTACTCTTCCTGTGACACTTTTGAGTAGATAAAATGATTTCATTAAAACATGCTCTTGATTGGTCTTTTTAATTTTAAATTCTGGAAACATCAACTTCAAAATTTTCCTTATTGAATCATCAAATTTACTGTAATATAACTCAGATGTGTCTTCAATGAAAATTGTTCCTCCATTTAAAACATAATCCCTTAGCACAGATATACTCTCATACGGAATCTTTACTTCATCATCACCTAATAAAATAACAAATGGAGAAACAGAAAGTTCTTTTTTTAATTGAGGAGATGTTAAATCTATAACTTTTTTTTCTTTCTCAACCTTAATACTTGTAGTAAGTGAAATGATATCTAATATATCATAATGCACATTTGGGTAAGGATCCCATCTACCTGGGTATTTTAATTGGACAAAAACAAATTTGTCAGTACTACAAAATAGAAAACTAAACAAAGTCAAAAAATATAACAAAGTTAAAAATCTTTTCATAAGAATTATATAATTCTTTCAAAAAGGCGTGATAAAATTGTTTCTATAATAAACAACAAAACTGCTGCACATAACAAATCTTTTGAGAACTCTTTTCCAAAACACCACTGGATTAAATCCTTTTCAAAATATGTTTTTTGTGTATCTAAAAAATCAACCAAAATTTTTTGTTTTTTAAAATAATTTTTCAATTTATTTTTATCTAATAAAATAATGTTGCTTTCTTTTAAGGGTGTATTTACTGCAATATAAATTCTATCTTCATTCCTAATATATATTTCATAAATTCCAGGAGTGTTAAATTTAACACTGGTTTCTTTCATTCCCCAATCTTCTCTTGTCTCATTAGTAATGTTTTTTATCTTCTCTATGTTTGCAATCGGAATTTCTTCTGAAACATAAAAATAATTTCTAATTTTTTTCTGTTGACCGTTATAATTTGATATAAATTTCATCAATCCAACAAAAAGAGGCTTGTAAACAAGATTGGACCATTTTCTATCTATTGAGAACGAAAATAAGTATATTCTATCTTTTTTAACTAAAGCAGAAGTATTATCGTTGAAATTTAATAATGTTGACCAATTTTGTTTTGTCTTTGATAATAAAAATTTTTTATTCACAGATATATTTTTATAATCAAATTGTTCTATAAACTTATTAAATTCTTCATCTTCTCCTAATGAAAAAATGAACTGGTTGATATCTTGTTCTTTTAATTCTATAAATTCTATTCCATCTAAGGATTTCTCATAATTTTCAAGATCAATTTTTTCTTCAGGAAAAACAACTAAAATCTTGTTATTATTTTGACAGTAATTAACAATTTCATCTATTTTTTCAACCCCTACAAGGATTATAATATCATACTGAGAAAATAAATCAAAATTTATTTCTCTATTATTTATTGAAACAATATCTAAATCTAAACCTGCATCTTTTAATTTCTCAAAATAAAATTTTTTACTCTCAATACCTTTAAAATACTCTGGTTCATTCATTACACACAAAATTTTTTGTTTAAATTCATTAATATAAAAAGTGAAGTAAAAGTTATTATCTTCTAACAACCCATCTTGTGGCAAATTTATACATCCCCATAACCAATTTTTGTTAATATTTTTGTCTAATATATAATTAAATCTAAAATTCTTTTGCAAAAAATCTATGTTGGAAGAATCCACTTGTTGATTAAAAACTAAAAGTTTAACATTCAATTTTTTAGCATCGCTTAAAAAACTGACAGGTTTATAGCTTATTTGAATGTTATCCTCTTCTTTTGTTAAATATAAATCTTCTATAGAAAAATTTGGCAAATTTAAATTTGGATAACAAAATAAAATTTCTATATTATTTTTATTTTCTATTCCGGATTGTACTTCAGATAACAAATGTTCAGCAAAGTCTGTAAATACTACAACTTTATTGTTACTATCTTTAAATTCTTCTTTTTGATAAACATCAAGAACATAATTCATCAAAACAGAAATATCTGTAGATTTATAGGTTGGTTGTAAATCTCTTATTTTTTCAATTAGTTCAGAAGAAATGAAATCAAACCTATTATTTAATTCTGATATTTCTTCGTTAAATGTAACTATTTTTACTCTTGCATTTTTTTCTTTTAAAAATTTCAAAAAATTTTCAATTTTTATCTTTAACAAATCAAACTTTGTTTTATCAAAAATTTTCTGTCTTGTTGAACAGGAATTGTCTAATGCAATCAATATGTTTAGTTTATTTTTTAATGGATTAAAATATAATACTGGTTTGGCAAGATGTAATATTAAAAAAAATATTATTAGACATCTTAAAATCAAAACAATCAAATCAATGATTTTTCTTCTTGGAAGATATTGTTTTAAGATTTTATTGATAAGATTAACATAAGTAAACTCCACCACTTTTGCTTTTTTAAAAAACAAAAGATGAAGTATTATTGGAAGAATGCTAAAAGGTAGGAGAAAAAGTATAAATTTATTATAAAACTGTATCACTGGTATTTTAGAATCAAATTAATATTTTCTAATATTGGCAAACTTGTATCAATTAAAAAGTATTTTATATTTTTTTGGTTAAGTTCTTTTTTGTAGTATTCTAAAAGATCTTCAAATTCTTTTTTATACATCTGTTTTATCTCATAGATATTGGTTTTTATTTCTAATAAAGGATCCTCTATATCTTTAAAGGTTACATTTTGAAAATCATAGTTTTCAACACTTCTTTCTTTTTGAGAAACTATATGCAAGACTAAAATATAAATTCCATAAGATGAAATTTGTTTTAAAAATTTTATAACTTCTGTTCTTCCATCTAATATAAGATCAGAAATTAAAATCAAAAGTGACCTTTTCTTAACTAACTTTAGTATTTCATTAAAAATCGCAAAGAAGTCTGTTTTCTCTCCTTCAACCTCATTCTCTAAAAATTGTAAGATTCTGTAGTAGAAATGTTTACCTGAATAAATTTTTAAAATATCTTTTATCTCTTTGTCAAACTTTACTAATCCTACACTATCTCCTTGATTTAACAGTATATAACTTAAATATGAAGCAATAAAATTGGCATATTGATACTTTGTAAACTCTTTTTGCTCTTTAGGGAACCACATAGATTTTGAACAATCAACAAATATCCATCCCTCAAGATTTGTCTCTTGGTAAAACTGTTTAATAAAAAATCTATCCCTTCTTGCATAAACTTTCCAATCTATGTATTTTAAGTCATCACCAACAGTATAATCTCTATGTTGAACAAATTCTAAAGATCTTCCTACTAAGTAACTTCTATGTTTACCAGAATGTTTACCTTCAACAATGTTATTACTTTCAATTATAAAATTGTCTAAAACTTTCAAAATTTCTGGATCAGCGTATTTAAAGTTCATATTAGTTCATCCCACAACTTGCGGAGTTCTTTGAAAAATAGATAAAAGATATATAAGGAATTCAGGGGAAAATGAAGCAAAAATCTTTTCCCCCTGAAAAATGTTGCCTTTGCACCCCCAAATGGAGTAAAAATATAACTATTTTTGCAAAACCTTACCCCATAGGAGGTG
>Ga0078972_1004111_pt1 | contig 41148 bp, 51 predicted proteins | sample YelNatPaOPGAMG01_FD_67568 | JGI IMG/M metagenome (GOLD analysis project Ga0078972, IMG submission 67568) | Hot spring thermophilic microbial communities from Obsidian Pool, Yellowstone National Park, USA - OP-RAMG-01 (SPADES assembly) (version 2) | ecosystem: Environmental > Aquatic > Thermal...
TTTCAATGCCGACATCGTAGGCGCATACAACATCCTCCAAAGGTATCTGCGACAAATCGCGGCTTCGGCTTCGGTTTCAGCAGTAGTGGGCGCTCTGGCACGCCCGGCAGTCAACCTGTTTCTGTGGAGAAAAACCACACCATTCGGCCGTGAACAGGGGACGTTCAAACAGGCTTTCTGAGTCTGTGTGAGCTTCTGCGAACCAGAAAACCAACCACGGTTCCCGTGGAACCCCACGGGTTTACCCGTGGGAGGATGTCAGCATGCTCCCACGGTCATAATGATTTCGGCGGATCAAAACGCCCAGTTCACTTCCATCGACTGCGGGGCGGCGGCGCAGAACATTACCCTGGCGGCGGAGGCGCTCGGTATCGGGTCGTGTCTCATGACTTCGCCGGGCTTCCTCTTCGCCTCGGAGAAGGGTAACGCTTTCCGGAAGGAACTGGGTATTCCCGACGGGTACAACCATGTATGCACCGTGGCCCTGGGCTACAAGGCGGGGGAAAGCCCGGCCGCACCGCCCAGGAACAGGGATGTCGTCAACTACGTGAAATAGGGAATTACCGGTGTTGGGAAAACGATCCCCCACCGGAGATCCATCGAGACAAGTCAGATGAAAGGCGTGGCCGTGCCGGCCGGTTTTTTTCGGGGCAGCCGCCGCGGCGTTGCAACTGCCACGAATTTTTCTTTGGCAGGGACCCTGGTCTAAAACAATTTTTTCCATCGTAACCTGTAAGGGGTGGGACGATTGTTGGCGATCGGGGTTCTACTCGTTCTGGTCGGGGGGGCCGTCCTGTTCTCCGTGCGGGAGAAACAGAGGCAGATCGTGCTGCGGGAGATGGCGGGGCCGTCTGACCGGTCCTCGCCGCTTTCCCGGGCCATCGCCGAACTGGTGGGGACGGCGGGCGGCATCTACCTTTCCCTGAACCTGGCCCGCGATTTTTTGGCCCTGTCGGTGCCGGATCGCGTGGCGGTGTGGCCCTGGCGCTTCGAAGTAGAGCCTCTGGCAGCGGTATCCCTGACCCTGGCCCTGATCCAACCCTATGTATCGAGCCTGCTGCGGGCCATCAAGAGATAGCGGGGGGTGCCAAATGCGTCTGGCGCACTTGGCGGGCAAGGAAATCATCAATTTGTACGACGGTACCAGACTGGGTGTGATCACCCAGCCGGACGCCGTCATCGACGGCCGGGAGGGAAACGTGCGGCTGATCCTGGCGGTGGGGGGCATACGCCTGTTCCGTCCCGGCTCCCGCTGTCTCGGCATTCCATGGGAGGCCGTGAAAAAGATCGGCCACGAGGTGGTGGTGGTCGATCTGGCGCCCGCGCGGGGAGGGCTGAAGGCGCTGCAGGGGGCGGGCGGCTAGCCCGCCCCGCAGGCCATGGGTCCTCTTACTGGGCGACGCTGACTTTTACTTTCCGGCGCGATACCACGTCCGATTTGGGCGCCCTGATTTCCAGGATGCCGTTGGCGTAGGTGGCCTCCACCTGTTCGGCCCGGATGGTGGTGGGCAACGCTATGGTCCGGTACAGGGCGGTCGTGCCGGTGCCGGCGAAGGCGGTGGCCGAAATGGACATCGAGTCGTCGGTGACCGTCAGGCTCAGATCGTTCAGGCTGACGTTGGGCAGTTCGGCCGCAATTACCACGTCGGAATTGGTCTCGGCCAAATCCACCCGCATCTGGGTCAGACCGGTGGTGCCGAGGGTGTTGAGGTTCATCACGCCGCTTCCGACGAACGGATTGGCGAAGGCCTGCTGGGCCAGCACGGGGCTGGTGACGACGGGCGTTCCCAGTGCGCTGATGCCGGTGGTCAGCGGGTTGACCACGGCCTGCGACAGAAGCGGGTTCGCCAGGACGGCCTGGCCGGCCAGTTGGGGATTGATGGCCGCGCTGGTCACGGCCGGGTTCCAGGCCTGGGCCTGGCTGGCCAACGGGTTGAACCCGTAGATGACCGTGTTGCCGAACCAGCTCGGCCTGACCTGGATGGGAATCGCGGTAGCCCCGGTCTGGTAGCCCTGGCTGAAGGCCACGGCCTGGTTGGGATTGATACTGGAAATCATTTGGTGCACGAGCACTCCTCCCATTTTTATTTTGGGTCCGGCTATATTTTCTAACCCTGGGCGGAATTTATGCATGGAATTTTTCGAAGGGCGGCAAGTCCGCCAGGGCTCGGACGCCGCTAATAATTTCGATCCCGGCTAAACATAATGAGGAAGAGGGAAAAGGGGAAAGGAGCCGGGACGGGTCGTTGTCTAGGGAACGCAGGGTGGCCCTGATCAGGGAAATAGAGGCGAATCGGAACTCGCGCCTCATTTGCTACGTCACCGGGGACCGGGAAAACCTCAGTACCAGAATTGCCCCCGACGTCATCGGGGTCTTTTTCCGGCATCTGGAACTCATCGGTACCCATCCGCTGATTGACTTGTTTCTGTATACCAGGGGGGGAGACGTGCTCACCCCCTGGCGGCTGGTGCATCTCATCCGGGAATACGCCGCCGGCCTGGGGGTGCTGGTTCCGTTTCGGGCCTACAGTTCGGGCACCCTCATCTGTCTGGGGGCCGACGAGGTGGTGATGGGCCGGATGGGTGAACTGGGGCCCATCGACCCCAGCGTGGTGAACGCCTTCAACCCGCAGGATCCGACCAATCCGGTGGCCCGCATGCCGGTGAACATTGAGGACGTGTATTCCTATCTGGCCCTGGCCTGCGACAAGGCCGGCATCTGCTCCCACGAACAACTGGGCAAGACCTTTCTTTTGCTGGCCGAACACATCCACCCGCTGGCCCTGGGCAACGTGCACCGCAACTACCTCCTGATCCGGTCGCTGGCCAAGAAGCTGATCTCGCTGCACGTGAACCCTCCCGAGGAAGCCAAGGTGGCGTCCATCGTGGACAGCCTGACCGAGAAACTGTACGCGCACAACCACATGATTCCCCGGCGCGAGGCGGCCACCGAAATCCACCTCCCGGTAACCTACCCGTCGCCGCAACTGGAGAAACTGCTGTGGGACCTGTACCTGGAATATGCGGCCGAGCTGGTTTTGGACGAGCCTTTCAACCCGGTCGAACTTTTGCAGGATAAGCGCTGTGAGTTCAGGGTTACCAGCGGCCTGGTCGAATCGGCCCTGGCCGAAGACGCTTTTGTCTTCGAAGGGGTCGTCGAAAAGCAGGATTTTCCGGAATCGGGCAAAATCAACGTCAACATTCTGAAGCAAGGATGGCGAAAAGTACTATGAGCGGTGACGACGGGATGTACACGGACGACGGAGGTTGTGACGGCCGTATCGAAGTTCACTACCAGTTTCCCGGGCGGCGGCCCAAGTACTATCTCCTGACCACCGGGAGCGGCTATCCTTCGGCGGAATTCCGGCTTCCGCTCAGTCCGGGGGACAGGCGGCTGGTGGTGCCGGAGGCGGGTAAGTCCAGTGCCGATCCGCCGCCGGAGGCATAATCGGGGTTCGAGGTCGGAAATTCGAGGTTCGGGTGTCGGTCGTCCTTCGGGGTCGCCGGGCGGGGTCCCCAACGTCAAGACTGGGATCGAACACCGAACCTCGAACCTCGAACTTCGATCAGTGGGCTCCTTTCCTCTTGGGCAGATGCAGTTCCAGTTCGCCGTGGCGGTACCGGGCCGTGGCGTCGTCGGCATTGACGTCGGGCGGGGTCCGCAAGATCCTCATGTAACGGCCCTGCGGGCGCTCCAGGTGGTGCCACCGCCTGGTCCCGGCCACAGGGGGCCGGTTCTGGGGGCCGGTGAGGGCGATCTCCCGCGCCGACACTTCGACGTCGATCTGCTCGGGGTCGGTACCCGGCACCTCGAAGATGTAAACGAATTCGGTATCCGTTTCGAGCACGTCCACCCGCGGCAACACGACGCCCGGGGGGTTCCCCGCGGCGGGTTGCGGCCAGTTGGGGTTGTCCATTTTCCACAAACCTCCGTGTGATCTCGTCTGCCGGTCACCCGTAGTATTTCTCCGGACTCGAAAAGCTACAACATCCGTCACCGGTGCCCCTTTTCCATGTATTGTCAACAGGGTGGTTCGGCCTTCCGCTCCGGACATCGTCGACGGCCCGGCGAAAAACCGTCCCATGGGCCAAATGACCTTGACATCTTTCCAGGGATATAAGAAAATTAACCATGAATGATTCGGACTGGATCCGGCTCGACCGGAGGCGGGGGGATAGTTTTTGCTGCGGGTAGCCGTGTCGGGTGCGGCGGGACGGATGGGCCGCACGGTGGTGGCGGCCGTATGCCGGGCCGACGATCTTGAACTTGTCGGGGCGGTGGACAGGGAGCACGATGGCGAGGATGCCGGCCTGCTGGCCGGCCTGGACCCGGTGGGCGTGACGGTGGCCAGGAACCTGGATCTGATGTTGGAAGAGACCCGTCCGGACGTCATGGTTGATTTTACCAACCCGTCCGTGGTGGCGGCGAACGTGCGCACGGCGATTCGGCGAATGGTGTGTCCGGTCGTCGGTACCACGGGGCTTGAGGAAGCGGACCTGGAGGCAATCAGGTGGGCTTGCGCCGAAAACCGGCTGGGTTGCGTGATCGCGCCCAACTTCGCCCTGGGGGCGGTGCTCATGATGCGATTGGCCGCGATCGTCGCGCCCCACATGCCCCAGGTGGAGATCATCGAACTGCACCATGACCAGAAGGTGGACGCCCCTTCCGGTACCGCGGTCAAGACCGCCGAAGTGCTGAGGCGGGCCCGCGCCGGAACCGGAGGGGACCGCCGCGAGGAGCGGGAGATTCTGCCCCGGGCGCGAGGCGCGGTTTATGACGGCGACATCCGCATCCACAGTGTGCGCCTGCCCGGCTTGATGGCGCACCAGGAGATTGTTTTCGGCGGCTTGGGCCAGACGCTCACCATCAGACACGATTCCATTTCCCGGGAATCCTTTGTTCCCGGTATTTTATTGGCCGTGCGCAAGGTTACGACCCTGACGGGGGTGGTTTACGGTTTAGAAAAACTTCTTTTTGAAGACGAATAGAACGCAGGGCATCGCTGCACCTCCATTTTTGCCTCCTCATATATTGGTTAGAGACCAGTTGGCGGGGAGGCACGGCGTGATGCCACCGGATCTGCGGGCGGTGAAGGCGGCCATTCTCGGGGGAGATGCCAGAGAGTTGGTGTTGCTGGAGGCTCTTTCGGCGTGTGGGGCGCAGGTGCGGGTTTTCGGTTTGCCGGCACCCCGGGGCCGGGGAGTGGCATGTGGCTCGCCCGAAGAGGCGGTGAGCGGCGCCCAAGTGGTGATTCTGCCGGTTCCGGGGGTAGTGGATGAGGAAGGGCGTTTGTCCGGTGCTTTTTTGACCGAACCGCTCTTCGTGGATGACGACCTGGTCGGTCGTTTTCCGTCCACGGCGCCGGTCCTGGTGGGCAAAGCCAGGCCTTACCTGCGGAAGTTGCTGTCCCGGCACGGCCTGCGCGTCATCGAACTCCTGGAGCGGCCGGAGATGGCCATCCTGAATTCGATCCCTTCGGCGGAGGGAGCCATTCAAATGGCCATGGAGAGAATGCCGGTAACCATCCACGGCAGCCGGGCCCTGGTTTTGGGCTACGGGCGCACCGGTATCACTCTGGCCCGCATGCTGCGGGGCATCGGGGCCGCCAGCGTGGTGGCGGCGCGGAACCCCGGGCAACTGGCCCGGGCTTTCGAGGCCGGGCACGAGGCCGTACCGCTGGCGACGCTGCCGGACCAGGCGGCCGGGGCCGACGTCATCTTCAACACCGTACCGGCCATGATCCTGACCGCGGATGTGCTGGACCGCGTCAGGCCCCCGACGGTGATCATCGACCTCGCTTCCGCCCCCGGGGGCACCGACTTTGCGGCCGCACGCGCCCGTGGCCTGGACGCCGTCCTGGCGCCCGCCCTGCCGGGCCGGGTGGCGCCGCGCACCGCGGGGGAGATCCTGGCGAAGGTAGTGCTGGAGACGCTGACCCGCGAACTGGGCCTAACCGGGCTCGCCGCCCTTAACGGAGGTGCTTGACATGCGGCTTGAAGGGGTAACGGTGGGTTTCGCCCTGACCGGCTCCCACTGCCAGCTGCAGGATGTGCTGCCGGAGGTCAGGAAGCTGGTGGAGGAAGGGGCGCGGGTGCTGCCCGTGGTCAGTGACGCGGTTGGCGGTACGGATACCAGGTTCGGCCGGGCGGAGTACTGGACGGAAACACTGCGGGACATGACGGGGGAACAGGTCGTCGCGTCGATCGTGGAAGCGGAACCCATCGGGCCGGGTAAACTGCTGGACGTCCTGGTGGTGGCCCCCTGCACCGGCAACACTCTGGCCAAACTGGCCAACGGCATCACCGATTCGCCCGTGTTGATGGCCATCAAGGCGCAACTGCGCAACCAGCGACCGGTCGTCCTGGCGGTTTCCACCAACGACGGCCTCAGCATGAACGCCAAGAACCTGGGTTTGCTACTCAACACCAAGAATGTATACATGGTGCCTTTTGGGCAGGATAATCCGCAAGGCAAACCGACTTCCCTGGTGGCCCGCATGGCCCTGATCACCGAAACGGTCATAGGCGCCCTGGGGGGCCGGCAAGTGCAGCCTTTACTAATAACCAGTTAGGCTGTATAATTATTGCAGGAGGTGTCAGCCCTGGTTTGACGGAGTGGCCGTCAGCCCCGTGCGTCGGACGGGGTGACCCGGCTTTCGGGTCGCACAGCCAGGTCGTAGCCATTGTCTTCTTACAACGTTGCCGTGGTTGGTGCCAGCGGCGCCGTCGGTCAGGAATTGCTAAGGGTGCTGGAAGAGAGGAACTTTCCGGTTGGAGAACTTAAATGCCTGGCTACCAGCAGGTCGCGCGGCAAAGAGATGAGATTCCGGGGCCGGGTCCACCAGGTTGAGGAAACCCGGCCGGATTCCTTTGCGGGCGTAGACATCGCCCTTTTCGCGGGCGGTGCCGCCAGTGCCGAGTTTGCGGCGGCGGCCGTGGAACGGGGAGCGGTCGTCATCGACAACTCCAGCTATTTCCGCCTGGATCCCCGGGTTCCGCTGGTGGTGCCGGAGATCAACCCCCAGGACGTGGCCTGGCACTCCGGTATCATAGCGAATCCCAACTGTTCCACGATCATCATGGTGATGGTCCTGGCGCCCCTTCACCGTGCCGCCGGGATCAAGCGGGTGGTTGTTTCCACGTACCAGGCCGTTTCCGGGGCGGGGGCCGAGGGCCTGACCGAGTTGCGCAACCAGACGGAGGCCGTTCTGGCCGGCCGGCACTATCCCGCACGCGTTTTTCCCTACCAGATCGCCTTCAACCTGATCCCTCATATCGATGTTTTCCAGGAGAAAGGCTATACCAAGGAAGAATGGAAAATGGTGCTGGAGACCCGGAAGATCATGCACGAGCCCGAGATGAGGATCACGGCCACCACGGTCAGGGTTCCCGTGATGCGCAGCCATTCGGAATCGCTGAACGTGGAGACGGCCGCCAGGCTGGATGCCGCCGCCGCGCGCAAAGTGCTGGCGGAATTCCCCGGGGTCGTGGTGGCCGACGATCCGGCGGAAAAGGTCTACCCGATGCCCCTTCCGGCCTCCGAACGGGACGAGGTGTTCGTCGGCCGCGTGCGGGAGGATCCTACCGTCGAAAGCGGCCTCAATCTGTGGGTGGTGGGGGATCAGCTCCGGAAGGGAGCGGCCACCAACGCGGTGCAGATTGCCGAACTGGTGGTGTCCGGGAACCATTTTCCGTCCCGGCGGTAGCCTTATTCGAAGTTCGATGTTGGGAATTCGATGTCCGGGCACCATTGATCCCGCGGGACCCTTTGTATTGACCCGGATGGAGTACCGGGATCGAATCAAGAACCTCCAATCGCGAACCTCGATCTCTGGCGGTACTGACTGCATTTGGAAAGGCTGGTGAAAGTGTTGGCAATGGATTTCGGGCGACTGATTACGGCAATGGTGACTCCGTTTACCAAAGACGGTGCCGTTGATTACGCCATGGCGCGAAAGTTGGCCAAACACCTGGTTCAATCCGGTTCGGACGGATTGGTAGTCGCCGGTACCACGGGCGAATCCCCGACTTTGACCAAGGAAGAAAAAATCGAGCTTTTCCGGGCGGTGGTGGACGAGGTCGGGGGGCAGGCGGCGGTAATTGCCGGTACGGGCAGCTACAATACGCAGGAATCCATCCTGACCACCCAGGCGGCGGAAAAGGTGGGCGTGGACGGCGTTCTCCTGGTCGCCCCCTATTACAACAAGCCTTCCCAGGAAGGCCTCTACCAGCACTTCCGGGCCGTGGCCGAGTCGACCCACCTGCCGGTCATGTTATACAACATTCCGGGGCGGACTTCGGTCAACGTAACGCCGGCAACCGTAGAGCGCCTGGCCGCCCTGGACAACGTCGTCGCCGTCAAGGAGGCGGCCGGCCAGATGGACCAGGTGAGCGAACTGATGCGGGCGGTTCCCGACGGATTCGCGGTTTACAGCGGCGACGACTCCCTGACTCTTCCCATGCTGGCCCTGGGCGCCAAAGGGGTGGTGAGCGTGGCCTCCCACCTGGTGGCCGGGAAAATGAAGGATATGATCAACGCCTTTTCCACCGGCAACATCACTTTGGCTACCAAGTTGCACCTGGAGTTGTTCCCCCTTTTCAAGGGTATCTTTATTACCACCAACCCGGTGCCGGTGAAGGCGGCGCTGGCGATGGTCGGCTGGAAGACGGGCGGCGTGCGCCTGCCGCTGGTGGAGGCAACCAAGGAGGAGAGGAACACCCTCAAGGCCTTGCTGGAGAAGCAGGGACTGATCTAGGACCGTGGTGTCGCCGGCCTGTCCCTCCTTCCCCTTAGCGTTTCGACCTGGACATCGTCAGACCAACTCACATTACAGGGGAGGTGTGATATGGCGAAAGAACCCAAGTTGTCCCTGATTCCCCTCGGGGGACTCGGGGAAATCGGCAAGAACATGATGGTGGTGCGGTACGGGGAGAACATCCTGGTGATCGACAGCGGGCTGATGTTTCCCGAGGAAGAGATGCTGGGTATCGACATCGTTATCCCCGACATCACCTTTCTGTTGGAAAACAAGAGCCAGGTATGCGGGATTTGCCTGACGCACGGGCACGAGGACCACATCGGGGCGTTGCCCTATGTGCTGAAGATGTTGAACGTACCGGTTTACGGTACCAGGCTGACCCTCGGCCTGTTGCAGGGAAAACTCAAGGAGCACGGCGTGGACGCGGTGCTCAAGACGGTGCGGCCCCGCGATACCATAAACATCGGTCCCTTCCGGGTGGAGTTCATCCGGGTTTCGCACAGCATACCCGACGCCGTGGCTTTGGCGGTTCACACGCCCGTGGGGGTGGTCCTGCATACCGGTGATTTCAAGATCGACCAGACCCCGGTGGACGGACAGATCATCGATTTTCACCGTCTGGCCCACTATGGCGAGCGGGGCGTGCTGGTCCTCCTGGCCGACAGCACCAACGTGGAGCGGCCGGGCCACACCATGTCGGAGCGTTGCGTGGGACAAACCTTCGACGACGCTTTCCGGGAAGCCCGGGAGCGGATCATCATCGCCACGTTTGCCACCAACGTGCACCGTCTGCAGCAGGCCATATACAGCGCGCGGCGGTTCAACCGCAAGGTGGCGGTGGTCGGCCGGAGCATGGTCAACGTCGTGGGCATCGCGCGCGAACTGGGTTACTTGGACGCGCCGGACGATACCTTCATCGATCTGGACGAGATCAACCGGCTGCCCAAGCACCAGGTGGCCCTGTTGACCACCGGGTCCCAGGGTGAGCCAATGTCCGCCCTGACCCGGATGGCCATGGGGGAACACCGCCAGGTGGAAATCGTGCCGGGCGATACGATCCTGATCTCGGCCACGCCGATACCGGGCAACGAAAAGCTGGTGGCCCGGATTATCGACCAGTTGGTCAAGCACGGGGCCAGGGTGATCTACGAGGCCATTTCCGGAATCCACGTATCCGGGCACCCCAGCCAGGAAGACCTGAAGCTGATGATCAACCTGGTGCGGCCCAAGTTCTTCGTTCCGGTCCACGGCGAGTACCGCATGCTCAAGAAGCACGCCGACCTGGCCCGGGACATGGGGATACCGCCGGAGCGGATTTTCGTGGCCGAGAACGGGATGGTGCTGGAGTTCGACCGGCGCTCGGGACGGGTGGCCGGGCGGGTCACGGCGGGACGGGTTCTGGTGGACGGGCTCGGGGTGGGCGACGTGGGCAACGTGGTCCTGCGGGACCGCCGGCAACTCTCCCAGGACGGCATCCTCATCGTGGTCATCACCGTCAACCGGGAGTCCGGAACGATGATGGCGGGGCCCGACATCGTCTCCCGGGGTTTCGTTTACGTCCGGGAGTCGGAAAAACTGTTGGAGGATGCCCGGGTCAAGGTCCGCGACGCCCTGGAGAAATGCAACAACCGGGGCATTTCCGAGTGGGCGGCCATCAAGTCCCAGGTGCGGGATGTGCTGGGCAAGTTCCTGTACGAAAGAACCAGGAGAAGGCCGATGATCCTGCCGATCATCATGGAGGTATGACCGGAAGGGGGCGGCGCCGCAAGGTGCCGCCCCCTTCCCATTCGGTACGGGGTTGCCGCTCCTCACTGGCGCCCGTCGCTCAGGACGGGGGGACGCCGTGACGGCCGGCGGGCTGCGTCAAGCAGACAGCGTGTCGAAGGCTTGGGGCCGGAAAAAACGGTGCTGGGGGGTCGACGGCGTAAAAAATCCCGGTCGATCAGCCGATATAAATAGGGAGGTTGGGGACGGGACCGTGCGACCCGAATGGCGGACCATCTGGCTAAACATGTCATTCCCGGGCCGGCGACATCGGTACTCCATCATGGGTGGTGGATGTGGGCATTGGGCAAATGGTTCAATAAGCGCAATGATTTTCTTTCCCTTGGGCTGCCCGTCACCATCAAGATACAAGGGGAAATGTATTCCGGTAAGATTGCGGCGTTGAAGTCCTGGAGTTTCACGGTAGCTCTCGATGCCTTTCGGGTGCCCGTAAACTTGAGGCGTGGCGACGCGGTGCAGGTGTTTTACCTCGCGGCCAGGGAGGTTTACCAGTTCCCAAGTTACATCAAGGCGGTCAAGGCCAAAAAAAAAATACTTGCTCACCTTGAACTATTCGGAGACTGTGAGCACGGCCGATAGACGACTGTACCCCCGCGCATCCATTGCGATTTTGCTTTTTTATGCACCTTACGATATGGAAAAGGGCTTGGTGGACTGGGATAAAATTGAGAGAACAAGTACAGTCGATCTGAGCGCAGGCGGGGTCAGGTTCGTCAGCTTCAAGCCGTATCCGTTGAATACAAAGTTTTGCCTGTTTTTCGACCTGGAGGCCGGAAGTCATTTGTATTATGCCAGGGTTGTCCGGGTGGAAGAGGGGGAATCGCACTATTTGATCGCCTCGGAGTTCTTTGATATTTCTGTACGTGAACGGGCCGAATTGGCGGAATACGTCAATAACCTATTAAGACGTGGTTAAAGTCTGGAGGAAATGAGAAATGCTACATACTTTTAAAAAGAGTTTTTATGTCTGGTTTGGGGTTATGATGGTTTTTCTGCTGTTGCTTGCTGCAAATACTTTTATTTCGGTTCGGATAATGGCCGAACAGGATCGTCAATTTTATCAAACCGGCAAATCCGCTTTCGAGATGCTCTATAACGTCGAAGAAATAGAAAAAATGCTAGGAGATATGGAAACAAATGAACGCGGTTACCTGTTAACGGGAAACCAGGGCTACATTAGCCAATTTGAAGATGCACAAAAGAATATTTCGGCGCATTTTCAATCGCTTGACTTGTTATTGCCCAAGGTGGCCACAATTCAGCAAAAAAGAGATGACGTCCGGAACAACATAGCCATGTGGGTTGAAGAAGCAGCAATGCCCCAGATTTCCTTCTGGCAACAGATTTACAGCAAACAGCCTTCGCCGGGTTCTTTTACCTACTTAAACGACAAAGAGAAGGACTTGATGGCTTCCTCGTATGCAAGTATCGTTGGTCTGGAAAATGCTATTCAGCAACAGAGTAATTTGAATATGAATAAACTGATCCAATCCCGGCGAACGGTAATGGTTGAGATGTATATTTCCTCCGGAATCCTTGCCTTATATGTTATATTCTTAGTTCTTATGGCCTATCGCCAAAAGGAACTGATGCGCAAAGCCAACGAGTTTTTGGTGGAACAGGACCGAAAGCTCCAAATAGCCGTAAATGAATTGCAGGAGATCTCGCAGCATAAATCTCAGTTTCTGGCAAACGTAAGTCATGAACTCCGTACGCCCTTGAACTCAATAATAGGTTTTGCTCAGGTTTTGCAGAAAGAATTCTATGGGCCATTGACAGAAAATCAAAGTAGATATGTTACGTATATTCTAACCAGCGGTCAGCATCTGTTGGGGGTAATCAATGATATTCTCGACCTTTCCAAGGTTGAGGCCGGTAAAATGGAATTGGACTTGTCGCGGTTCTCGCTGAAGACCTTACTGACAAATGCCATTGTGATGTTCAGGGAGAAAGCTTTAAGGCATAAATTAACGATCTCTTTAGATGTTTCGAATGATATAGGGGATATAACCGCCGATGAACAAAAATTGAAACAGGTTTTGTTTAATTTGCTTTCGAATGCTATAAAGTTTACCCCAGATCTGGGGGACATAAGGATAAGTGCTCGTTTGGCGACCATAGAACATAAAGACTATGTGGAGATCGCTATTGCTGATACCGGTATTGGTATTCCTCCTTCCGAACATGAAAGGATATTTGAGCCATTTGCACAGTTAGGCGGTGACTACGTTCGCAAGAACCAGGGAACCGGACTTGGTCTTTCGCTGGTTAGGCGATTAACGGAATTGCATGGCGGTTGGATAAGGGTAGAAAGTGAGGGCGAAGGCAAGGGGAGTACTTTCTATTGCGTGTTTCCCTTCAAAAGGGATGAGGAGGATAAGCGATGAATGCACGTATATTGATAGTTGAGGATAATGAGTTCAATTCCATCCTGCTGGAAGATATCCTGAGGGTGAAAGGGTATGATACTTTCCATGTCGATGATGGTTCTAAAGTTCCAGAGGCTGTCGCCTCGGTGAACCCGGACCTGATTCTTATGGATATCCAGATGCCAAGCGTAGATGGCATAACCGCAACCAGACTGTTGAAGTCCCATCCCCGTAGCAGCGGGATACCGGTGATTGCCATTAGTTCGTATGCCTTTAAGAAGGAACGGGATCTCTTCCTGTCTGCCGGGGGGGACCGGTACCTGACCAAACCCATTGATGTGGACGAAGTGCTCGAGGTCGTGGGCAGTGTCCTACAGGAAAAAGGATAGGCGGCCGAAGTCAACCGGGGAAGGGGCAGCCCCCTTTTTGACGGCGGCCGTTGATGAATTGCTCCGGTTTTCCTCGCCGGACGCCAGGCGCCGGTCCGGATTCCCCGGGGTGCCTGTCATTCAAACCACGGACTCGAGGAACCAGACCACGAAGGCCGCCAGGCCGGTTGGGATCAAAAGGTCAACGAGCTGAACGGTCACGGTTCCTGCTGCCTGCATGTCCCGGCCTTGGCCTCACGCCGGACCCCGCCACACAACCACGCGGTACGGGAGGAAAGGGCCGAAAGAACGTTCCGCGGAAGAAGGATGGACCCGCCGGACGGAGAACATGTGGAGGAAGAAGTGGTTCCGTACCGGACGGGGGTGTGACCAGTGAGCGGCATCGACCTGGTGGCTGTCCAACCGTACATGACCCTGGACGATTACGTATCGCCGGATGCTTTCTCCCGCAAGATGGAAAGTCTTTGTGAAAAGGCGGCGGCTTGCCGGCGGGGGAACGACGTGCCGGCGGTGCTGGTCTTTCCGGAGGATCTGGCCACGTTCCTGGCCCTGTTGGGACGGGGGGAAGCGGTGGCCGGGGCCGCCACTCTGGACGAGGCCTTTGTCCGGATTGGCCGGCGGCTTTTGGGCCCCCTTTTGGGACAGATGGCCCGGTACCGCACCGCATCGTTACGAAGGGCTTTTTTTCTCCTGCAGGCTCCCACGGTTTGGCGGGTCTGGTATGACACGTTCCGGGCCCTGGCCCGCCGCTGGCGGGTGTGGATCGTGGCCGGTTCGGCGCTGTTGCCGGAAAACCGCCTGGGTTGGGACACGCCCTTTTTCCGGGCGAGGGATCACCGCGTTTACAACCTGAGCGTCACTTTCGGTCCACGGGGCGATGTGGTCAATGTCACCAAGAAGGTCAATCTGGTACCCACTCAGGAGGACGTTCTGGATCTAACCCCGGGGCCTCTGGACGAATGGACCGCCTTTTCGGTGGAAGGAACCCTGTTCGCCAACTGCATTTGCTACGACGCCTTCCGCGTCCCCCACACCGCCGGGGAGCCTGGTTTCCGTTGTCTCCTCACCGAGGCTGACGCCCGGGGGGTGCGGGTGGTGCTTCAACCTTCCGCCAATCCCTGGTGGTGGGACGAACCGTGGGTGTTTGGTTCCGGGGCGGACGTCCCGCCGCGGCGCCGGCAATGGGAAGAGGAAGGCGCGGCCGCCGCCCTCGCCGGCTGCCGGTCGGTCGAGGTCGTGGTGAACGCCCACCTGCTGGCCCGCTTTCTCGGCGTGCATTTCGACGGCGCCTCGGCCGTGCACGTACGCGGGGAGGAAGGGGTGAGGACGGTGGCCCGGGCCGGGGCGTCCCGGGCGGAGGCGGCTTCGGAGACGGTCGTCTGTTACCGGTTCTGCCGCGGGGATTGAGAGAAACTTGAGCGGGAGGAATCGTCATGCCATCCACCGCCCGGCCGACGGCGTTTGCGGCCGGGACCACGTGATGGTGGCAAGCGGTCCCCTTCCAGGCCGGGTGGGAGTGGCGGGAGCCATTCACGACGCTCCGGTGATGGTGGTGGTTTCCCATGGCCAGGGACATGTCGGGGCCGGATGCGACGGCGCCGTCAAAAACCTGGGGATGGGCGGGCTGGCGTTAGCCGACCGCCAGGGAGTGTCCCGCCGGGGCCGCATCCACTTCCTGCCGGGGTCTGCTTGTGTTGCTGGCAACGGTATGCCCGGAGCGTGCCCTGGTCCTGCCCCAGGACGACGCGATGTTTTTCGGCTGTCTGGCCGAAACCGCCCGGGCCGTGCCGGGCACTTTCGCCCCGGGCAAGGTGCTCCACGTCAACTTCCTCACCGGGATCCACGCCGAATGTGCCTGCATGCCGGTGGCCGACAGCCCGGTGGTGCCGGATATAGGGATTCTGGCCGCCACCGACATCACGGCCGGCGACAAGAATATCGACCCCTGCCGCCAGGTGGCGGCCGCCGCGGCCCTGGGGCTGGGCTCGCCGGACTACGAACTGGTGCCGGTGACCCACAGGCCCAAGCCGGACGGCGGCGGACGCGTCAATCCTTTCGGCCCGTGATTAGGACCGCGCGCGAACGGGCACAGTAGTCTCAATCTTGGGTTCTGAAGGTGGAATACGGCGTGAAGAAGTTTGTAACCACAGCGGTTTCCGTGGCCGTGGCCGGTTTACTGCTAGCCGGCTGCGGTCATGGAACGGCCCAACCGAACCCGCCCGTGACACAGGGCGGCCTCGGTGCGTCGGTGCCGGCGGCCGTGCCTTTCTCCCGGATCAAGGCGGGGCCCATGGACACGGTTGACTTTGTTTCCGACCAGGTCGGCTACGCCGGGGGCCAGGGGCTGATCCTGAAGAGCACCGACGGCGGCCATACCTGGATGAAGGTCTACACCACCCCGGACAACGTCCTGGCCGTCGACGCCGTCGATGCCGGCCACGTGTGGGCGGCTACCCGGGACTACCTGTTGCGCTCCGCCGACGGGTCGCGCTTCGAGCGCGTAAACCTGCCGGCCCTGGGAAGCGGCGGGGGTGGCCCGGGGATAACCGCCCTCGACTTGGTGACCCGGGAGCGGGGCTTCATCCTGGCCAACGGGGCGGTCTGGCGTCTCTCCGGCGATACCGCGCCGCAAAAGGCTACACCGGCCGCTGTGGTGGATTCCCTGAGTTTCGTCGACGCCGACACCGGTTTCGCCGCCGGCGGCAACGTGGTTTACAAAACGGTGGACGGAGGAAGCACCTGGAACAAGGTTTTCACCGCGCCGGTGGCCACCGCCAACCTGGAAGGCGCCTGGCGCGCCGATATCCACGCCGCTTCGGCGACCAACGTGTGGCTTTTGGTCGCGGGCGGCGGCCACGGCATGAGCCAGCAGGCTTACGTGGTCTATCACACCACCGACGGCACCACCTTCACCCCGGTGTTGGACGAGGGGTATTTCGCCTCGCTGTACCCGACCGCCCATTTGCCCAGTGACCGCAACCTTGGAGCGCAGCCCGGTCCCTTCACTCTCTACGGCGACCAGGCCGCCTTTTTCGTGGGCTGGTATCCGGAACAACTACAGCTCACCCGTACCGTGGACAACGGGAAAAGCTTCGCCAGGTACAACATCGGCAAACCGGACGATCCCAGCGAGCCCGACTTCTTCTCCCCCATGGGGATCAGTTTCGCCGATACCGCGCACGGCTGGGTGGCGGGCAGCCACCAGATCCCGGCCAAGGGACAGACCCAGGCGCCGCGCCAGGGAGTTATTCTCTACACTTCCGACGGGCGGAATTTCAAGCCGGTACCGTAGGGCGGGGCGGACCGCAGCCCCGGGCCAATCTACGCTGGTCAACTACCTGGTGGGGGGGACGATCGGATCTTGGTGGTCACCGAAACCCACTGCCGGACGGCCCTCAATCCGTCCCGGATCCCCGGCGCGCAGTGGTGTCTGAACCCCTACCGGGGCTGCGGCCACGCCTGCGTCTACTGCTACGCCGGGTGTCTGGCCGTGGGCCGGGGCGAGACGCGAACCTGGGGTTCGTTCGTCGAGGTCAGGACCAACTTTGTCGAGCGACTGGTTCCCCAACTACGGCGGTCTCCGCGGGGCACGGTGCTGCTGTCCACCCTCACCGACCCTTACCAGGCCGCGGAAGGGCACTGGGGCCTGACCGCTCGTTGTCTGACCGTCCTGGCACCGGCCGGTCTCGCGGTGAGCGTCCTCACCAAATCGGACCTGGTGCTGCGGGATGTGGCCTTGTTGCGTGCCTTGCCCCGGGCCGCGGTCGGCTTTTCCCTCACCACCGTGGACGACGGCCTGGCGTCGCTCCTGGAGCCGGGGGCGCCATCCCCCTCCCGCCGCCTGGCGGCGCTGCGGGAACTGGCCCGGGCCGGGGTTCCGACCTGGGTTTTCGTGGCCCCGGTGATTCCCGGTGTGAACGACGCCGCGGAGAGTCTGGCACGGATCGTGCAAGCGGCCCGCGTCGCCGGGACGCGGGACGTGGCGTTCGATCCCTTCAATTTTTATCCTTCGGCGGTCAGCCGGGTCCGCGCGCTGATCGACCGGCCGGCGGAGAGGGCGGTGTTCGACCGGGCCTGCCGGAACCCGGCCGCTTGGCGGCGGGAGTTGCGGCGGTCGGTCTGGACCCGGGTGAGGAGTTGTCTGGAGCGTTGACTTTCTCCCCGCGGCTGAATCCGGGGGATTGCGAGGTCGCACCTCGGTGGGCTTCCTTGCTTTGGCTTTTGCGGCGAAACCCCGGATGAGGAAGGTCCTGCCGCTTAGCAAGGATTTTGTGACCACGGGAATTCCCGGTGACGAGTTGTTCCAGCGAAATACAGAGAAAAGGTTGGCTACGAGCAACTACCGGCAACGATGGGAGCAATGCCTGTCCCCAGAGGTAAGAAGGTGCCAATGGGTTTGTTGTGAGTTTTGCCCATTGGCGTCCGGGGTTGATGACGGGGTACCGAAACAGAATGACAGGAGGCAGCTATGTTCGGCATTCACAACTACCTACTGTTTCTGGCGGCCGGAATTATGCTGAATCTCACTCCCGGAATAGATACGATGTATATCGTCTCCCGGAGTATTTCCCAGGGAAAGAAGGCCGGCCTTTACTCGGCGGCCGGTATTTCGTCCGGAACGGTGGTTCATACCCTGTTGGCTGCGTTCGGGTTGTCCTACATCCTGGCCAAATCGATCCTTGCCTTTAACATGATCAAGACGGCCGGTGCGATATACCTGCTTTACCTGGGGGTGAAAATGATTCGCTCGAGGCATGGTGCTTTGCCGGATCAGCTGCCGGAACCGATGGCATTGCATAAGATCTACGTGCAGGGGATCGTAACCAACGTGACCAATCCCAAGGTAGCCCTGTTCTTTCTGGCCTTTCTTCCCCAATTCATCGATATCCGTGTCCATAGCCCGATCCCCTTTATTTTGCTGGGCATGACCTTCGTTACCACCGGTTTTGCCTGGTGTGTCGTCATCTCCTGCTTTGCCGCGTACGCCACGGAAAGGCTCCGGTCGAAACCGCGGGTGGAAATATGGTTGAACCGTATCACCGGAGGAGTGTTCGTCCTTCTGGGTCTGAACCTCTGGCGGGAAAAGATGTCCTATTGACCGGGGATGGCCGCCGGCACGGCATGATCCCGCGAAGCGCGGTCATTCGGGCCGCACCAGTTGATCCGGTTGCAACGCCGGATCCAGGAAGACGGCCGGGTCGGTGGAGAGGACCCGGATGATCCGGTACCGGCCGAAGGAGGCTTTCTCCACCAGCAGGGACGTGCCCCGGTGGGTGATCTGCTCGAAGCACCGGGGCGGATCCTTGTCCAGTCCTTCGAAGACCAACTCCAGTTGCATGGGCGTGTAAAGGATCAATGGAGGGACTCTCCCTTGTTTTTCTTTCGTTCCTCGATCAAGGCCTTCAGTTTGGCGACGGCCTCTCCCACCCCGCCCACCTCGTCGATCAACCCCTTGTCTACGGCCTCCTTGCCGATGAGGACGCTGCCGATGTCCCGGGCCAGGTCCCCGGTGCGGAACATGAGTTCCCGCAAGGCGGCTTCGTCGATCTTGGAATGGCCGGTAACGAAGCGGATAACCCGGTCCTGCATCTTGTCCAGGTACTCGTAGGTCTGCGGCACGCCGATGACCAGACCGTTCAAACGGATGGGATGGATGGTCATGCTCGCGGTTTCCGCAATAAAGGAATAATTGGCAGATACCGCCACAGGCACGCCAATGCTGTGGCCACCGCCCAGAACCAGGGATACGGTGGGTTTGGACATGCTGGTGATCATTTCGGAAATGGCCAGGCCTGCTTCCACGTCGCCGCCCACGGTGTTCAGGATGATCAGGATGCCCTCGATTTCGTTGTTGTCTTCGAGGGCCACCAACTGGGGAATGACGTGCTCGTATTTGGTCGTCTTGTTCTGCGGCGGCAACACCAGGTGGCCTTCGATTTGCCCCACGATGGTGAGGCAGTGGATGCTGCTTTTGGGCGCCGGCACTTCCGACGTCCCCATTTCCTTGATGCTTTCGATGACTTCCCTGGTTTTGCCCTGCACCCGGCGCGGCTGGGCCGGTTGCTCCCCGGGGCACTCGTCGGGATCCGATTCCCCCGGCTCGTCCGGATCGTACGGATACAGGTCGGGCTGATTCTCCGGGCCGTTTTCTGACACTGGCGTCCCCCCGGTATATTTTTCATTAGGTTCACCATAACCATGAAACATATGCGTCCGGGACAAGCGCTTTCGCCGGCGGTTCTTTGCCTTGCTCCGGAGGCCAGGGTTGTGATACGTTTAGGGAAAGGGGAAGGATCCGTGACCGTAGCGCAGGCGGTGGCGCTGGGTACAATTCAGGGTCTGGCGGAATTCCTGCCCATCTCCAGTTCGGCCCACCTGGTGCTCGCACCCTGGTTTCTGGGCTGGCCCGATCCGGGGCTCACTTTCGACGTAGCCCTGCACATGGGTACCCTGCTGGCGGTCGTGGCCTATTTCTGGCGCGATTGGCTGTGTCTGGTGGCGCGTGGGCTGTTGCGGCCCGCCTCGGGGGAGGGAAGACTGTTCTGGTTGCTCGTGGCGGCGACGGTGCCGGGCGGGATCTTCGGTTTCCTTCTGGAGAAACAGGCCGGGACCGTTTTTCGTTCCCCCCTGCTGATTGCGGTCATGCTGATGGCCATGGGAGGGGTCCTCTGCCTGGCGGACTCGCGGTGCCCGCGCCACAAGGAACTGGAGGACACCGGCCGGGCCGACGGCCTCTGGATCGGGCTGGCCCAGGCACTGGCCATCGTTCCCGGCGTTTCCCGCTCCGGCATCACCATGGCCGCGGCGCGGGTCCGCCACCTGAGCCGGGAGGCGGCGGCCCGTTTCTCCTTCCTCTTGTCCACGCCCATCATTCTCGGCGCCGGCGTGTTGGAGTTGCGCCACCTTGCGGCGGCCGACCTGGACGGGGCCTTTTGGGCCGGCATGTTGTCCTCGGCGGTGGTCGGTTTCCTGGCCATCCGTTTTCTCCTGCGTTACCTGGTCAACCACAGCTTCGATGTCTTTGTCTGGTACCGGTTTCTGCTGGCGTTCGCGGTCCTGGTTACGGTAATTCTTCGTTAGAAGGTGGGCGGCGACTTGACCGTGGGTATTCTCACCATGGAGCTTTTCTTCGCCGGTTCGGGCTCGCTGAAGGACAAAAGACAGTTGGTGAAGCCGCTGGTGGAGCGTCTGCGCCGGCGCTTCAACGTTGCGGTGGCCGAGGTGGACGGCCTGGACACCTGGCAGCGTTCCACCCTGGCGGTGGCCACGGTCGGCACCCGACAAAGCCGGGTGGCCGAGACCCTCGCCGGGATCCTGCGTTTTGTCGAGGCGCAGGACCTGGGTCAGGTTACGGCCAGCCACATCGATTTCTGCTGAGACGGGAACTGTTTCGATGTTCGAGGTTAGAAGTGCGAAGTTTGAGGGCACATTGTTTTTTGGGGTGCTGAACCCGCAAGAAATACCAGGACCGAACCTCGAACTTCGATTTTAGGGTCCCCCGGGATTGTTCTTCAAACGGGCAAAAAGCGCGTCCAGGTTCTTGACGCTCTCCTTGAGTCCGTCACCCGGTTCCTCCGGGGGCGGTTCGGCCGGGGCGTTCCTCATGCCGTAGGCCGCGTTGCGGATGGTTTGGTGAAAGACCTCCAGACCGGTCTGGATACCTTTGACCGAAGCCGAGATGCCGGTCAGCATGTTGCCCAGGTTCGCCAGGTCGTCGGCCAGGCCCGGGCGGCGGTGCAGGGCCAGCAGCAGCAGGGGGAAAAGGGGTTGGAGCGGTTGGTTTTGATCGCCGGCCAATTTTCCTTGACCTCCTCGTGGGACTGTTTCCTCTTCCCTTATGCTACGCGCCCGGATATTTGTTGGTGAAAACCTAAATCCGGTGATCCGGCGAGCCGAATATGGGGATGAGGGACGGTATGGGGTGATGGCTTTTGGATGCGCGGTTGGCGCTGCAAGTGGTGCGCCTTGCGGAGGCACAGGTGACCCTGGGCGGATCCGGTCGGGGGACGGCGGGAAACCCGGACTTCGCGCTCTATCTGGAGCAGGCGGTGGGGGCCCCGGCCATGCCCTTGGCGGCACGGAATCCGGCCGTATTCTCCCCTGATCCCGGGCGGACCGCCGCCGGGACGGAAGGGTTCGTCCCCGGCAGCCTGGTGGACCGGGCCGCGAGCGTCAACGGGCTTCCGCCCGGTTTGCTGCGGGCCGTGGTACAGGTGGAGAGCGGCGGCAATCCCCGGGCGCAAAGTGGCGCCGGCGCCATGGGCCTGATGCAGTTGATGCCGGAAACGGCCGCTTCCCTGGGGGTGACGGACGCGTACGATCCGGTCCAGAACCTGTACGGCGGAGCCCGGTACCTTAAAGGACTGATCAACCGGTACGGCGACCTGCGGCTGGCCCTGGCCGCCTACAACGCGGGGCCGGGCACCCTGGCGCGTCTCGGGGTGACGGACTGGGAGCGCGACCAGGAGAAGCTGCCGGCCGAAACCAGGGCGTACGTACCCAGGGTGCTGGCCCTGTACGGTTAGCCTGCGGCAGGAATAGGGACGGGAGCCGTAGAATATTCGACAACCGGCAACTATTGAGCTTGGGGGAGGACAAGAAAATGACTGGGCAGGTACAACCGGAAACGGGGATGGAAAAGGGGCAGCGTAACGCGGTGGGCGTGCTGAACATTGTCTGGGTGGCGGCCCTGGTGCTCATCCTGGCCCTGGTGGGCATCATCGCCCATGTGCCGGCCATACCGCTGGGTTCCATCGTCGGCCTCATCGTGACCGCCGTGGCCATCTTCGGCAAACTGCCCTGACGGTTTCTCCGGTCAGGGGAAGAATTCGGTAGGTGGGTTCTGGCAGTAGGCGCGGATGCATTTTCCCTTGGAAGCCCGGAAGAGGTCTTTGAACAGACGGTCGAAGGAATCCTTTTCCAGGCACAAAAAGCCCTGGATGTTGCTCAGGGAGCCGTTGACGAAGAGATTGAAATAAATGTGGTGGGGTGTCTCCCGGACGATGATGAGCCTGTATTCGTTCATCGCGGCCCCCTCCTTTCATCTTTTAGAATTCCATCATGCGGGTTGTTTCTCCTGCCGGTGCTACACAACCGCCGCCGGGCCTGGAAAAGGCCGGGCGGTTTTTTCTCGGGGCCGGTAATATTGGTCAGGGGCCGTCCATATATATGTATTGTCATCGGCGGCTCGTGTCAGTCAGGCCATGCCCGGGAGAAACCGGCTGGACGGGCCCGACCGCTTACCTGCCCGGCGGCGAGGCAGCGGGGCCCGGGCAACACCATGCTTGTGAAGGGGTGATTCTTTTTGGAAAGGCTGGACATCTTCCGGGACATCGCCGAGCGCACCGGCGGGGACATCTACATCGGCGTGGTGGGGGGAGTGCGCACCGGGAAGTCGGTTTTCATCAAGCGTTTCATGGATCTCCTGGTTCTGCCCAACATCAAGAACGTCTATGACCGGGAAAGGGCGAAGGACGAACTGCCCCAGAGCGGTACCGGCCGCACGGTGATGACCACCGAACCCAAGTTCATTCCCAACGAGGCCGTGGAAATCGCCATCACTCCCACCCTGAAGGTCAAGGTACGCCTGGTGGACTGCGTGGGCTACCGGGTGGAGGGCGCCCTCGGGTACGACGACGAGGACGGCCCGCGTATGGTTTCCACGCCCTGGTTCGAGGAGCCCATCCCCTTCCAGGAGGCGGCGGAAATCGGTACCCGCAAGGTCATTGCGGATCATTCCACCATCGGAATCGTGGTCACCACCGACGGTTCGATCACCGATATCCCGCGGGAAAACTACGTGGATGCCGAGGAGCGGGTCATAGGCGAACTCAAGGACATCAACCGCCCCTTCCTGGTCGTCCTCAACTCCACACGGGCCGACGACCAGAAGACCCTGGACCTGGCCCGGGAACTGGGGGCCAAATACGACGTACCGGTCCTGCCGGTCAACTGCGTCGAGATGGGCCAGGAAGACATCCTGCGGATACTGGAAGAGGTGCTCTACGAGTTCCCGGTCAACGAGGTCAACATCGCCCTGCCCGGCTGGGTGGAGGAACTGGAAAGCCGGCACTGGCTGCGGGTGAAGTTCGAGGATGCGGTCAAGAGCGCGGTGGGCCAGGTCCGCCGGTTGCGCGACGTCGGCGGCGCCACCGAACAACTGGGTACCTGCGAATTCGTGCAGGACGTCGTCGTTCGGCGGCTCGACGCGGGTACGGGCCTGGTATCCATGGATGTCACCGCCCCGCCCGCCCTGTTCTACCAGGTGCTCAGCGAGGAGACCGGCTTCACGGTGGGCAACGAAACCCAACTTTTGAAGGTCATGAAGGATCTTGGGCTGGCCAAGCGGGAATTCGACAAGGTGGCCGACGCTTTGCAGGAAGTGCGGGAAAGCGGCTACGGCGTGGTGACGCCCCGGCTGAACGAAATGAATCTGGAAGAGCCGGAGTTGATCCGCCAGGGCAACCGCTTCGGCGTGAAACTGAAGGCTTCGGCACCGTCCCTGCATATCATCAAGGCCGATATCACCACCGAGATTACCCCCATTATCGGCACCGAAAAACAATGCGAGGAACTGGTCCGTTACATGCTCAACGAATTCGAAGAAAATCCCAAGAAAATCTGGGATTCCGAGATATTCGGCAAGTCCCTGCACGATCTGGTTCGGGAGGGCATTCAGAACAAACTGCACCGCATGCCGGAAAACGCCCAGGTCAAGCTGCAGGAAACGCTGCAGCGGATCGTCAACGACGGCAGCGGTGGCCTGATCTGTATTATAATTTAGGGGGAAGGCCCCGCGGGGGACCGGTGACCATCCCGGTCCTTTTTTGATTCTGGAAAAGGGTGACCCCGGCCGGGGAGAGAAGGAGCGTTCGCCGAAAGACCCCGCCGTGATTTGGCCCCGGGACGGCCGGCATTGTTTACGATGGTGCCGGCGTTCTTTTTCCCCGTCGCGCGGCATCTGACGTCTTCCGGAGGGGCTGGACCGAACGGGGTGGTTTGTGATACTGTTGGGGTTGGCAAGGGCCTTGCCAAAGCGTTGCGCGGAGGCCGGCATGAAAAGGAAAACCAGAGTCCGGTTGGCCAGATGGCAGAGAACCGGCATAACCATGGGAAAGAAATTAGCCGGCATAATCGCCGGTTCCATCCTTTCGGTGATATCCTACGAGGCTTTTGTGCTGCCGTACAAGCTGCTGTCCGGCGGCGTATCCGGGCTGGCGTTGATAGCCCACTATACTTTTGCCTTCCCCTTCTATCTCGGCATATTCGTCTTGAATCTGCCGGTATTCGTTTGGGGGCTGGCGATACTGGACCGCAAACTCATTGCTTACAGTGCCGTCGGTGCCGGAATGGTCATTGTCATGCTGCCGCTCGTGGGGCCGTTTATCCCCAAGCCCCATATCGACATATTCCTGGCGTCGATTGCTTCGGGGGTTGTCGGCGGCCTGGGCGGCGGAATTACGTTCCGGCAGGGTGCTTCCATGGGTGGCACGGATATCGTATCGTTGATCATGAAGAAAAAGAAAAATGTCTCCGTAGGTACGACGTCCCTGTATTGTAATCTCTTGATACTCGCCATGTCGGTGTTCTTTTTTGACATAAGAATAGCTATGTATACGGCCATCAGTATGTGGGTCGGTAGCAGGGTAACCGATTCCGTCGTAAACGGTTTTAATCAAAACAAATACGTAACGATAATCTCGGATAAGAATGCGGAAATAGCGGAGAGGATAATGAAGGAAATGCACCGCGGGGTAACTTACCTGGAAGGGCAGGGAGGCTTCTCCGGGCAAGCAAAGATGGTCATCAACTGTGTGGTGAACCATTTTGAAATGGCAAAGCTCAGAGAGATTGTGAGCGAGGTGGACAGGAAGGCTTTTGTCTTTGTGACGGAGACGGTGGAGGTGATGGGGAAGGGTTTCACCTTCTAGCCGGAGCCGGTACGATGCGACCCGGTAATACATAGCGAAAGGGGAGGCCAAAAGACCCATGGCGCTTGTCAACGAGAACTTTCTCAAATTGCCCGGCAACTACCTTTTTGCCGAAATAGCCCGGCGGGTCGACCAGTTCAAGAAAGAGCACCCGGAGGCCGACCTGATCCGGCTGGGCATCGGGGACGTGACCCGGCCCCTGGTGCCGGCGGTGGTGGAGGCGATGCACGCGGCCGTGGCGGAGATGGGCCGGGCTGAGACTTTCCGGGGCTACGGTCCCTACGAGGGCTACCGCTTTCTGATCGACCGGATCATAGAGCACGATTTCCGCTCCCGGGGGGTGACCGTCGGGCCGGACGAGGTGTTTGTCAGCGACGGGGCCAAAAACGACACCGCCAACTTCCAGGAGCTTTTCGGCCCCGGCAACGTCTTGGCGGTGACCGATCCGGTGTATCCCGTGTACGTCGACGCCAACGTCATGGCCGGACGTACCGGCCAGGTGAACCAAGCCGGACAGTTCGAAGGCCTGGTCTACCTTCCCTGCACGGAGGAAAACGGCATGAAGCCGGAGGTGCCCCGGACCAGGGTGGACATGGTCTACCTGTGCTTTCCCAACAACCCCACGGGGATGACCCTTTCCCGGGAGGAACTGAAGGTCTGGGTGGATTGGGCCCGGGAAAACCGGTCGGTCATTTTGTTTGACGCCGCCTACGAGGCCTACATCACGGAGGAAGGGATACCCCACAGCATCTTCGAGGTGGAAGGAGCCCGCGAGGTGGCCGTGGAGTTCCGGAGCTTTTCCAAAACCGCCGGTTTTACCGGTACCCGTTGCGCCTATACCGTCGTGCCCAAAGAAGCGATGGTGTACGATGGGCGGGGTGGGGCCCACAGTCTGAACTCCCTTTGGTTGAGGCGGCAGAGCACCAAGTTCAACGGCGTTTCCTATCCCGTACAGGCGGGGGCCGCCGCCGTGTTTTCGGCCCAGGGGCGGCAGCAGGTGCGGGAAACCATAGGTTACTACATGGAAAACGCCCGGTTGATCCGGGAGGGTCTGCAAAAGACCGGTTACAGGGTGTTCGGCGGCGTCAACGCCCCTTACATCTGGCTCAAGACGCCCGGAAACATGGGATCGTGGGATTTCTTCGAGCAGCTTTTGCGCCGGGCCCATGTGGTGGGAACCCCCGGCGCCGGCTTCGGGGCCGCCGGCGAGGGGTATCTGCGGCTCACGGCCTTTGGAACCAGGGAAAATAGCCGTAGGGCCATCGAGAGGATCAGGACCCGGATGTAGGGGGCCCTGGGTCCTTGCCCGGCTCATCCGCGGGCGGTATAATGGTAGGTGCGGTGGCGGAATTTCCCGGAAGGTCCGCCGGCCGCGGGGAAGGGCGGCGGTATTGGGATGCGACAGGAAATACAGGTGGGCATGCTGGGGTTGGGAACGGTAGGACGGGGTGTCTACCGTGTGCTGACGAAAAACGGCCCGCTCATCGAACAGCGTACCGGGGCCGGTGTCGTCCTCAAAAAGGTGCTGGTGCGCGACACCGGACGCCAACGGGGCGTCACTTTGCCGCCGGGGCTTTTGACCACCGATGTGCGGGAGATTCTGGACGACCCGGCGATCAGGGTCGTCATCGAGGTCATGGGCGGTACCGGACCCGCCCTGGATTACGTGCTGGCCGCGCTGCGGAGCGGGCGCAGCGTGGTCACCGCCAACAAGGACATGGTTTCCGAACACGGCCGCGAACTTTTCCAGGCCGCGGGCGAGGGCGGCGCGGACATCCTTTTCGAGGGCTCCGTGGCCGGGGGCATCCCCATCATCACGCCGCTCAAGGAGAGCCTGGCGGCCAACCGGATCGTCTCTCTGCACGGCATCATCAACGGCACCACCAACTACATTCTGACGCGCATGACCCGCGAAGGCCTCGATCTGGCCACGGCCCTGGCTGCGGCGCAGGAAGCCGGCTACGCGGAGGCCGACCCCCACGCCGACATCGACGGCCTGGACGCGGCCCGCAAGCTGGCCATCCTGGCTTCCATCGCCTTCAACACCCGGATCCTGCCGCAGGACGTGTACGTGGAAGGAATAAGGCCGGTAACCGCCGAAGATATCGGCTACGCCCGGGAACTCGGTTACACGGTCAAACTGCTGGCCATCGCCCGCGAGACGGCGGAGGGCGTGGAGGTCAGGGTCCATCCGGCGTTCGTGCCGCAAGGCCACCCGCTGGCGGCGGTCAGCGGGGTTTTCAACGCCGTTTTCGTGGTCGGCGACGCGGTGGGGGAGACCATGTTCTTCGGCCGGGGGGCCGGGGAGATGCCCACGGCCAGTGCGGTGGTGGCCGACGTGATGGACGCGGTCCGTCACCTGTTGTACCGGGCGCCGGGCCTTTTCGGGTGTACCTGTTTCGACAACAAGCCGTTGAAGCCGCCCGGACTGGTCGACACCAGGTTTTACCTGCGCCTGAAGGTGGTGGACCGGCCCGGGGTGCTGGCGGCCATCGCCGAGGTTTTCGGGACCAACGAGGTCAGCCTGGCGCAGGTGATCCAAAAGCAGGTGCCCGATTTGGCCGAACTGGTGATGATCACCCACCGGGTGCGGGAAGCCAATTTGCGGCGGGCGCTGGCCACCATCGGGGACCTGCCGGTCGTATCCGAGGTGGCATCCGTCATACGCGTGGAGGGAGAGGAGTATTGATTTGGCCTGGCCGGGAGTAATCGAGGCCTACCGGCAGTTTTTGCCGGTCAGCGACGCTACGCCCGCCTTGTCCCTCAACGAGGGGGGCACGCCGCTCATCCGGGCGGTCAACCTGGGGGATCTGATACCGGTCGATCTGTATTTCAAGTTTGAAGGGGCCAACCCTACCGGTTCTTTCAAGGACCGGGGCATGGTGTTGGCGGTGGCCAAGGCCCTGGAAGAGGGCAGGACGCAGGTGATGTGCGCCTCCACCGGTAACACCGCCGCCGCGGCGGCGGCCTACGCGGCGCGGGCGGGCATCGCCTGCACGGTGCTCCTGCCCGAGGGGAAGATCGCCCTGGGCAAACTGGCCCAGGCCCTGATCTACGGGGCCCGGGTGGTGGCGGTGGACGGCAATTTCGATCAGGCCCTCGCCGTGGTGCGGGAGATGACCAGGCGCCATCCCATCGCCCTCGTCAATTCCATCAATCCCTACCGGTTGGAAGGTCAGAAAACGGCCGCCTTCGAGGTCGTCGATCAACTGGGGGGGGTTCCCGACTACGTGGCGCTGCCGGTGGGCAACGCCGGCAATATCACCGCCTACTGGCGCGGCTTTCGCGAGTACGCCGGGCGGGGAATGGCCCAAGGGCTACCGCGCATGCTGGGCTTTCAGGCCGCGGGGGCGGCGCCCATCGTGCTGGGACGGGTGGTGGAGCACCCCGAGACGGTGGCCACGGCCATCCGGATCGGGAACCCGGCCAGTTGGCAGGGGGCCGCGAACGCTGTGCGCGAGTCGTTTGGTCTGATCGAGGACGTGACCGACGAGGAGATTCTGGCCGCCTACCGGCTTTTGGCCGGGCGGGAAGGTGTTTTCTGCGAACCGGCTTCCGCCGCTTCGCTGGCCGGGGTGCTCAAACTGACCCGGCGTAGCTTTTTCCGGTCCGGCCAGCGGGTGGTCTGCGTGCTGACCGGCCATGGTTTGAAGGACCCCGACACCGCGGTGGCCAACGTGGCGGGCGCCCCGGTGCGGATAAAGCCCGCGGTGGAGGCCATGGAGGCTATCCTGGGCGGCGACGGCTCCAGCGGGGGGTAGGGGGATGGTCCGCGTCAAGGTGCCCGCGACCACGGCCAATCTGGGCTCCGGGTTCGACTGCCTGGGTATGGCTCTCGAACTGCACAACACGGTGGAAATGTCCCTGAGCGAGGGTGGCCTGACCATCGAAGTGCAGGGGGAGGGCGAAAAAGACATCGCCCGGGACGAGCGTAACGTGGTCTACCAGGCCGCCGTACGGGTTTTCCGGGCCGCGGGCCGCAAGATCCCCGGCCTCAGGATCAGGCTCGCCAACCAGATTCCGGTGGCCCGGGGACTGGGGTCTTCCGCGGCGGCGGTGGTGGGGGGCCTCATGGCGGCCAACCGCCTGGCCGGGGCGGGTCTCACCACCCGCGAGGTCATGGCTATGGCCGCGGCCATGGAGGGGCATCCGGACAATGTGGCGCCGGCCCTCCTGGGCGGCCTGGTCGTCGCCGTGGCGGTGGACGGGGAAATCAAGTGCAGCAAACTGGACCTGCCGGCGCAGTTGAAGGTCGTCGTGGCCGTGCCCGACTTTACGCTGTCGACGCGGTTGGCCCGGGAGGCCTTGCCCCAGCAGGTGACCATGGCCGACGCCGTGCACAACCTGGGCCGGGTGGCCCTTTTGGTGGCCGGCCTGGCCAAGGGCGACCTGGACCTTCTCAACGTGGCCATGGAAGACCGCCTGCACCAGCCTTACCGGTCTTCCCTGGTGCCGGGCATGAAGAAGGTTCTGGCCGCGGCCCGCCTGGCCGGGGCGCGGGGAACGGCCCTTTCCGGCGCCGGTCCTTCCCTGGTGGCCCTGGTGGACCGTAACTGGGACCTGATCGCCCGCGTGATGCGGGAGACTTTCCGGGAAAGCGGGGTGACGGCCCGGTGCATGGTGCTCGCCCCCTGCCCGGTGGGGGCGGCGGTGTTCGAATGCCGCTAGAAGGGGCGGGGGGCACTCCCGGCCTTCGAACCATATAGACTATATTACAACGGCTTGGCGAGGCGAGGAGAGAAGCTAGCGTGCTGGTGGTACAAAAGTACGGCGGCAGTTCGGTGGCCGATCCCGACCGGATCCGCCGCGTCGCATCCCGGGTGGCCGACGTGAGGGGTGCCGGTCACGAGGTGGTGGTGGTGGTATCGGCCATGGGCGACACCACCGACGAATTGATCAGTCTGATGAACGAGGTGACAAGCTGCCCGCGGGAGCGGGAGGTCGACATGCTGCTGGCCACCGGGGAACAGGTTTCCATCGCCCTGTTGGCCATGGCCGTGCACGATCTGGGTCTGCCGGTCGTTTCCCTGACCGGCGCGCAGGTGGGCATCCTGACCGACGATACGCATACCCGGGCCCGCATCGTCGAGGTGCGCACGGACAGGCTCCAGGCCGAACTGGGCCAGGGGAAGGTCGTGGTGGTGGCCGGTTTCCAGGGCATCAACCAGGCCAACGACATCACCACGCTGGGGCGGGGCGGCTCGGACACCAGCGCCGTGGCCCTGGCGGCGGCCTTGGGCGCCGATTTATGCGAGATCTACACCGACGTGGACGGCGTCTACACGGCCGATCCCAGGATCGTGCCGAACGCGCGAAAACTGTCCCACATCTCTTATGACGAAATGCTGGAGCTGGCCCACCTGGGGGCCGTGGTCTTGCACCCCCGGGCGGTGGAATGCGCCAAGTTGCACGGCATGCCGGTGCATGTGCGTTCCAGCTTCAATCTCAATCTGGGCACCATAGTGAGGGAGGCGGAGGAGACGGAGCGCGCCAATGTGGTCACCGGGGTGGCCCACGATCTCAACGTGGCCCGCGTGGCTATTTTCGACGTGTACGACCGGCCCGGGGTGGCCCACCATATTTTCGAGGAACTGGCCGTCGCGGGCGTCAATGTGGACATGATCGTCCAGAGTGCCATGCGTGACGGGGTCAACGACATCGCCTTCACCGTGGCCAAGAGCGAGGCCAAGAAGGCGGCGGCCGTGATCGACCGTATCAAGGAAGACGTGGGCAGCGGCGGTTTTGCCATGGACGACGACGTGGCCAAGGTTTCGGTGGTGGGGGCCGGCATGATTTCCAGCCCCGGGGTCGCTGCCCACGTGTTCGGTGCCCTGGCCGAAGCTGGCATCAACATCGAAATGATCAGCACCTCCGAGATCGGCATCTCCTGCGTCGTCAAGGCCCTTGAGGCCAGACGGGCGGTATTGGCCCTGCACGAACGGTTCCAGCCGCCGACCCTGGCCGAGGACATCCTCGACCGTCAGTCCTGAACGTGGAAGGGGGTGGCACCGACGGAAGGTACGGACAGCCTGACCACGACCGTGCCCCTGGTCCGCTTTTCCGGTGACGCGGCGACAAGGGACCGCGACCCGGTGGTCCGCGAGGTGCCCGTGACGGTCTTCTTGAACGACCAGGAGTTTGTGACCCTGGTTTGTTCCCCCGAAGCCATCGAGGCCCTGGTGGCCGGTTTCCTGCTGGTCGAGGGCATCGTGACGGAGCGTCCGGATATCCGGGATATCCGCATCCGGCCGGAGGAAGGCCTGGTATGGGTGGAAACCGCCGGCGGTACGGCCCCGGCCGGCGAACTGTTCCTCAAGCGGTGCCTGGCGTCCTGTTGCGGCCGGGGGCGCTCCACGGTCTACTTCATGAACGACGCCAACCTGCGGCCCGTGGCGGCCGCGCTGACGATTACGCCGGGGCGGATCAGGGAATTGGACCGGGCCCGCGAGGAGTTGGCCGCCGTTTTCCGGGCGACCGGGGGGACGCACGGAGCGGCGCTTTGTTCCCTGGAACGGGTGATGTATTTCCACGAGGACGTGGGACGCCACAACGCCGTGGACAAGGTGCTGGGACGGGCTTTTCTGGACGGGGTTCCGTTCCACGACAAGATGATTTTCCTCTCCGGCCGCGTATCCTCGGAGATGGTGGTCAAGGCGGCCCGGGCCGGGGTGCCGGTCATCGTTTCCCGCGCGGCGCCCACCGACTTCGCCCTGCGGATGGCAGCAAACCTCGACGTTACCGTGGTCGGCTTCGTCCGGGGCGACCGGCTCAACGTCTACAGCGGGTTCCAGCGAGTGGCTCAGGAGACGATGTAGACCTTCACGTCGCGCACGCCCCAATCGTCGGCTTCCCTTTCGGTGTCGAAGAACACGTCGACGCGGTTCCCCTTTATCGCGCCCCCGGTATCCAGGGCCGTGCCGTACCCGTATCCCTGCACATAGAGCCGCGTGCCCAGGGGGATGACGCGGGGATCAACGGCGATGGTACCGACTTCCGGTATGGTGCCGGTGGCGGTGCGATCACCGGTGGGCGAATAGGCGGTGGCCCGCATGACGACCTCTCTCGCCCAGAGGTCGGGCGTCCCGCCCCGGCTGGCTTCCGGGGGCTGGCTGACGGCCAGGATGGCCGGCCGCGGCGCCTTCAACAGCACTTCGTTCAGCAGAATGCGTGCGGAAAGGGTCCCGTCGGTGTATACCACCTGCCAGACCTGACGCGCCAGGCCCGCACGCCCCCGCTGGAGGAGTTGGGCGCTTCCCTGGGCCAGGCGGGGGTCGTGGAGCGTCTGGGTGGTAAACGGCACGGCTACTTCCGTGGTCTCCTCCCGGGTGGCGATCCGGCGGACCAGAATGGTCATGCCGGCGGTCACGGGAGTGGGGAGCGGGGGTTCGACCTGGTCCAGACGTCCCAGGACTATGCCGGCCTCGCCGAGGACGCCGTCCACTGTGGTACGGGTGGTGTAGAGGGACCTCGTGACGCCGTCCGCCGTCAGGGTGACCGGCACGGCCGGGAAGACTTGTACGGTCTCACCGTCCTTGAGGGGAGTGGCGATGCCGGGTTCCACGCGGTCCCCGGGTCCCAGGGTCACGCCGGCGCCGGCCAGGAATTGCGCCACCGTGAAGGCGTAACTGGTCATGGTTTCCGTCCGGTTGCCGATGGTGAGAGTAACATGCTTCCTCTCCAGGCAGGCGCCCGAGAGGAGGATGGTCACGGCCAGCAGGCTCATCAAAAGAGCCGAGCGTCGCAGGAGGAGTCTTTCCGGCCGTCCAGGAAATTTCGGCGTGGACATGGGCACTCGCTCCTTCATTGGTATCGGTACCCATATATTCCATGGGCGGGACCATTTTCCTGCCAGACCTGGAAGGAAACGCATGTTCGGTCGTCCATCGCAAGGCGAAAAAAGGACGCCGTTGGCCGGCGTCCGGGTTCTTCCACCCTGGTTAAGTTTTTTCTTAGCCTTTTCCAGCGGCGTTGAGTTGCCGCAACTCCTTGAGGATTTCCCGCAAGAGGCTCAAGGTGAGCCGGCGAAACTGGATGTCGCTGGACAGCTTGGCCAGGCGGTTGGGGTTCTTCTCGTCGATATACTCCTCCAGGACTTCGATGACGTCCTTCATCACCCATTCCCCCCTAACGAACAAATACTATGCCCACGGAAACGGCGCACCGGATCGAATCGGGATCCACGTCGGCGTGGGCCACCGGGTAGATCTCCCAACCGACCCGGGCCACCAGGTCGTAGACGTCGATGCCCACGCCTTCCATGGAAGGGCGGGAGCGCAGGGGGAAGCGGCAGCGCCCCGAGTCGAGGAACTGGCAGTACATGCCCCGGCACAGGGTGGTCTTGCAGCCGCCGGCGCCGAAACCGACGGCGAAGTAGTGGCCGTCGTTGAAGGCCAGGGCCTCGATTTGCGAGACCACGGAGCCGGTGGCGTGCTGGTGGGCTTCGTGTCCCTTGTGCCAGCCGCGGTCGTCGACAAAATCGGACTTGGGGTGAACGTCGTGCTTGAGCAGGACGGCGTAGTGGAAACGGGAGAGTGCCTTGCGCATGAATTCCGGCTCCGGGGTGTAGGGCGGGCAGTTGGGTGTTTCCCCGTAGAGATGGCAGCGCGGAAAGGCACACTTCAAACGCACCCGTTCGTCCACGCTCACCAGGTTGGCGGGGATCACGTGCGCGTCGGCGGCCCCCAGGGAGATAGCCATGGCGCGGTAACGTTCCAGGTCGGCCAGGAGTTTTTCCATGGACACCGACGTTTCGATGCGGCTGGCTTTTACTTTTTCGGACAAGGACCTCACCTCTGCATACCAGAAATTGTAACCGTTTCCGACGCATCGCGGAAGGTTGTTCGGAACAGCCGTGCTGACCGGGAGTTCTCCACCGGTCCATCTTTTTCCTCCCCGGTCAGGTAGCCAGACCAAAAAACCGTTCCAAGTGGTTGGGATATACTGGCACACAGCGACCGACTGTTGACACCGGGCTTGACTTGGGATATATTTAGGCAAATCGCTAAATATCTAAAGGTGGGAGACTCGATTGAACCGGCTGTTCAAAGCCCTGGCCGATCCCACCCGGCGCCGTATCCTGCAGCTCCTGCGGCGGGGCGACCTGACGGCCGGCGAGATTGCCGAACAGTTTTCCATCTCCCGGCCCAGTATCTCCCATCACCTGAACCTGCTCAAGCAGGCCGCACTGGTGCAGGATGAGCGCCGGGGGCAGTATATCGTATATTCGTTGAACACGACGGTGTTTCAGGAACTCTTGACCTGGGCGGCCGAACTTTTGGCCATGGAGGGGAAAAAGGAAAATGGACGAAAGTAGGGAAACCTTACGACAGGACTGGCCGGTTTGGCTTCTGTTGGCCCTCGACCTGGCGGTTTCCATTTACGCTTATCCGCACCTGCCGGCGCGCGTGCCGATCCACTGGGACTGGCGGGGTCAGCCGAACCGCTGGGGTTCACCGTTTACCGGGGCTTTTTTGACGTTTCTCATTACCGCGGGCGTCTACCTTCTGTTTCTGATACTGCCCCGCCTTGATCCCCGCCGGGCCAACTATGCCCGTTTTACGGATACCTACCGCTTTTTGCGGTTGATCTTCGTTCTGTTCATGGTGGGCCTTCACTGGGTGACCCTGGCCGGCAGCCTGGGCTGGCCGGTGCCGATGGACCGGGCGGTCATGACCGGCGTATCCGCCCTCTTCCTGGTTCTGGGAAACGTCATGGGACGGATCAGGCCGACCTGGTTCGTGGGCATCCGCACCCCCTGGACCCTGTCCGACGAGGGGGTCTGGACCCGAACCCACCGTTTGGGGGGCCGGGTCTGGGTGGTGGCCGGACTGTTGGGGATCGTGGGCGGCCTCATCGGCGGCCCGGCTGGACAGGTGGCGTTCCTGGCGGCCATGGTGGCGGCGGGCGTCATCCCGGTGGTGTATTCGTATCTGGCTTTCCGGAAGGTTCACGGATGAACGCCAAACGGCGAGGAGGGGTTTGGATATGATCGTTTCGACCACCAACTTTGTCGCCGGGCACCGGGTGAAGCAAACCCTGGGCGATGTCTTCGGGGTGGTGGTGCGCTCGCGCGGCCTGGGCTACAACGTGGTGGCCTCCCTGCGCGCCCTGGGGGGCGGCGAGATTAAGGAATACACCAGTCTGCTGGAGAGTACCCGCCGGCAGGCCGTGGACCGCATGGTCGAGCGGGCCCGGGCCATGGGAGCCAACGCCGTTTTGACCATGCGCTTCGATTCCTCCGAGATCGGCACGATTATGTCGGAGGTAGTAGCCTACGGCACCGCCGTGGTAATCGAGCCGGACGAATGAAGGCGTGCGCCCAGGAATCCGGCCATACCAAGCCCGTGGAGCGCCCGGCCGGCCCCTCCCCTGCAGGCCAGCCTGGTGGTCTTGCCCTGGCCAAGTGGTGAACTTCTTCCCAGGCATCTCATGCCCCTTTTCCCGGTCGGGACCCGTACCGGCGGGGTCCACCCTCCCGCCCGGTCATCCACGCTTTGTTCCGGCCAATTCCGGGTCGCATAAGTTTTAAGCCGCCCGCTCCCGCCGGAACGATCTTCCCCTGAAACCACCAACCGTTCTCCGGTAGCCGGCAGGTGGCCGGAGCCGGATCGGACCACTTTCGCACATCCCTTGCGGCTCCGGCATAGTCATGAAGTTGAGGGATGGCCTTACCCTCTACCTGACCTCACGGTCAAGTTCGCCTGGGATTAAACAAATCCTTTATCCCGGGTGCGTTGGGAGTATCAGCAGCTACTCCCTGGCTACACAACCATCATACAAGGAGGGATGACGATGACCTATAGCGTTCAACCCGGCGATACCATGTGGGATATTTCTCGTCGTTTTGGTATCCCCCTGCAGAAGCTTGTGGATGCCAACCCGCAGATCAGTAACCCCAATGCCATATATCCCGGACAATTGATCAACATTCCCATTGCCCCGTCCCAGACCGATAGTTTCCGGGCGCCGGGACCCTATCCAGAGATTCGGGTAGAAGGTAAAAACATAGCTTACGCTATGATATTACGCAAAGATTACCTTGGAGAAATGAGTGCAATCATGCAATACCTTTACCACTACTTAGAAATGGAGCAAATCCCCGGCTGGAAGGAAGTATCCAGACTGGTAAGAGGTATCAGTATCGTGGAAATGAGCCACATGGAAACAGTGGGGCAACTCATCGTACTGCTTGGTGCCACTCCACGTTATGAGGCTGATAATACACCTTGGACACCGGCCAATCTCGTTTATTGTGACTTTGACCCCTGTGCCCAGTTGCGGGCCGACATCCATGGGGAGAAAGAAGGTATTATGCAATATGAAAAACATGCAAGAGAAATAAATGACCGATATATCCAAAGCATCTTGCGTCGAATCATAAAAGACGAGCAATACCATGTTCAGCTATTGTCAGATGCTTTGGCCGAAAAGTGCCCATAATAAAATGCAATCGTTCTTTCGGGCACAACACGGGCACCTCCCCGGAGGGCCCCCTTTTTTTCCGGACCACGATGGATACGGGAAGGTCCGCATGACCGCGGGGCCAGGGTCTGCCGCAGCCGCAAGGTCGGCGGCAACGGTGGTCGACGCACTCGGCAAGGCTCCGGGGGCTGACTGTACTCCGCCGTGAAGCATGCCGCGCCCTGCCCGCAGCCAAAGGAGATCGACTTTACGCCGCCCGGGTTGCAAAAACATCCGTCGGCCGGTCACTTCAGCACCAGGCGGCGCATCAGGCGTAAAGGGAAGGGCAACAAAGCCAGAGTCAGCACGGCCACAAACAGGAAGTCGACGCCCAGGCCGGTCAGCCGCCCCAGGACCAGTCCCCTGGTGAGGCTCACCACGTGAGTCAGCGGGCTGAGCCAGGCCAGGTCGCGCAGCACCCGGGGCAGCCCGTCCAAGGGGAAGAAAACGCCCGAAAACAGAAAGAGCGGCGTCATGATCAGGGAGAAGAAGTAGTTGAAGTTATCGATGTGGGGGAAAAGACCGGTCCAGATCAGGGACACCTCGGCAAAAAGGATACCGGCCACCGCCAGGACCGGCGGTACCAGAAGGCCCCAGGGCGAGGCCACCAGGCCCAGGACCAGCATGACCACCAGGATCACCGTTCCGTAGAGAACGCCCTTGAAGGCGCCGAACAGGACATCGCCCAGCACCAGGTCGTCCAGGCTGACCGGCGTGGCCAGGATGGCCTGGTAGGTCTTCTGGTACTCCAGGCGGACGAAGGTCCCGTAGGTGCACTCGTAGGCGCAGGCGAACATGGACGAGGAGGCCACCAGGCCGGGGGCCAGGTACTGGAGGTAGCTCAGGCCGGCGATGGGCCGCACATAGGCGCCGAGCCCCAGTCCCATGGCGGCGAAGTACAGGAGCGGCTCGATGAAGTTGAAGGAGAGGTTGACCAGCCAACTGCGCCGGAAGACGGCCAGGTGGCGCCCCAGCACCCGCCAGGCCAGATAGGAAACGTCAGGTCCGGCCATCAGTCCTCATACTCCTTGCCCGTCAGTTTCAGGTAAACGTCCTCCAGGGCGGCCGGACGCAGCACCAGGCGCCGGAAACCCAGGTACCCCAAGGCCCCCAGCAATTCCCGCCCCTGGTCCGTATAAAGGAAAAGATCCCCGCCCAGAAACAGCCGGTCGCGGTACAGCCCGCCGGCCGCGGTCTGCACCTCCTCCGCCCGCGCTGCGCCGTCCCCGATCACCACCACCTCCCGGCCGGTATGGTCGGCCACCAGGCGCTCCGGTTCGCCGGAGGCCAGAATGGTCCCGCCGTCCATGATAACCAGGCGGTCGCACAACTGGGTGGCTTCCTCCATGTAGTGCGTGGAGAGAATGAGGGTCACTCCTTCCTCTTTCAGGCGGTAAAGCCTCTGCCAGACCTGGTAGCGGGCCTGGGGATCCAGACCCGTGGTCGGTTCGTCCAGGAGAAGCAGCCGCGGTCTGTTGATCAGGGCCCGCGCGATGACGAGCCGCCGCTTCATTCCGCCCGAGAGGTTGTCCGGCCGCTCGTCCTCCTTGCCTTCCAGACCGGAGAAGGCCAACAGTTCCCGGGCCCGCGCCAGGGCGTCACGCCGGGCGAGGTCGAAAAAGCGGGCGTAGACCAAGAGGCTCTCCAGCACCTTCAATTCCGGATCGAGGTTGTTTTCCTGCGGCACCACGCCCAGATGCCGCTTGATGCGGCGGCACTCCCCCGGCACCGGCATCCCCAGCACCCGCAACTCGCCGGCCGTGGGCGGCAAAAAGCAGTGGACCATGCGCAAAGTGGTGGTCTTCCCCGCCCCGTTGGGTCCCAGAAAACCGAAACATTCCCCCGGGCGCACCTCGAAATCGATGCCGGCCACCGCCGTCACCCGCTCGAACTCCTTGACCAGACCCCGGGCGTACACCGCCTCTGTCAAACACGGACCCCTCCCGCCGGACGTTACCCTTCCCTAATATACCACAAGGACTGTGGGAAAACCTGCGAGCCGGGTGATCCAGCGGACAGGGCCGTCAAGCGCCGAAAATACCATGAGTTCGCCATCGATGCTGCCTATCCGTGTACTCTTGACCCCTCGGTATTCCACCGTACCGGAATGGGCGTCGACGACGATGAAATCACCGATGACAAAAGGCTTGTCCAGGACGATCGACACCGCCACCTTTTCCGCCATCCTGCCTGTCGCCAAACAGTATTCGGCGGTTGGCAAAGAGGTCGGCCGGATTCCCCCGGGACCAAATTCAGGATGGGTGCCGGGCGCCATTGGGTGTGTATTCGAATTCACGGCGGCTTCGGCCAAAGCGGTGTCAAGGGCGCTCGAGTAAAAGCGGCACGTCAGCTCTAGCCACGCTAAGATTGTGCATGGACCACTTCATTCCTTATTATACCTGTTATACCTGTTATATCCAGTAGCACCCGGCGGCCTCCGCCCCATTCCTACCCGGACAATTATAGATAAAATGGTACATCAGGACAGTAACCAATCCTGGTTATAGGCAATACCATACATCCTAGAAAATCATTTCTAGCTCGCTCTCTGGTACCAATTTCCAGTTCTTTAGGGAGTGAGGACGATTTGGAGTCCATCGATATTGCTTTAATCGGAGTTGGGCAATGGGGCTATAACTATCTCGCAACACTAGCCACCATGGAACAGGCTAAAGTTCGCTGGTGCTGTGATTCTAACCCCAATCTTGCGCCAGTTTTGGATAATCTTTATCCACAGGTTCGCTTCACCACATTGATCGACGATGTGCTCGAAGATAACAAGGTTATTGGGGTAGTAGTTGCCACTCCGCCACAAACCCACTATTCCATAAGCAAAGTGGCGATTGACGCCGGGAAGAACATCCTCGTGGAAAAGCCTTTTACCTTAAATTACTGCGAAGCCGACGAGTTGGTTGCCCTTGCCAGATCCAGGCAACTGACCTTAATGGCCGGCCATATCATGGAATACCATCCTGCGATATCCTGGATTAAAAACATGATGGCAGCAGGAGAGTTGGGGCGAATTTTATACCTGTATTTTCAACGCGTCAACCTGGGAAATTCGCGCCACAAAGTCAATGTCCTCTGGGACCTGGCCATTCATGACTTCAGCATTATCCGCTACTTGTTAGACGTGGAACCCTTGCAAATAAGCACTCACGGCGCCTGTCACCTGTACTCCGATGTCTCTGACGTAATATTTGTGACCATGAAATTCCCCGACAACCTTATAGCCCAGATCCATGTCAGCTCGATTAATCCACTCAAAAGTCGGACGTTAGCTATTGTTGGGGAAAAGAAGACATTGATATTCGATGACCTAAAGAGCATCCAGCAGATCCAACTCTACAACCGCGGAATTGATGATCTTCTCGATCACAAAAAAGACCCTGACCATAGGCACTTTGCACCATTCAACGATAAACCTATTCCGGTTGTTACGAATTATACAAAACCTTTAAGGATCCAGTGCGAGCACTTTTTGGAATGCATACGGAATGGGAAAGAACCAGTATCTGGAGCCATGGATATTCTCGAAGTGACCCGGATGGCGGAAATTGCCCAAAGATCCTTGGAATGCCATGGTATGCCACTAGCTTATTCCCGGATCCGAAATTAGCGTGTTCTGTTGACAGAGGCTGTTGGCCCGGCGGTTGGCAAACAAACGCACATGATAACGAGAGGATGCTTCCGATTGGCTCACCCTGTTAAAAGAACGGAATTGGCGGGTGAAGGACGCCGGCGTGCCCGGGTGGGGGTGGTCAAGAATCGGCCGGCCAGAAAGAAAGGTAGCCGTCCGGCCGGGCCCCCCGGGGCGGTCATCCACCCCGGTGTACTTCTCGGCAAGAACGTCCGCCTTGGTGCCTTAAGCGTCATCTTTCCGGGTACGGTCATCGGTGACGACTGTGATATCCAGTCCTTTTGCCTGATCGGCCTTCCCTCGGGCAACGGACTCCAAAACACGATAATCGGCAAGGGTGCGGTAATCCGCTCCGGAACCGTGGTCTATGCCGGGGTTACTGCCGGGGACAGTCTGAAGACCGGACATCACGCCGTGATCAGGGGAGGTTCCAGGTTGGCGGACCATGTCCTGGTGGGCAGCCACGTCGTCATTGACGGGGATGCGGTCCTTGGCTCCGGTGTCAGGCTGCAAACGGGTGCGTATGTCACCCGGAACACCGTCCTGCATGATAACGTCTTTATGGGCCCTTATGCTTGTACCACCAACGACAGGGAGATGCTTCCCGGCGGCGAACTTCTCGGGCCGGTGATCGAGGCCGGAGCGAGGGTCGGCGCCCAGGCGGTAATCCTTCCCGGTATCCGGGTGGGAGCGGGCGCCGTCGTGGGCGCCGGAGCGGTCGTGACCAGGAACGTTCCTCCCGGGAAAAAAGTGGTCGGAGTCCCCGCGAAAATGAAACAATCCGAAAATGGTGATTAAACATGATAACGCTGTCGC